>Ga0137461_1000124_pt1 | contig 16986 bp, 15 predicted proteins | sample EasRivERMGT746_2_FD_104650 | JGI IMG/M metagenome (GOLD analysis project Ga0137461, IMG submission 104650) | Soil microbial communities from meander-bound floodplain in the East River, Colorado, USA - East River MetaG ERMGT746_2 | ecosystem: Environmental > Terrestrial > Soil > Floodplain ... | reverse complement strand
CTTCGTGGTGAAGATTTATTTGTGGCCTGCTCGCGAGTACAAACATGAATCGCTTCGATTACGTCGAACCGCCGACGCTCAAAAAAGCGCTAGCCTTGATGGAAAAGCACGGCGAAGATGGCCGCGTCATCGCCGGCGGTACGTCGCTCTTAATCATGATGCGCCAGCGCCTGTTATTGCCGAAAGTCGTGATTAGCTTGGCGCGAATTCCCAAGTTCGACAAGATCAGCTTCAATGCTAAAACCGGCCTGCGCATCGGCGCCGGCGCGCGTCACCGCGACATCGAACTATTCGCTGTAATAAAAAAATACTACCCGATCTTGGACGAGACATTTCATAACGTCGCCCAGCCGAGAATTCGCAACATGGGCACCATCGGCGGCAACCTCGCCGCCGGCGATCCGCTAACCGATCCGGGCGCGAGCTTGATCGCCCTCGACGCCGAAGTTGTTCTGACGAGTAATAACGGTCAGCGGACATTGAAGCTCGATGAATTTTTCATCGATTACTATCAGACGGCGCTCAATCCGGGTGAACTGCTAACGGAGATCCGTGTCCCGCCGCCAAGCCGCTCGGGCTGGTCGCACATTAAATTCACGCCGCGCAGCGTCGAAGACTTCGCCACCGTCGGTGTGGCAATCACGTTAAGCGCTAAAAACGGAATCTGTGAAGATGTGCGGTTAGGGTTAAATTCGGTCGCCTCAATTATCATCCACGCCAAGCAAGCCGAGGAAACTCTGCGTGGCCAAACAATCAACGACGACTTGCTGCGCCAAATGGGCGAGGTTGCGGCCAGCGAAACCGATCCGGTCGACGACAACCGCGGCTCCGCCGAATACAAACGCGAAATGGTCAAAGTCCTGGTCCAGCGCGCCGCCAAAGAAGCTCTCCAGCGCGCTAGTTGAGCCGACTCCCGCCGAGCGATATCCAAACACGGAGTGTTGAAAGCGGCCGGTGTCGAGTATCCGATGCTCACTGCGATGTGGAAAGTTTATGGGGAAACCGTGGAAGCCTTCGCGGTGAAGGTGAGACCGTATTTCCAGAAATACGATCGCAGGGTCAGGTGATATTGTATCGAAACCGAGAACCCCGACACCCAAGCCCGTCACCTGCGGGTCGGGTACCTGCTGGAGTTCCACCAGCGTCGACGCGACACGACCCCTATTTCTTGTTCGAAGGAAAGATTAAGATTGGGCAACCTGTTCCCGTGAAGCTTACGACCCTCCAGCCGTTCAGAGAAAGTCCGGAAGCGCGCCGCCTCGCGCTGATCTTTGCCGTCGTCTATTTTGCCCAAGGGATGTGGTACCTGCCGAACCTTTCGATCACGTTTCTGTTGAAAGATAATTTCGGTCTCAGCGCCGCTCAAACCGCGACGTTCTTCTCGATCACGGTGATTCCCTGGTTGATCAAGCCGGTCTACGGCCTGATCTCGGATTTCGTCCCGCTGTTCGGCCAAAGGCGCAAGAGCTATTTTATTCTGACCTCCGGTATGGCCGCGGCGATGGGCTTCGCCCTGACGATCATGGGATCCTATACCTACTGGGGTGTCGCGATCTTTTTCACTTTGATGGGGCTCGGCCTGGCCTTCACCGATGTGCTGACCGACGCACTGATGGTCGAGAACGGCCAGCGGTTGGGTCTCACCGGGCCGTTCCAAGCGGTTCAGTGGGCGGCAATCTCATGCGCCTCGGTCCTGGTTGGCATCGGCGGCGGCTGGCTGGCCGAGCAGAAGTTTCTCTCGCTTACTTTTCTGATCGCCACAGTTTTCCCGGTACTGACCCTGGCCATCGCCATCTTCTTAATCGAGGAGCCGCGCATCCAAGCGGGCGAGCGCCAGTTTCGCGAGACTTGGACAGCGATCCGCGGTGCCATCGGGTCGCGCACGCTGTGGATCGTCGCAGGGTTTATCTTTTTCTACAATTTTAGTCCTTCCTTCGGCCCGGCCCTGGTCTACTACACCACCGATACGCTCCACTTCTCCAAGCTCTTTCTCGGCACTCTGGATTCGCTCTCGTACGCCTCCGGAATCATCGGCACCGCCCTCTATTTCGCGTTCTCGAAGTCCTTCCCGTTTAAGCGCTTGATCCACTTCGCCATCGCCGCTGGGGTGATTGCCACGCTTGCCTACTTGGGCTACCGGGATCAAGTTTCCGCGGTCGTGCTGTCGCTGCTCTTCGGCGCCGTCGCGATGGTAATCCAACTGACATTTCTCGATCTGGCCGCCCGGGCTTGCCCGAAGCAGGCCGAAGCAACCTTCTTCGCCTTTCTGATGTCGGTCTACAACGGAGCGGTACAGCTCTCGCAGATCACGGGCGGCTGGCTCTACGATCAGGTAGGCTTTACGCGGCTGATTTTCATCAGCGCCGCCTTCACCGCCCTGTGCTGGCTCTTGGTTCCGCTGCTCAAATTGGAGGAGCTGCAGCCGGGGCGCAGAGCGGAACCTGTCGTCAACTCTCCTCCGGCTGGGTCATGACCCTAACCGCCACTTCTGATTCGGCGTCGCATACGCGATCCGACATTTTGGCAGTCCGTCAACAAAAACCTTCTCATGCTCGACGAGCGATGTGAAGGGCGATGTAGGGAACCACATTCAAGAGAATAATCCCGAGCTTGTAGATCGACATTCCGGCGTAGTGAAGCACGTCGAACTGCTCCACTGAAAAACGAAACCAGCGGCCGTGAAGCAGATACATCCAATCGTGCGCCAGTACGAAAAACAAAAACCACACGATCAGTATTCCGTAGTTGATTACGGCGCACCACAGAAGCGCTTTGCGCACCGTCTCGATACTCATTATTACCCCCAATCCGCCGATGGCTTTAGGCCGCAGCGGCGGCCACGCTGACGCAAAGTTCTGCCAAGCACACATCGCCCACGTCGGTCTGTAACAAGATCGGACACTGACGCGAGCCGGTTCACCGGTAGACTTATACTTCAGAAAGGATAGTCAATAAAAGCAAGGTCAGGCCCCAATTTCCAACATACTATCCGGCTCGTCGTTCGCCAAGCGATAAGCCAACGCTGCGAGAGAGTGATTGTTAGGCCACACGCCATTCCCAGAGCAACTGCCGAACGAGAGAACACACAAGACATCGAGCCGGCGGAGATTGCGAAATGTCAAATTCAAAGGCCCGATTCTTTCGTTGGAGTTTACGGCGGGGCAGCCGTGGGAAGAGCAAAGCATTTTGTCATTGCACGACGACGCTTTAAACGCTTTCTGCCACGAATTTGACTTTGCGGACGCCTCGGCCCAGGAAAGCCTTCACCTCTTATCACCTGCCTTTTGGGAGGCGACGCCATCGCTCAGACCCTGGTGAGACCTAAGAACATTCACATTTGAGTTTTCCAAACGTCTAAACAAGTGGCGCCTTGCCGAATACGAGGATGCGGTCGACTACTGCGCTAAGGATCGAAAATCATGATCGAAGAATCCACCACACGGACGCGGCTTTGCCCATACTGTGCCAACAGCATCGACGAAGATGCCGCAAAATGTTCTTATTGCAAGGCCGATCTCTTATCGGGGATTGCTCCTAAGTGGCTCAAGCGTGACGGGCCATCGTCAGACCCTCGCGCTGGCTTGAATCGCAAGAAGAAATTCCCAATCCCTTCGAAGTTTATCTGGGCCGTCAGCCTGCTCGTTATCGTTTTGCTCGCCTTTTTCGCCGGCGGGTACCTACAACGGAGCGAGCTCTCGGCGGTAACCCAGGCCAACCTAAACCGGCTTCAAGCGAAGGATCAAGTCATTCAAAGTCATGAAGACCAGCTTGCTCAAATGCGCAAACAACTGGACGACAATTCCAATCGCCTCGCCGAAATGAAGATTAAACTCGAGGAAAGCCAGAAAGTGCTCTCGACAACACAGCGGCGGCAAGCAGTCGCCAGCCGCGAAGCAGATCGTTTGAACGCGCCCCGGTCTGTGGCTGTTAGGAGAGCTGCATCGCGTGCGCCGGACACGGCTGCGTCGCTTGCTCAGCCGGTGGCGGCAAGGCGATCAGTCGAGCCGGGAGCCTATGAAACAACCCAGGCCACGTCGGTCTATGAAAATCCAGCATCGACCGCGCGCGTTATCTCGCAAATCGGTAGAGGCACGCGACTCAACGTCGTAAGCTCTGCCGGCGATTGGCTGGAAGTGCGGTCGAACCGCGGCAATCCTCCGGGATATGTGCGGTCCGGCGATGCGCGGCTGATCGGCAGAGCGAACTGAAAAGGTCCGCAGCCCGCGCGCGTTAAGAACGTCAGGAAGTTTGATCGGATCGAGTCCGCAATAAATCAAGACTCAAGCCAGAGCCTGCGCCCCGCTAACCTAGATCGACGACAGCGTAGTTGTCCTCTGGGCCATCCACGGCTACACAACACTCCGGATCCTTGCTGTTGAGTCCGCTATTGACTTCGCGGCAAGCGGCAATCGCTTCTTCTTCAGTGTCGAAAAATTCACAATAATCCGTCATTGGTTCAGTATACTTTTTCATGACATCGGAAATGATTTAACCGCCGTTTCTGGCCGGTCCGACCCGGTGAAATTGGGGTCTGTGCGAACCGAGAGAAGCTTACGGGAATCAATTTGCCGGCAAAAATGATGCTCTAAAGCCGGGAAACACGATTCTGTGGGACAAAAATGCTGCAATCGCTGAAACTTAGCCGGGTCCGACCCGATGAAACCGATCTGGGTCCGACCCGATGAAAAAGGGTCCACGCGAAACAAGCCGAACAAACCCTGCGTGGCAAAACCATCAGCGATGAATTGCTGCGCCAAATGGGCGAGGTCGCCGCCAGCGAAACCGATCCCGTGGACGACAATCGCGGCTCCGCCGAGTACAAACGCGAAATGGTTAAAGTCTTGGTCCGCCGCGCCGCTCAAGAAGCGCTTCAGCGCGCCGGTTGAGCCGGCTCTGCCACTACGTTGTTTCTAAACTTCATCGGTGTTTGCATTCGGCTGCATCGGTTGCAGTCCTCCATCAGTTACTGCCGAACCTCAAAGCTGACCCTCATTAGCTTTGGATCATGGGATACGGGGTCTACTTAAACAACGGCCGCCGCACTCGATGATGTGAACGGATCTCCGCCGTTAGCGCCGAAAGCTCTGACTATGGCGTCAATCTCCGAACCGTCCAGAACCTCTTTTTCGAGCAACTTCTCGGCAATTTTATGGAGCAGACTGAGATTAGTCGTTAATAGGTCCTTAGCCCGATGGTAGCTGTTCTGGATAATGCGCCTGATCTCAGCGTCGATCTCAATGGCCGTGTTCTTGGAATAGTCTGTTTTCTGGGTAAAATCTCTTCCCAGAAAAATCTCTTCTTCTTTTTTGCCGAAAGTCATTGGCCCGAGCTTTTCGCTCATTCCCCACTCGCAGACCATCCGGCGCGCCAGATCCGTGGCTTTCTCGATGTCATTCCCCGCGCCCGTCGTTGTGTGCTCGAGCACAAGCTCTTCGGCCACGCGGCCACCAAACAGAATTACCAAATTATTGAGCAGATATTCCCTGGGATAGGTATGCTTTTCATCTATAGGGAGTTGCTGCGTGAGGCCTAAAGCCATGCCACGGGGAATGATCGTCACTTTGTGGATCGGATCGGTGCCCGGCAGTAGCTTCGCCACCAAGGCATGCCCGGCTTCATGATAGGCCGTATTGCGCTTTTCTTCGTCGTTGATAATCATGCTGCGCCGCTCGGGGCCCATCATGACCTTGTCCTTGGCCAGCTCCAAGTCGATCATGTTGACTTTTTCCTGGTCATTGCGAGCTGCCAACAAAGCTGCTTCGTTGACGAGATTCTCCAAGTCCGCGCCGGTAAATCCGGGCGTGGCTCGAGCCAGCACGCTCACGTTCACGTCCGTCGATAACGGCAGCTTCTGGGTGTAAACTCGCAAGATACCTTCTCGCCCTTTGATGTCCGGTCGCGGCACTACAACGTGCCGATCGAACCGCCCCGGACGGAGCAGCGCGGGATCCAACACGTCAGGCCGGTTGGTTGCGGCGATGAGAATAACTCCCTCGTTGGACTCGAATCCATCCATTTCCACCAGCAGCTGGTTCAACGTCTGTTCCCGTTCGTCATTGCCGCCACCGAAGCCAGCTCCGCGGTGACGCCCGACGGCGTCGATTTCGTCGATAAAGATAATGCAAGGCGCCTTCTTTTTGCCCTGAACGAACAGATCGCGAACACGAGATGCGCCGACCCCGACGAACATTTCTACGAAATCGGAACCACTGATGCTGAAGAACGGGACTCCGGCTTCGCCCGCGATGGCACGAGCCAACAGGGTCTTGCCAGTTCCCGGGGCGCCCACGAGCAAACACCCTTTGGGAATTCTGCCGCCAAGTTTGGTGAATTTTTTCGGATCTTTTAGGAATGCGATGATCTCTTGCAGATCATCTTTGGCCTCATCCACGCCGGCGACGTCGCTAAAGGTTATCCGGTGTTGATTCTCCGTAAGCAGCTTAGCGCGGCTCTTGCCAAAGGACATCGCCTTGCCGCCGCCCGCCTGCATCTGGCGCATGAAAAATATCCACACGCCGATGAGAAGCAGCATGGGAAACCAGTTAAGTAGTAGCACCATGTACCACGGCGACTCGTCCTCGGGCTTTGCGGCGATTTTCACCTTCTTATCCCGCAATGACTTCACCAGCTCCGGATCATCCGGCGCAAAAGTTCTGAACGGTTCACCGTTCTTGTATTTGCCCTGAATAATCTGTCCTTGGATCACGACCGCTTGAACGTCGCCGCGCTCCACGGCCTCCATAAATTCGCTGAAAACAATTTCCGGTTCGCGCCGGTTTTGTTTGCTAAAAACGCTGAAAATCCCAAAAACAACAAGCGCCAAGACCAACCAAATTGCAATATGTTTTGATGATTGACTCAAGAAATTACTCCGTCCAGGAAAAGCCCCTCTCGCTTCGCCTGTGTTGATACTAGCTCTTTCGGATACAGACCCGCAACGGAAGGCACTTTTTCGTCGCCTCCACGCGGGATACCCATCGATGGCTTGCGCCGATCCTGCTAAACTCCGAGCCAATTCCATTCTCTCTCAGCCTATCTCTCTGTCGGCGCACCGAAAGAGAATTCAGGACGAGAGTTAAGTATCAGACAAAACTTATTGACCAATTGGCGAAACACCAAATAGCAATAAGCTTGGCCTGATCCCATTGACTGACCCAAGTCGTTTCGGCTGGTCGCATATCAAGTTCACCCCACGCAGCGTGGAGGACTTCGCCACCGTCGGCGTGGCGATTACGTTGAGCGCGAAAGACGGTGTCTGTGAAGACGTGCGTGTGGGACTCAACTCCGTCGCATCCACCATCGTCCACGCCAAGCGGGCCGAACAAATCCTGCGTGGAAAAACAATCGACGACGACTTGCTCCGCCAAATAGGCGAGGTCGCCGCCGGCGAAACCGATCCGGTCGACGACAACCGCGGCTCCGCCGACTACAAACGCGAAATGGTCAAAGTCCTCGTTGCCCGTGCTGCAAGGGAAGCGCTCCAGCGCGCGAGTTAAGCCAGATCCCTCTCCAAGCAATTTCTAAACACAGCGTATTGAACTAACCCGCAGCGAGCTGCGGTTTTGAGCGACTTGAACGGAGCGCAACGGTTTAATGGAAAAACCCGCTCATGGTGAGCTAGTCGAACCATTGGAACGGGCCGCAGCATTGATATCACCGACCACGAACACGGCTTTTTATTTTTTTCCCGTGGACTTCGCGGTACCAAGGGCTTCCAACATACGCGCCGTCGGCCTTTCATTGAAAAAATAGCCTGTCCCCTTTTCTTCCCCTGCCCTTTTCTCCCCCCCCGGGTTTCAGTTCAAACCCAATACTTTCATAGCGGCAGTCTTCGGGTCTCCGTAGAAAATGGGATCGACATGCTCGACCACGTCAGCCGGCACTTCGAGAAAGCTCCGCTTGCTCTCGATCGGGATGAGCGCGCGCTTGGCGCCGTTGTCGTTGGCGATCTGGAGCGGTTCGGTGAGCGAGCGGAGCGGCTTGATGTTGCCCTGAACACTCATGTCGCCGAGCACGAGGAGCGCGGCGTTCACTGGCGCCTTGCGCATTGCGGAGTAGCAGGCGACGAAGAAGGCAACGCCCACCTCTGCTTCGACACGGTTGGCGAGAAGGTCGATGACTTCGACGTGCAAGTCTGATGTGTCGAGGTCTCGATCAATTCCAGGATTCGTTTTTTTCGCCTGCACGTAACTAAATGCGCGCAGGACGGATTCTTTCATCGCGCCAGCCAGACCGCCCGCCATTTTCAGTTTACCCGTCCCACTCGCGACCGAGACCTCGATCCGATGCAGACCAACGGTACCGTCCGACGTGACACCTGCGGTGTAGACGGTGTCAGGCGGAAGCGGGTCAGCCGAGATGAGGTCACGACCTCCCTGCTCTGGAACACCGACGAACTTCTCCTCCCCGGTGTCCTGTAGCGTATAGCTGAAGGATGTGTGGTAATACTCGAATGAGCCCATTTTCTTGAGCTGCTCCTTAACCCGCCGTCGTCCTTCGAGGGCGACCTCGAGGATCTCCGCGAGCTCGTCCTGGGTCACCTCTCCGTGCGGGTAGAGGATTTTCATCAGGCCCGACACCGTCTTTCGCACCGAACTTAGCCGGGTCCGACCCGATGAAATCGCAAGCCCGCACAAGTCGTCAATGAGCTCGACGAGTTGTTTGGTTCGCCACTTGTATTCGCGCTGGTAGGTGTCAATGGCGTAACGGCGATTGAAAAACAATTCCCCAAGCGTGCGGCCTTTGCCGTCAATGTCGCGCCGCCCGTTTCGATATTGGTTTTAGTGCTCACGGTTGTTCTTGCATCTCTGTCTCTGGGGTTAGTCTTTTACGTCTCGACTTTCTTTGGCCAATTTCCAGTCAGTCAAAATTCCAGATCTAACTACGGCCGGAATTGCCATCGGAAAACCGGCAGCGGCGAAGTCGCCTCAACCCGGATCAGCGCGGTATTCAATACTGATTGCCCGTTCCAATAGTTCAACAAGCTCACCACGAACGGAACCGACCATTCAATCGCTGCGCTTCGTTCAATACGTTAACTGCGAGCCAACGACTTGACCGCAATTGGCGTTACCTTACTGGAATCACCGCCGCTCTGACAAGGGGAATAACTTTCGCGGGGAAGACCTGACGTGTTCGTGATCGGGGAACAACTCGTGATCGTGACTCGGTTAGGCCAAAGGCATTGTTGGACATGATCCTGGCACCTAACGTTGGGATTACTGTAGATTACTTGCCAGCCGTTAACTCGGCTTCAAAGGGCCGCTCCTTGCGAAAACGGCTGACGCCGAGAATGCTAAACCCGACCACTTGTCCATGCTCGTCGACTCGCTCCATCAGCGCGTCATGGGCGGTTTCGCGCATGAATCCGGCGGCATCGTTGAACCGTACTTCTAAAAAGTCCCCTTCGGGGTCGAACCAGACTTTTACTTTGTCGGCCATACAATTTCTCCTGCTTTCACAGTGTCCGTCAAGTACGCGGTAATGACAAAAGCATCCGCCGGCAAATACTTTACCACCACACACACCCATTTCCCACCCAGCGGGGTGCGCGCGTAAAATTCATAAAAGAGTCTGACGCTATCATCGGAACGCGATAGCCGTACCTCGTTCGGTGTTTGCAAAATTCGCTCTACTTCATCTTCCATTCCGGCCATCTCGGCATGCTCCAAGATATGCGCCAGTCGTTCGTCCGTGAGCCTAACGGAACGGCCAAAGCAATCTCGGATCACCTTCATAGTCGATAAGGTACGACAGCGAGCAATTCGACGCAATCCTCACAGCCACGGCTTCTCATACGGTCGTGATTGGACGTCTGGCCGCAAAGGATAAGGGATAGCTCGCGGCTTGATTCACTGAATGTCTGAAACTTAGCCGGGTCCGACCCGGTGAAACAATGGAGCACGGGCGGTCTCACATTGTCGACCTGAGAGACAACTCGGAGTCTCTCTCATTGTAAGAACCATTCATGCCAGAGCTTGGTGTAGTGATCGATCTTGTCGTTGTACTTGACCGGATCGACGTTGATGAAATCGAAGCCTTCGCGCAATCGGGGTGGATTGGGCAAAACTTCTGGGTGGGTGGGAATGCGGTTTACCTCTCGAATGACCCGCTGGCCGGTTTCCTTGCTCAACATGAAATCGAGGAAGAGCAATGCGGCATTGGGGTGCGGCGCGTTTTTCGCCAGAGCGCTGACGTTGCTGGTTGCGACCACCGGTTCGAGATTGAGCCATTCGACCGGCGCGCCGCGGCGCTGCCCGGAAGCCATTCCCTGGCTGTGAATATTGGGCGAGAGCGAATCTTCGCCGGCGGCGATCAATTGCGCGAGGTGAGTGTGGCCGGTGCGGATTTTTGGATTTTGCGCCCGCAGCCGTTGAAAGAATACTTTGCCTTTTTGCTCGCCCCAATGTTCCATCAAAGTCATGAACCAAGGGGTGTCTTCGCGCTCGAGGGCCAGTTGATCTTTCCACTTTGGCTCGAGCAAGTCTTCGTAGCGGCGCGGCGCGTCGGTGGCTTTGACGAGACGGGTGTTGTAGCCAAGCACCATCATGGTGACCCGGTTGGCGACCCAGAAACCTTGGGGTTGGACAAAGCGCTTGTCAAATTTTTCCGCCAACGGAGTGTAATAAGGCTGAATCATTCCCTTGCGCCGGAAAAATTCGATATGAGAGTCGTTGGTATCCAGAAGATCCGCTAAGGAGGTGCCGGCCTGGTTTTCGGCTGTGTAGCGCTGCACGATTCTCGCTGAAGTGAGCCGGACGGGTTTGGGTTTGATGAACGGGTAGCGCTTCTCGAAAAGCTCGACGATGCGCTGGATGTCTTCCGCGTTAACCGAGGTATACCAGACAAACTCGCCTTCGGCTTTCGCGGCCTTTTCCAGTCGAGCCTGACGGTCGGCGCCGCGGTACACGGCTATTTCAGCTGCGCTCGCGGCCTGCGCTAGCTTTGCAAGCAAGCCGAAACCAATACCGAGGACGAACAGAACTCGTAGGACGGGGAACTTCATAGAGATATATCTCCTGTCTAAAAAGAATTGGACGTGCCGCGCGCTTGGGCACCCATTACACCACTGCGCCCCATGACACAACTGTTGGTGATTTCCAGCCGCAACCGCTTCGCTTGGGATTTTCGCGAGCGAGCGCGACGCAGTTGGCGGGCACCCTCGCCGTCGAGCAGAAGTGTAAGTTTGGGAGTCTACCCTCAATCTTGCCATTCGAACCGGGTTTCACACAAGGCTCGACAATTTCTCCGCCCGGGGATATGGAGGAGCTAATTTAATTGGCAATAGAAGGGCAAGAGCATCGCGGCAATCAAGTTAAGGAGCGTAACATGCAAAAGTTCAGCGAACTCATGCGCGGAAACGAGCTCATCGTCGCCCCGGTGGCGCTCAGTCCGATCATGGCGCGGCTCGCCGAGGAGGCCGGGTTCAAGGCGCTCTATCTTAGCGGCGGGTCGCTCGGCTGGTTGAAATGCGTCACCGAGGCCAATCTGACGCTGCCGGAGCTCGCCGCGGTGGCGCTCGACATGCGCGCAGTGTGCCAATTGCCGATTGTCCTCGATGCCGGCGGCGGCTGGGGCGATCCCGTACACATGCACCGCACCATCGCCCTCGCCGAAGCGGCGGGCTTTGCCGCCATCGAGATCGAGGACCAGTTGCTGCCGCGCCGTGTCGAGCATCACGTTGGCGTCGATCACCTGATCCCCACCGAGCTGATGCTGAAGAAAATAGCCGAAGCGATCGCGGCCCGCACCGACCCCGATTTCGTGATCATCGCCCGGACCAACGCAAGGCGAGTTTACGACCTCGACGAGGCCTTGCGCCGCGCCGAAGCCTTTCACCGGGCGGGCGCCGACATGCTGTTTGTCCACACGCGCGACGGCGAGGAGATGCGCATCGTCGGCGAACGCTTGGCGCCGCCGCTCATGACCTTCGCCCCACCCGACGGTTTTTCCGGATTTCCCTTCTCGCCGCGCGATCTCGCCGCTCTCGGCTATCGCCTCGCCGCCTCATCCGGCACGGCTTTCGCGGCCATGATCAAAGCCGTGCGCCAGTCCTATGAGTGTTTGGCGCAGGGGAACATGGATCCTTTCCTCGGTCCGGGCGGCGCCGACAAGGAGATGAAAGCCGCGCAGACGACCAGCGGCCTGGAGCATCTCCTGGAAATCGAACGGCGCACCATGAAGGATCATTGAGCCGGACAACCGCGGCTTAGCTGATTACAAACGGGAAATGGTTAAAGTGCTGGTCCAGCTTACCGCCAAGAAAGCCTGGCAACAGGTCAGTCCATAATCCGTCGATAAGCAGATTAACGGTTAGCCCGGCGGCTGATCGCCGGGGTCGTCGCTGGGGTCATGGACATACAACAATCTGTCCGATGGCCTGGGCGTCGCAAAGAGAACTTGAACGTCAGAGACGGTGCGCGAAAGCGAAGGTCTTTGGATCGCGGAATTCCTCCGCTGAATGTTACAACGAGTTTCGGGACTGCCTTACGGATGATGAATCCTCCTGGGGATGCGTCAGACGCTTCAATGTTAGCGAAAACTATTTTTTTTCCCGCCAAGAGCCGCGCGATCATCGCACTCGCGGCGGTCATCTTGGCGCACGGCGGCGCGATCGTTTGGGGCGCGGAATCCCTTCGGTTGGGATTTTCGGGAGCCACCGCGACTCAGTTAGCGGGGACAATCGCCGTCGAGCAGAAGTTGTTCGAGCTTTACGGCGGGAACGTGGAATTCATCGGGTCGGCGGGCACGACCATGATTCGCGCACTCGATGCGGGGAGCTTGGATGTCGCCATTGTCGGCGGCGGCCAAGCGCTGAGCGCTTATCTCAAAGGCGTCGAGGTCCGCATCATCGGCGGGCTTGTGAACACCATTCCCTATCAACTTTGGACCAAGCCGGAGATTTCCCAGCTAAAGGATCTCAAAGGAAAACTGATCGCGAACACGCTGCCGGGCACGTCGCTCAACTTGGCTGCCACGATTTTGCTTCAGCGCGCCGGGCTCGATCCGGTGCGCGATGTTAAGCTGATCGCCTTCGGCCGTTTGGGGCTGGTCTCCCAGGCGCTGTTCACCGGCGTGGTCGATGCCGCGCTGTTATCGCCGCCCGAAACCATTGAAGCGAGAAAATTGGGACTGCGCATGTTAACCGATCTCGCCACGGCGCGGATTCCTTGTATGTTCACGTCGGTGGTTACCACCCGAACGGTGCTGAAAAAATCGCCGGCGGCGCTGGCGCTATTTTTCAAAGGTCTTTTACACGGGATCAAACTTGCATCGACCAATCCCGATCTGGCAAGGAAAACCATCGCTCGAAACATGCGGCTAACCGATCCCGACGCGATCGAGGAAGTTTATCAAAGAGTCATCGTGCTCTACGAGCCTCTGCCGCTGGTGCCGAGAGAGGCGGTTGAGACCGTGATCAAACTGTCACCGGCGCCGGCAAATCGAAACCCCTTCGGCGTCCTGGACATGAGTTTACTCGAGCGTATCGATAAGGAAGGCTTTGTGCGGGCGCTTTATGCAATCAGGTAGAAAAATTTAGGAGGTTGTTATGGCAGATATCCGAGGCGTAGGAAAAAAAATCACTTACAGTGAAGACAATCCGATCAGCGCGGAGATCGAAGCGTTGCGCAAGGGGCGCGACAACATCAAGCGCGAACCCAAAGACGATGAGGAGCGCGAGCGCTTGGCCCGCTGGCTCGGCCATCGCGGCCGCGACGAACTTGAAATCACCGTCGGCACGGCGTGCTACGCCATGGCCCACTTCGAGATGGATGCCGAGTGGCGCCATCATCTGGGCGAACATATCGGTACCGAGGCCGGCCATGGCTGGGGTTATATCCGCCAGGCGAATTCCATTGACCCGCGCCGCAACCATGCGCTACCCGACCCTGAGTTTGAGCGCCAATACGGCCTGACGCCGCGCACCGAGCACCACCAAATCATGAAGCGCGATTTTTTGAGCTACATTTTTTCCGGCAACCTGTGGCCCTACGGCCATGTGACCGCGGCGAGCATTCAGAGCATTCAAATCACCACGCCCAAGCTGCTCGATTTCGAAGAGCGCGTGGTTCACGCCGAAGAGCGCAGCCATCACGACGCGATCTTGCAGAAAATCCACGACTACGTTTGGGAACTGATCGATATCTACGGCGAAGCGCCGATTCGCCGCCGCATCGGCGAGATCGAAAAGCAGGCGCTCAACAGCCGTCCGCGCACGGTTTTCGATCCGCCGCGCCGCGAGTTCCTGCGTAAATACTTTAACGTGCCGGTGGAAAACGTGCGCAGATTTCCCGCCTGGCGCGAGTATCTTTATCTTAATGTCTTGGGCTTTCCGGCCGAGCCGGTTTACATCGAAAATTGGCCGGCGGAAATTCCCCAGCCCAAGGCGGGATGACGAGAGCCGTTCGCCGATGAAGCGAATTTAGCGCGCGGCACGGGACCCTGTATCATCCTGGACCGCGCGCTATCCGCACGGATAGCGAATCGCCGCGCCACACATTTGGAGAATAGGGTTCTAGCGATCTCTCCCTTACGCAAATCGACGCGCAGCTTGATTCACTGAATCCCGACAGATATTCTCCGCCTTCATGAAGCAAACCATACGAGTGACTATCAACGGCCGGCTCTACGAAGAAGACGTCGAGCCGCGCATTTTGCTCGCGCATTTTTTGCGCGAGACCATCGGTCTTACCGGTACTCACGTCGGCTGTGTGATCGGCGAGTGCGGCGCTTGCTCGGTTTTGCTCGACGGTAAAGTTGTTAAATCCTGTTTGCACTTCGCCGTACAAGCCGATGGCTGCGAGATCACGACCATCGAAGGCTTGGCCAAAGACGGCGAGCTCAATCCGGTGCAGGAAGCGTTCGTCAAGAATTACGCGTTTCAATGCGGCTACTGCACACCGGGCATGGTGATGACCAGCCACGCGCTGCTCCAGAAAAACCCCAATCCATCCGAAGACGAAATCCGCAAAGCGCTGGCCGGCAATCTCTGCATGTGCACCGGCTACGTGCAGATCGTCGACGCCGTCAAAGACGCGGCAAAGGGAATGAAAAATGGCTAAGTTTGTCGGCAGTCATTCGCGCAGCAAAGAAGGCCCCAGACATGTTACCGGCAATGGTTTATTCACCGATGATTTCACCATGCCCGGCATGCTCCAGGCGATGATCCTGCGCAGTCCCCATGCGCATGCGAAAATACTTTCCGTCGATCCATCGGAAGCACTCAAGAATCCAAATGTCTTCTCGGTGATCACTCCCGATGACGTGAAACGCAACACAAAGCCATTCAAACCGGGACGTTACGCCGCTGGTTTGAAAAGACCTATTGATGAATACGCCGGCGCGGTGGAGAAAGTTCGTTACGTCGGCGAGCCGATTGGTGCGGTGGCGGCCAAAGATCGCGGCACGGCGGAAGATGCGCTGGAGTTGATTCAAGTCGACTACGAACCGCTACGGCCCAATGTCGACGTGCATGAAGCGATCAAGCCGTCATCGGCCGCGCTGTTCGACGAACTCGGCAGCAATCTCGCGTGGACCGGTTCTTTGCAATACGGCGACATCGACGCGGCCTTCAAGTCCGCCGACCACGTCGTCAAAGAAACTTTGAAAATTCACCGCTACAGCTCCACGCCTCTCGAACCGTTCAACGTCATCGCGTCCTACGACGCGGCGAGCAAGCGGCTGACCGTCTGGGTGACCGCGCAAGTGCCGGAAGTGATCTACGATGGACTGCGCGAAGCGCTCGGCCTGCAAGATGTGCGCGTCATCATTCCCGATGTCGGCGGCGGCTTCGGCCAGAAAATCCATTTGATCCGTAAGTACGTCGTGCTGGTTTCGCTGTTGGCGATGAAAACCGGCCGGCCGGTGAAATGGATCGAGGACCGCACCGAACATATGATGGCCGGCGGCCACGCCTGCGCGCAAGAAATAGAAGCCGAAGCGGCGGTAAAAAATGACGGCACGGTGCTCGGTCTCAAGTTTAGAGAATACGACGACGTTGGCGGATCGATCAGCACGCTGACGATTCACTTCACCAACAAGCTCAACAATCTCTCGAACACCTATAAGACGCCGGCCATTTACATGGAAGGCCACGCGGTGGTGACGAATAAATGTCCGGTCATTCCCAACCGCGGCATCGGCAAGCCCGGCATGTGTTTCATCTGGGAGCGGATGATGGACCGGGTCGCCCAAGCGCTCAACTTGAGTCCCATCGAAGTGCGGCGCAAAAATTTGATCCAGGCGAGCGAGATGCCTTACAGCACCATCAGCGGCAACATCTACGACAGCGGCGATTATCCCGGCTTGCTGACAACTCTGTTGGAGAAAATCGATTACGACACGCTTCGCGCAGAACAGAAAAAAGCGCGTGAGCAAGGCAAGCTCATGGGCATCGGCATCGTCATCGGTGTCGAGCCCGGCGGACGCAACGCGGCGCGCGATATGGCGATCTTTCCCGAGATGAAAGAACCGCCCGGCTCCGGCGGCGTCAACGGCGCGAAAATCAAACTGGAGAAGAACGGCACTCTCTCGCTCCATTTAGGTTCGCCCAACTGCGGCCAGGCCCATGAGACCACGACGGCGCAGGTCGCCGCCGACATACTCGGCGCGACGCCGGACAAGTTTAGCACGAGCATTCCCTTCGACAGCGATCTGTCGTCATGGGGCGTGGCGGCGGCCAACAGCGGCAACAACTTCCACTTATACGACATCGGCGCGATTCACGGCGCGGCGACTAAATTGCGCGAGAAAATTCTCAAGCTCGCGGCCTATAATCTCAAAGTCGAGCCGTCCGAACTCACCATCGAGGACAGCGTGGTGAAAGTCCCCGGCGCGGCGGCGAAACAAATCACTTTCGCGGAGCTGGGCCGCATCGCTTACAACAACCAGCATCTGATTCCCGATGACATGGAAGCGGGACTGGAAGCGACTCACTATTATACTTTTCCATTTGCCAAACCGAACATCGTGCCTGGCGCTGACCGT
>Ga0137461_1000123_pt1 | contig 17027 bp, 24 predicted proteins | sample EasRivERMGT746_2_FD_104650 | JGI IMG/M metagenome (GOLD analysis project Ga0137461, IMG submission 104650) | Soil microbial communities from meander-bound floodplain in the East River, Colorado, USA - East River MetaG ERMGT746_2 | ecosystem: Environmental > Terrestrial > Soil > Floodplain ... | reverse complement strand
TTCTTTCGCTGGGCGGCGACGGCCTGGTAAACGCCAGCCGGATGGCATTGCTCAATGCCAACTATATTCGCAAGAAATTAGAAAAAGACTATCAGATCGCCTACGACGAGCCGTGCATGCACGAATGCATTTTCACCGACCGTATCCAACAGAAAAACGGCGTGAGCACGTTGGATGTCGCCAAACGGGTGTTGGATTACGGCTACCATCCGCCGACGATTTATTTTCCCCTGGTGGTGTCGGGCGCTTTGATGATCGAACCGACCGAAACCGAGACGCCGGAAACCCTCGACGGCTTCATCGCCGCCATGCGGGCGATTGCCGAAGAAGCGAAAACAGATCCGGATCTCGTCAAGCAGGCGCCGTACTCGACGGCGGTGCGCCGTTTGGATGAAGCGCGGGCGGCGCGTAAACCGGTGCTCCGTTGGCAATCGAGCAGTGGGTCGGATGAGCCGTAAAGCTATTTCTTCGTGGCCCGTTACCGGTTGAAGCGGTAGTTCAGGCGGTTATCGTGGTACTCCATGGACGCCGAGATCAATAGCGGAATCGGCTTGATCCATGTGGGGATGGGCGGAAATGGCGCCGCGGCTTTGATGGCGCGTAAGGCTTCTTCGTCGAGCAGTTGTGAACCGGAGGAGCGGATCAAGCGCAACCCTTCGAGCTGGCCGCCGCCGTTGATGGTAAATTCCAAAGCCAATCGTCCCTGCAAACCGTAGCGCAACGCCATTTCCGGATATTCCCAGTGCTGTTCGATGGTCTGCTTGATCTTGTTAAAATAGCTGACATAGAGCGGATCTTTGGTGTTGAGGCTGATCGGCCCGCTGGCGCGCTCGTTGGTTGCCGAGTAGGTTACCGAAGGCAACAGTTCTTTCAACGTCGGCAGCGGGCGCTCGGCGACCACGGTTTTTTCTTGAATCACTTCGCGCGGCGCCGGCTCGTTATTGATTCGTTCACTCCCAAGCGCTTTCTCGCGCAGCGGCGCGGCGGTTTCCTTACTCACGGTTTTTTCATTCTTCGCGATGACGGTGGGCGCCTTGGTGGCGCGGCTGGCAGGAGCGGCCTTGGGCACTCGGCTGGGCGCTTGGTTTTTTTTCTCGGCCGGAGGCAGAAGTGAAACCGCAATCGATTCGGGTCGCTGGGTAGGACCCAAGGGCTGCGCTTTGATCATCAGCCAGGCCAAGACCGAAATATGAATCGCCATCGATAGGGCGAAAAATCGGCTCAGGGTGGTGTTTAAAAGGGCCACGATCGTATACTATCGCATTGACAGGGGGCGGCGAGAGAGTTGAATCACTTTCCGCCCGCGGTTAACTCTCGTTGGGCTTGGCGGAGGCGCAATGTTTGGTCTTGGAATCGGCGAACTCATCGTTGTGTTGGTCATCGTCGTGGTGCTGTTTAACCGGCGTCTGCCTGACTTGGGCGAAGGGCTCGGCAAAAGCATTCGAAAGTTCCGCAAAGCCGTCGGCGATTCCGATGAGATCGATGTCACACCGAAAGACGATTCGAACAAAAAGTAACCTGCGCCTAGTTTAAACTTCGTCTTGCGCCAACGCCACCTCGCAGCTGAAATCCTTGGCGCTCTTGGCGGATTTCAAAAATACCACGGTGAAGGGGATCGAGTCGCCGGGTGGCATCTCGAAGCCCTTCAAGGGTTTCAAGCTCTGCAGGTTGGGAATCTCTTCCAGCGTCATGCCGCGGAGAATTTTGGCCGAGAGCGTATTGCCGATCCAGATGGTCTGCTGTTCCATTTCTTTACCGGCTTCGTTGTAAAGCTTGCCGGTCATCTGGATCTCGCGCACCACCACCGGGTTTTGATTGAACGCCACCCCGGTAACGACAAAAACTTCTCGATTCCCTTCAATCTTCTGGTAGCCGCCGCGCAACGACTGGATCAGGATACCATCTTTGAGATGATTGTTTTTGAGCACCGATGCGCCGATCAGGGGAATTTTCTTGATCAACTCCTCTGAGGCTTTCGAGTGGGCATGGTCGAACACCGCTATCAGCGAAAAACCGATCGCGAGCAAGCCCAAAAGCGTTAGGTAGGGCAGGATCGATGCTTGTTGATCGATGTACGATGACATGGGCAGGATATTGTTGTCTTCCGTTTCTTCCTCGTGGCCAGCGCTCGGCAAGAGCTCTTGGTGATCGGTAAATTGCGCGGCGGGTTCGACGCTCTTCTTCTGCTCTGGGGCTGACTCGATTCCAGGTAACGTGAACGGCGGCTCCTCTTGGGCGTCTCCGTGATTGATCGACCACTGCTCTTGATCGGCATGTGTCTGCGCAGTAATGGGCTCGGCTGGTCCCCCGACGATCATTATAACCGCCGTTTTCTCTGCCGCCGGATCTGTTATTTCTTTATCCGCTGGCTTGGCAGGAAATGCGAAACTCAACTCTGGCTCTTGGGCCGGCGCCGGCGTTTCTTTCGGGTCGGGTTCAGCCGGTTCGCGGATCGAATCCTGTGGGCTTTCGGCTTCCAGCTCAAAGGTGTGGCGGCAGCGCGAACAGCGAAACGCCGGAGCCGCGCCCTTGAGAACATCGTCTGAAACTTTGTAGGTTGTCTTGCAATTGGGACATTGAACCAGCATAGATAACCTTTCTTTGAAAATTGACAGGGGCTGGGAAAAGGCAAAGAAATCAACGCGATTCTAATTGAATTCGCGCAAACGTCAAGGTTTTGTCTCAACAAGTTGTTTTACTCGCTGAATAATCCTTTTATACGCACGTCTAATCGGTAGGATCGTTGTGGAGCTGAGCGACTCGGAACTGGTTAAAAAGAGCCAAGCCGGCGAGACCAGCGCGTTTCAAGAGCTGGTCTCACGCTATCACCAGAAAGTTTTTATGGTGATTCTTGGTTTGCTACGCAACCGGGAAGACGCCTTGGATGTGGCCCAGGAAACTTTTTTTCGCGCCTTTCGAAAGATTAACAGTTTTCAGGGCGGCTCGTCTTTCTACACATGGATCTATCGGATCGCGGTTAACATGTCGATCGACGCCCAACGGCGGCAAAAGCGCAATCCGCTGGACTTCCGCGAATCCATGGACGATGTCATGGAAGCGCAAAACCAAGTCGCCAAAGATCCGTTCGCCGACGTGCACGATAAGGAGTTGCGCGAAAAATTGACCGTGGCCATCAATGATTTAACGCCGGATCACAAAGCGGTGATCGTGCTCAGAACCATCGAGGGGCTTTCTTATAAAGACATCGGCGAGATCCTCGGCTGTTCGGAAGGCACGGTCATGAGCCGGCTGCATTATGCGAGAAAGAAACTACAAGATAAGTTGAGAGCGTTTTTATGAATACCTGTGAAACCATCCGTGAATCCATCGGCAGCTGGCTCGACGGCGAGTTGAGTCCAAGCGCAAGCGAAGCGGTGCGGCTTCACCTCGCCGCTTGCAGTGATTGCAGCGTGGCGCGCCAGCAACTGGAAAAGTTGCAGCTCGTGGTCAAGGACGAGCTCGTAACGCAAGCGGCCAGCATCGACTTCATGCCGTTTTGGCGCGGCGTGCAGCAGCGCATCAACCGAAAGCGCGCCTGGCATGAGGATCTATTCGAATGGAGCCGCGGTTTTTTGACGGCGCCGAGAATCGCCTGGGCGGTGCCGGCGTTGATTGTTGTGTTGCTGGCGCTATTTTCGCTCGATTCGTATCTGCCGGGGCGGGGCGTGCGCGACAACTTCGCTTCGGTGGAGTCGATCGACGCCCATGGGCGGAGCGTGGCGCTGCTGCGTGAAGATCAGACCAAGACAACGGTAATCTGGCTGTATCAAGATCAAGAAGGTGAAAATGAAACTGCTGAAGAAGCTTCCAAGTCTGGTCCTACTTTTTAGCGCCTTGCTGTTTTTGGCCGAGGGGCCGGGCGGTACGGCGGAGAAAAATCCTCAGTCGGTTCAGGTGACGATTCGGACGATTCTGGCGGGCAATAAAGTTGACGAATTCGATGCCAAGTTGAAGGGCATGGAGCAACAGCTCAAATCACTGAAGTACCGCTCTTACCGTTCGCTCAAAGACGATAGCAAAGTTGTCCCCTGGCAAGGAACCCAATCCTTCGACATCCCCGGCGGCCGCACGCTCACGGTGACGCCCCAAGAATTTCAAGATAATCGCATTGCCGTCAAGGTGCGGCTCACTGAAGGCGAGAAGCCGGTGGTCGATACCACGGTGAAGATTCCTAACAAGGGGAATTTTATTTTGGGCGGACCGCCCCACGAAGGCGGGGTTCTCGTGCTCTCGATCTCGGCGGCGGCGCAGTAAAGATCTGCTTACCGATTAATTTCTCTTCTCCATCGCTTCCACGCTAACGCCTTTTCTTTTGAGCCAAGCGATCGCCTTGGCGACTTCGCTCGGCTTGCCGTCGAATTCCAAGGCCACCAGGGCCATCTCGGATGTCACAGTGGAGCCGCGGATATTGAACATGACGTCAAACCGTTTGGCCAATAGACTCAGAACCGGTTCGTTGATTAGCTTTTCGGGAAAAGTCAGATAAAAACGCTCGCGCACGGTGATTGGTTTTGCTTTGATAGCCATAGAAATTTAAATCGAGAATTTCATATTTCCCACTGCCATGCGATCGCGCCAGCCGACCCACAAATTGGTCGTCAAATACTTATCGCCGAAATCGGGAAAGATCGTCACCACCGTGCCCGCATCAAGCTTGCGCGCGACTTTGAGCGCGGCGCACAGGGCGGCGCCCGACGATTGGCCGACCAGTACGCCTTCCTCCTGGCTCAAGCGATAAACCATCGCGTAGGCGTCTTCCGTCGACGCCGGAATTTTACCGTCTAGTTGATCCTCATGATAAATCCCCGGCACGATGGAGCTCGCCATATGTTTCAAGCCCTCGAGCCCATGTAGGGCATCGTCCGGCTCCACCGCGATCACTTGAATGTTGGGATTGACTTCCTTTAAGTAGCGCCCGGTTCCCATCACCGTGCCGCCGGTGCCGATGCCGGCGAGGAAGTGGGTGACGCCGCGCTCGGTCTGGCGATAAATCTCCGGCCCGGTGTTTTCGTAATGGGCCTGGGGATTCATCGGGTTAAAATATTGATCCGGCTTATAATATTTTTCCGGGTCCGCTTGCAAAACTTCCCGGCACAAACGAATGGCGCCGTCGGACCCTTCCATGGGATCGCTGTAGGTTATCTTCGCGCCATAGGCGTTGATGATTAACTTGCGTTCGTTACTGACGTTGCCCGGAATCACCAGTTCCACCGGATAACCGAGCACGCAGCCGATCATCGCCAGGGCGATGCCGGTATTTCCCGAGGTCGAGTCGAGAATGGTTTTGCCGGGGTGGAGTTTCCCCGAGCGCAATCCTTCTTGAATCATGCGCCACGCGGGCCGGTCCTTCACCGAGCCGCCGGGGTTTAGGCCTTCGAGTTTGGCGAAAACTTTTACGCCGGGCGGCAGCCCTTCGGTGATTCTGCGAATTTCTAGCAGCGGCGTGTTGCCGATCAGGTCGAGAACCGAGTCCACCTTTCGCGGCTCCGTTTGCGGCGATTCCACCAAGCGTAAATTTGGCGATGACCCAGCCATGATCGACTCTCAAGAAAAATTTACCTGCCGCCGGCGATGGCCGGCACGATGGAAATGTTATCGCCTTCTTTGAGCGCGGTATCGAGATTCTGCAAGAAGCGAATATCGTCGCCGTTGACGTAGACATTGACGAAGCGGCGCACCTTGCCGGCCTCGTCGCAGATCCGTTCCTTGATGCCGGGATAATTTTTCTCCAAATCATCGACCAGAGATTTTATATTGCCGCCCTGGGCGTTGACTTCATCGGCGCCCTGAGTGTACTTGCGCAGCGGGGTAGGGACACGAACTCGCACTGACATAACAATCCTCCTCAATCTTGAAACTCAATTGGTTGGCCCTAAGATAATCCCACACCGGGCGCCTTGCAAGGCGATGAACGCCGCAACCTCTCATAGCCGAAGGATGTAGTTGGAGCCTTACGTCGGCCTTTGGCCGCCGCAGCTCGCGCAGTTGGGATCGCGGGTCACTTCAACTTCGCGAAATTTCATCTGCTTGGCGTCGTAAACCAGCAAGCGATCGCTGAGCAAGCCGGTTTCAAAGCCGGCGAGATATTTTATCGCTTCGGTCGCTTGAATCGTTCCCAGCGTGCCGGCAACGGCGCCGAGAATGCCGGATGCCTGGCAATTCAAAATCTCTTCGGGCGGCGGCGGCGCTTTGAACAGACAGCGGTAGCAAGCGCTCTCGCCGGGGATCACGGTCATCGTCTGGCCTTGCAGCCGGACAATGCCAGCGTGCGAGAAGGCGATGCCCAATTTGATCGCGGTATCGTTGACGAGAAATTTGGTGTCGAAGTTATCGCTACCGTCGACGATGAAATTATACTCAGCGGCGATTTCTTCGGCGTTACTTTCGTCGAAACGCACCGGGTAGGTTTTGACTTCGACATCGGGATTTAGCTCGGTCAGCGTCGTTTTCGCCGAATCGACTTTTTGCCGGCCGATGTCGGCGGTCGCATGAAGAATTTGCCGCTGCAAGTTCGACAGTTCCACTTTATCCGAATCGACGATGCCCAACGTTCCGATACCTGCTGCGGCAAGATAAAATGCCGCCGGCGATCCCAGCCCGCCGGCGCCGATGATGAGCACCCGCGCCGCACGCAGATGCATCTGCGCCGCGCCGCCGAGGTCCGGCACCATGATCTGGCGGCTGTAACGTTCGATTTGTTCTGTAGTCAGTCGTGTGCTCATTGCTTGCTTTCAAAAAATACCTTTTCTTATGCGAAATAAGAAGAGGACAAACAATCTCACTGCCGGGAACCGATACGCGAGGCAACCCTGACTGCGGTGGCTATTCGAACAGATGCGGCACAAAGCAGCTGAGATTGTTCGTCACCATCGTGGTGGATTCTCGGATGCCGATTCCCGCCGCGACGCCATCGATCAGCCAGCTGCCGATGACCGGATACGCGCCATCGAAGCTCGGAATGCGTGCAACCGCTTGGCAGACAAATCCTTCGTCGCCGTAGGGGCCCTCGGTTTGTTGCATCGAGCCGCTGCGTTGGATGGTTAGATTTGCGCCTTCTCTCGACAGCAGCGGTTTCTTTACGTAGTCGGTCATTTTCTTTGGTTCGTTGAAATAGCATTCGAGCAGATTGGCATGGCCGGGGAACAGTTCCCAGAGAATCGGCAGGATGCCTTTGTTCGATAGGAGCATTTTCCAGATCGGTTCGATCCATTGGGTGAGGGTGTAGGTGGACAGCAACTGATTCGCGTATTGATCGTGCAGCAGCCACTCCCAGGGATAAAGTTTGAAGATGCTGCGCATGGGCCGGCCATTTAAATCGACGAAGCAGTTTTGCTGCGCGTCCCAACCGATGTCGTCGATGCGCATGAGCACGGCTTCGATGCCGGCTTGGCCCGCGACGTCCATCAAGTAACTGACGGTCATCAAGTCTTCGCTGTTCTCGACATCCGGCGGTTCGAGATAAGCGAAGTGCAGCGGGCTTGCTACGTAGCGCTTGAGCTCCTGCCATTTGGCCAAAAGTTTTTTATGGATCGAATTGAATTGATCGAGCTTGGGGAACCGCTCTTGAAGCCAATACCACTGCGCGACGGCGGCTTCGAGCAGCGCGGTCGGCGTGTCGGCGTTGTATTCGAGCAGTTTCAATTGATCGCCGTCGTAGGCGAAGTCGAATCGGCCGTAAAGCGCCGGCGGCTCGTCTTCCCAGGCTTGCTTGATGATTGGAACCGCCGCGTCGGGGATGCTCAGTTCTTTGAAGCGGTTGCGGTCGATGATGTGCTGCGCGGCTTGCAAACACATCTCGTGCAGTTCGTTGGTCGTCAATTCAATTCTGCCAATTTCGCTTGCGCGAAAAGAGTAGTAAGCCGACTCGTTCCAATAGGGGCGGCCTTCGGTGTGGTGATAGATGAGGCCGACCTCTTCGACTTTCTTTTCCCAATCGGCGCGGGGTTTAATCGTGATGCGTTTCATCGCAAAACCCCTCTTTCACCACAAAGGCGCGAAGGGTTCGACGGAAGAGCGGGTTTGAAACCCGCCCCTACGAAAACTTCGTGTCCTTCGTGGTGAATACTTCTTCACGGTAAACCCGGAGCCGCTAACGAAACTAACTACCGATGGAACTGCCGCCGCGGCTTACGAAGGCTTTTCCGGTGGAACCGAATCCACCGCGGGCGACGTGGCTCGGGCTCGTATAGTTGACTCCAGGTTGTGCGACTCGGCCACCGCCGTTGGCCGTGTCACCAGGATAGTAGCCTCTGCCACCATAGTAGTGGTAATAACCGCCGCCATGGCCACCGCTACGACCTGTAGTCTCATTGCATAACCGTTCCTCGACGACGACGTTGTTGTTGTCGACGCAGCGCTTGGCTTCGACCCAGTCGCCGTCTTGATCGCTGTCGCAGCCGTTCATGACGGCGGCGGCGAAGGATGACAAAAATGCCAGGGTGACTTGGGCGGATTTTTTCATTCCGTTCAGCCGTGGGTGTAGCCGAGGGTCAGCGCAATAAAGATCACCGCTTTAAACAACGCAGCGGCGATGTTGCGCTGCTCCATCACTTCGTCGCGCAGCCGCGTGCAGCGAAACGTCATGAGATCGGACAGCCCATGAGCGACGAGCATCAGCAACATCCAGACCACGAGATAGGCCGCGACGATCATCATGTCGTGACGCCAGCCCGCGGATGGACCGCTGATGACCGCGCCGCAAACCATGCCGGCCGAGAGCAGGAAACCGCCGAGGGAAATGGCGGCTGCGAGGTTTTGCCGGTCCAACGCCGCGTCGATGTCGCGATCGACCGCCCGGTAAAGAGCGGCCATGACGATGAGCAGCGCTTGGCCGATCAAGAACCAGACGATGGCTGTCGCTAGGCCATTTTGCCAGTCGTAAAACGCGCCGGCGATGACGTAAGCGCTGGCCATGTAAGTGGCGCCTTCGATGAGCGCGACGGCGAGATTTTTTTCTTGCACCACTTCGCGATTGTTGCTGAAGCGATAAAGAATCAGCCAGTCGTTTAGATGCCGCGATAGATAGATCGAGATCACGGCCAACAGCGCCTGTTGAGTGAACAACCAAGCACCGGAGTCGCCTTGGCTGCGGTCGAAGATGCCGAGCACGGCGAAGACCGCGGCGATGGTGAAAAGGGCGTAGCGCAGCGCCAGCGCGGCATTGTCGCGGAAAAGTAATTCGTTGACCGGATCGTAGCCTTCGATTTTGCCGCTGAGCCAGAGCAGCGCCGCCAAGCCGACGAGCAGCAGCACAATTCCCGCGGCCAATGACAGCGGAGCGATGAGCATGGCGAAAGAAGTCATTTCGTTTTCCTTATCGCGCGAGCGTAGTATGTTATGAAAAATCCTGTTTGCGAACTCTCGAAGTAGCGATTCGCGACTAAGGCTAAATTAACATAAGGGTACATCATGGAACAAAAGAAAAATTCCGAATCCTATTCTCGCGCCATCGGCGGTTTTGCCCGCAGTCTTAAGCTGGCCGACGTGCCGCCGGATGTCATCGCCAAGGCCAAGTTAGTTTTTCTCGACACCCTCGGCATCGCCTTGGCGTCATCGACCATGGATTTCGGCGCGATGGTGAGCAACGTCGCGCGCAAGCTCGGCGGTGATAAGCAAAGTGTGGTGATCGGCTCGGCAAATCGCGTGGCGGCGGCCAATGCGGTGATCGCCAACGGCACACTGGCCCACGGCTTGGACTACGACGACACTTTGGAAGAGGCGATCGTCCACACCGGCTCGTGCGCCTGGATGACCGCTTTGGCCGCCGGTGAAGAAGTCGGCGCGAGCGGCGCGGCGGTTCTTGAAGCGGCGATCGTTGGCACCGAAGTTTTGTGCAAAGTCGGACTAGTGGCGCCGGGAAAATTTCACGCGCGCGGTTTTCATCCGACCGCGATCTGTTCGACCTTCGGCGCGGCGGCGGCGGCGGGCAAACTGTACGGACTCGATGACGACCAATGGGTCGATGCATTCGGTCTTTGCGGCAGCCAGAGTTCCGGCATTATTGAATACCTCGCCGACGGCACCTGGACCAAACGCATGCATCCGGGCTGGTCGGCCCACGGCGGCGTGATCGCTTGCCTGCTGGCCCAAGAAGGTTTTCGTGGTCCGGCAAAAGTATTCGAGGGCACCGACGGTTTTTTTAAGGCCTTTGGCGGCAAGAACGACTATCGCTTCGAAAAACTTTTCGAACTCGGTAAGGTTTGGGAGACTCCCAAGCTGGCTTTTAAGTCTTATCCATGCGGTTCGATCTCCCATCCCTACATGGACTGCGCGCTCAAGATTAAACAAAAACATTCGCCTGCGCTGGATGAAATTGCCGAGGTAGTTTGCCGCACGGCGGAAGGACCGGTGCATCGATTATGGGAACCGCTGGCGGACAAGCAAAAGCCGGTGAGCTCTTACGGCGCCAAGTTCAGTTTGCCGTTCAGCATCGCCGTCATGCTGCTGCGCGGCCGGGCCGGCCTCGATGAATTTACCGACGCGGCGATTGCCGATGGCGCGGTGCTCAAGTTGGCGGCCAAGGTGCGCTACGAGCTCGATACGACCATCGATTATCCGCGCCATTTTTCCGGTCACGTCAAAGTGACGCTCGCCAACGGCCAGGTGTTGGAAGAAAACCAGCCCCATCCGCGCGGCGGCTTGGAAGATCCGCTGCCGCCCGAGGAGATCGCGCAAAAGTTTCGCGCCAACGCGCGGCTCGCGCTGTCGGCTGAAACCGGCGAGAAGATCATCGAAGCAGTGCAACGTCTTGAAGAGCTAAACTCCATCGCCGCGCTGAGTGAATTGCTGCTGCGGCGTTAATTTCGGGAATCGAGGGGGAGGGCGGACACGTCCGCCCCCTACGATGGCGAGGGATTTCATTTACCGCGGACAGAGACATTAAACGGATGCGCCACGCAGCCGATCGGAACGATTCCTGGTGAGAAAATGGACTGCGGCACCGACCAACACCAGGCCGACGAAAGTCGCTAGGCCGCTGACGATTTTCGGATCGCTGGCGCCAAACAGCCAGCCAAGATTTTCCCGGCGAAAATCGCCGAACACGCGCAGCGATTTTAAGCCGATGATCCAACCGGCGTGCAGGCCGATGGCTAAATAGATTTTACCGGTTCGCAGCAGCGCGTAACTGAGCACGATGCCAATGAGCCAGAGCCCTAGTAATCCCGGCAGAATCGCCAGCGGATCGCCGAACGGCGCGAAGGTGGTGAGCAAATGGCGAAAGCCGGCCAACGGCTCGATACCGTCGAGAAAATATCTGTGGCCTGGTCTGATAAAGTGCAGCGCCGAGAAAAACAGATTGACGCCCAAAAACGCGCGGGCCGGATGACCGGCGTCGTGGATAGCTTTAAAGAGCAGGCCGCGAAAAAAAACCTCTTCTAAACCGCCGGCGAAGATCCCGGCGCTGATAGCGCCGGCGATGGTGCCGAGCCCGCGCCCCAACGACAGGCGAAAAAACGGCGTGAATACTCCATCGAAGGTCATGAGCGCGGCTAGGACAACCATCGAGCCGATCGCCAGTCCCAGTCCCATCGCTAAATCACGCCGGCCGTTGCCGATGTCGTCGACGAACAGCCGCTTTAAATGCACGCCGGCAAATTGGCGCCGGCAGACAATGAAAAGCCCGATGCCGGAAATCATGAAGGCGCGGTTAAAGACCCGCGAAAAGGGAATGCGCTCCGAAACCAGATTGGGCCACTGCGCGTTGGCCCAATTGGCGCCAACGGCGAGCCACGGGCTGATCGCACAGGTGAGCGCAATGACGGCGAGTAAGAAAAATATCAGCCGGCGCGGATAGTTCGGTGACAGTTGCGGCGATTCCATGACTTCGATGACTATGTTATAGCGATTTCGGGATGGCAAGCAGGGCCGCGAAAATATTGCTCGGCAAGAGCGCGCTAATCACCGGCGCCAGCCGCGGCATCGGCCGGGCGATCGCCGCCGCCTACGCGCAAGCCGGCGCGCGGGTTTTTATTTGCGGCCGCAATCCAGGCGATGTGGAAAATACCTGCCGCGAGCTTTGCGTGGACGGCGTGGCGGGCGACATCGCGCGCGCCGATGACGCGCAACGGATCGTCAGCACGGCGCTGCAACGCTTTGGCGCCATCGATGTCCTGGTCAACAACGCCGGCATTCTCGGTCCGCGCGCGGCCATCGCCGATTATCCGGTCGCCGCCTGGGAGGAAGTCCTGCGGATTAATTTAACCGGGCTGTTCTTGATCACGCACGAAGTATTGCCGGCGATGTTGGCGCGCCGCGGCGGTTCGATCATCAACGTGACCTCAGGGGTTGGCCGAGTCGGCAAGGCGAAGTGGGGCGCCTATGCGGTGTCCAAAGCAGGGCTTGAAAGCTTTACTCAAGTGCTCGCCGATGAAGTCAAATCGGCCGGCATTCGAGTGAATTCGGTCAACCCGGCGGCAACTCGAACCGCTATGCGGGCTCAGGCTTATCCCGGCGAAGATCCGCTGACGCTGCCGGCACCGGAAAGCGTCGTGCCGATCTTTATCCATCTCGCGTCCGATGCCTCTGTTGGGGTCAGCGGCCACTCGTTAAATGCCCGGGATTGGCCAGGCGGGTAGTGGTTCACTTTAGATTCCAACGAATCGTCAATGTAGGGGCAGACCCCTGTGTCTGCCCTCTGGGACGGGCGACCACAGGGGGTCGCCCCTACAAATGATTTCGAAACTGAACCACTACCGCCAGGCGGGCCCAGTTGACTATCGGGGTAAGAATCAGATAAAAGAGTGCTCACTATGCCATGGGTAAAACGTTCATCTACAACTAATCGGTTCTACTGGATTGTTGCCGCGGTTGCTTCGGTCATAGTCGGTGTCTCCGCCGGCTATTCGTGGTGGGGCGACACAGCGTCAGTTGTTACCATCGTCGAACAAGAGCTGGCGAACTCGCAAGCGCAGGTGCGCATGCTGGAAAAGCGCGTGAGGGCGCTCGAAGCCAAGCTCGGCATCGATAGCGAGACCGCCGCCGTGACGGATCCATCGGTCAAAGCGTACTAGGCGTCATTTTTCCGCGACATTCACGCACTTGTGTCAACCTACCGAGAACACCCTGACCTGATGGGGTGACCATGTTGAAGTTATCGTCAATTTTTCTCGCCGCTTTTTGTCTTGGCTGCCTTGGCGCCGCCGAGGCGCAAGAGCTCAAGAAAATAAAAATCGGCTATCCGGCGATTTCCTACAATCAGATTCACATTTGGATCGCCAAAGATGCCGGTATTTTTCGAAAGCATGGCCTCGACGCCGAGGTAATCTTTTTTCGCGGCGGGCAAATAGCGACGCAAGCGTTGGTTGCCGGCGATCCACCGATCGTCAATATCGGCACGGTGGTGCAAGCCGGCTTGCAGGGCCACGACATCGTGCTAATCGCTTCGTCGGAGTCGGCCTACAACTATTCAGTGGTGGCGCGGCCGGGTATCGCTCGTGTCGAACAACTCAAAGGCAAAAAGCTTGGCGTCAGCGGTTTCGGCTCGGCGTCGTACAACGCATCGTTAATCCTGCTTAAGAAATTCAATCTCGAAGCTAACAAGGACGTGGCGCTGGTGGTCGCCGGGCCGACCATGGAAAGATTGAGCGCGGTGGATTCCGGCCGCATCGAAGCGACGATTCTCACGCCCTCCGAGCTGCCTCGGGCGCGCCGGCAAGGTTTGGTCGAAGTTTATGACATGCTCGATCTCAACATCGAAGTGCAGGGTAACGGTCTTGCGACTTCAAGAAGTTTTATTCGCAGCCAACGAGAGACCGTGCTGAGCGCGCTGCGTTCTTACGTCGAAGCGATCTTTTTCATCGGCAAGAACAAAGATGAGGCGAAACGCATTACGGCAAAGTATATGCGCACCAACGAGCAGGATGTTTTGGACGCAACCTACGACTGGTTTGTGAAGCGCATCGGTAAGCGGCCCTATCCGACGTTGAAGGGCATTCAGTATCTGCTCGATGAAGTGGCGCCGAAACTAGCCCAGGCAAAAAGCGCTAGGCCGGAACAGTTTGTCGACTTGTCTTTGCTCCAACAATTGGACAAAGAAGGTTTCTTTAACGAGATGGCGAAGCGCTATCCATAAACTTTTCCACGAATTCGATCCAAGCCAATCACGGAGGTGTCTCATGAATTTAAAAATCGGCGACCGTTTTCCCGATATCGAATTACCGGATCAGGACGGCCAAGCAGTTAAACTATCCGAGCTGGTCGGCAAGTTTCCCTTCATCCTAACTTTCTACCGTGGCTATTGGTGAGGGAAATGCCAGGTGCAGTTGCGCCATTACGTCGAACTTCAAAAAGAGCTGGCGATCAATTATTGCAAACTCGCCGTGTGCAGCGTCGATGCGCCGGATATTAACGACGCGTTTCGCACCGGGCTCGGCGCGCAGTTTCCGTTCTTGAGCGATCAGGAGCGCAAAGTCGTCAAGCTGCTCGACATGACCGAAACTTCCAAGAGCATGGGCGTGACCGCCATGCCGCACACGTTTGCGCTCATGCCGGATCTGACGATTCATAATTTTTACAACGGCTATTGGTATTTGGGCCGGCCTACCTTGGATGAATTGCGCGCCGATTTGCGTGCGATGTTACGCAAAGTACGTCCGGATTACGAAGGACCGGTTGGCTAGCCCTTGCCTTCGCGTTGGCTAGGGTTGAAAGCGCCGTGGCGAATGGGTAGTATTTTTTCATGATTACTCCCGAAGAGATTAAACAGACTCTCTCTCAGGCACTGCCGGTCGAGGTAATTGAAACCCAGGACCTCACCGGCGGCGGCGATCACTGGCAAGTGATCATCGTTTCGCCGGCCTTTGACGGCAAAGGTTTGCTGGAGCAGCACCGCATGGTCAACGATGTATTGAAAGATCCGCTGGCGGATCAGCGCATTCATGCGCTGTCTTTGAAGACTTATAGTCCGGCGCAGTGGCAGAAGCTCGGCGCCTAAAAAACGCATTCAACGCTTAAACAAAGGAGACAAAATTATGGCCGAAGATGTCATCAATAAAATCGACGAGAAGGTCAAGAACAACAAAGTGATGGTCTACATGAAGGGCACGCCGGATTTTCCCCAGTGCGGCTTTTCCGCCCACACCGTGGAAATTCTCAAATCCTATGGATTCCCCTTTGCCAGCGACGACGTGTTGGCCGAGTCGGCGGGGCGGGGAGGGTTTAAGCGCTATTCCAACTGGCCAACCATTCCGCAGATTTATATCGACGGCAAATTTGTCGGCGGTTGCGACATCGTGCACGAGTTGCACGAGCGCGGCGAGCTTGAGCCGCTGCTCAAGGCCGCCTTCGCGAAGTAAGAAAAAAAGCCCCAATTTAGCTGGCCCGCTAAGATTTGGGGCTTTTTTGCGTCTAATCGCTAGCAGGAGGGCTAAGCGATCATGAAAAAGATTTTCGCCGCGATATTTCTGACCCTCGCCATGGCGATGGCCAGCTCGTGTGCACTCGTCGGACAGGGAAATTTCGACCAAGGCTTAGCATTATTCAATCAAGGCCGCTTTGCGGCGGCGATTCCCTACCTGGAAGACGCCACGCGCGACAATCCCAACTCGGCCCGGGCTTATCTCTATCTTGGCCGGGCCTACATTAGTCAGAGCAATTGGCGCGCGGCGATTCAACCGTTACGGACCGCCTTTCGCCTTTCGCCTCAGGATTCGCAGCAGGAGATCGTGAATTTGATTATCGATGCAGGCTTCGCGGCGTTTCTCAATGACTTCCGGTTCGGCGATTTGCTCGATCAGTCGAGCCGGCCAAGAATAAACTTTTAGCCTTCGCAATTCGTATCGGCGGCTTGCTTGCCGCCGCCACCCCCTTGCCAACAAGAGGAAGTTTCATGAAGAAATCTTTAGTGACGTTAATGTTCATGCTTTTGGCCGCCAGCCCGGCTTCGGCGCAGTTCGATAAATTGTTGAAGGGCTTGGGCGGTAATCTTCCGAGCGTCGGCGGCAGCTCGCTCAGCGACGCCAAGATCGGCTCGGGTCTCCAAGAAGCGCTCAAGGTCGGCACCGAAAACGCGGTGGGACAGACCGGCGCGGTGGACGGCTTTCTGTTGAACAAAGCGATCAAAATCTTGATGCCCAAGACCTTGCAGAATATCGAGAAGCCGTTGCGCTTGGTTGGCTACGGCCCCCAGATCGATGAGTTCGTCGTCGGCATGAACCGCGCCGCGGAAAAAGCGGTGCCCTTCGCCAAAGACATTTTCTGGGCCGCCATCGGGCAGATGAGCTTCGACGACGTTAAGAAAATTCTAAACGGCGGCGATACCGCTGCGACGGATTATTTCAAATCCAAGACCACCAAGCAGTTGCAGGAAGCCTTTTTGCCGTCGGTCACCGACGTGATGAATCAAGTCGGCGTGAACCGGCAATACAACGATCTCATGGGCAAGTACAAAGATGTGCCGTTTTCCAAGAACATCACCTTCGATGCCAACAAATACGTCACCGAAAAAGCGACGGACGGCATTTTCTACGTCGTCGCCCAAGAAGAGAAAAAGATCCGCACCAATCCAGCGGCGCGGGTGACGGATTTGCTCAAGGAAGTCTTTGGCAGCGTCAAGAAGTAATTTCCGATTCATAAAAATAGTTCCAGTAAGAATACGGCGAGCCGCCATATGCCAGCTCGCCGTTTTCTTTTGCAAATGTCGTGAGTCAGAATTGTCCGTGGACGCCCCTTGCTACAACGCTTGCGTACCTGTAAAGTTGATGACGAAAGCTTCCCTCCGTCATAACGGCGCGCAAGAGGTAGAAGGCCGGGCCACACAGACAACGGTGGCGTGGACTTCGGCTCCGGTTCGATAGCGAAAGTATTATCGGTTCTGACCCCTCCCTCTTCCAATAACCCAAGGCTATCGAAGCCTAAGAAGGAGAGTCTTATGCATCCTATATTATTGGTCGCCATACCCTTAGGGTTGGTGATCCTGGGTATGATACTGAACAGCATCGATCTCGGCTTCAGTCAACCGCCGAGTTCCACTGAACAAGATCCAGTCAAGAAACTGACGGCGGAAAAAGAATCTTACCGTAAATTCTTCG
>Ga0137461_1000122_pt1 | contig 17108 bp, 10 predicted proteins | sample EasRivERMGT746_2_FD_104650 | JGI IMG/M metagenome (GOLD analysis project Ga0137461, IMG submission 104650) | Soil microbial communities from meander-bound floodplain in the East River, Colorado, USA - East River MetaG ERMGT746_2 | ecosystem: Environmental > Terrestrial > Soil > Floodplain ... | reverse complement strand
TGTTGATTCAATTTTATACGAAATCAAATCAAGAAAATATTTGTTAGGCTTCTTGCCGGGATAAATCTCTAAAGTATTTCTCTGCGCAGGTAATTGATTTATAATTTCACGTATCTTATCAGAACCTAACGTTACACTACCGAGCTTTCTTTTCATAAAAAAGACTTCCTCATCTTCGAATGGACTAATTTGAAAGAACACCGGGTCGTAATCACTTTCCTGGATTTGAGAGTAAAAGAATCCGTTGCGTCCTTCCAGCATTATAGACCTTAAAAAATCAGAACGAGATCCACCTTCATCACTTCCTTTAAAATATTTTACAAATTCCTCAATATCATCATCAATTGATTCTGTTTTAGTTTTCTGAAGAGTAAGGTTACTTATAATCTCATCATAAGTGCTATCATCGAAAAGCAAGAATAATTCTTTAAAGTCCATTTGAAAGTTTTCAGTTTCATAAAATCTATAGAGCTGTTTCCGCTCAATTTCATTCGTCGGCGTAAAAGAAAATTCTCCTTTGCCAATAAAGAACAATGCGCATTTGATTCCTTTATAATCAGGGCATGGGTACAAAACCCCTTCCATTAATCTGAATGAACCTGCATCTTTGTTTATTATTATTTCTGAAGATACTTCAGCAATTTCACCGTTAGATTTTAAGCTTAATAAATAATTCAGTGCATCTACAAAGTCTGCAGAAAAATCCGCACCTGCTTTTTCCTGGGCGAAGGAGGAAAGATTAAGGAGTAAAAAGATTATTAAGTATATGGGATTGAAACAAAGAAAACTTAACATTTTGAGTTCTCCTCTGAATATGAGAACATAATTATTTCATTTTATTCTCATCAATAATTTAGAAAATATTCTTTTAAATTCAATCATCTTTAATAATTAATTCTCGGTGCTAGAAGCATTACTTCTGCGTTAACAAGTTTTAAAATGTTTCTTTAAATTGTTGTATAATTTTAATCGATTACAATTTTTTTATGATAGTTTGCTTCAACAATCAATTACTCGAATTGAGCAAGGTTCAAATCTCACCGTTTGACCGGGGATTTTTGTTCGCAGATGGAGTTTATGAAACGATTAGGACTTATAATGGCAAACTTTTCAAAATTGATGCGCATTTGAAGAGACTAAAAAAAAGTCTAAATGAAATTCAAATTAAATATGAAGGAATTGCCGGACTTGAGAAAATCATTTATCAGCTTGCCGAAGTAAACAACTTAACGGGAAAAGATTTTTTGGTTTACATCCAGATTACAAGAGGTGTAAGTTTTCCGCGGAAGCATTCTTTTCCTTCACTCGATGAACAGCCGACAATATTTATTTCTGTTTCTAAACTGGACGAAAATACCGTAGATCAGCAAAAGGGAGTAAAGGTAATTTTGCACGAAGATTTGCGCTGGTTAAGATGCGACATAAAATCTGTCTCTTTGCTTCCTGCTGTCCTTGCAAATCAAAAGGCAATTGAATCCAAAGCAGCAGAAGCAATTCTTTGTAGGAATGATTTGATAACAGAAGGATCACACACAAATATTTTTGGAATTAACGAAGGAAAAGTTGTAACTGCACCCAAATCAAATTTAATTCTTGCCGGAATTACCAGGGATATTGTTATTGATCTGTGCATAAAATTGAAAATTAAAGTTGAAGAAGAATTTATAAAATTAAATGAGTTGACAAAATATGAGGAATTTTTTATTACCAGCGCTACAAAAGAAATTTATCCTGTTGTTCAAATTGATGAACGAATAATCGGTAGTGGAAAACCAGGTGTCATTACAAAAAACCTTCAAAACGCATTTAAAGAATTCACGGCAGTTAGTTAATAATGATGAAAGATAAAAAAGAAAATATTTCTGCAAAGATTTTTATTCTCACAGGTGAATGGCAGGATAGTAACGGCAAAAATATTCTGAAATTTACCGGCACCTCTCACGAGCTGGGAACTGTTGAAATTAAAGTTTCAAACAATCCTGTATTTTTTGTTGAACGCGATTCATTAGTTGTAAGATTGAACCAGCCATTACAGCGAAAAGAAGTTGAGCTGAAAACATTTTCCGGCAAACCTGTTGACGCACTTTATTTTAATACGCAGAGAGATTTAAAAATTGTTGCCGAAGATCTTCATCAAAACAATGTAACCACATACGAATCAGACCTTGATCCCGCACGACGATATTTAATGGAAAGATTTATTAATGCACAGGTTTTAGTTACAGGTAAGCAAATTAAAAATGGAAAGCTGACAACCATTATAAACCCCAAGCTGGAGCCTTGCGAAGTTTCGCCGGAGTTTGTTATACTATCCATAGATATTGAAACCGGTGAAAATAACAGCAAACTTTATTCAATTGCAGCTCATGTTACCGGCAAAGGAGGTGAGCAGAAAAAAGTTTTCATCGTTGATGAAAAAGAAAAAAAATATTCTGATGATATAATGTCATTCAAAGATGAAAAAAATCTTCTCACCGGATTCCTTGATTGGTTTAGAGTATTGGATCCCGATATTATTATCGGCTGGCATGTTATCGGCTTTGATTTGATGTACCTTGAATCCAAGTGCCAGGAATATTTCATACCATTTGATATTGCACGGGGACAAGGAAGAGTTTCTTTTAGAGCCAGAAAACCGCGCGGATATTTCGCATCCATTTCCGGAAGAGTGGTGATTGATGGTCCCCCGGCTTTGAGATCTTCATTTTTTACTTTCGAGGATTTCAGACTTGAGACAGTTGCACAGGAATTTTTACAGGAAGGAAAAACCATCACACCTGATCAGAATAAAGTTGAAGAGATTGAAAGACTTTTTGTTGAAGATAAAATTCAGCTTGCAGAATATAATTTAAAGGATGCGATTTTAGTAACAGATATTTTTAAAAAATCCGGGTTGATAGAATTGTCCGTTCGCCGTTCACAGCTTTCAGGACTGTTGATGGACCAGCTTGGAATGATGACTGCAGCATTCGATCATTTTTATTTACCGAAACTTCACCGTGCAGGATTCGTTGCTCCGAACGTGAAAGATTTACAAGCTTCAGAACATTCAGCCGGCGGATATGTAATGGATCCGAAACCCGGAATATATGATGATGTGATCGTACTGGATTTCAAAAGTTTGTACCCGACCATCATCCAAACTTTTAAGATTGATCCGCTTGCAAGATTACTTGCTGATGAAAATACAATTGAAACTTTAAGCGGGTATAAATTTTCAGGAACGAAACATATTCTCCCGGAATTCATTGATCACCTGATGGAGCAGAGAAATATTGCAAAACAAAAAAAAGACAAACAGCTTTCACAAGCAATAAAAATCTTGATGAACAGCTTTTACGGCGTTATGGGTTCTTACGGCTGCAGGTTTTATCATCCACATCTTCCAACTGCGATTACTGGTACAGGGCATCGATTGCTTTTAGGCAGCAGAGAATATCTTGAAGAATCTGGTTATGAAGTTGTTTATGGTGATACGGACTCTTTATTTATAAAACTGAAAGAAGATGAAGGACAAAATGCAAATTACTTTGGAAAAAAAATTGCCGCGTATTTAAATAATTTTTGGGATAAAAAAATATTATCGGAGTATGGATTAAAGTCACACCTGGAAATAGAGTTTGAAAAATATTATCGGAAATTTATTCTTACTCCTGCAAGAGGAAGTGAAGCCGGTGCGAAGAAAAGATATGCTGGTTTAGTTGTTACTGATGGGGAAGAAAAGCTGGAGTTTGTCGGGATGGAGTTCGTCAGGTCTGACTGGACGAAGATGGCAAAGGAATTTCAGACAGAACTGTACTTTAAAATTTTCAACAATGAAGAAGTCGATGAGTGGATTCGTTCATTTGTACATAAGCTGAAGAATGGTGAGTTTGATGACAAGCTTATCTATAAAAAACGATTACGTAAAGATGTTGAAGAATACACCAAAAATGTCCCGCAGCATGTTAAAGCAGCACGAATGCTTACCGAATCAGGAGGTACAGTTTATTATGTAATTACCAAACGCGGACCGATTCCTGTCGAGCTGAAGCATAACGATATTGATTACCAGCACTATATTGACAAGCAGCTTAAACCAATAGCAGATTCTGTATTGGTTCTTCTCGGAGAATCTTTTGATTCGATTGTTGAATCAGATCAATTGAGCTTTTTTTAATCAATCAAAATGAAAGAGTGAAATAAATTTGAAAATTCAATTCATCGGCGGAGCCAGAACGGTTACCGGTTCTCAGCATCTACTTCATATCAATGGAAAAAAAATTCTATTAGAGTGCGGCTTGTTCCAGGGCAGGCGAAAAGATACTTATGAGAAAAATAAAAATTTCACATTCAATCCTTCCGAAATTGATGCGCTCATTCTTTCTCATGCGCATATCGATCATAGCGGTAACATTCCAAACCTTGTAAGCAAAGGGTTTAACGGAAATATTTATGCAACAGCTGCAACAGTAGATCTTTGCCAGATTATGCTGAGAGATTCCGCACATTTACAGGAACGGGACATTGAGTGGTTAAATAAATCCAAACAAAAAAATAAAATGGAACCTGCTGTGCCGCTTTATACGTTAGAAGATGTTGAGAAATCTATGAATCATTTTATCGGTGTGCAGTATAACCGCAAGCTGGAAGTTTATCCGGGAATTGTTTTAACATTTCAGGATGCTGGACATATACTTGGCTCGGCAAGCGTTCTTTTAGAAATCGAAGAGAAGGGCGACAGAAAAATAAGATTTGGATTTACTGGTGACATAGGCAGACCGGAAATGCCGGTTATCCGTACACCAGATTTGCTTCGCGATCTTGATCTTATCATTATGGAAAGCACTTACGGCAACAGGATTCATCCTCAAACAGAAAAAGCAGAAGAGGAACTTGCAGAAGTCGTAACAAAAATTTGTGATGATGGCGGGAAGATAATTATTCCGGCATTTGCTGTCGGAAGAACTCAATTGATTGTATATATGTTGCATAAATTATTTGATCAGAACAGGATTCCTGAAATTCCGGTATTTGTAGATAGTCCGCTTGCCGTTAATGCAACAAATGTATTCCGGTCTCATCCGGAATGTTTGGATCGTGAGACATGCCGCTTATTTATTCAGAACGGTGAAGATCCGTTCGGATTTAGACGACTAAAGTATGTGAGCTCAGTGGATGAATCAAAAGAATTGAATGATAAACAGGGCCCATTAATTATTATTTCAGCATCGGGAATGGCTGAAGGGGGCAGAATTTTACATCATCTTTCTAACAATATAAACGACTCCAAAAATTTAGTTCTTTTTGTCGGATATGCTGCGGAACATACCTTAGCCAGAAAAATAATGGACGGGGCTAGGGAAGTTAACATTTTTGGACAAAAACACGATATTAATTGCAAAATCAAGGTTATGGATTATTTTAGCGGTCATGCAGATCAGAAGGAATTGATTGATTACCTTCGTCTAAATTCAACAAAGAACTTAAAAAATGTGTTTTTAGTACATGGTGAAGAAAATCAGGCTTTACCCTTAATAGATAAACTAATATCTAAAGGTTATAAAGATGTTAGATTTCCGGTATCAGGTGAAATGGTTGAAATATAATTGAAAACAGGAAACTTTTTTTCTTTCGCAGCATCATATAATTTAATTATATTTGATGGTTTGATTTAAATATGTCTAGTGTCTCCAAAAATTTAGCAGTTCCCCCTGATTATAAAAAATAAAAACATATCTTCTAACCCTTTAAATTTAAAAGGAGAAGGATCAGATTGAAAATAACAAAGCAGTTTACTAACCGCGAAAGTAAATCTTTAGATCAATACCTGCAGGAAATTGGCAAAGTTGATCTTTTGACTCCTCAGCAGGAAATTGACCTGGCTATCAAAATAAAAAAGGGAGACCGGCAAGCACAGGAAAATTTGATCAAAGCTAATTTACGATTTGTGGTGTCGGTTGCAAAACAGTTTCAGAACCAGGGACTTTCATTAGGAGATTTAATCAATGAAGGAAATATTGGATTAATAAAAGCTGCACAACGGTTTGATGAAACCCGGGGATTTAAATTTATTTCTTATGCAGTTTGGTGGGTGAGACAATCAATCATGCAGGCAATTGCTGATCAGTCTAGAGTTGTAAGACTTCCTTTAAACCGTGTCGGTAACCTTACTAAGATAAGTAAAGCATATAGGGATCTCGAACAGGAATATGAGAGAAAACCGACTACCGAGGAACTCGCAAATATTCTCGAAATGACCACTGAGGAAGTTGCATATGCACTTCAGATTTCAGGACGTCATGTTTCAATGGATGCTCCTTTAAAAAGCGGTGATGAAAATAAAAATAGTTTGATGGATGTTCTTCCAAATGAAGAACAACCTTTGCCGGATAGAGAACTATTAAAAGAATCTCTGAAGAAAGAAGTTGCAAATGTTCTTTCAACATTAACCGAAAGAGAAGCGGAAGTTATTAAACTTTACTTCGGTATCGATGGAGATCATTCCGCAACTCTGGAAGAGATCGGTGAAAGATTTAACCTTACCAGGGAAAGAGTAAGACAAATTAAAGAAAAAGCCCTGAGAAATTTAAGGCATTCAAAAAGAAGCGGAAGATTAAAAACCTATTTAGGTTAGTTTAAAATCGAATATTTAACAGCCGGACTTAATTATGTTCCGGCTTTTTTTATTTTTTTAAGATGATTTATAGTTAATCTTCTTTGAAATATAAGCATTTAAGCAGGTTTGAGATTTTATTCTTTCATTTAAAAAGAAATATGAATAATTTTCATCTGGCAATATTTAAATAGGTAAAGCATACCGGGGTTAGCTGGCAACGAAAGTAAAATCGCAGGGAACCATGAAAAAAATAAAAATATTTTTCACACTTGCCATTCTTCTCATTCTTCAAAATTGTGAAACCAACCCACCCGTTTTGCCCGATCTTGGATCCGGCAAGATATTCCTTACTATTAAGCTAGACACCGGAGACAATTTTACCTCAGCAACCAAATTGGTATTGATCGAAGATTTTGCAAACGTAAGCTGTATCCCTTGTGTTCAGTCAAATAAAATAATTGAGTCGCTTACAAGAGTTACCTACGGTCCTTCAAAATTAGCTGCAGTAAAGTTTCCTACCGATTTTCCATCACCATCAGACCCATTTTATTTAGCAAAGGCTGATTACTGTGAAGCAAGAATGAGTTATTATAATATCTTTTTTGCCCCAACAACTATTATTGATGGAACATTACGACCGAGTTCAACAGATTCTATTGCCGTCAAAACTGCTATTGATCAAAGATTACTAACAGAAGCACGATTCGATATTGAAGTGATTGACAGCGCTTCGGCTGAAAATTATTTTGTAACGATTAATTTAATTTTGGTTAACACCACTGGATTGAACCTGGGTGAAACAGTAATGCATTCAGTTATTACAGAAACAGATATTGAATTCGAACAACCGCCCGGTTCAAATGGTGAAACAAAATTTTATGATGTGATGAGAGATATGCTTCCGACTAATTCGGGTGAAGTTTTATCGAATATAATCCAACGGGGAGAATTAAATTTTGAGTTTGAAAATGCAATCGGTTCCGATTGGAGTATCAGCCATTTGAACACTGTTGTTTATATTCAGGACGTAAACACAAAAGAAGTTTATCAAACAAGTTCGACTTTTAAATGATTAACAGACGAAGTTACTTTAAATTAATTACCAGAATTTTTTAAATAAATTTTTATTCAATATCTGTAATGTGAGGTTTATATGAAAAAAATTTTACTGCTTTTAGTGATGATATGCTTCGCAGCTGAAGCCCAGGCATATGATAAAAAATCTCTCGTTGAGAGATTTACGAATGCATCTTGTGTACCTTGTGCCCAATTGAATAACGCCTGGTATAACACAATCACTCAATCTCTTGTAAATTCCGGTTCGATATCTCACCTTGTTTACAATGTAAATTGGCCTGGACCAAACGACCCGATGTATTTACTAAACTCAATAGATAATATGGCACGTCGGGGCTATTATGGTGTTAATTGGGTACCCTGGCCCATAATAAATAGCGCTTATTTTGACTATGAGAATCAGGGTCAATCACAGTTTATCAACAATGTTAATTCGGGGAATGCTGAATATGCCCCTTTTAAAATTGTTATTGTGCAGGGAGTAATATCAAATAATCTTATAGAAGTGGGGATAAAAATATTTCGCGATCCCACCGATGTTACAACATTTAGCAATGTTAAATTAAGAGTTGCAATTACAGAAAAAACAGTTGCTTATACATTTCCACCAGGCTCAAATGGTGAAAGAGATTTCTTTAGCATTTGCAGAAAGATGTTACCTGATGCCGGAGGCACCACATTTACAATTCCAGCACCTGGAGACTCCATAATACTCAGTTTGCAATATGTTCCCACAACAGAATTTTTACAAGCAGTTAATATGGATAGTATGCGAGTGGTGGCATTTATACAAGATGATGTTACCAGACAGATCTATCAGTCAAAAATGCAGGACGTGAATAAGAATTATATGGCAACTATAACTTCTTCAGATGAATATTATTTTGGAGCTTCATCTGAAACAGCTGTTTACACTTCGTATATCAAAAATATAGGATTATTCCCGGACACTTATAATATTAATTTGGATTTTGAGGGTCCGGCAGGCTGGTCAATTACTTTCACCACGGTTAATGGAACATTTAATTATGGTGAAACTGATGCGGTAACTTTAAATCCCGGGGATTCCACGGAAGTTCAAGTAAATGTTAATGCTAATCTTATCAATGGATACGGACAAACCACTGCTCAATTTGTCTCGAACCAGGGATCGTTTGGTAATGTTGATTTCAGATTTACGACATTCGGATTAGATATACTTGTGGTGGATGATGACGGAAGTGAGGATTATGAGGAATATATTTTACGGGAACTTGATGCACTTAATATGGAATTCGGAATTGTTCCAAGCGAACTCGCTCTCCCCAACTCGGGCAATTTAAATACATTTGGTATTTTAATCTGGAATACTGGCATAACAGAACCGGGCATCAATACTGATGAAATGAATTTACTCAAAGTTTTGCTGAATAATGGAGGCAAATTATTTTTGAATGGATTAGATATTTCTTATCAAATGGCGGATCCTTCGAGCCCTTATTACACAACAGAGACAGCCGCATTCTTTTCTGATTATTTGCATTCTAACTATATATTACGTCAACACACGGCGACCATTACACTAGGTATTCCCGGTGATCCAATTACCAATGATATTACCACATTGAGGTTAACAGGCGGAACCGGTGCAAATACAATTAACCCTTCACAAGACCGGTTTGCAAACCGTATTGAAGCAGGAGATGTAAGTGCTTCAAACATATTACACTTTTGGCTTAAACCGGAGGAACATCCTGCAATTAAAATTTATCATGGTACAGAAAGCAGAATTGTTTTTACAACTTTTGGTTTTGAAACCATTTCCGAGCAGGATGTCCGGTCAACATTTGCATCCCGAATTATCGAATGGTTAGGGATATCGACCGATATCAGAGAAATACAGCTGCCCAGCGTTCCGGTTTCGTTTGAACTATCACAAAATTATCCTAATCCTTTCAACCCTTCTACCTTGATAAGATTTTCTATCCCGGAAACAGTTCCGGTATCAATAAAAATTTATGATCTGGTTGGAAGTGAAATCTCAACTTTGGTTAATCAAACAATGCAACCCGGAACATATGAATTAACATTCGATGCAGGAAATTTAGCTTCCGGAGTATATATCTGCAGGATGATAGCGGGAGAATATAGCTCGGTCAAAAAAATGAGTTTGCTAAAGTAAAATAATGCTTCAGGAGTTAGCTTTTCCACAAGCTCTGTTCTGATTATTTTGCTTTTGCAATTGATTATAAATTGTTAAGTTATAGAAGAAGATAGATTTGATAATCAACTATTTTAAGAACAAACATGAAGAGGTATATATGCAAAAATTTATACGGTTGACTTTAATGCTAGTGACTTTTTTTTGCCTGGGATCTTCACAATTTGCACAAACCCAGAGAAACCCGGTGCTGGAATTTTGTACCGGTACATGGTGTCAGTGGTGTCCGTGCGGAGATGATATGGTTCTTGACAATATCTTACCAAATATTCCGAATGCAATTATTCTTGCTTATCATGGAGCCGGATCGGATCCATTCAGAATATTTCCCGGCAGCGGTATTATAAGCATGCTCGGTCTTACTGGATATCCAACCGGTGTAATTGACAGGGTTACCGGAATTCAGAATTGGAACGCAGGCTGGGCATCCAACATGACTAACCGCAACAATGTTCCTGCAACAGTCGGCATCAGTATCGACAGAAGTTATAACACCAGCACTCGTGAATTTAATGCAACAATTGATTTTACCGCGTTACAAAATCTTAATGGTCAGTTCAGTTATAATATTATCCTTGTTGAAGATGGACAGGTGTATGGACAAACATCAAATAATACCTGTACACCCGGAATATCTTTTATTCCCGATTATGTGCATTACTGGCTGGTAAGAGATATGATGAATGGTGCAGCAGGAGAATTAGTTATTAATGGTGCCTGGAATCAAGGACAGGTTATTACTAAAACTATATCTCATACATTTTCTGTTCCGCCTTCACCAGCTCCTGATTTTGTTCCGGATAGTTCCGGAATAGTTGTTTTTATTTATAAAAACGGATCACCACTGAACTCAAATGCCGAAATTCAGCAGGCTGGACAGTGGACACTTATTTCACCAGACTATGTTGCAGCTATTACCTCAACAAGTGAAGATATAATTGCCGATAAATTTGGGACAGCAGAATTCACAGTAGAGGTAAGTAACGAAGGTTTATTGGATGATTCCTATTACATTGATGTCAGTATGGACTCGCCGGCAGGATGGACAGGTGAATATACAACTGCTAACGGGACCTTCCCATTCGGTCAGCAGGATTTACTGGCAGTGTCTTCAGAAGAAACAGCCGAAGTTAATCTTGTCGTCACACCTAATGCTATTAATGGCTACGGAGAAATTACTGTTGAATTTTCCTCCCTTAATGATCCAAACATAAGTGTAAGCACGAAAATGCGAGTTGTCACTTCAAGCGGTGTTGAAATGCTGGTAGTAGATGCGAGTGGTGAAGGCTTTGGGTCAAGTGTAATGAGCTCATTGAGTAATGTATTTACAGGAACGCATGGGATGGTTTCCAGATCAGCATTAACTCCGGGCATTGACTTAACCAATTTCTACGAGATAATCTGGTCTGCAGGAATAAGTCTCCCTGCATTCTATCCTGAAGAAGTGACAGCGCTTCAAAGCTTTCTGGATGATGGGGGACGGTTACTTATTAATGGACAGGATATAGGCAAAGATATTTTTGAAGTAACAGGTCAAAGCCAGTTCGCACAGGATTTTTATCATAATTATCTGAATGCAGAATTTATCACCGATAACGGACTTAGTTATTTATTAAACGGATTTGCAGGAGATCCTATTACAAACGGAATGCAGTTTGTTCTTAACGATGTTTATGAAAGAGTTCCGGATGAAATAACGCCGTATGACGCTGATGCAACCGCTATATTTAAATTTTTGAACGGACCAAGAACTAATTCCATCCGTGCAGAAACTGTTGATTACCGGGTTGTTTATTTCGGGTTTGGTTTTGAGCAAATTACTGAGCAGGCAATTCGTGATACTCTTATAGCCCGATCCATCTTTTGGCTGAAAGAAGGACTTGTTGTCGGCACTCCCGGAGATGAACAAATTGTCAGAACTTTTTCACTCGAACAAAATTATCCTAATCCCTTCAACCCCTCTACAACAATTAATTATTCTTTAGAAAAAGACGTGCACGTTAGTTTGAAGGTTTACGATATTATGGGCAGTGAAGTTACCGAACTGGTTAACACAGAACAGACAGCCGGAACATATAACGTACAATTTGATGCTTCAGCTGTTGCATCAGGAATGTACTTTTACAAACTGTCAGCGGGTGATTTTGTCTCTGTTAAAAAGATGACACTGCTGAAGTAATTTTTGGATTAAGAGCCAGATCATTTTAAAGCGCATCAATTTTTGATGCGCTGTTTTTTATAGTACATAAATACTTTTGTTTTATTAGAAATAAATAAATGAATGGTGAGAGTTGATATGAAAATTTTAAAATATGTATTGCTAATTGTTTTTATTACGGTTTTTGTGACGAACGCACAGGAATTAGAGGTAATCACTCATGGAATGACGAAGTACGAACCCCTCGGCACCTTTGAAATTATTATTGATTTTGAAGTTGTTAATGTTTCACCGGATACTCAAATAGTTTTTGAAATCAGAACCATTAATAATCTTCCAGCCGGGTGGACATCATCTCTATGTTTTGGGACTTTATGCTTCGACCCCGAAACTGACACTATAATTACTGCACCACCCTTTCCCGAACCACCAGTTCCGCCGGGCGATACTGTAATAACATCAATACACGTTTATACGGATCTGACTTCAATTGGCACTGCATATATTCAATTAGAAGTCGGGACCCTCAGTAATCCCGGGAATAAAATTATTTTAAATTTTACAGCAACCACCGATCCCACGGTTAGTGTGGAAGATGAAAGTATGCCAGGCAATTATTTTCTTGAACAGAACTTTCCAAACCCATTTAACCCATCTACGCAGATTTCTTATGGTGTGAAGGAAGGCGGATTTGTTTCTTTAAAAGTTTATAATATTCTCGGCAGTGAGATTGCGACGCTTGTTAATAATTTTAAATCTGCAGGAAATTATATTGTTGATTTTAAGGGTGGCGACCTTGCAAGCGGAATTTATATTTACCGCCTGTCTGTTAATAATTTTATTCAAACACGAAAAATGATACTGGAGAAGTAAATGAGATTTTTAAAAATATTAATTCTTCTTTGCTTAGCTGCTAACACTTTCTATTCTCAATCCGATTCAGAAGGAATGAGGAAGGGTCCGAACTTTAAGCTTGAAGACCTTGACGGAAACCTTATTGAGCTGAACACACAAACTGGGGATGGCCCAATACTTTTAAGCTTCTGGGCAACCTGGTGCAAACCATGCATTGAAGAACTTTCCGAGTTTAAAAAAATTTACAGCGAATACAAGGACAAAGGATTTAAAATGTTTGCCATCTCAACAGATGACGAACGCACTGTTGCCAAAGTAAAACCATTTGTTAAGTCTAAAGGATATGACTTTAACGTTTTGCTGGATACAAACTCTGATGTTGCACGAATTTATTATGCGCAGGCAGTGCCGTATTCGGTGATACTCGATAAAAACGGGTACATTGTTTATTCGCATCTCGGGTACATGAAAGGAGATGAAAAAAATGTTAGGGAAAAATTGTCTGAACTTTTGCAGCAATAGCTAAAATCATTTTTCGATTTATTCCGGTTTTTGATTGATGTAAATAATATTATTTTTCACTAACAAAAATTCTGTTGCATATTATACTGATGCATACATCAATTCAAATGAATCATCAGAAAATACTTTCTCTATTCTAAGGCGCATATGAAAAATTTATACAGCGCTCTTAAATTCCCATCAATTTTAATATTAATATTTTCTTCAAACTCAATCTCTCAATCAGGTAACAGCTGGTTTATCTGGCCGGAAGGACTGGGCTTATCAAATCAGCTTGAATATTCCTATAATATAGATACAGAACAAGAGATACTCGAGAACTGGTTAAACCTTGATTACTCAAAAGGTATTTTTTCCGCGGGACTTAGATTTGAAGTGTTCCAGCCAAACGACCCGGATCCTTCCATCAGCAGGGGGAAAAATAATTATGCAGATATAGCATATAAATATATTCGTGCTGATATTGGAATCGGTGATGAAGGACTGGATATCCAGGTTGGAAATTATTATACTTTGTTTGGAAGAGGTATGGTTCTCAAAAGTTACGAAGACAGAAACATTCGTGTTGATAATAATTTGCTCGGACTTAAGATGGTTGGGAAATACGGCGGCTTTGTTTTGACAGGACTGACAGGCATGCCTGAGAATGCAAGTGCAGAAAGGAAAGAAATATTTCATGCTGCTGATTTGGAATTCAGAGGATGGAAACCCCTTAGAGCAGGTGTTACTTACGCATCAAATAATCCTGGTATTGAAGATGTTGCAAGAACAAGTATGGGCGCTATTCGGTTAGCTCCGTCATTTTGGAATATTGATATATATTCTGAATACAGTGTTATGCAAAATAATAATATTGAGCAGGCAGCATTTAACGGTGATGAATCTATTATCGGGCAGGGATTTTATGGGAACCTAAATTTTTATTTTGAATCATTCTCATTGCTTGGAGAATATAAATATTATGATAACATATCGTTTACTTCAAATGACGGCACTGTAAATTACAATACTCCTCCGGCGGTTAGATTAGACTACACATACATTCTTCCAAACAGGCATCCATCTCCTATTAATCCTGATAATGAGCAGGGGTTTCAGTTTGCGGCTGGTTATAATCTTGATGAAGAAAATTATCTGACCGCAGCATACACACAAACGAATTCATTATCAGCAAGTTCATACTATCAGAGGGAAACCGGATCAAATGTTTCTGTAACCACTCAGCTTAGAGAGGTCTATATAACTGCACAAAGAGATTGGAGTGATGCGCTCACAACTATTGCGGCATTTTCTTATAACGAAGAGTTAGCAACAAATACAAAAAACATAACTCCTGTTCTGGAGAGTAGATTTTATTTTGATGAAGTTAATACTATAAAAGTTATTTTGGAGCATCAGCATTCAACAGCCAGAAGCACAGAGGAAAAATATTACACAGATGTTTTAGCAATCGAGTATTTGAGATCACCGAAATTTAATATTGCTTTAGTCGCTGAGCTTGAAACAAGAGAACCTTCTGCAGAATATGTTGTAAGAAAATTCTGGAGTTTTATCCAGGTTGGTTATAAGTTCGGACAGCTTACAGATGTCAGCTTACTGGTTGGAACACGCCAGGCAGGTAATATTTGTATCGGCGGAGTTTGCAGGTATGAGCCGGCTTTTCAGGGTGTTGAGTTAAAAATATTAACCCGGCTGTAACTCAATTCTATTAGAATTAATAGTTGTTAATTCAAAATTGTTGAAAATGTACACAACAAATCAAGTGTTGACTTTATTAATAATTTTCACCACGTTAAGGACACAAATTAAATTATTTATAAATAACGGAGGATTATGACAAAATTCTACACTTTCCTTAACACAGTATGTCTATTCTTTTTATTAAATCACGGGTTGTCATGATTATCTGCCGGATTAGTCAGTCGGTAGAAGTTTTAAGGTAATAAAATAAATTTCACATTTGCTTTTTATTCTGCAGACGTGGAAAATGTTTACTATCTAAATCATGACATAAAACTAAATTAAATAATTAATTCAATCACCATTATCCACTAATTTAGGAGAGAGATATGAATAGAATAATGACTATTCTCTTTTTACTCCTGCTCTTGCCAGCAATGGCACTGGCTCAATCAGGTAAGCTGAGAGGCCAGATAACAGATCAGGCAACGGGTGAGGCTCTAGTTGGAGCAAATATAATAATCGTTGGGACTTCATATGGTGCAGCAACTGATATAAATGGCGAGTATATAGTCCAAAACCTTATAGCGGGTATTTACGAGGTTAAGGCATCATATATCGGTTACCAATCAAAAACAGTTTCACATACCCGTATCAATGCGGATTTGACAACGGGATTAGATTTCCAGTTGGCTGCAGAAGGCATTGAGGTAGGCGAAATTGAAATCATAGCTCAGAAACCGTTGGTTAATAAATACAATACCAACGCAAACAGAATTACAACTTCTGAAGATATTGATGCACTGCCCATCAGGGGTGTTGATAATATTTTCGCGGTTACTCCTGGTGTAGTTTTACAGGATAACCAAATTTTTATCCGTGGCGGCAGACAGGATGAAGTTGGTTTCTATCTTGAAGGCTCGAACATCACCGATCCGATGGTTGGTGGTCGCCAGGTAACTCTGGTTCAGGATGCATTGGAAGAAATCAACGTTCAGTCTGGTGGTTACAATGCTGAGTATGGTAATGCTAACTCAGGTATTATCCGCCAGCAGATTAAATCCGGAACACCTGACTGGAAGTTTTCTTTAGAATATATTACAGACAATATTGGGTTTAATAGTTCGGACGATCGTTTCAGCGGCGATCAATCTCTTGGAGCTTATTGGTTTGGCTACAATGAATCAGTAGTTACTCTAAGCGGACCTCTGTTTAGTCCGCAGGTTAAGTTTTTTGGATTGTTCAATTATAATTTTATTAATGATCAGAATCCGCAGCCATTACCAGGAATTAATCTTGGAATGGTTGGCGATCCAGCTTCGGGCGATACTATAAATGTGGTTTATCCTGCCGGTGCAAGACCAAACAGCTGGCTGCAGAATTACACAGGAACAGGATCATTTACATTTGACTTTAATCCTGCAATCATCAGATTGATAGGAACATATACTTCATCTTCAGCTCCCAATGCTTGGTCAAGCGCAAGAGATATGACTCAAATCGGTAATTTCCTTAATACGGGCAGAACCGAAATGGTAGAAACTGAAGATGGTGCAGCAAATCTTAAATTCACGTATTTGTTTACAGGAAATTCATTTATTGAATTTAATGGTGGTTACTCGTTCAGCAATCTCAGCAGGTTTGACCCTTACCTTAAAGATCGTTGGCTAGAGTATGGTGACGGTAAAGCAAATGAAGAAGTTGGTTTCGACTGGCCATATTTTGTAGATTCGACGGGGGCTGAACAGAATCGATATTCTGCCCTTACTGATCTTACATTATTTAATTTTAAATTTAAACCCTATGGGGCAACTGTTGCCGGTTATCAGGAGTATAACAGACAAAATCTAAATATAAATTTAGGTTTTACATCGCAGGTTACGAAAGAACACAATTTAAAAATAGGCGCAGAATATCAATATTATGATATTGCTAACTTCTCCTTAAGTAATGAGAGGATACTTCCGCTTCCAACTAAAATTAATGATGATGCAAATTCATCAAATCCGGTTGGGGCT
>Ga0137461_1000121_pt1 | contig 17114 bp, 16 predicted proteins | sample EasRivERMGT746_2_FD_104650 | JGI IMG/M metagenome (GOLD analysis project Ga0137461, IMG submission 104650) | Soil microbial communities from meander-bound floodplain in the East River, Colorado, USA - East River MetaG ERMGT746_2 | ecosystem: Environmental > Terrestrial > Soil > Floodplain ... | reverse complement strand
TACCAAAACGTTGGGATTCCCCGGTAAATATTTGCCCATGAATAGACCGATGGCACGCGCGTAAAGATCGTAGAGATCACCCGCCCCCGTGCCAACGATGATCGTCACCGTCTTGCCCTGGTAGTAGGCAGTTTGGGCGTGGGCGATGCACGGTACCGCGAGGAACAAAAGCGTCGCGCAGACAATTGCCTTAATCATAGCCTGGCTCCTTTCGAGGTTTGACTATTCTGACAGGATTTTTTTCAACCGCTCGATCACATCCGCCGGTTGGTCCATGATCTCTTCAATGAGTGACTGTAGCTCTTCACCCGTCGAAGGATCCATATCCATCCGCCCCTTCTTGGCTTCGGCAATTAGTTCGGGGTCCTTCATCGCCTTGGCGTAAGCTTCGCGGAGCATCTTGACTCGGTCCGGCGGCGTTCCCGGAGTCACCAGCATAAAGCGGCCAAACTCAGCGCCGCCGAGCAAAACGTTGGCGAGCCGGCGATTCGATTCGGTCGTTTTGTATTGGTCCATCAGCTCGTAGATCGTCGGCGCCTCGGCCACGACCGGGTCGCGTTTGCGCGCGGTTTGAATCAAATGGCGGTCGAACCCTTTCTTATGCCAAGTGTCGAAGGGCTCGCGTCCGAAATGTGGCAAGATGGTGTTGCCGCGGCATTGAATCTCGCCCTTTTCCACCGCCAGGTCGATCTCGTTACCGCCCGGATAACCCATCACGGTGTTGATCTTCGCGCCAAAAACCAAATCCAAAACCCGATCGAGAACATATCCCGCGCTCCCGACACCGGTGCTGCCGCACTTCGGCGCCTCTTTCGCTTTGATGATGTCGCCGATGGTCTTGTACGGCGCGTCCGCTCGCATATAGAGCAGCATGTAGTTCTTCTCTTGCGAACCGATAACCGAGAACTTGCGCAAATCGAAGCGCACTTCTTTATGGCCCGATAGCTGCTCAAGATAAACATTGCTGTTAGGCATGACGGTGGTAAGTCCATCGGGCTTAACCACACCGTAGACATAGTTGAGCGCCACCAGCGAGCCTGCGCCCGGCATATTCTGCACGATGATATCCGGCTGTCCCGGGATATACTTGGGCATTGTCCGGGCTAGAAGCCGCCCCCAGCGGTCATAAAACCCTCCCGCCGTGGCCCCGGTGACGATGCGAATCTGTTTTCCCTTGTAGAAGGGTTCGGCTTGAGCGCTAACTCGCGCCGCATTGAACACGCCAAACAGCGCCGCGCCGACAAAAGCTAACAATCCGACCTGAATTTGAATATTTTTTCTTTGCTTCATCTTTTCGCCTTCATCCTTCATTCTTTTTCGGAACCTTGAACCCTTGAACCTTGAACTTTTGAACAGCCTATTTTCTACCACGTCTCCGCCCGCCCGCCCTGCACCCACCAATTCAGGCGCGGTTCGATGCGCATCTCGTAACCTTTACCATGGGCTTTGGCCAGGTCGTAACATTTTTTAGCCAGCGCGATATCGACGATACCTTGCCCACCTTGGTTTTTGTAGAGAATGATCTGCTTGTCGTTGGTCCGACCTTTGACCTTGCCGGCAAGCACAGCGGAAATCTCGACGACTTTATCCCAAGTGATCACGCCATTTTCAACTGGCCAGTAGATATCGCCCTGCTGTGAATCGATCGCTTGCGCTTTTGACAGCGCCACAATGAAGTCGCAACGGCGCAGCGTGCCGTCGTCGATCTCCCGCCGCGGCGCCGCGAGATTGCCGCTCTTGACCAATTCAATATTGCTGCCGATGACCGAAATGATGTACTGCCCTTCCTCCAACCACGAGCCGTCGATCACCGGAACATTCGTGTTAGTCATACAAAGAATGATGTCGACTGCTTTCGCGGCAAGCTCCGGCTTGTCCACCGGCTTTATGGTCACACCGGTCTTCTCGCTGATTTTTTTCGCGAAACCTTCGCGGTGCTCCGGCGTCGGGCTAAAAACTTTCGCGCTGTCGATCTTGCGCATCTCGCACAAGCCGGCGAACGTCGCCCAGGCCTGCTGCCCGGAGCCGTAAATTCCAACGCGCCGCGCATCCTTGCGCGCAAACAGATCAAGCCCGGCCAAACTCGTCGCCGGCGTGCGCAGATCGGCGACGCCGGTAAAATCCCGCGGCCGATGCGCCATCACTCCAAGCAGCGAACCCGTGTCGGAATCGTAAATCAGCGCCAGCTCGGTCTGATCGGGATTGAACGGCGGGCGCTTCTGCGTGTTGCCGGCGATCGCCTTTCGATGCAGCGCCACCTGCGCGCCGACCGCGCCGTAAGACGCCGAACCGCCGGCGTAAATATTCAGCACCGTGTCAAACGTTCCCTCGGCGACGTTGCGATGAAGGTTCAACCGCTTACGCGGCGCGCAAACGCCATTGGGCGAAATCATATCGCGCAGCGCGCGCTCGGTAATTTCCACTGCTTCCCGAAAAGGAATCATTTGATCGACATCGTCGGAGTGAAAGAACAGTGCCATAGAATCTCCGTGCCATTAGGCTGACAATTTGCCGAAGTCGCTCTGCCACAAATTACTTATCTTGTTTATCTGCGCATCCGACAGTGACGGCATCCCAGAACAAGCCACCGCCTCATCGACATGCATCGTGTTGGAAAACCCGACGAGCACGGTGGAAACTTTCTGATTCATCAGACCGAAGCGGATCGCCGCTTGGGTGAGATCCTTACCGTCGACGCCAAGCGCGGCTTTTACTTTTTCAGTACGCTCGAGATCGAGCGGATAATCGGAACCCGGCGACAACGTGTTGCCGCTGCTACCGCCGCCGGTGCTAGGATCGGACGTGAGCGCGCCCGCCGCTAACACGCGTATGACGAAAGCGCCCATGCCTTTCGCCGCGGCGCGATCGAGAATCAAGCCGTAGTCCTGCGCGCTGAAATCTTTCGGAACCGGCTGGCCGGCGCTCGGGTTGAGCAGATTGTAGTAGCACTGAAAGCCGTGGAACTCACCGCTGTCGACTAATTCGTGCAGCGCGGCGGTTTCGCCCAAGCCGCTAAAGCCGAAGTAGCCAACCTTGCCGCGCTTGCGCATGGTTTTGAACCCGTCGATCACGCCGCCCGTGCCAAGCACGTCATTGGGAGATAAACTGAAGCGCTTGCCCATGCCGCGATCTAAAGTAACCCGCGTGTGCAACTGAACGAAATCGACGCGCTCGCGGCCAAGCCGTTGAAGCCCCGCTTCGACCGCGCGAATGGTCGCCGCTTTGATGTCGCTCACACAATCGGCTTCGAGACGAATCTTAGTGGAGATCACCGGATTGACGCCGAGGTCTTTGAGAATTCGCCCCAAGTTCTCCTCCGATTTGCCCAAGCCGTAGGCGAACGCGGTGTCGAAAAACGTGATACCGCAATCTAATGCACGCCTGACAACTTTAACCTGTTCGTCGTACGGCGCTTTAACCATGAGCACGGCATTATTGCCGCAGCCAAAGCCGATCTCGGAAACTTTTACGCCAGTGTTGCCGATCATTCGATATTGCATGAAACTCCTCCAGAGAGAAAAGTCTTGAGCGTTGAGAGCAAAGTTCGAACCCGCCGATGGGTAGAACCGATATCCGATCGCTGATCTCCACTCCCGCTTTCCATAACCGAACCTTCCCGCGTTGACAACCCGGAGCTAACGCGTTAAAAGTTTTCCCGTTAGTTTTGCACAACTGGCGAACGTGGAATTGACCACGAGGGAGTGCAAAGCATTAAGTAGGCCGACCGCCTGGGTCTCTTAACCGAAGAGGTCCAGGTTTTTTATTGTCCAGTAACCGCTGTCGGCTATCGGAACTCAGCTTGCCTCTAGCCGACCTGACCGCCGAGAGTTAGAGTAAGCCCAATGATCAAACAATACCTATTGTCCCCCGGTCCGACACCGATTCCCAACGAAGTGGCGTTGGCGATGTCGGAAACCATGATTCACCATCGCACGCCGCAGTTTAACCAAGTCTTCATCGAAGCCCGCGAAGGTCTGAAAAAACTTTTCGGCACCAAAAACGACGTATTGATGTTGGCGTCATCCGGCACCGGGGCCATGGAAGCCGCGGTGGCCAATCTGTTTTCGGCGGGCGACAAAGTCCTGGTGATCAACGGCGGCAAGTTCGGCGAACGCTGGCTAAATATCTCGAATGCTTTTGGACTCAAGCCGATCGAAATGAAAGTTGAATGGGGCCAAGCGGTCAAAGTCGCCGATGTCGAGAAGCAGTTGAAAGCCAATCCCGATATTCAAGGCGTGATGATCCAGGCGAGCGAAACCTCGACCACCGTGCTTCATCCGATAAAAGAAATCGCCAAGCTGACGAAAAACGGCCCGCTGCTTCTAGTCGACGGCGTCACCGCGGTCGGCGTGGTCTGGTTGCCGGCGGACGAATGGGGCCTCGACGTTTTGGTCACCGGCTCGCAGAAAGCCTTGATGCTGCCGCCCGGTCTCGGATTCATCTCGCTCAGCGACCGCGCTTGGGAAAAAACTAAGAAAGCCAAACTGCCGCGCTTTTATTTCGATTTGAATCTCGAGCGCAAAAACCAGCAGAAAGGCTCCGGCGCGTTCACGCCGGCAGTGTCGCTGATCTTTGGCGTGCGCGCGTCATTGCGAATGATGGAGCGCGAAGGTTTGGCAAACGTTTACGCGCGCCATGCGCGCCTGTGCCGCGCCACCCGCGCCGCGGCGAGCGCGTTGGGCTTGAAGCTACTCGCGCCGGACAGCCCGAGCCCGGCCGCCACCGGCATCTACATGCCGGACGGTATCGACGCCGATCAACTGCTCGATTATTTGCGCGACAAAATGAACATCACGCTGGCCGAGGGCCAGGACCAGCTCAAGGGCAAGGCGATCCGCATCGCCCATGTCGGATATATGGGCGCCTTCGACGTCATCACCGCCATCGCCGCGCTAGAAATGGCGCTGCGAAAATTCGGCGCCGAGATTCCCTTCGGCCGAGGCCTCGCCGCCGCGCAGGAAGTTTTGATGGAGGCGCTCAGTTAAGAGCCGAAGGTCGAGGATCGAGGATCGAGGATGGAGGATGGAGGATCGACGCCATCATCCATCCTCAATCATCTATCCTCGACCCAGAAACCACACATGGAAAAGAAAATGAAAATCCTAGTCACCGACTCTCTCGCGCCCGAAGGTTTGGCGGTGTTTCAAAACGCCGCCGGCTTCCAAGTCGACGTCAAGATCGGTCTCAAACCCGACGAGCTGAAAAAAATCTGCGAAATCTACGACGGCTGGGTAATTCGCAGCGGCACGAAAATTACCGCGGAATTAATTGACGCCGCGAAGAATTTGAAAGTCATCGGCCGGGCCGGCGTCGGTTATGAAAACATCGACGCGGACGCCGCGACTAAACGGGGCATCGTCGTCATGAACACGCCGGGCGGCAACAACGTCACCACCGGCGAGCACACCATCGCCTTGATGATGGCCATGGCGCGCCATATTCCCCAGGCGGTCGCGTCGCTTAAAAACGGCAAATGGGAGCGCAACAAATTCGTCGGCGTGGAGCTGTGCAACAAGACCATCGGCGTCATCGGCCTGGGCAACGTCGGACGCATCGTCGCCGAACGGGCCTCGGGCTTGAAAATGAAAGTGTTGGGCTTCGATCCGTTCATCGCGCCGGATAACATCGCACGCATGGGCGTCGAGCCGGGCACGCTGGAAGAAATTTTTACCAAAGCGGATTTTATCACGGTGCACGTGCCACTGACGCCGGACACACAAGGGCTGATCAACAAAGCCGCCTTCGCCAAAATGAAAACCGGCGTGCGCATCATCAACTGCGCCCGCGGCGGTATCGTCGATGAAAAAGACTTGGCCGATGCGATCAAAGCCGGCAAAGTCGCCGGCGCCGCCCTCGACGTTTATGTCGACGAACCGCCCGGCGCCGATCATCCGCTGGTAAAGCTCGATCAAGTGATCACCACGCCGCATCTCGGCGCGTCCACCGATGAAGCACAGTTGAACGTCGCCATCGCGGTGGCCGAACAGATGGTCGACTTTCTTGCCCAAGGCGTGGTTCGCTACGCCGTCAACGTACCGTCGGTGAGTCCCGAACTTTTAGAAGTGCTTCGACCTTATCTCACCTTAGCGGAAAAACTCGGCAGCTTGCACACTCAGATGGCCGGCGCGCTGCCCAAGGAAGTTCAAGTGGAATACCGCGGCGACGTGACCCAATACAACATCGCGCCGCTGACGCTCGCGGTGCTCAAAGGGCTGCTAACACCGGTGATGGAGTCCGCGGTCAACTACGTCAATGCGCCGCTGGTGGCCAAAGAGCGCGGCGTCAAAATTCTCGAATCGAAGGGTGAAGGCGTCGGCGATTTCGCCAGCTCCATCGTCGTCAGAGCGAAAAACGGCAAACAAAATCTCGAAGTCGAAGGCGCGATCTTCGGCGCCAAGCATCCGCGCATCGTGCGGGTCAACGATTTTTATCTTGAAGCGGTGCCTGAAGGGTATATCCTCGTTTTGCAAAATCGCGACGTGCCCGGCGTGGTCGGCGCGGTGGGCACGATTCTCGGCAACAACGGCATCAACATCGCCGGCATGGAACTGGGCCGCAGCGAGAAGGGCGGCAACGCAATTTCATTTACCCACGTCGACGAGGCGGTTTCGAAGAAAGCGATCGACGAGCTGCTGGCGCTGCCGCAGATCGTCTCGGCTGAACTGGTGAAACTTTAAACGGGTTTCGAGTTCCAACCCGAAACGCGAAACCCGAGACCCGAAACGGATTCTTATCCATGTCCAACGTCGCAATCATCGGCGCCCAATGGGGTGACGAAGGCAAAGGCAAGATCGTCGACCTGTTTACCCAGGACGCCGACATCATCGTGCGCTTTCAAGGCGGCAACAACGCCGGCCACACGCTGGTCGTCAACGGCAAAAAAACGATTTTGCATCTGGTTCCCTCCGGCGCATTGCACGCCGATAAACTCTGCGTCATCGGCAATGGCGTGGTCATCGATCCGGAAATCTTGATCGAAGAAATCGACGCTTTGAAAGCCCAGGGGCATCTCCAAAGCGATGCGCAACTGCGGATCAGCGAGCAGGCCCACGTCATCATGCCCTATCACAAGGCCATCGATCTAGCGCGTGAGCGGCTGCGCGGCAAGGGCAAGATCGGCACCACCGGCCGCGGCATCGGCCCGGCCTATGAAGACAAAGTCGCGCGCGTCGGCATCCGCTTCGTCGATCTTTTGGAAGAAGACACTTTTCGCGACAAGCTCGAGCGCAACATCGAAGAAAAGAATTTCTACCTAAAAGCGATTCTCAAAGAGAAGGCGCTCGACTTCAACGAGATTCACGAAAGCTACGGCCGGTACCGCGAAAAACTCAAAGGCTACGTGACCAACACCGGTCTTTTGCTCGATCAAAAAATTCGCGCCGGCAAGCGCGTGCTCTTCGAAGGCGCCCAGGGCACCTTGCTCGACGTCGACCACGGCACTTACCCTTTCGTGACGTCGTCCAGCACGGTCACCGGCGGCGCCTGTTCCGGCTCGGGAGTTGGGCCGCAACATATTCAGCAGGTGATCGGCATTTCCAAAGCCTACACGACCCGAGTCGGCAGCGGTCCCTTCACCACCGAACTCGACGGCCCGGAAGGGGAAACGCTGCGCAGAGAAGGCGCGGAATTCGGCGCCACCACCGGACGCTCGCGCCGCTGCGGCTGGTTCGACGCCGTCGGCGTGCGTCACGCGGTGCGAATGAACGGCATGACCGGCATCGCGCTGACCAAGCTCGACGTGCTCACCGGCTTTAAAAAAATCCCGATCTGCACCGCCTATCGTTACCAAGATAGAGTGATCGACGAATTTCCCGCCAGCGCAAAGATCATGCAAGGCGCCGGGCCGATCTATGAGGAAATGGCCGGCTGGGACGTGCCGCTGGACAACGTCAGAAAATTCTCCGACCTGCCCGCCACCGCGCAGAAGTACGTCAAACGCATCGAAGCGGTGATCGGCACCGAAATTATTCTAGTCTCGGTCGGCCCCGGCCGCGAGCAGACGATTCTGTTAAAAAATCCTTTCGACAATTAAACGCGATGGGCCAGCGAAGAGAATGAGCGAACGGAGTACCCGGACTACCGTTTGATTCTTTTCACCGCAGCCGAGCGGGCGTCCAACCACGCAACGCTTTTATTTGTTATTGACCACGCTGACTTCAGTGTGGAACCACTAAATGGGGTTTCCAAAGGGGGCGAGCATCCCCTTTGGTCAAGGCCGGGGTCAATACCCCGGCCGCGAAGTGGCTTCGTTTATGAAAGTCTTCTAACTTCCTCGATGGTATTGGCCAAAAGTCGTCGATTAACTGAGCTGTGACCTTGAATACCGCCATGCGGCTGTTTATCATACCCACAGTTCGAAGCTTCGATCACGGGAGGTCATTATGGACGGCGAAACCACTAGCAAAGACAGACTCGTTGGCGACTTGAGAAACCTGGTCGCCGACGCAGAAGAGTTATTGAAAGCCACCGCCAGCCAAGCCGGCGAGAAGATCGGCGAGGCGCGCCAGAAGATCGAGCAGAGCTTGATCGAAGGCAAGAAAGCGCTGGCCGACGCGGAGAAAACGCTGGTCGCAAAATCCAAAGAGTGCGCCGAGATCGCGGATGACTACGTGCGTGAGAATCCCTGGAGCGCGGTGGGCATCGCCGGCGGCGTTGGCCTAGTGCTCGGGCTTTTGATTCGCGGCAAATAGTCAAGCTGCGATGTTTGAGAAACTTAGCGCAGCCGGCCGCGACGACGCGCCGGGAGTTTTGCATTCGTTCAAAGCCGCATTGGCGGCTTTGAGTGCGATTCTGCACACTCGCCTTGAGCTGTTCGCCACCGAGCTCGAAGAGGAGCGCGAGCGGCTCAAGCAAACGCTAATTTTAACGCTGCTGGTTTTCTTCGGCCTGAGCTTCGGCTTCATCCTGCTAACGATCTTTGTCGTCGCGTTGTTCTGGGACAAAGGCTGGATCGCCGCGATCGGCTGTCTGAGCGCCGTCTATCTTGGCGTCGGTGTCGTTGCCGCACTAAAACTGCGCAACGCCTTTCTCACTCGCCCCGGACTGTTTCCAGCCACGCTGGGGGAACTCGGCAAAGACCGCGACCAATTGAGGGCTTCGCCGCGTGAGTAATCGACTGGCGGAACTCGCCCAGCGCAAACAAACTCTGATCGAGCGGGCCGGGCGCGAACGCGCGGAGCTGGCTAGGGCATATAACAAAATCCGCGCGCCCATCGACATCGGCGCGACACTGCTAGGCCTCGGCCGCACACTCAAAACCCACCCGATCATAGCTGCGGGCGTGTCGAGCTTTCTAGTCAGTGGCTACGCTGGCAAACTATTGAAATCCACCGGCGAACTATTGAGTCTGTGGAAACTCACCCGGCCGATCTGGGCTTGGTGGCGAAAGAGAAGAAGTAAATAGTTAGGAGTAAGTAGTAAGGAGACTGAGAAGTCCCGATTCCGAACTCCTGACTCCTCACTACTCACTCCTTACTTCTATTCGGTTCGCGCCCGTTCCACCTTTCTCGGATCGACAGCCCCATTGACGCCGCTGCCGTTGATCGCAATCGCCTGCACCACGCCCAGCGCGCTTTGCTGCCGCACGACGTGACCGCGCGCCTCCAGCGCTTTTTTCTGCTCCCCGTCGATTTTTCTCTCGATGCTCAACCGTTCGGGCAGCCACTGATGATGAATGCGCTCGATTTCCACCGCTTGTTTCACCGGCATCTTAAAATCGAGCACGTTGAGAATCGTCTGCAGCGTCGCGTTGATGATGCGCGGCCCGCCGGCGGCGCCGACCACCAGCTCCACACGGTTGCCGTTCAAGATAATCGTCGGCGACATGCTGCTCAGCGGCCGCTTCTTCGGTTCCAGTGAGTTGGCCCGGTTGCCGATCAAGCCGTAAACGTTGCCGGTGTCAGGGTGAATCGCGAAGTCGTCCATCTCGTTGTTGAGCACGATGCCGGTCGGCGCCGCCAGCAACTTAGAGCCGAAGCGGGTGTTGACCGACTGCGTGCAAGCCACCGCATTGCCGAAGCCATCGACCACGCTGAAATGTGTCGTGCCGCCTTTCTCGGCGTCATAATTATAGTAGCCGTAAAAATTCGCCGGCCGCGTTTTGTCGGGCGCGATCCGGCCGCGAATCCACGCGGCATATTCTTTCGCCGTCAGTTTGCGCATCGGCACGTGGACGAAATCCGGATCGCCCAAGTGCGCCGCGCGGTCGGCGAAGGCGTGCTTCATTGTTTCAGTTAGCAAGTGTAAATAGAAAGCCGAATTGTGCGTGAACTCAGCGAGCTTGTAGCCCTCCAGCACGTTTAGCATTTCGAGCAGCGCCACGCCGCCCGAGCTCGGCGGCGGCATGGTGATCACCGTGCGATTTCGATAAGTCCCGATCAGCGGCTCGCGCCACACCGCTTTATAATTTTTCAAATCGTCGAGGCTCATCACGCCGCCGTCTTTTTTGACCGTCTCGACAATCGCCTGGCCGATCCAACCTTGATAAAAAACCGCCGCGCCTTGCTGGGCGATCGCCTTGAGGGTTTCCGCCAACTCGATCTGGCGAATCAGATCGCCATCCTTGGGCACTTCGCCCTTGGGCATGTAGATTCGTCCGAGATCGGCAAACAGCTTCATCGACTTCTGCATGCGATCGACGGCGACGCGCATCGCCGGATCGATGGGAAATCCTTCGGCGGCGAGCTTGATCGCCGGCGCCGCCAACACGGTTAACGGCAGCGTGCCGAATTTTTTGTGCGCCTCGACCAATCCAGCAACTTCTCCCGGCACGCCGACCGCCAAAGCGCCGGTCAAACTCAAAGCCGCAACCGGCTTGCCGTTTTTGGTGTAAAGCTCGCGGCGCGACGCCTCGGGCGCGGTCTCGCGAAAATCCAGCGCGAATGATTTCTTGTCTTTTGCCCGGTAGATCACCATGAAGCCGCCGCCGCCCAAGCCTGACGAAGCTTGGTCGACCACCGATAGAGCCAATGCGGTCGCGATCGCGGCGTCCACCGCGTTGCCGCCGCGCTGTAGAATCTCCATGCCGGCTTGGCTCGCCAGCGCGCTGTCGGCAACGACCAAGCCAGTAGCCTGCTGCGCGAGAAGGTTTGCGCCAACGCCAATGACGCTGATGACAAAGACAAAGCAGACAATGATCTTGGTTCTAAGCAAAGCTCGCATAGACTTGGGGTTTAATGGTTTGCCTGCGCTTTTGCAAATAGAAATGACTAGCCCGGATTATTCATTATTCATAGAAATGCTACGAGGAAACCTGACGACACTGTGTTGATCGAGGTGTGACCCTGGAGGAACGAAGGCGCCGGCGCGAATGTTTTATTTTGTGCTCGGCGCTCGGCACGATGTTTGACCTTTTCGCTGCTGATCTCATAAGCAACTCGCCGCGCTTGCATCTTCAAGGCACAACTGCTTTGCCTTCGTTCCGGAAGGGTTGCACGCCATTGTAAATTGCCCGCAGTTTTACCGCGAATAATCCGGGCTAGCGGGTTGCTTAAAGACTCTCCAAGAGTCCTTCGAGAGGATCAGGACGAACGGAGAATGGAGTCGAAATGACTACGAAATTTCCGCTCATGCTTGTCGAAGCGTCTTTTTTCAGTAACCAGCTAGAATTTCCAACCCATGTCGTGGGCGGCAGCGGCTGAATCGGCGCTGGTATTTTTCTTCCGGTTCAAAGCCAACTTTAAGAAAAATTGATAATCGGGCCAGGGCACGAACCAACCCGAAAGCGCGACCTTCTCGACATTGCCTTCAACGTCGGTGACGCGGTGCTGCAGCGCGCCATCGACGCGAAACACGATGGCGTCGCCGAAACCGGTGTTCGCCACTTCGTACAAGAACCGTTTGCTCTTGCGCTCGCGGATTTGTAAAACACCGCCGCGATAAAATTCCCGACTGAGATTGATGCTGATGGTGATCATGCGATCGTCAAAAGCGTCGTCATGCCAGGAATCGTAGTGGCCGGCGACCGGCACCATGCGATAAACCCTGCCGTAGAAGCGGCCGATGCGGCCGCAGCCGGTAATATTTTGCAAGATTTCAAAAAGCGCCGGGTTATTCAACAAGAAGTGCACCAGGCCATGGGTCGCTCTTCTTTCAAGCACAGCTCGAGCCGGGTGTCTCGATGCAGCCGCTGATAGAACTCATCTTGATCAATCCGCCGCTGCAGACTCGCTAAAAGCTTGGGCTCCAAGAAATTCGGCAAGAGAATGCACTGGCGCTGCTCGAACTCTCGGCCGAGCGCTTGCAGTTCTTCCTCGGCGACATCACAGACCGTGCCAAACCTGGTGAGCTGAATCATTTCAACACCGGCTAAGAATCCGTCACCGGGTCGCCCCACGACGGCAATATTTTTGCGCCAAATCGCCAACGTGATCGAGGGTTCGCTGGGCATCGGCGAGACGCTGCGGAAAACGGGCGGCCAAGCGTTCGGCGATGGCGCCGAGAGCTTGGCCTGATTCCATCAGCTCCAGAACCAAGCGATCCATCCTCCCTTCCTCGTTTAACGCCGGCGCGAATTCGGCGGCGCGCAATTTTAATTTCGCCGGACTCAACGGCGTGGCGAAAAAGGTCGACTGGCGAAAGTTCGCCTTGCATTGAGCGTGCGATGTTTGCGCCACGACCTGCGTGTCCCAGCACCAGATATAGTCCGCGCCGACCAGCGTCGCTTTCAACTTCACGGCCACCCGGTCGCCGGCACTCAGCGCCACCGGCGTCGTCCAGGGGAAAAACGCCGAGCCATAGATCAGCTCGGGTGACCCGGGTGCATTCGACAGCGTCACGCCCGGCGCCAAAACGCTATCGAACCACAGCGACAGGCCATGGCCGATGCCCGTGCGCGCCACCGTCCAGTGCAATTCGCCGCTGAGTTGCGGCGTTGCGATCTCGCGATAGTCGAGCGTCGCCCAACAGCGCGGTTCGACCAGCAACTGTTCAGGCTTAAACCGCGCTTTGCGCCAGATGTTGACGACGATGCGCCGGGCGGCGGCCAAACTGAGGCCGTTGCAGGGCTGATCGCAGCCCGCCAAGTGGCGCTGGTAAAGCTCCGGCGCGTCAACCACCGCGGCCCATAAACTATCCTGTTGGGGAATCAGTAAACCACCAGCGGCGAGAAGCCGTTGGCGCGCGTCGATAATCGCCGGCAGATGATCTTCAAACGGCGGCAGCACGCCGCGCAGATCGGAAACGATGACATCAGCCAATTCCGGCAGAGCCACTGCGGTGGACCGGTTTTGAATAAATTGAATGCGTTCAGCAAAGCCGTTGGCGCGAGCATTTTCACGGGCGACTTCAATGGCGTCGTCGGGCTCCACGGCGTAGACCCGGCGCGCGCCCAATTGGCAGGCGAGCATGGCGGAGATTCCTGTCCCCGAGCCGATGTCTAGAACGATGGAATCCGGCCCGATGGCTTGGCCGAGCGCCTGGCGATAAGCGTTCATGCGCCCAGAGTCGGCGATCATCTGGCCATAAGCTGCGACGTTATACATGACCGCTCTCGGGTCCGACACGCGCATCGACGCGAGCGCAGCCGGCGTCGTCGTCAAGAATTTTTTGACACAGATCGCCGAGCTTGTCGGGGTCGCGGTGGGGCTGAATTTGGCGCACGCGAACCTGCTCGACCAGCCGCCCGAGCACTGCGAATTCGCGCGCCCGCGGCTCGTCGTCGATTTGGAGATTAGAATAGGTATGGGCGATGGCGCGCATCAGGCCATCGCGCTTGCTGAGCGGCAAAATGCGCGGCGCATCGGCGCAGTCGGTTCGTTCGGCGAGAAAGTAAAGCGTTCCAAGCGGCAGCGCCTGAGCTTGAAAACGATGAGGCCCCTGAGACAAGTCCAAATAACGTTTTTCCCAACTCGGCGTGAGGCGCGGCAAAGCCTCGGGCGCGCCGTACAGCATCGTCACCGCCTCCGGCCACAGGCGCAGCCGCGGGTAAGCCGGCTCGACGAAAAATTTTTCGCCGCGCTGGCGCAACGCCAAAACATCGTCGCACAAGACCGGCAGTCCCAGCCGCGCAAACGCGGCCGCAGTGGTCGACTTTCCGGCGCCGGCCGCGCCGACCAACGCGACCGCTCGGCCACCGATCGCCACCGCGCTGGCATGCAAACAGGTCGCGCCGCGCCGGCGTAAAATAAAACCGAAGACCGGCCCAAGCAAATAAGTCGCCGTGTCCTCCAGCGTCAGCGGCGCGCGCCAGCTCGCCCACAGTCTGGTTGTGGCGCGATCGAAAACGAAATCGGTGCCGTCGCTGTAGGTCAATCGGAAATATGCGCCGTCATGAATCGAGCTGAAATGATACAACGGCTGATCCGAATCGCTTTGCTCCAGGCCATGAGACAACATCGGGGTAAGGAAAGCGCCGAAGTTGACTTCGATGTCGATGGCGCGGCGGCGCGGCTCACCGAGCCGCTCTCAAGCGAAGGTTTCCATGGGTAACTTGATGTTGGCGCTCAAACGAATTTTCGACTTTGCGATCGCCGCAACGGTGCTGCTTGTGAGCGCGCCGCTGACTGGCTTGATCGCGCTGCTGATCGCCATCGACGACGGCTGGCCGGTGTTGTTCGTACAGCAGCGAGTCGGGCGCGGCGGGCGCAAGTTCCGCTGTCTAAAATTTCGCACCATGAAAGTCGGCACGGGCGCCCAAGGCGACGCCCTCAACGTCAGCGCCGATGATGCGCGCTTGACTCGCGTCGGCCGGCGCCTGCGCGATTGGACCCTCGATGAAATTCCCCAACTGATCAATGTCGTCAAAGGCGAGATGAGCATCGTCGGGCCGCGGCCGTGGGTAGAAGAGCAAGCCGCGCTCTGCGGCGCCGGCGCGCGGGGCCGCTTCGACATGCTTCCCGGCATGGCCGGCTGGGCGTGGATTCACGGCCGCAATCATTTGCCCTTCGAGGAGCGCATCCGCTTGGATCTTTGGTACGTCGATCACTGGAGCCTATGGCTAGACTTGCGGATTCTTGCTAAAGCTTTTGTACTGTTGTTCCGCCGCGTCGGCGTTTACGTGCCCGCGGCAAGTTACGAACACGCAGCGAAAGCAACTTTCAGTAATGAATCCCATTGGCCTTCATGACTCCGCGCGAACAAATAATCCCATCGACACGGTGATCATCGGCGGCTCGGTCGCCGGCCTGCAATCCGCTCTCCTGCTCGCCCAAGGCGGCGCCAACGTCGAGCTGTTCGACAGCAACGACGTGATGCATGTTCAGCCGCGCACGTTGATTGCGACGGCGCAATTGTCTGACGCGCTCGGATTTTTTCCCAGCCAAGCCGTGGTTAATGAAGTGCGCAGCATCGAGCTCTGCTCGGCCGGCAACTCCATAAAAGTAACCCTGCCCAAAGCCGATCTCGTCATTGAGCGCGCGGCGATCATCGCGATGCTCGCCGAGAAAGCCAGCGCGCGGGGGTAAAAATTCATAGCGGCCACAAATTTCTCGGCTTCGCGCCGAACCGTCACGGCGGCGGCGTGAGCGTGCAAATTCAAGACAAAGCCCGAAAGCGCGTTCAGCAATTTTCTACCCGCCGTTTGATCGGCGCCGACGGCGGGTTCAGCCATGTCGCCTGCGCTGCGGCAATGAATCGCCTGCGGTGTGTGCCGCTGCTACAAGCGCTGGTCGAGTTGCCCGGCGGTTTCGATGCGGGCAACGTCAGCGTTTGGTTTGAGCCGGAACAAACGCCCTATTTTTTTGGCTGATTCCGGAGAGAGAAAAAACCGCCGCGGTAGGTTTCATCGCCAGCGAGTCAAAAGCGGCGAGGCGAAAACTATTGCGCTTTCTCAATACGCGCGGGTTCAAGACGGTGCAAAGCCCCATCCAGGCGGCATGGATACCGTTGTCCGCATCGACGCATCGACCGTGGCGGCAAATTTCCGGTTGCGATGTCTACCTGGTCGGCGATGCCGCCGGCCATGTGAAAGTCACCACCGTGGGCGGGCTGGTCACCGGACTGTGGGGCGCGCGCGCCGCCGCCGAGTCGATCTTGAAAAACAGTTCTTACATCAAGGCGCTGCGCCGCTTGAACCGCGAACTGTGGCTGCATGAATTGATTCGCCGGGCGCTCAACCGCTTTCGCCCCGCCGATTACGATCAATTGCTCCACGCCATCGACGCGTCCACCGCCCGGCTGCTCGGCCGGCACAGCCGCGATGAATTGACGGCGCTGGTACTCAAGCTCGCCTGCACCCAACCCCGCTTGCTGAGTTTTCTCCCCCGCCTATTCGGTCCAGTCAAAATTCCAACGCCGCTGGCGCAAACCGAGCCGGCACTTTAGATCCCACCCGAGCGGCGATCTAAGTAACGATCTGAGAATCGACCTTTGCGGCGCAATGTTTACAGCGCGGAAGCCGCGCCTTAATCTCGATCATGCGCGCAAACTTCCGCACAATGGAAATGAATCCATGGCAAGTGCAAAAAAAATTGTAATGCGAGGGAAAAATTTGGTGGAGCTGATGGGAGTCGAACCCACGGCCTCTAGAGTGCGATTCTAGCGCTCTCCCAACTGAGCTACAGCCCCACGGATTCAAGGGTGGACTTCATGTACGCGAGCACTTTATCCCGTAGATCGGCTCTTTTCAATGCGTAGGCGACGGTGGCGCGGACAAAACCGAACTTATCGCCGATGTCGTAGCGATCGCCGGTGAAGGCGCAACCATACATTTTTCGCTGCCGCGCCAGTTGTGCCAGCCCATCGGTCAATTGAATTTCACCGCCACGGCCGGCCGGCTGTTTTTGCAAGATGTCAAAAATTTCCGGGCGCAGCACGTAGCGTCCGATGATCGCCATGCGCGACGGCGCTTCACTGGACATCGGCTTCTCCACCGTGCCGTCGATGCGATAAAGCCGCGGTTCGATCTCTTTGCCTTTGATCACGCCGTACTGATGGACTTCCTCGAGGGGAACTTCCATCAACGCGATGACCGACTCTTCTTCGCGGTTATAAATATCCACCAGCTGTCTGACGCAGGGCACCGCGCTGTCGACCAAATCATCCGCCAGCATGACGGCGAAAGGTTCATTGCCGACCAAGTCGCGCGCGCACAATACCGCATGACCCAAACCGAGCGGCACTTTTTGCCGCACCGAGACCACTTCGATCATCTCGGCGATGCGGCGCAACGTCTTGAC
>Ga0137461_1000119_pt1 | contig 17148 bp, 13 predicted proteins | sample EasRivERMGT746_2_FD_104650 | JGI IMG/M metagenome (GOLD analysis project Ga0137461, IMG submission 104650) | Soil microbial communities from meander-bound floodplain in the East River, Colorado, USA - East River MetaG ERMGT746_2 | ecosystem: Environmental > Terrestrial > Soil > Floodplain ... | reverse complement strand
TTGCTTGACGCTCAACAAAGGCGACTTCATCCGCGCCGGCGCGCGCGGCGCAACCTATCTGGGATTTCGCAAAGCGATTCAGGAAGCGGTCGGCAAGCAGTTGGCGGCGTGGGGCGATGGCCGCGCCTCCAACGAGCAGGCGCCGCCGCGCGAAGTGCGCCCCCTGCAGCGCGATTTAGTTCAAGTGCTGGAAGAACTGTCGATGGATTTTCCGCTGCTCGGTTCGCTGGTCGAGCAGCGCGCCGGCGGTCAGAAAAGATTACCGCTCGGCGTGCGCGGCAGTAACAGCGACGGCAACGCGTTCATCAGCGCGTCGGTCACGGCCCTCGCGGAGAGCGACGAAAAAGCCGCGACGGAAGTAACCCCAATCAGTGACGAAGCAGCGTCGAATGAACACCCGAGCGTCAGCGATCCTGCCGCGGAATTTCCCAGGCAAGACCAAGCGATCCAATTAGCCGGTAAGTCGATCACGCGCCGCCCGGCGCATTACGGCCTCGATATCCAATTTGAAGATCGTCCGGACGACATCGAGATCGGCCGCCTGACCGAATCGACGGTCTGGGTAAATCGCGCCCATCCGGCCTACCGCCGCGCCCAAGCCTCGCACTCGATCGGCTACCACATCGCCCTGGCGGTGGCGATGGCACTGGCGCCCCTCGCCGTCGAGGCCGCCAGCCAACATGGCTTCGTCACGGCGTTTCTTTCCCGCTGGGGCGAAGCGCTCGACAGACCGAGCACAAGCAAACAACGGCGGCGCTAGTTAGCTTTTCCGTCCCACGCCCGTACGCTACCGCGCTCAATTAGAAAATCCGATCTCACCACGAAGTTCACGAAGGACACGAAGGGTTCGGATAATTTAAACTCCAAACTTCGTGCTCTTCGTGTCCTTCGTGGTGAATGGAATTTCTCAGTCTCGCACGATGCTGCCCGCCGTGGTTGCAACCGTCCCGGCCCGCGCTGCGTCACGAATAACTCCCTTGGGATCATGCCCCGCTTGCACCGCATGGATCGCCGTGCGCAGAACCTTTCTGAACATCATCACCCCTTTGTCCGAGGTGACCAGATGCTCCAAGCCATGCAACGCGATCGGCCCCTGCCCTTCCACCGCCTCTTTATCGTCGGGGTGGCGCTGGGTGTATTCGAAACTCGTATTCGTGCGCCCGCCGGGCGCTAGTTGTTCACGACCGGAAAGGGCATCTCCCTTCCCTTCGGCAATCCAGCGAATGCTGGCGCCCAACTGGTGTGTGTCGTCAACCGGCAAGCACCAAGTAACCGCGCTTACCCGTTCGGTCTTAGGTTCGTCGGTGTAGACGAGATGAATATTCAGCGGCATGAGCATTTCCCAGATAAGCTCCCACCATTTGCCGTTTTCAAGTTTGCGCCTGAGCACGAAGCGCATGCCCATGTCGGTCTCTTCGTACTTTAGATCATCGGGATTCATGCCGTAGGCCCGCGATGGAAACTGCGGACCGCTGTGCAGCGTGTGCAACCAAAACGTATGCAGTGCGTCCATTAAATTTTCTTCGGCTTGGAGCCAGTTGCAGTTCACCGGCCCGCCGACCCGCGGCCCCATGCGCGCTTTGAGCGAACCACCCTCTTTTTGCCATATGTCGTAAAGCGGAAACTGCGGAATCTTTTCCAGCGGTCCCATGTAGGCGAACACCAATCCGCCAAATTCGCGCACCGGGTAGCATGGATGTTGGATCTGTTTGAGAAACGGATTGTTGTTGCCCGGCTCCAGCGGCATCTCAAGCACGTTGCCTTCCACGTCGTAAAGCCAGCCATGATAACAACAGCGAATACCCCGTTCTTCGACGCGCCCGTATTCGAGCGATGCGCCGCGATGGCTACAGCGAAAGAACAGTAAGCCTGCGCGGCCTTGACCGTCGCGAAACGCGATCAACTCTTCGCTGAGAATTTTCACGGGTTTCGGCAAATCGCTTAAATCGGCGGAAAGGCAAACCGGTTGCCAATAGCGGCGCATCAGTTCACCGCAAGCCGTCCCCGGCCCGACGCGGGTCAACTCAGGATCAGGATCGGGAATCTTTAGACCATAGGCGCTCTTCATCGCGTCGCCCTCCAAATTCTCGACTCGCTTACACGAACATGACGGTCGCCCATAAGACTATGGCACCGTTTGAGTGTCAAGATAAGTTTTCGAATCTTCGGCGTCACTCTCAATTGCCCGAATAAATCTTGACAGCGCCACGGCAACCGCACTAACGTCGTGAAAACAATTCGCTCTTCGCCACGAAAGGAGAACCTCAGATGGCCCATTCATTTCCCATCATCGACGCCGACGCCCACGTAATCGAAACCGAACGGACGTGGGACTATCTCGGCGAAACAGACAAAAAATATCGGCCAAAACTATTTTCCACCCCCGACGATCCGACGCGCCAGTATTGGGTCATCGACGATAAGATCGCCGGCTTTCGTTTCCCGACGTTATCGGAACAAGAGCTGCGCGACTTCGCCCAGCGCGCCGGACGAAATTTCGCCACGCCGCAGGCGGCGCGAGAACTCGACGACGTCGAGCTGCGCTTGAAACATATGGACGAACTCGGCATCGATGTGCAGGTGCTGCACAACACTTTCTGGATTGAGCAGATCACCAGCCGGCCCCAAGCCGAAGTCGCGCTGTGCCGCAGTTGGAACCGTTGGCTCGCCGATATCTCCAAGAGAAGCAAGCAGCGATTATTTTATTCCTGCGTCGTGCCGGCGCTGAACATCGACGAGGCGGTGGCGGAAGCGAAGTTCGCCAAGGCGCACGGCGGCGTCGCGGTGTGCATGCGCCCGCTCGAGGGCAATCGCCATCTCTCCGATCCCTACTTTTATCCGCTCTATGAAGCCGCCAGCGAACTCGATATGGCCATCGCCGTGCATATCGCCAACGGCAATCCCGAAAATGCCGATCTCTACCGCTTGGCGCCGGCCGGACGCTTCGCCCAGTTCCGCGTGCCGACGGTGACCGCATGCTTCGACGTGATCATGAGCCCGCTGCACGAACTCTTTCCGAAATTGCGCTGGGGCTTCATCGAAGCCTCGGCCCAGTGGATGCCCTGGATCGCCCGCGAGGCCGCCATCCGCTACCGCGTCGCCGGAAGAACTTTTCCCGAAAATGTCTTTGACGCCTACCAGATTTACGTCACCTGCCAGACCAACGACGACGTCCCATACATCGTCCGATCTTGCGGCGAAGATCGACTGGTAATCGGCACCGACTACGGTCACACCGATCCGTCGAGCGCCGTGACCGCGTTGAATGAATTTCAAAAGATCGAAGGTTTAGATGCGGCGGTTAAAGAAAAAATCTTGTCGCACAACGCCAAGGCGCTCTACGCGCTGTGAAAAAACAATCAATCGAAGCCGGGCGCAAAAAAGAACTCGGCAGACTACCAGCCGTAAATGGTGAGCTTCCAAACGAAAACCGCGTTGCCGCCGACAAAGGGATTCCAGGCAATATTCGACCACTGTTCGACCAGGTCGAGCTTGACGCCGATCCGAGTACATTTTCCGGTCAGATAAGCGAACGCGGGGGTTTTTCGGATATCGTCTTCGAAGATGACCGCGCGGGCATCGTTCGGCAGCTGGGGAAAGGCGGCAGACTTTGCCGAGTTGGTCTCAGGATGGAGAATTTCGTAGGTCAATATGCCAGCGCCATTTTCCTTCGCTTCTTTTTCGATCGCCGCTTCAAGGCCGTCGGCGATATCCTTCAAATATGCATTGATGTGATTGAGCGCGATCTGTTTCGCACAGCGCTTTTCGAAACGCTGCGCCGCACGGGTTTGCGCGGCGATCTTTTTAACGTTATCGATGAACTTCGCGTCCCGCGCCGCCGGTTTCGGACTCTCCAGCCATTTCTTGAGTAATTCCTGAGTCGCGCGCAGCGGCGACGGTCGCTCGGCGCCATCGCGCCGCTCCGCCTGGCTTGGCTGAAGTGTCGCGCTCATTTCTAATCTTCGCGGCGTCATAACATCAATTAATAAGATTTCAGTCCGCGTTTGCTTTAACCACGCTGCTCGGTTATGAACCTGAGTCGCACGCCGCCGGCGCTCCGACACAATCGCTGACCCGGCTCCATGCCACCGCCATCTGTTGGCTCAAATCGCTATTTTTAACGCCGACCCAAAATACCATCGTGACCATCATGACGAGCAGTGTATACTCGATCAATGCCTGCCCCCTCTGTCGGGCATTTTTATTATCAGCCATGGACGCTATCCTTTACTTTCGCCCGACATCGCTGGATTGCCGCCGCGAACCGAACTGGGGCGCGGACGTGAATTCTGTCTAAAGCTGTTTTTGCGCTGGGCGAGATAGACTCCCTCATTGCTAAAGCGCCAACCCAACAGCCAACCTTCCAGCGTCGAACGGCTTTGTTCCGCGAGAGCATCGAAAAAGATTCGCCAAGGTATTCGGGCTGTCTGCATAACCGCGGTCTCTGCCTATTGGATGGCAATCACCGTGCCATCGCATTTTTGACGCAATAGGGAGCAAAAGCTCCGCAATCGGTGCAGGGCTCCGTTGGATTTCAGAGAATAATCGCCTGGCGGGAATGTGCGAAATATCAAAACAGGCAGCGCCGCCCGCGTTGCGCAAAGGATTGACTGAGAGTTTGTGAGAAACCGAGGCGGGTCTAAAAACCTTGGCCGAGGGTCGCGCCGATCACTTGCAGCGCCTGCTCAATGTCGGCGCGATCGACATCGAGATGCGTCACCATCCGCACGCGCCGAACATCCACCGCTCCGCCGAGCACGTTGCGTTGGGCTAAGCGCCTTAAGAACTCCGCTGCGGTGAGCCCGGTCTCGCTGACATCGTAGAGCACGATGTTGGTCTGAATCTTTTCGGCTTGAATGCGGATGCGCGGAATCTGCTCCAGGCCTTCTGCCAAAAGCTTGGCATTCTGGTGATCAATGTGCAGCCGCTTGGGCCCCTCTTCCAGCGCCACCAGCGCGGCCGCCGCCAGCACGCCGACTTGCCGCATTCCGCCGCCGAGCATTTTGCGAATCACCCGGCAGCGCTCGATCAAATCTCTCGAACCGACGATCATCGATCCCACCGGCGCGCCCAGTCCCTTGCTGAAACAGAACTGAATCGAATCGAATTTAGCGGTCATCTCGGCAACATTCTGACCCAGGTAAACCGCCGCGTTGAACACCCGCGCGCCGTCGAGATGGACTTTCAATCCAACTTCATGCGCCTTGTCGCAAATCGCATGGGCCAAGCGCGTCGGATAAACCGTGCCGCCGGCCATGTTGTGGGTGTTCTCCAGCGCGACTAAAGCCGTTTGCGGACGCGTGTAGTTTTTTTCACGGATCGCCGGCGCGATCTGTTCCCAACTCAGGATGCCGTCGAGGGTCGGAATCACCCGCGGCAGAACGCCGCCTATCGCGGACATCGACGCCATCTCGTAGTTGTAGATATGACCCGCCGCTTCGCAAATCACTTCCTGGCCGCGCTCGCTCTGCGCCATGATACAGGCGAGATTGCCCATGGAGCCGGAGGGAACGAACAGTCCGGCCTCACGGACAAATATTTCAGCCGCGCGAGCCTGCAAGCGATTGACCGTCGGGTCCTCCATGTAAACATCGTCGCCGACCTCCGCTTCAGCCATAGCTCTGCGCATGGCGGCGGATGGTTTGGTCACGGTGTCGCTGCGAAGATCGATGATTTTGTCGTTCATTTCGCTAGGCAATCTTCATAGGCTTGTCATTTCGAGGAGCGCATGCGACGAGAAATCTAACACTTTGGCACAAAAAACGGGAAAGATTTCTCCCTCCGGTCGAAATGACAATCAACGAGAGCGATCCCGAATTACAAGAATTGAACTTTTGAACCTTGAACCTTTGAACGTATCTACTCCAGCCGCTCTTCGATTTCACCAATCGTCGCCGCCGACAGCGACGGTCTGACAAACGCATTGTAGATGCAATCGTTCTGCAGCCACATGATATCGGCGCGCTGGCGCACCGCTTCGCGCATTTCGTTTTGCAATTTCTCTTCCATGCAGTGCTGCTTGATCACGTCTATCACCATATTACCGTGGCCTTCGTCGTGATATTCATGGGCGCGAAAAAAATCCAAACTGTCCAGCGGAATCCATTGATAATACTTCTCGATCGCTTCCCGCTCCTCTTTCATCCGCTTCGGTCCGCCTCCCTCGAAAACCAAACCGGTGCCAATCGCCACCGCCCAGTGGCTCTGCTGCACCAACGACACATACATTTCTAGCGCCGCGCGAATGCCCGGCAGCGGCTGGTAGTTTAGAATATCGTCGCTGACGATACCGAGACCGTTGGCAAACTGCACCCACAGCTCGCGATGGCTGGGATACTTGCCGCCAAACAAATCTTCGCCCTCTTCTTCGACCATGTTCTCGAGCAGCATGCGCCTCAGTTCGGGCACCGGACATTTATGATAACGAATGCCGAAAAAACGGTGAATATTGCGAAACTCATGAAATTGATTGCGCGCCCACCACTGGAGCTGCTCCCGGCTAAGCCTGCCGGACAACAATAATTGGCGAATCGGATGGGGACGCGGATGACGCTGCCGCAAGGTTTCTTGCAAATCGTCAATCAGTTCTGCGGGTCCAAGGATATTTGCCATAAAACCTCCGACTCATTTGGCCTCGGCGTCAGCGGATTGGGCGCGATCATAACCAAGTTAATTGCGTCATTCCAGAGCTATTACAGATTGTTTTTTGCCCGGCCCTTTACTAGCATAAGCGCATGACTTCGCTTTCGCTGCGCCGGCTGACAAAGAAGTTTGGCAACGTCACGGCGGTGGATCAAGCCAACCTCGATGTTAACGCCGGCGAATTTCTCGTCATTGTCGGTGAGAGCGGCTGCGGCAAGACCACAACCCTGCGGCTCATCACCGGATTGGAAACGCCCGACAGTGGGACAATCTTTATTGGCGGCGTGCCGATGAACGACGTTCCCGTGGGCCGGCGCGGTGTGCAGATGATCTTTCAAAATTTCGCGCTTTGGCCGCACATGAAAGTATTCGACGAAAAGCGCTACTCCAATCTGTCGCTGCCGCTTAAAGTGAGAAAATGGTCCAACGACAAGATCGTCGCATTTCTGCGCCCGCTCGCCTGGAAAATCGGCATCGAAGAAAGTTTTTTCAAGCGCAAGCCGACGGAACTCTCCGGCGGCCAGCAGCAACGCGTCGCGCTGGGCCGCGCCATGGTCACCTCGCCGAAAATCATGCTCATGGATGAACCGCTGAGCAACATCGACCCGCCCAACCGTTTGAAGATGCGCCAGGAGATTCTCACTTTTCACAAGGAAAATCGTTTGACCACGCTGTACGTGACGCACAACCTGGCCGACGGCATGGCCTTGGCCGACCGCATCGCCGTGATGCACGACGGCCGCTTCGAACAGGCCGATACGCCGGAAAATCTCTTGCGCCATCCGGCCACTGAATATGTCGCCGATTTTTTCAAAGCCGAACAGTTCGGCCATCGGATCGCCGCGCCGTAAAACGCAGGGTGAACCATGCGAAAAGCGCTAGCCGCACTGTTTCTGTTTCTGACAAATTTGCCAACGACACCCACGTATTCCTCTTGCCGGGAGCTCGATGTCGCCAGCGGTTGGACGAAACCGGCCTACGCCGCCGAACCCGATGTGACGATAGAATTTTTTGGCCACAATTTTTTTCAGATCACCTCAAGCAAAGGCACCAAGATTATCACCGATCCCGTCGCGCCGGGATTCTATCCGACACCGAACGTCTCGCCCCACGCGGTTACCGTCGGACGCGAGCATCCCAATCACAACTACGTCGAGTTGGCCCAAGGCAAACCGGTCATTCTGCGCGGCCTGACTAACTACGGCGCCGAGTGGAACAAGATCAGCACCACCGTGCGCGATATCTTGGTCTACACCGTTCCAGTGTACCAGCAACAGTTCGGCAACGCGCTCAAAGGCGCCGCCTTCGTTTTCGACCTCGGCACGATTTGCCTGGCACACCTAGGCGACCTGAGTCACAAACTCACCGAAGAACAGATTAAAGCGTTCGGCAAAGTGGACATCGCCATGATTCCCATCGGCGGCACCTTCACCATGCCGCCGGACACCGCGCGCGAAGTTTTGCAGCAGTTAAAACCCAAGATCGCGATCCCGATGCACTATCGGGAAAGCACCCATCTATTGGACATGTTCGTAAAAGGCTATCCGAACAAGTATCTCAACACCTACAAGAGCCCGTTTAGCAAAATGGCCTTGCCGGTGCCGACCCAAATCATCGTCTTCACGCCCTGGCAGATGCGGGATTATCGGTAGGAAGGGATTGGAGTGATGGAATCTCGGGTCGGGGAACGCTGATGCTTGATGAACATATAGATTGTCCCCTCTGGTTACTTTCCGTCGCTTCTTAAACGACCTGTCCTTTCGTACCATCCTTGACAACTGTAGCGCATAGGCTACACTCTGCTATGCGCGTCGGAATGACCGAGGTCTACCGAGACTGGATCAACTCTCTGAAAGATCGAGTCGGACGAGCGCGCATCCAGGTTCGAGTTGATCGCTTGGTCCATGGCAACCCTGGACAACATCGAAACCTAACCGGGGGCATCTCCGAACTAAAGATCGACATCGGCCCCGGATATCGGGTTTATTACACTGAGCGAGGTGGTGAATTCATCATCTTGGTTGCTGGCGGTGACAAATCAACGCAGCAACAAGATATCAGGAGCGCCATTTCTTTAGCTCGAAACCTTTGAGGGCGGCTATGCGAAAACAACCGACTAAATCGACCGCAAAGACAAAGACCGTTCCGTACGACTTAGCCCAGCAATTACGCACGCCAGCGGAGATGGCGGCGTATCTTGACGCTTGGCTCACTGAGGCCCCCGACGATGCTGCCGGCATTGCGCGCGCACTTGGTGATATTGCTCGGGCGAAAGGAATGTCGCAAGTTGCACGACAATCCGGCCTAAGCCGGGAGAGTTTGTACAAAGCGCTGAGCGAGACCGGCAATCCAAGCTTTGCCACCGTTCTTAAAGTCGCCACCGTCCTTGGCCTACGACTTCACGCAGAGGCAGCTTGACTTGTAACATCTCTGGGTTAAAGCGCTGGCCGCGCATCCAATTAAATCTTGAATGCTTCCACCGTCTCCCGCGCAAACAGTTCGTCCAGATTCAATTTCTGCTTGGTCAACCCCTGCTCGAACAGGTAGCCGTTTAACGTTTCAAGATTTTTGCGGTTGGGTTCTAATCCGTAAGGCCAGTAGTCCGTAGTCATCAGCGCCGTAGTGTCTTCAAACTCGGCGGAAGTCCAGGGCAAGCTCACGCGCAAAATGTTGGTGTCGTAGAGATCGCGCATGCAGATATCTTTCGCTTCGCAGAAAGCTTTATAAACCGTCTGCGCCACCCAAGGTTCTTTTTCGTAGATCGACCGCTTGATCACGATCACGTGCATGATCGGAAACAAGCCGGTGTTTTTAAAATATTCCATCTCCACTTGCCGGTAGTTTGGAAACAGCCGCTTCACTTTCGGTGAACCCTGGAGAAAACAGGTCGGCATGCGCGGCGACATCATGGCGTCAACTTCGCCGCTCTCGATCATAGCGTTGAGCGTCGTGTCGGGCCGGCTTTCCATCGTCACGCCCGCCGGCATCTCGAAGTCCACACGATCTTTTCTTCCCGGATGTTCCTCGCCGGCTTGCACCCAGTGAATCTCGCTCGGCGGCACGCCGTACTCATGCTCGAACATGCCGCGCAACCAGACGGCTGCGGTCATGGAATACTCCGGCACGCCCATGCGCCGGCCGCGCAGGTCTTGAATCGATTTGATACCGGAATCCGTGTTCACAAAAATGCAGCGATGGCGAAACGTCCGCGACGGAAACACCGGGATCGCGACGAACGGCCGCCGCCCGCGCGACGCCGCGGTCAAAAACGCGCCCATCGACAGTTCCGACGCGTCGAACTCCTCGTACTTCATCATGCGCCAGAATATCTCTTCCACCGGCATGACGAGATAATTTAGTTTGATGCCCTCGGGCTTAACGATGCCGTCCTTGAGCGGGCGCATCCGGTCATAGTCTTCACAGGCGAGTGTTAGGTGAAGCTGCTTCATTTTCTCTTTGACTTCTTTCCCTGCGCTTGAGCGACGGCCTTGACGAATTTTTGCATCTCCTGTGCGAACGACTTCTTGCCTTTCTTCTCCAGCAAATTGCCGAGGTAGGCGCTGCCCAGGCAAATGCCAATCACACCGGCCTCGACGTAGTCCTTGACGTTTTCCAAACCGACGCCCCCCGAGACCATGAAGCGCACGTCGGGAAATGGCCCCTGCATCTGCCGAATGAAATACGGCCCGCCAGCTAAATCGGCGGGAAATATTTTCACCAGATCGGCGCGCGCCCGCTGCGCCGCGATGATTTCCGTCGGCGTCGCCGCACCGGGAAAGCAGGCGACATTAGCGATGTGGCAAAGGCCGACCAAGTTCAGTTCCAGTGACGGCGAAACGATGAACTCCGCGCCAACACCGATCGCCCGCTCCGCCTGCTGCGGCGCGAGCACGGTTCCGGCGCCGACGTGAATGCCAGGGCGGCGGGACAACTCTTTAATTACATCCAGCGCACCCGGCACGCTAAAAGTGATCTCGACGAATTTAATCCCGCCATCGGCGGCCGCTTTCGCGAGCGCAAGCGCGTCGTCCGGACTTTTCGAACGCACCACGGCGACCAAACGACTGGCGTAAAGTTGAGGAATAAGTTGGGTTCGGTCCATCGTAAAAAGTAAAGTATGGATAACTTCGATTAGATTCCCTCTCCATCAGGAAAAGGGCGCGGGTGAGGGCATCTTCCCGAGTTGATGGTCCATTTTCGGACAAATCGAAGATCTTAAATTTCCTCCATTGCCTGTTGGCTTATTGGATGACTTTATTCGCCCGCCTGAGCAGTTCGTACGGAACTGTATAACCGATTCGTTTTGCCGCCGGAAGGCTAATGATGAATTCAAACCTCATCGCCTGCTGTACTGGAAGATCAGCTGGCCTCGTTCCCTTGAGAATTTTGTCTACGTATTGAGCGGCCTTGCGGTACAGATCTTCGTAGTCCGCCCCGTAGAACATGAGACCGCCCTCGTCGACAAACTCCTTCTGGTAGTAAATCGCCGGCAACCGGTTTTTGACGGCAAGCTCGACGATGCGCTTTCTTTCGGCGAAGAAGCCGGTAGCCTGGGTCGTCATAATCGCGCCCACGTTTTTCTGCTTTGCGGTTTTAAAGGCGCTCTCTAAACCTTTGGCGTCGACTTGAGTCTTTATCTCTTCCAATTTTAGCTTTAGTGCCTGAGCCGCAAGCCTCAGCTCTTTCAGTTGGCGGTTTGAACTTGCCGCCGGTTTTAGAAGTCCAACTCGGGCGAGTTTGGGGACCGCGTCCTTGAGTATCTCCAGCCTTTTCGTGTTTAGTTCATATGCCAAATTCGAAAAACCGGTGACATTGCCTCCCGGCCGCGCCAGACTGGCAACTACACCTGATCCTACGGGATCGCCGGCCGCCGCCATCACGATGGGGATGGTACTGGTTGCTCCCTTTGCCGCCAACGCGCCCGGTTCCCCTGCGACCACAATCAGATCGACCTTAAGACGAACCAAGTCCGCTGCAAGCTCAGGTAAGCGCTCAGCGCCTTTGTTCTCTGCAAACCGGTACTCGAAAGCGATATTCTTTCCCTCAATCCATCCAAGCTTGGTCAGCTCCCGCCGGAACGCCTCCCAGAGGACCGCGCTACCGGCAGCAGTACTTCCATCCAGGAAACCGATGCGGAAGATTTTCCCCGCCTGCTGCGCCCGAGCTGGAAAGGGAAGAGCCAAGAGTATCGAGCAAAAAGCTCGCCGAGTGATTTTTTTGCGCATGGGATTTTCCTCCATTGTTTTCGCCCTCAACTGTTTTCGCCCTTAACTATCGTCACCCTCACCCTTCCCTCTCCCGCAAAGCGGGCGAGGGTGGGAATTAAGACAGCGCCCGCGTGCTCAACTCAGACTCAGCCCACCATCGACGATCAAAGTCTGCCCGGTGACAAAATCGCCGCCGGTGATCAGGCCGAGAATTGCCCCGGCGATATCGTCCGGCGTCGCGATCCGCTGGAGCGGGAATCCCGACGACGCGTCTGAAATCACTTGCTGATAATCCGCGCCGAAGTGCTGGCTCATCCACGGCGTGTCGGTAAACGCCGGCGCGACACAGTTGACCCGCACCTTGGGCGCCATCGCCACCGCCAGGCCGCGCGTCATGTAGATCAGCGCCGCCTTTGCCGTGCCGTAGGCCAGCGAAGAAATCGTCGACGGCGCCAACACGCCGGAGATCGACGAGACGTTGACGATCATGCCGTGATTCGCTTCGAGCAATTTCTGCGCCGCGCGCGCGCAGCGAAACGCGCCTTTCACATTCACGTCGAGGATTTCATCCCAGATCGCATCCGTGAGACCTTCGAGATCAGTAAGCTTAACCCATTGCGTCACACCGGCGTTGTTGACGACGATATCCAAGCGCCCGAAGTGATCGGCAATTTTGCCGATCATCGCCCGCACCTGCTCATCGCTCTGCACATCGGCCTGAAGCGCGATCCCTTTCACTCCAACCCTTTCAATCTCAGCGGCAAGAGCTTCAGCCTCTTTGTTCGATTTGCGATAATTGATCGCCACTCCGGCGACATCAGCTTTCGCCAGCTTGCGCACCACCGCCCCGCCAATTCCTCCAGCTCCGCCGGTCACAAGCGCGACTCTACCGCTCAGCTCCACAAATTCCCCTTCCGAATTACCATCCTCAATCCTCGACCTTAATCCCGCGCAGCGCAGCCGTTCGCGCCGCATCGATCTGCCAGTCGCCCGGCATTTTCACCAACGCGTCAACTTTACCGCTATAGCGCACGGCCACGCCGTAATTCCGCTCCGCTGCTTCGGCAGTGACGTAGCCTTCGATCACGTCCCAGAGAATTTTTGCCGGATCGCGCTCGAACGGATCGCCGTAGCCGCCGCCGCCGGGTAGATTGACGTGGACGACATCGCTGGCTTGCAAATCCCTGAGCGCCTTGGCGTGAAGTTTTTTGCCATCGTCCATGCTTACTTCGCCACGCGCGCCTGCTTTTCCGCCCAACAAACCGGGCGCGGGATATTCGGTGCGATCGGCGATGGAGCTAACGCTCCACTTGCCTTCGCCGCGGCGGGCAAATTCGGTCAACTGGCCGAGACCGCCGCGCCAAGTCCCGGGGCCGCCGGAGTCCGCGCGCAACTCGCGCCGCTTCAGCACCACCGGTGATAAACTCTCGATCACCTCGGCGGGCACGCCGGCAACGCCGCTGGGAAAGCCGACGGCGTTTAAACCATCTTTCGTCGGCCGCGCGCCGGTGCCGCCGACTTGGAAAACAGTCAAAGTAAACGGCGGATTCTGGCCGCGCCAAACGCTCAGCCAAATCGGATCGGCGCCCGGCGCCATCAGCCGTCCCGGCATCGCGCCGGACAAAGCAGCGAAGATCGCGCTCGGAATAAAATGGCCAATCACCTGGCGGCTCGCCACCGGCGCGGGATCCAGCGCGTTGAGAATGCTTCCCGCCGGCGCGCTCACGTGCACCGGGCGAAAGCTGCCTTCGTTGTGCGGCACGTCGGGACAAATCGCCGCTTTGATCGCGAAGCTGGCATACGCATGCGTGTAGTTGAGCACGACGTTGATGCCGCGCGTGCTCTGCGGCGACGAACCGGCGAAGTCGATGAAAATTTCGTCGCCGGCGACTTTCACCGTGCAGCGCACGACGATCGGCTCCTCGAAACCGTCGCTCCAGGTTTCGTTGCTCCACTCGCCGCTCGGCAGCTTGGCGATTTCCGCGCGCACCGCCGCTTCGGAGCGGCCAATGATTTCTTCGGCGACAGCATCGATCGAATCCAAACCGAACTCGTCCATCATTTCGAGCAGCGCGCGTCCGCCGGTTTCGTTGCACGCCGTCTGCGCGTAAAAATCGCCGATCACTTCGTCGGGCTGGCGCACGTTGATGCGGACGATCTGCATGAGAATACGATTGGGCTCGCCGCGGTCGAACAGCTTCATGATCGGGATGCGCAGTCCCTCTTCGAAAACTTCGCGCGCCTCGGCGGAAAGAATCCGTCCGCCAATGTCCGCACTGTGGCAGGTGTTGGCGAACAGCGCGACCATTTTGCCGTTTTTAAAAATCGGCGTGGTGATCGTGATGTCGTTGATCTGACCGGCGGTTTGCCAAGGATCGTTGGTGATCAGCACATCGCCGGGCGCCAGCTTGTCCGGCGGAAACGCCGCGAGAAAATGTTTCATCGACGTCGCCATGGCATTGATATGGCCCGGCGTGCCGCTGATCGATTGCGAGATCATTCGTCCCTTGGTGTCGAACATGCCGCAGGCGAGATCCTGGCTTTCGCGCACGATCGTGCTGAAGGCGGTGCGAATCAGCGCATCCTGCTGCTCGTTAGCCACCGAGAGAAACCGGTTCCAGATCACTTCTAGTGTCACCGGATCGATCGCTTTACTTTCCATCGGACAGCTCGCTCATTTCTAGTAACCTCCAGGTTTACTGTGGAGAATATTTCACCACGAAGGACACGAAGAGCACGAAGCTCGGCCTGTCGCCCGAAGGCTTTAGGCCGCAGGGCGGAGTTTTAATTGTCCGAACCCTTCGTGTCCTTCGTGTCCTTCGTGCCTTCGTGGTGAGCATCCTAATCGGATCGTGAAACATTATCCACACAAAAGCCTGTAGAACCCATTTCGACAACCACGTTCAGTCGCTCGTCCACACGCGCGCGGCCGCCGACGCCGATGATCAACGTCGACTCGCGCTCTTCAATAATCGCCGGCCCGTCAAATTTCATGCCGGGTTGTAGAGCATAGCGGTCGTAGATCGCCGTCTCGACAAATCCGTTGCTCTCGGGAAAGTACGCGAGGCGCGAACCTTTGCGAGCGTCGCCGCGCTTAGAACTATCATGAGGCAGTTTCAAATTCATATCCGGCCGCGGTCCGCTCGCCACCACCCGCCAGTTGATCACTTCGAGCGCCACGTCCGGACCTTTGCGGCCATAGAGCGCTTCATAAGTTCGTTCGAACTCGGCCCCAATGGCCGCGAAATTGTTTCCGCTCAGTATGCCCCCGGGCAACGCCACCGACACCTCATGACCTTGGCCGACGTAGCGTATGTCAGCGCTGCGCTGGTAAGTGATTTCATTCGAACTCAATCCCGAGCTTTGCAAAACTTTGCGCCCTTCGTCCGCCATTTCATCGAGTAAACCGTTGGCAAATTGCCAATCGAGTTGATCGAGCCGGCTGTAGGCGCTGCGCACGAAGTCGAAAGCCAGCGGCGCCGCAAGCAAACCGAAAGTCGACCCGACGCCGGCACCGAAGGGCGAGATCAGTGCCGGCAAGCGGAGAATCTCCGCGACCCGGTAGCCGTGCACCGGCCCGGCGCCGCCGAAGGCGTACATCGGCATGCGCCGCGGATCTTTGCCGCGCTCGCCCAAATGGGCGCGCGCCGCGTTGGCCATGTTCTCGTTGACGATCTGATGGATGCCCCAGGCAACCTGCTCGGCGGACATTTTTAACGGCTTGCCCAATCGCTCAAGCGCTTTTTGCGTGCCGTCCAAATCGAGCTGCATCTTGCCACCGAGAAAATAATTGGCGTCAAGATAACCGAGTGCGAGATCGGCATCGGTCACCGTCGGCTGCGTACCGCCGTGGCCGTAACAGACGGGTCCAGGATCGGCGCCCGAACTATCCGGTCCGACTTTGAGCAAGCCGAGCGAATCGACGCGCGCGATGCTGCCGCCGCCGGCGCCGAGCTCGATCATATCGATGACCGGAATGCGCATCGGCAAGCCGCTGCCTTTGCGAAAACGATAGACCCGGTCGACTTCGAACTCGTGAGTCTTCAGTGGCTGGCCGTCGTCGATCACGCAAAGTTTTGCCGTCGTGCCGCCCATGTCGAAGGACAGTAAATCGCGATGGCCTGAGCGCATGCCCGCTTCAGCCGCGGCAATCGCGCCGGCAGCCGGGCCAGATTCCAACAAGCGCACGGGAAAGCGTGAGGCAGTTTCCCGCGTCGCGATGCCGCCGCTCGACAACATCACGAAGAAACTGCCGTTAAAACCGATCTTATCCAAGCGCGCCTGCAGTTGAGAAAGATAATCCGAGACGCGTTCTTGAACATAAACGTTGGCCAAGGTTGTGCTCGTGCGCGGGAATTCGCGAATCTCAGCGACGACTTCCGAGCTGAGCGACACGCGAATCTTCGGCGCCACTTCGGCGATGATCTCCGCCGTGCGCTTTTCATGAGCGGGATTGCGAAAACTGTTAAGATAACAGACGCCGATCGCTTTGATGCCTTTGTCGCGCAGCTCGGCGACCAATTTACGCAGGTGAGTTTCATTCAACGCTTCGATCACCGTACCGTCGGCAGCCATGCGCTCCGGCACATCGAAACGCAGATGGCGCGGCACCAGAGGTTTGGGCAGGTCGAGATTGAGATCGTAAAGCTCGTAGCGATGTTCCCGGCCGATCTCGACGGCGTCGCGAAAACCGCGGGTCGTCAGCAGCGCCGTTAGCGCGCCTTTGCGCTCGATCAGCGCATTGGTCACCAACGTGGTGCCGTGAATCAACGTGCCGCGCGCGGATTTTTGAATCGCGCCGTTCTCCAGCGCCGGGCGTAACGCATTCTCCACCGCTAAGCTCGGATCGCCCGGAGTGGTCAAAGTTTTGCCGATGACGGCGCTGCCGTCTTCACCGACCAATAACATGTCGGTGAACGTCCCGCCGATATCGATGCCTACTCGGTACATTAAAAACGTCTCGGGTCTCGTGTTTCGGGTCTCGTGTTTCGAGTTTCGAGTTCCCGGCCCCACTCCCCTCCGAAAAACGCGAGACCCAAGACCCGAGACTCGAAACAGGTTCTGTTATTGGGCGAACAAATTCAGCAGCCGCTGCGTCTGATGCGCCGCCGCTGGCCGAAGCAACGGCACCTGCACGCCGGCGTCGCGGTATTGCTGGACGCGCTTCTTCACTTCATCGGGCGTGCCGCTGGCGGTCATGCCTTCGACGTAGGAGTCGGGGATCGCTTTGATCAGCCCTTCCATGCCGCCTTGGGCGTGGGCTTTTTCAAACAGCGGAATGTCTTCTTTGTGAATATAC
>Ga0137461_1000118_pt1 | contig 17184 bp, 15 predicted proteins | sample EasRivERMGT746_2_FD_104650 | JGI IMG/M metagenome (GOLD analysis project Ga0137461, IMG submission 104650) | Soil microbial communities from meander-bound floodplain in the East River, Colorado, USA - East River MetaG ERMGT746_2 | ecosystem: Environmental > Terrestrial > Soil > Floodplain ... | reverse complement strand
ACCAGCGTTATCTCCTGTACAATCTGCAATTACCCCGGGATTACGAGGATCATCTTCTTTAATTTTAAAAACAATTTTCATTAAGTCAGAACCGATGTCAGCGATCTTCGTAAAAATTCCGCCAGCTATTCTTAAAGCACTGGCACCAAGCGATTCACCTATTGCGAATCCGATAAAACATGAGCCTGCATAAATTCTTGGTATATAAAGTAAAATGATAAGCATCATTATCAGCTCAACACAAATCAGCATTACACCAATGCTCATTCCTGCATCAAGAGGAATATTTAAAAGCTTTATTGGTTTTCTTTCAAGCGAAGCAAATGCCATTCTGCTGTTGGCTAACGTGTTCATTCTTATGCCAAACCATGCAACACCATATGAACCGAGAATACCAATAACCGTCCATGATAATATCAGCAATACGCCGCTGACTTCAGTTTTCATTAAATAGCCGAAGTAGAACGCAACGCAAACTGCAATAAAAATGAAAAGCACAATCAACAACTTCCCTTGCTGAAGAAGATATGTTTTGCACGTTTCGAAAATTACCTGTGCAATATCAAGCATTGATTTATGAGCTTTTAATTTTTTGACTTTTAAGTACTGATAAACTCCAAAAGCTAATCCTAATAAGCAGATTAATATTCCTGCTTCTAATATATTTTGTTGATTATCATTCAGCGTTGGAATGGGCAGATTTGCTTCACCAGCAAATACAATAGCCGAGTTAACGATTGTAAAAAAGAAAATGAGGATTTTTTTCAGCATAAGGATTCCTTAGTTGTATTAGAGAAATATATTTTTTAAAATCAATTACAAATTAATTCGCAATGAAATAAATTCAGGTGGATGGTGAAACTATTCTTCTTTTTCAGGATTCTTAAGCACTTTAATAAAAAATTTCAGAGTAAAGAAAATAATTATTGCCCAGGAACAAAGCATCATAATTAATGCTGATGAACTCATATAACGTCTCCATTTTTTTTGGCTTTCTTCTTAGCCCATACGTTGTGAACAAGATATGCGAATGTTATAAATGTAAGCAGTAATAATAATCGTGTTCCATCTTTGACTAATTCACGGGTTGGCTCACCATTATCAAACCAGATATATTTTTCTGTCCCTACATGAAAAACAACACCAATTACACTATCTGCAGCAAATGGCCAGCCATTTCCATTGAATAAGTTTGAGAAGGCTGTAATCCAATCGGTGTCAGGTTTGATTAATGCTCCAATAAATATAATAGCAATAAAAAGTGGAGTAATGTATTTGATAAAAAATTTGAAAATTTTTGGGACGATTATATCGGCTCCTCGGGTTATTTCCTCCCAGCCTTTATCAATACCAAATACAAAAGCAAAAACGATGGTTTCTAATAAAGCAAATACGACGAGCGAAAATGTTCCGGTCCAGAAATCAAATTCGTCAAAAGCTCCGCCCGGATACAGCCATACACAAATAAATCCCAGAAAAAGAGTGGCGAGTCCAAAATAAATAGCACTTCTCTCACGAGACAGCTTGTACTCATCATGAAAGAATGCAAGGATTGGTTGACCCATTGCAAGTGAAGACGTTATTCCGGCAAAGAAAAGAAGTCCGAACCACATTGCTCCTGCAACAGGTGCAAACCACCCCCAGTTATTAAATAAAGTAGGAAGGGTTAAAAATCCGAGTCCAAACCCGCTTCCTCCAAGAGTAGCTGCTTGAACCGCCTGGAGTCCAAGATATGCTGTCGCTATTGGAATCAGAATTGTTCCACCAAGAATAACTTCAACAAATTCATTCATCCAACCGGCAGATGATGCATTAAGCGCAATGTCCTGTTTTTCTTTAACATAAGCCGCATAACAATGGATAGATCCCATTCCAACTGAAAGAGTAAAAAATATTTGTCCTGCTGCAGCAAGCCATGTTGTTGGATTTGTAAGTCCTGAAAAGTTTGGCTGCCAAACAAAGTTTAATCCACTCAAAGGACTTTCAATTACCCCGGGATCGCCAGAATCAAGAGTAAGGCCCTTAATCGCAAGGACTATTCCAAAAATAATTAGAAGAGGCATCCCAATTTTAGCGGCGATTTCTATTCCTTTGGCAAGACCCCTGGAAAGAATCCATACATTTATTCCAAGAGTAAGAACAAACCAAAAAACTGCTTCTGGTGGAATAGCAAATATGGAGTCCTCGTGTAATCCTAAATATTTCGGGAAAAAATCAGTTGGCAATATCTCAGAGAATGTTCCTGTAATCGAATGAAAAACGTAAGAGAGGGTCCAGGATTCAATATAACAGTAGTAAGCAGCAATGGTGAGGTTAACAAACAAACCGAAGACACCAATATATTTAAGCAGCCTTGATTTCCCCAAAACATCGAACATACCGGGAGTGGAGTGGTGTCCATATTTTCCACCATGCCTGCCGATCGCCCATTCGATATATAACAATGGAATCCCCATCACCACGAATGAAATAAGATAGGGGATAATAAAAGCGCCGCCACCATTAAGAGAAGCCTGTGCCGGAAAGCGAAGAAAATTTCCTAAGCCAACAGCATTTCCAGCCATCGCAAGAACGAGCCCGACCCTCGTACCCCATCGTTCTTTTTGTACTGCCATTAAATCCTAAGAATGGTAAACAAATTTAAATTGATTATACATTAATATAGTTAAGATTTAAGAATTTTTACCAATGTTTTAATAATCAGTCTAAAAGTTTTATGGAAAGAAAACAAAACCAAATTGAGATATGAGTGTTCGGCTAATCGTATAACACTCATTTAAAAAAGAACCAGGCTTAAAGCATTCCAACTAGACAGGTATCATCAGGGTAGTGCTGATTGACCCTGATTTGTAAAGATACAGGCAAAACCTAATCCAGTCAAAAAAAATAGTTACAAAAAAATATATAGAACTTATAGTAATTATTGTATATTATTCTAAATAATTATATAAATTTTAATTGTACGCTATGCATGTACTAAAATGTGATTCAAAATTCTAAAATTCTTTCTATAATTTTACCTGGTCATTTCTCAGCTTTTTTAATACTTTAAAATAGAAATATTAAAGGCAATGAAAATTAAATGAACACAACTGAAAAATATTTTGTGATGGATTCAGGAATACAAAATGGGAAGCTTAGTTTAGAAAATAATTATTCATCGCCTTCTGAAATAACTAATAATTTAAAGATGGAAAACGGTAAGGAATATAAATTATTTTCAACCGTTTCAAGCGATATTGTGGAATTATCAAATATCAGTTTGCAAAATTATATTAACTATCAATCAAGTTGTATATTATTTGAAAAAACTATCCCAAGAAGCCCACCATGTTTTTGTTATTCGGCTAAATATTGTTCCTGATTTCAGGAACTTTTTGTTAATTAAATATTATAAACACAGTCAGTTTAAACTTTTTATGCTTGAGGAGGAAAAAAGTGAGTTCATCAAAAATCAAAACTGTATTTACAGGTTTCGCTGGAATCGTGATTCCTGTCTTGATCGCTGTAGCTTTTATTCTATATTACTATGTAATGGGAAATCCTGAAAATTTCCAGGGAAACAATGTTGCAAATCTTCCAAAACCCGGAAATTATCTGGGAATTATTTATAAAGGAGGAATAATAGTACCAATTCTGATGGCTGTTCTGATGATGGTTATTACATTTTCAATAGAAAGATGGATTACTATTACAAAAGCAAAAGGAAAAGGAAGTATCTCATCATTTGTTGTACGTGTTTATCAACATCTTTCAAATCCTGATATTGATGCTGCTATTGATGAGTGTGACAGACAAAGAGGTTCAGTAGCCAATGTTATTAAAGCTGGTTTGCTTAAATATAAACAGATGCTTGGTGTTAAAGATATGACTAAGGATCAGAAAATTGTTTCAATCAAACAGGAAATTGAAGAAGCAACTTCACTCGAATTGCCAATACTCGAACAAAACCTGGTGATTTTAGCTACAATTGCTCCGCTTGCAACTCTGCTGGGTTTGCTCGGAACGGTATTAGGAATGATAAGGGCATTCGCTGCTCTTGCTACTGCCGGAGCTCCTGATGCAGTTGCTCTTGCAACTGGTATTTCTGAAGCGCTAATAAATACAGCGTTCGGAATTGGTTCGTCTGCTTTAGCTATTATTTTCTATAATTATTTCACAACTAAGATTGATAAAATGACTTATAACATCGACGAAGCAGGTGTTGCAATAGTTCAGAATTTCGCTTCTCATCATAAAGGATGATTTCGTATAAAAATCTGAAAGTGAGAAACTATGCCAAAAATAAAAGTACCAAGAAAAAGCACATTGATAGATATGACTGCAATGTGCGATGTAGCATTTTTATTGTTAACATTTTTTATGTTAACAACTCAATTTAAATCGGACGAATCGGTTATTGTTGATACTCCATCTTCAATTTCAGAAATTAAACTGCCCGATACTGATATTCTGAATATTACTATATCTGCAGATGGAAAAGTGTTTTTCAATATTGATAATAAAAACTTCTCCCGCGAACGTCTTCTTCAAAAAATTAGTGAAAGACATCCTGAACTTCAGTTCAGTCCTGAAGAGATAAAAGCCTTTGTCCTTACGGGAAGTGTTGGTGTTCCCCTGAATCAATTAAAAGGCTTTCTGGCTTTAGATGAATTCGACAGAAAATCTTATCAGCAACCGGGTATCCCGATCGATTCCACCAATAATGAATTAAGTACCTGGATAATGCAGGGCAGACTTTCTAATCCGAATGTACGTATTACAATAAAAGGTGATCAGTCTTGCCCCTGGCCTGTGGTTAAAAAAGTAATGAATACGCTTCAGGATAAAAACGTAAACAAATTCAATCTTATCACTGATCTTGAAGCCGATCCAAATAAATTGAAAGGGATTTAAGTTATGGCTGAATTAGAACAAAAACAGAGTGGTAAAAAGGGTAAAAAGAAGGGGCGTAAAAAAATGTCAACCCGGATTGACCTTACCCCTATGGTTGATCTTGGGTTCCTACTGGTTACCTTTTTCATGTTAACTACTACATTTAGTAAGCCTCAAACGATGGAAATTAATATGCCGGTAAAACCTAAAGAAGAGGTTATAGAAGAAGAACAAAATGCTGTAAAAGCTTCAAAAGCCTTAACATTAATTATTGATGGGGAAAACAAAATATTTTGGTATCAGGGGCTGCCCGGTGAAGAAAATTTACCTGTGGAAACAAATTTCTCTGCTGATGGTATAAGAAAAGTCCTTGTTGAGAAAAATATGACAATTGCGGAAATGGTTGTTCTTATTAAACCGACTGATGAAGCCAATTACAAAAATGTTGTTGATATTCTGGATGAGATGAATATATCAAATATAAAACGGTACGCTCTGGTAGATATTACACCTTTGGATCTTGAATTAATCAAAAATTTATAAACTTTGGTGAAAGCTATGTCTAATGAACCAACTTCTAAAATCAACATTGACGAATTAATATTCGCTGATAAGAACAAGGAGTATGGAGCTTATAAGCTTCGGAAAGCTTACAAGCAATATCTCTCCATTGCAATGTGGATAGCTATTTTTATAGTTATTCTTGCCACTACTGGTCCGGCGATTTATAGTATGATCAATCCTGACGAGGAAGCCTCAACTAAGAAGAGAAAGGTAGTTATAACTGAGCTGGCACCGCCTCCATCAATAGGAGAAAAGAAAGAAGAAATACCGATTGAAGCACCACCCCCGTTAAAATCAACTATTAAATTTACTCCGCCAGTAATAAAACCAGATGAACAGGTTCAAGACGAATTTGTTACTGTCGATGAACTTAAAGATGTCGATCCAGGTTTATCAACAGAAGAAGGAAATCCTGAAGGTGTTGACTACAGTTTGATTGAAGTTGAAGAAAAAGTAGAAGAAGCACCAACCTATTTCGTTGCAGTTGAAGAAATGCCCGAACCGATTGGAGGCATTAAAGCAATACAGGAGAAAATTACATATCCCGAAATTGCAAAAAGAGCTGGAGTTGAAGGCAAAGTTTATATTCTTGCTTTTGTGGATGAAGAGGGAAATGTAACAAAAACCCAGGTCATTAAGGGAATTGGTGCCGGCTGTGATGAAGCAGCCCTTGATGCTGTTAAGAAAACTAAGTTCAAACCAGGCAAGCAAAGAGGAAAACCAGTAAAAGTTCAGGTTTCGATTCCAATTGTATTTAAACTTCAATAAAAAATCTGGGCTATTTTTACGACAAATCCTTTTTGAGGAAAATTCATTGCAATCATTCGCGAAGCTGTATTAGCTTTAATTTGCAAGAAGGACTTTTAAGCTTGTCATTTTTGAATAGTTTGAATTTCATAATGCCGGTTGTTTATTTTGGTCTTGGTATTTTTTTTATAATATCTGAAAATATATTTAATTTTTCTAAAGCTCAGCAGATTGGATTTGGAGCAATTCTGATCACATATGGCAGCATAAGATTTTATGTCGGCTTAAAGAAAAAAAGAGAAAGTGAATTAGAAAATGATGATAAAGATTAAAAGCGGTGTATCATTTTTCCTTCTTCTCTTATTAGTTTGTTTTGGATGCAGCGATTCGGACAGCCCCGACGATACTCCTACCTACGGACAAATCTCTATTTCAGTAGATGAAACTTTTATGCCCTTAATTGATTCTGAAATTGATACCTTCGAAGGGATTTACAATTACGCAGCTGTAAAAGTAAGCTATAAAACCGAAGCCGCAGCTTTTAATGATCTTATGAATGATACCATACGTTTAATAATAGTCCCCCGTCAATTAAATAAAAACGAGCTGAAAGAATTTGAAAAATGGGAAATAGTTCCTAAAGTAACAAAAATAGCTTACGATGCCGTTGCTTTAATTGGGAGTAAAGAATTGAAAGATTCAACACTCACTCTGGAAGAAATAAAAACTTTATTATCTGTAGGCAGCACTAAGTCATTAAAAAATGTTAAGGTAGTTTTTGATAACAATAACTCCAGCACTATAAATTTTTTAAAAGAAAAAACAGGAGTTGAAAAACTCTCTGAGAATTGTTACGCACTGACTTCTAATAACGCTGTTATTGATTATATCTCGAAGACAAAGAACAGCATAGGTGTAATTGGGGTTAATTGGATAAGTGATCGGGATGATACAACTAATCAAAACTTTCTCAAATCTGTTAAGGTGCTGGAAATTTCAACAGATGAAAACTCAGAATATTTTAAACCATACCAAGCGTATATTGCACAAAAAATTTATCCCTTATGGCGTGAAGTTTATATAATCAGTAAAGAAGCTTATACGGGTCTCGGTACAGGCTTAACGGCATTTATTGCCAGCGAAAGAGGACAAAGAATTGTTTTAAAATTCGGACTTGTTCCTGCAACAATGCCCGTCCGGCTGGTAGAATTAATTAACGAAGAATTAACATATTGATCAGGAAAAAAATGAAAAAGATATTATTCTATTTCCAGTTAATCATCATTTTTTCATCGGGTATATTAGCTCAGGATATTTCTTCAGGAATTAAATTAATAAGGAATGAAAAATATATTGCAGCAAAAAAAACTTTCAATTCCCTTCTAAACGGTAAATCAAAAGCAGAAGCATTTTTTTATCTTGGAGAGATTTACTTTCTTGAAAATAAAATTGATTCTGCAAGATTGTTCTATGAAAAAGGAGTTGGAGCAAATAGAGAACTAGCCTTGAGTTATGCAGGTCTTGTAAAAGCAAACCTGGCTCTGAAGAAAACTTCGGATGCGGAAAAGTATTTTAATCAGGCGATGGATCTGGGTGAAGATGATCCTGCAACTTATGTTCTTCTTGCTGAAGCATACTCATCAAGCTATGGCGGGAAAAATTATGATAAAGCCATTGAGCTTCTGAACAAAGCAATAAAAGAAAATCCAAAATATTCCCGTGCATATCTGGCTATGGGTAATATTTATCTCGACAAAGGTAATGGAACAGAGGCTATAAAAAATTATCAGAAAGCGATTGACATCAGTGGAAATGATCCTGAACCTTTTACCCGAATTTCTAAAGTCTATGTATTAATTCGTAATTACACTGATGCGATATCTCTTCTGAATGATGCTATAAAACATGACCCTGCTTATTCTCCGGCATATAATGAAATGGCTGAGTTATATGTTGATATGAAAGATTACTCAAAAGCTGCTGAATATTATTTACAATACATTGATGCCTCTGAAATTACAATTGAGAGACAAAAAAGATTTGCCTTCATACTTTATTTGAATAAGGAGTATGATAAAACAATAAACATTTTAACAGATGTGATGAGCAAAGAAAGAGATAATTCTGCTTCAATCAGGCTAATGGCTTTTGCCTATCTAAAGTTAGATGATATTGAAAATAGTAAATTATATTTTCAGAAATTATTTGAATTGCCTTCCGTAGATTATCTCCCCACCGATTATGAAAACTATGCCGATCTTCTCAGCAAGACAGGAAATGATTCTTTAGCAATTGTATATTTATATAAGATTGTCGAACTCGATAGCACTCGTAAAGATGTTTACGGAGAGATTTCTGTACTTTATTTTAAAAATAAAAAATGGGACGGTGTAATTTCTGCTTTAGAACTCAAAGGTGAACTTACTGCACAGGAATATTTTGATCTTGGCAAAGCCTATTATTTTATCCCGGATTACGTTAAAGCTGATTCAGCTTTTAACCTGCTCGTTACAAGAGTTCCTGATTTAGCTATCGCCCATTTCTGGCAGGCAAGGGTTAAAACTAATTTTGATCCTGAATCTGATTCCGGTTTGGCAAAACCTTTTTATGAACAATTTTTATCTGTATCCAAAGAGGATACAGTGAAATTTAAAAAAGAGTTGATTGAGGCTTATTCTTATTTGGGATATTACTTCTTTTTAATAGAAGATACTTCTACTTCAAAAGAGTATTGGTTAAAAGTTTCTGCTATTGATCCGGAGAACCCGCAAGCTATTGCTGCGTTGAAAGAATTAAAGTAACAATTGGGTTTTAATTTTTCTTCAAGAAAACCTTTAGAAACTAAATTTATTCTTCCAAGGTAGAAAGATTCCCGGGATCAATTCCTAATGCACGAGCTTTTAAAACTCTTCTCATAATTTTTCCGCTTCGTGTCTTTGGAAGTGAATCAACAATTTCAATGTGTTCCGGTTTTGCAATTGGTCGCACTTCGCAACCAACGTGCGGTCTCAATTCCTCAATAAGCTTATCACTTTTTCGATTCAATACCAAGTTTTGACATATTATAAGAAACTTTATGGCATTGCAGCATAATGTCAGACTATAAAATGGAAGCTGAGTAAAACACAACTGCCAATAAAATTTATAATTAATATAAATTGTACACTTGGCATAGCTCACAAAACAAAAACTGGAACTTTTACGAAAACTTGGAAAATAAACACGGACTGTATTTCAAATTATTCCTGACTGTGATAACCTAACTTAGCAGATTTATTCCATTTTTTTTTCACATTACCTGGTTAGAGACCCGGGACATGAGGAAATATTTCTTTTCCATCTATTAAATCAAAAATGTATTTCAGATGCTCACCGAATGGAAATTGTTTAACATAATATCCATCTAATAGAGAAATTGAAGAAATTCCATTTAAAAATATTAAAAAAATTAAAATTGGATATATATAGTTGGAAACTGCAATAGGATGTTTCTTGTTTAATGAATATACAATATGCAGCATGAGAAAACTTGTGGTAATTGATAACGTATTCCACCGGTGCATATCCCAACCCCAAAAATGCATTAGCAGTGGAGATACGGAAGCAAGGATAGATATTACTATCAAATAAAATTCAACTTTTGTTTTTTTTAGCATCATAACCGTAAAATAAATAAAGAACAGAAAAGTTGGAGCCGTGACAAGAAATGATGAAGCCAATCTTAATAATTGTAGTTGATTAAACCATAAGCTTTTCATAATATGAAAATTATCCTTCGAATCTCTTAGCAAAACATAAAATGCATCCTGTCTAAGAGGATTCCCGATTTTAGCTTGCAATCGAGCATTCATTTCGTTTGCTTCCATTCCTGCCAAAGTATGATTAGCAATAATAAAAACGAGTACGAACAATATTGCCGAAAATGCAATTAACATTAAAATTTTTTTTATTTGTCCCTCTGCTTCGACACTAAATAGAAGCGACATAAAAATAACAGGAAAAAAAATAATTAGAATGGATTCATGAATTAGAAGAGCAAACGGCATTGACAGTAACAAAAAAAATATTTTTTTATAAAAGCCATTTATTTTTAATGTTATTAAAGCTATCAGTAAACCTATATGGTCAAAATAGCCAACAGAATGAGATAGAAAAACGATTGCAAGGCTTGAAGCAAAAACTAATGAGCATCCTATAAATATTGGAGTTTGGCTTTTGATAAAATCTTTTATTAAAGAACTCAGAAGGATTATATTTATGATAAATATTGATATGCTAAAAATGAAAAAAAAATCGTAGGATATTAAATAAGGATTATTTATTTGACTAAAAATTGAACCAATGAAACCTCTTTTAATAAAACCGAAGTCATAGTTGAATAAAAAATGACAGTATGACCATATGTTTGGAAACCGAATTCCTCTAAGAATAGAAAAGAAAAGTATTGAAAAAACTACAAAACGCCAGAACTTGATATCAAAACTATAATTTTTTATCGGTTCATTTTCAGTATAAGTATTTTCCTTGACATTCATAATAGTGTTGTCTATCTCTAATTCTGTTAAGTGCATTTTGCAATCTGCAATAGACAATGAGTAACCATCAATAATTCAATTACAACGAATGACCTTCTATATCATTCTTCCATCGTACTCAAATTGCCTGGGTCTAATCCAAGAGCTTTTGCTTTTAAAACACGACGCATAATTTTTCCGCTTCTTGTCTTTGGAAGTGAATCAACAATTTCAATGTGTTCAGGTTTTGCTATTGGTCCGACTTCATGTCCGACATGTTGTCTAAGCTCTTCAATCAGCTTATCACTTTTCTGGTAGCCTGCTTTTAAAATTACAAATGTGTGAATAGCATGTCCCTTGATATCATGAGGCAATCCAATCGCTGCAGCTTCTGCAACAGAAGGATGACTGACTAATGCACTTTCAATTTCTGCAGTTCCTAATCTGTAACCTGAAACTTTTATAACATCATCAACTCTTCCGATGATCCAGTAATAACCGTCTTCATCTCTTCTGGCAGAATCACCTGTCAAATACATTCCTGGAAACCTTGACCAATACTGTTGTACATATCTGTCCGGATCATTCCAGATTGTTCTTAACATTGCTGGCCATGGAGTTTTAATTACAAGATAACCTTCATCATTATCTTTAACTGGTTTTCCTGTTTCATCAACGATATCCATTTTTAATCCCGGAAATGGTTTTGTTCCTGAACCAGGTTTTAACGGCGTACACGGCATCGGAGTTATCATAAACATTCCGGTTTCTGTCTGCCACCACGTATCCATAATCGGACATCGTTCACCGCCGACAACCCTGTGATACCATTTCCAAGCTTCGGGATTTATCGGTTCACCAACACTTCCTAATAATCTTAAAGAAGAAAGATTGTGCCGTTTAACCCAGGCATCTCCATATCTCATAAATCCTCTGATTGCAGTCGGTGCCGTATAAAGAATATTTATTCCATACTTTTCAATCATCCCCCACCATCGGCTTGGATAAGGATAAGTTGGTGCACCTTCATACATAAATGATGTTGCACCATTGAGCAATGGACCATATACTATATAACTATGTCCTGTTACCCATCCGGGATCTGCAGCACACCAGAAGCGGTCTTCCTCATGAATATCAAAAACATATTTTAAAGTTGTGTAAGTACCAACCATATAACCACCGACTGTATGCACAATAGCTTTCGGCTTGCCTGTTGTTCCTGATGTGTAAAGAAGATAAAGAGGATCTTCGGCATCCATTTCTTCAATGTCGCAGGAATTTCCTGCAATTGGCAGAGACATCAACTCGTGGTACCACATATCTCTTCCGAATTCCATATTAATTTCTTGTCCCGTTCGCTTAACAACTAAAACACTTTCAACAGTTGCAGCGCGCTGTAAAGCTTCATCAGCGATTTTTTTCAGCTCAACAATTTTTCCTCTTTGATATGCACCATCCGCAACTATCAAAACTTTTGACTGGCTGTCTTCCAATCTTTCGTGGAGAGCTTCAACAGAAAATCCACCGTAAACAACAGAGTGAATCGCACCAATTCGTGCACAGGCAAGCATTGCTGTAACTATCTCGGGAATTCTTCCCATATAAATAGTAACTCTGTCACCCTTCTTTACTCCGAGACTTCTAAGAACATTTGCAAAACGGCAGGTTTCTCTTCTTAAAGCAAAATAAGAAAGTGATTTGAAATCACCATTCTCCCCTTCCCAAATGAGAGCAACTTTATTTCTTCTGAAGGTTTCGCAGTGAACATCGAGACAGTTGTAAGCTATGTTAGTCTTTCCGTTTACAAACCATTTGAAGAATGGCTTCTTCGAATCATCGAGAACTTTATCCCATTTCTTAAACCAATGGAGATTGCTTGCTTCCTTTTCCCAAAATCCCAGATAATCTTTTTCAGCAGAATCATAAAGCTGCTGGCATTTTGCATTTGCACTGTTGATTATTTCTTTGGAAGGATAGTAAACATCACCGGATAGTTTTTTATCAGCCATGAAGATTCCTTTTTTAATAGCTTGAACTTAATGCAATTAATTTAACTGATTGAAGTATTTGATTCATTGATAATCAAATTAAATTATCCAATTGTCAGAATCAATCATCAATATAATTTTTGAAGAAAAAGAAAATTCTGATTTTAATTAAAATGTTTACCAAAATGTTTAAGATTTTGGTCCCGAATTTTTAATAATGTCTGAAGTGCCAGCTTCATATTCTTTAAAATTATTTATAAACATTCCAGCAAGCTTTTTAGCAATTTCATCGTAAGCTTTTTTATCTTTCCAGGTATTTCTCGGACTAAGGACTTCGGACGGAACTCCTTCACACGATTTAGGAATTTGCAAATTAAAAACGGGATCAGTTTCGTATTCAACTTTATCAAGTTTGCCATCAAGTGCAGCATTGAGCATTGCACGTGTGTATTGAATTTTCATCCTGCTTCCTGTTCCATAAGGACCGCCTGTCCAGCCGGTATTTACCAGCCAGCAGTTTACTTTATGTTTTTTAATTTTTTCACCGAGAAGTTTTGCGTAAACAGTCGGATGCCAAACCATAAACGGAGCACCAAAACAAGTGCTGAAAGTTGCTTTTGGTTCTGTTACTCCTTTTTCAGTTCCTGCAACTTTTGCTGTGTAACCGGAAATGAAATGATACATTGCTTGTTCAGTAGTTAATTTTGAAATTGGCGGAAGAACTCCGAATGCATCTGCAGTTAACATAACAATATTTTCTGGATGTCCTGCTTTGCCATCAGGTACAATATTACTGATGTGAGTAAGCGGATATGCAGCCCTGGTATTTTCTGTAAATGTATCATCATCAAGATTTATACGCCTTGACTGCGCATCAATCTGAACATTTTCTAAAATAGTTCCAAATCTTCTTGTAGTTTCATAAATCTCCGGTTCAGCTTCCTCGGATAAACGGATCACTTTTGCATAACAGCCGCCTTCATAATTAAAAACTCCATTATCACTCCAGCCATGTTCATCATCACCAATAAGCTGTCTCTTAGGATCAGCAGAAAGAGTTGTTTTACCTGTTCCCGATAATCCGAAAAACAATGCAACGTCTCCTTTCTCTCCAAGATTTGCAGAACAGTGCATTGACATGACATTCTGCAAGGGCATTAAATAATTAAGAATTGTAAAAATAGATTTTTTAATTTCACCTGCGTAACTCGTTCCGCCAATCAACACAATTTTTTTACCAAAATCAATCACCACAAAAACTTCAGAGTTTGTGCTGTCGTTTTGAGGAACTGCATGAAAGTTCGGCATGTGAATAACTGTGAACTGCGATTCATGTTTCTCCAGTTCCTCATGAGAATTATATCTTCTGAACATATTTCTTGCAAAAAGATTATGCCATGCAGATTCTGAAATAATCCTGATTGGAAGTTTATATCTCTCATCGGCGCAGACGAAGCAATCTTCAACGTACAAATCTTTTCCCTGTATATAAGCCATCATTTTTGAATAAAGACTTTTATAGTTTTCTTCACTCATAGATTTGTTCACTTTTCCCCACCAGACATTTTTTTCGCTGGAAGATTCCTGAACAATAAATTTATCATTAGGACTTCTGCCTGTGTGATATCCTGTACGGACTACGATCGGACCTAAATGTGCAAGCAAACCTTCTCTTCTTCTGATAACCTGTTCATACAAAGCCGGTGTTCCGTAATTATAAAACACTTCACGGATGTTCCATAATCCCGCCGACTGTAATTCTTTAATTAATTTATCTTTTAAAATCATCTCGTCTCCAGAATATTTATAATGTAGAGGGAAAAAGAAATCGAATTACTTATTTAATAACTCAGAAAAATTATACTCAATAGATTCTTCACAGAAAAACGGTTCACCATATTTTTTCCCAATGCCGAAACCATAATACTCTGCGCGTGCTTCAACATAGCTGATGAAATTTTTACTGCTGATAAATGTTGACGGCTCTTTTTTCTCGGAAGTATAAAACTGGGATTTAAATGCCATCACTGCTTTCATTTTATCTTTAAATGTACTGCTTATATCAACAACAAAAGTCGGAATGAAAGTATAGGTCTGCATATAATAAAATAATTTTGCCGGCCGGTAAGCTGGCTGCTTCTTTCCCTTAAATGAAGATTCATATTTCGTCAATCCGGATTTAAACATCGCCCGCTTAATAAGAACACTTGCATCGATATGATCGGGATGACGATCATTTAAATAAGGAGCAAAAATAATTTTGGGCTGGTACTTTCTTAAGGTTACAATAACTTTTCTAAGGTTTGAATCAGAGAGACTGATATCTCCATCAGGGATGCCGAGATTTTCCCGAAAACTGAGCTTCATTAATTTTGCAGCTTCATCTGCTTCTTTTTCTCTCAGCTTAACATTTCCGCGAGTACTCAATTCGGCTTTGGTCAAATCAACAAGACCAATTTTTTTTCCAGATGTGATAAGTTTTATGATTGTTCCACCCATCCCCAATTCAGCATCATCAGGATGTGCGGCAAAAACTAATACGTCAAGGTTCATTGCTATTTCTAACTCAATTATATGATTTTTAATGAGCGAACTTACAACTTTTTACTAATTCTTTCCAAAATTTTGGGATTGGGGCTAAATCCCAAATTAATAATACTCAATTAATAATTAATGATATTCATTAACATTTGTTTTTTACAAATCAATCCTTATTTTAGACTCCAATCAATCCTGAATAACCGTCAATAATTTATAAATAACAAATTGGGAGCAATAATGAATTTTTCTAGTATTATCATTTCACTTTTAATTTTGACCTCGACAGTATTTGCCCAGCCGTCATACCAATGGGTGCTAAAACAATCAGGCAGCAGCTTAGGCGGACCATCCGATTATCATAAAAACAACACCGATATAATTTACTATGGTTCCGGCAGTATCATTTACAAAAGCACTGATCGTGGTGAATCCTTTTCTATAACAGGAACAAGTATTCCCGGTTCTTCCGAAATAAAATCAATCTTACTATATGATGTTTTACCCGGTCACCTTCTGGTTTCTATCGAATCTTCTCCAAATGATAAAATTTATAAATCTACGAATGATGGCGCGAGCTGGACATTGACTTTAAATGCTGGACAGTTTTCTTATTTTGGAATTCCTACAGAACAGGATCCATCACACCAGGAAGTCATATTCACTATGGCTAATCAAAGCTTCATAAAATCTACTGACTTTGGCAGCACTTGGGACACACTAACAGCAAACACGGGTTCAAATTCTGCACCATGTGATATTGCGGTTTTTCCAAAATCACAAACCATTTTGATTGGAGATAATGGAACAGGAATTTTCAGAAGCACAGATTACGGATTAACATGGGTGCAAACTTATTTCACCGGTGGTGAAATCCCAACCATCGCAGTTGACTTTGAACATCCGGGAGTTGCCTGGGCAACTAAATGGGGTGGTAGCGGTCCTTATTTGTTAAAATCTACTGATTATGGTAATACATGGATTTCACAACCATCTTTTACAAATAGCATGTGGGGTGTTCATGTGTCGCCCCAAGATGGCGATCTCGTCATTACGGGAACTTACTCATTCGGAAATTCCTGGAGAACTAAAAACGGAGGACTAACCTGGACACTCATAAATGTTCCCTCAAGTAACTATCAATATATAGCTATAGATTCAATGACTCAGTTTGCTATTCAGGGAAATGGAATTTATAAACTTGAATCACCCTGGTTTGTTCCTGTTGAACTTACTTCATTCACCGCTTCGGTTACAAAAACTGAAATTATTTTAAATTGGATCACTGCTACCGAACTTAATAACCAGGGATTTGAAATAGAACGGAGTTATGATAATAATAATTTTGAAAAGATTAGCTTCGTTCCGGGTTTTGGAACAACAACAGAAACTAAGAGCTACTCTTACACAATTGAAAAACCCTTAGCTGGTATCCAATATTACAGGTTAAAGCAAATTGATTTTGACGGAACATTTGAACATTCCAATTCCGTTGAAGTTGATGGTCCTGTTCCTGCAGATTTTGTTTTAAACCAGAACTATCCGAATCCATTCAACCCATCAACTTCAATTTCTTTTTCCTTACCGGTTGAATCATCTGTTAAAATCAAGTTGTTCAGCATGCTTGGAGAAGAAGTTGCTGAAATTGTTAACGAGAATTTTCAAGCCGGCTCACACAAGGTTGATTTTATTGCAAATGGATTGACAAGCGGCGCTTATATTTATACAATTGATGCAGTTGGTGTTAATGGACAAATATTTAATTCCAATAAGAAAATGATCCTCCTACGTTAATCCCGATATAAGTCAGGACGGAGGACAAATTCTGCTTCGTTCACGAATGTTAATAAATTAATTTTATTAAAATAAATTTTTTCGTTATTTATGAGTCCTGCAATGCGGGACTTTTTTATTTTTATAATTTCAGGGCAGGAAATGAAAACAAATCTACTTTT
>Ga0137461_1000116_pt1 | contig 17229 bp, 10 predicted proteins | sample EasRivERMGT746_2_FD_104650 | JGI IMG/M metagenome (GOLD analysis project Ga0137461, IMG submission 104650) | Soil microbial communities from meander-bound floodplain in the East River, Colorado, USA - East River MetaG ERMGT746_2 | ecosystem: Environmental > Terrestrial > Soil > Floodplain ... | reverse complement strand
TGCTCGAAACTCCTTCGCTTTGCGCAATCAGCCGCGATCCTGATTCTACGAATTTGGCAAAAGATTGGGGACACAGCTTGCGTAGTTGCTTTGATAATGAATCACCAGCCGCCCTCTAAGAGACTGCGCGTTTGGCCACTTCATGAAACCGCAGGGCCGACTGTTGTGCGATGATGTTGGCTAAGAAAAGTACGGAAAAGAGAATGCCCACGAGATGGTTTACTGCGTTGACCCGCCGTGCCCTGCTGGCGCACTCGACGGTTGTCGCAAATGCGCAAACCACGCTACCCCACTCCCATATCGCCGGCGAACTCCTAATCGCGCCGCGCAGCGGTGTTAGCGATGCCGAGCTGGAAGGCGTCTACAATGGCCATGGCGGTCAAAAGATTCGGATTCTAGCGCAGATCAACGTGCACCATATACGGGTTTCTGAGATTGCACGCGATGCCATCGAAGCGGCCTTAAGCAAGAATCCGAAAGTTGCTTCGGTTGAGAAAAATTTCGTCGCCCAAGCTAATCGGGTTCCCAACGATCCGAACTTTGTCAATAAACGAAGCTGGATCGCTGGCGCGGCGTTGATCACAACATCTTTCACATCGCTGAATCCGGTTGCCGATGTGGAATTTTACGTTGACGGTGCCCTTTACACCATCGACTCAAGCAGCCCCTATAGCTTCGTTTGGGACACGACCACCTTCAGTGGCACCCACAAGTATCTTGGCCAAAATCTACGACGTGTACGGCAACAGCGCGGTCTCAACATCGATGACGCTAACCGTCGGGCCGACCGACACGGTTCCACCCGATGTCCAAGTGACGGGGATCGTCTACGACGGCAAGAACCTTTCGATCACCGCGTCAGCCACCGACCAGCAAAGCCGTGTGACCAAAGTAGAGTTCTACCTCGACGGCAAGCTCAAAGCCACCGATAGCAGCGCGCCCTGGTCGGTCAAGATAAACGCCAAGCCGCTCGGTTCGGGAAGCCATTCTGTGCAGGCCAAAGGTTACGACAGCGCCGGCAATGTTGGCGTATCCAGCTCTCTGACGGTCACGACGAAATAGCGATCGAATCGAACAGACGCCAAGGCGGGCTCGCTGACCGACAATCAGCGAGCCCGCTTTTTTATTTCAATGGATCAAGGCGAACCCTTTGTTGGCGCGCCGGCGCATTGATATTTTAGCAGCGAGATCTTGCGCGGTTCGAAGTATTCGAAATTGGGCCTGGTCCATTCCAGCATAAAAACTATTTCCAGCTCTTGCAGGGCCTCGGCCCCCGAATGACTGCGGTTCCAATTGCGGCACAGATAACGGGCATAACCGGTCGCCAAAAAATCGCGCTTGTTCATCAGCTCGAAAAATTTACGCCAACGATGATTCTTGATCGTTAGCGCAATGTACTTGGGCTTCTCCCAATGAATCTCCATCGCGCCGCGCTGCAAGTCGATTTGCCGGCCATTCTTGAGCCGCCCCGGGACCGCGTACCAACCGTCATCCTTGGCGGGAAACGGCGCGAACATCTCCCAGGTTTGATCCAGCCCAACCAGATTGCCGACGGAGCGAACGCGCTCGGGAATCTTGAGATTAGCGAAGCGCACATTGCCGATATTCCACACCAACATGTAGACCATCATCGCCACCGCCAAAGCGCTGGCGCCAGCGCAGAGCCGAAGCCCAAGCGTTGAATCGATAACCGTGCCATTCGACGGCAACTGACAACTCACGGATCGATGCTCGGCGACATAACGGTAGGCGCGTTCACCGATTCGCTCAATGGGTCCGAGTTTGAGAATCGGCACGAGCCAGGCTAATAACCGAGCTGACCGCGCCACTGCGACCACGCCCTGATACCGGAAAAACTGCCGGCCTGACACATCGACGACAACCCAAGAATTGTTTTCGCGCATCGCGGCCTCCATCGCAGGATTAGATTGCGCCGGCAATATCTGAGTTAGCGGCGGGAGCAGAAAAGTTTGCATCAGCCGCACGGTCTTCCAACAAAAGCCGCAATCGCCATCGTAGTAGATCGTCACAGGTCTTCTTGCGGCGCGGCGAAACTGTGGCAAAAGGCGATCCCAAAACCACGACGGCAAGAAAAACAGCATCGAAGCGATGGCAATCAACGGGAATAAGCCGATCAAGAGCGTGAAAAAAAATGCCAAATGCAAAGCGACAAAACCAAAGACCACCAAAGTCCGCACCGGACCGGTGAGCCAGGGAACAAGCAAAAGTGCCGGACCGAGGAACTCAAAAGCCAAAACGCTCCAAGTCGCCAACCGTAAAACCGGCGCAGGGAGATGCAAAAGCCATTGGCCCAGCGGAGTGGTTATATAATCGATACTGAGCGCATAGTAGACTGCGCTTCCTTCGCCCCACCACTCGGCGCCGGATTTGGCGAAGACTGAGGCCCAATAGAGGATTAAGATCTGCACGGTGAAAGCGGCCGTGCCCCACGAAACGACCCGCTTGGGCAACTTGCCAGGGAATCTCGCCCAAGCGCGATCCACCGAGTAATGTGCTCCCAGAGGCAAAAACATCGACCAGAACAGCACCGCCCGCAACAACATGTCGCCACCGGCGACAACGTGAAAATTACGCACGATTAAGGACACCCAAAATATCCAACAGCCAACCGTGGCGATACGGGTTCGGTAACCAATCAACAACGCGCAGGCCAAAATGCCGGCGAGAAGAAACAACAGCGCCTGCACCTGCCAAGCACCGGAAAGAAAATGAAACGAGACGAACCAGCGGCTGCCGAGATTGTCGATGACCAGCGACCGCGGCGCTACGCCAAAATCGCTATAGTGGGCCTCCAGGTCTGTTGCGCGCTGACATAGATCGAGAATCAGAATTAGCGCCGTGGCGATCCTAAGCGCCGCGAGGGAGCGAAGGTCAGCGCCGAATAATTCTTCAATCTTGGAATTCACTCGTCCTCCGCCATATCGTCATCGCAGGAGTTGATATATAGGTTTTATACAGCCTCTAGCGCCGACATCATAGAATCGCGCAGCGCTTTTTTGCTTCAAAGCGCGAAGGGCCGAACTCTGAGCTAACGAGAGTCGATGCAGATAAAAAAACGGGCGCCAAGTGATGACTTGGCGCCCGTTTTTAATCAAGTTAATTGTTGCGGATCAGTCTTTATCCTTACCGCGCTTCGACAAACGTCGCGCACCCAAAACCAAGCCCATGCCCAAAAGCAGCATTGAAGTCGGTTCGGGAACTGATTGGCTCAAGGATCCGCTGACGTTAGTTCCGCTAGTTGAACCTGTGCAAGCCTGTGGCTCCTTGGTGCTCTTGTTCTGGCAGACAAACCATTCCTCGAAGCCGTCGTTGTTACCATAGTTTGTCCCGCCAAATGTATCCGCGCCAAAATGAGAATACAAAACCACATCCGTAAAGCCACCGACAAATAAGTCGTTTGGCACCAACATCGTCATGTCGCCGGAACCGCTGCCGTTATTCAAACTAAAGTCCAGCAGGATCGTGCTGTTCACCGTATCATCCATCCGATAAATCAATGTACCGGAAGGTGTGTCCGTGCTTTGATTTTTGTCATTGGTGAGATAGACCTGAACATCATCTAAAGTAATCTTCGGATTATCACCGGTCTGGTTGATGTCGAGGTTGAACTCACGATAGGTGACGCCGCCAACTACTACAGCGGGAACTGAGCTAATCGCGAGCGCGTGGTTAAACTGATCCGATGAACCGTTAAATAAGACGTTGTTCACCGTCGTATTATAAGCATCGACGATGGATTGATTACCGCCAATTTGGACAAACGAATCGATCAGACCCGTACCGGTCGCTGCGGCATTCATCTGCAGGAACTTTGCACTGTTGATGGTCGCGTTACCGCTAAAATCAGATAGAGTGAGGTCCGCTTCAGTTGCCTGCAGCGGTGCAGCCGCGGCGCACAGAAAGCCGAGCGTAAACGCGCCTGCCAGCTTTGAAAAAATTCGATTCATAGATAATCCTCTACGTTGCAGTTGTATCGTAGCCAATTGTCGCAACATCCGTACCGCACGGACAACTCGTTGAATTTCCTAGACTCACACTCTCGGCTGCATACAGAAATGTGTAAAGCTTATTAACAAAAACTCGATTGCTCCAATCGCCTCTAGAAGTTCCTGATATATCGGAGCATTTCTTCACTGTGATTGTCACTAAACTTTACACCATGAGAACAAAATGCAATCAGTCCATTAGGGTTGTAAGGGATCGCAGGCAACTTAATACTAGGTAATTCGATCTCAACAAAAGAAAACATCGCTCCAATCACCCGCCGACCACGCTCAATGTCTTTCGCGCGTCGTCCTCCCCTTCGAATTTACCCATGGCGAGGGCTTTCGCTAAGAGATCCCTGGCTTGTGCTCGATCGCCTTTTTTATAGTAGGCCATCCCTAGATGATAGAGCACTTGCGGGTTTTTACTCTTGAAACCGTCATTGCTTTCCTGGAGGAGACGTAGCGCCTTGTCGAATTTCCCGCGCTTGTACAATACCCAGCCAAGGGTATCCGCCACGCCGGGGTTGTGCTGATCATTCTCCCGCGCTTTTTCGGCCCAGCGTAGCGCGATGTCGAGGTTGCCGTCCTGTCGGGTGATATTCCAGGCGAGATTGTTGGCGGCGGGAGTAAAACCACCGTTCAGTTCGAGCACTTTTTCGTAATACTCATTGGCCAACGCGTATTCCTTCTTGCGGTCATAGAGTGTCGCCAGTAACATCTTCGGTTGCACCGATCTTGGATTGCCAACCATGGCGAGTTTGTACTGGCCAATGGCCCGGTCGAATTCACCCAACTTCGCGTAGGCGTTACCGATCATTACGTAAGCATCGACCAGCTTAGGATTCGCTGCCACCGCTTTTTCGAGGTACTGAATTCCGGCTTTAGTGTCCCCAGCGCCGAGACTGATCTGTCCTAGCATCTGATAAATGGCACCTCGGTTTCTAGCCTTTTCTAGGTGCTTTTGAAGGCGCTCAACGGCTTCCTTGCCTTTCCCCTGCTGCACCAGTAGCTGGGCAATGATAGATAACGCATTGAGCTGGTTTGGATCCATGCGCACGGCTTGCTCATACTCGGCTTGCGCCGGAGCGAATTTGTACTGCGCCATGTAGACTCCAGCGATACTGGTATGCACGGATGCGTCTTGTGGGTAGTTTTTTTCGATGCGCTTAAACAGCTCCAAGGCCTTGTCATAATCGCCCTTCTTAAACAACGCGCCCGCCGCGGTATAGAGCGCCGCTCGGTGATTCGGATGAACGTTGAGAACTTTCTGAATCTCTTCGAATGCGGAGCGATGATCGCCCAACGCGAAGTACAGGCCGGCCAAATCCAATCGGGGCAAAATCCAATGGGTGCTCAATTCCGTCGCTTTCTTCAGCGCGCTCTTCGCCTCGTCAACTTTACCTGAGCCGAGCCGAGCGAGACCCAAGTAATAATAGGCCGGAGCATGTCCCGGTAAATCCACCGTTACCGTGGTCAAGACCTGGCTCGCCTTTTCGTATTCCTTTTCAGCTAGCAAAAGCCGGCCGCGAATATAGCGCCCATCGCTATCGTCAGAGTGCGCCTTGAGAATTTCGTCGGTAAAAATTTTGCTCTGCTTGAGGTCGCCCTTGTTGAGCATCAATTCCGCCAGCACTTTGCGCGCGGCGATCGAGCCGGGTTTCTTGATCAAAAGATCCCGATACAATTTTTCCAATCGATCCAGCCGTCGGGTGCGAGAATAAAAATTGCCGAGACTTCTGATCAGCTCTTCGTTCTCAGGTTCGTTACGTATGGCGTTGAGCAATTCCCCTTCCGCGCGCTCGACTTTTCCTTGAGTCAAAAACAGTGACGCCAGCGACATCCGCGCGGCATAAAGTTTCGGTTCCAGTTCGAGGGCTTTTCGATAAGCTTGCTCAGCGGCAGGATAATCCTGTTTGACCATCGACACCGTGCCCAGATCTATATACAAAACTGTCTTGTCCGGAAATCTTTGAATCGCTTCGCGCAAGACCCGCACTGACCGGTCCAAATCTTTCGCCGCCACGGCGATCTCCGCCGCCAACAACCAAGCTTCAATCGCATTCGGATCGATTTCACGGATTTTCAGGAGTTGCTCGTCAGCCTGAACCAACCCCTGCTTGGACGCTTGTAAGCGCGCCATTTGAAATCGCGGCGCGATTAATTTGGGATTGACGTGGATCGCCTGCTGAAAGGCGCGAAACGCTTCGCGCTGAGATCCGACACGCAAGTATGCCGTGCCGAGTTCGTGGAATACCTCCGCTGCATGCGGGTCGGCATCCGTGGCGTTTCTATACGCGATGATCGCTTCATTGACTCGACCCCGGCTAAGACTCTCACGTGCGGATTTAACGAAACGCTCGCGCTTGACTTCCGATGACACGCCTAGTTCCAAGTACCAGGCGGCCGCCCCGCCGGCGACGACGACGACCGCGAGCAGAACCAGCAACAGAGTCTTTAAAGAAGGACCGCCGGTCAGGTGTTCCCCCTCTAGGTTCTCAGATTGGTAATTTTCTGGTTCTCTGTCATCCATACTAAGTTGTCGAATCAGGCTACATGACGCTCGAACGTTGCATCCGCCATGTGATACCTGTTTGCTCCTATCGGGCTAACATTCCGAACTGTCCAACGCCATGTCAGTCGAAGTGGCCATCAGGCGGCCACTTCGCTGCAACTCTCAGCTCTTTCTAATGAACTAACCCTGCCGCGCCTTTCGTTTGATCGAGGCGGCAAAGGCGATCAGGCCCGAACCCAGCAACAAAAAGCTCGACGGTTCCGGCGTAGGAATAAACTGCGGCGGCGACGGCGGGTTGTTGCTCGCGCCTAAGCATTCACCGGCGCCCAAGGCATTGGTGGCAACGTTTGTGTCACCGACGAACGCGGAGCAACTGCTGTCGGGATTGGTGCCAAATCTCATGTGGGCAACGAAATGGCTCCCTTTATCATTGATGGCAAAGCTGCTGATGTCGCCAGTCAAGGCAAACGTAGGAGAGAGATCGTCTCCGCCGGGTTCTTTAGCACAGGCTGAAAAAGTTCCGAATGAACTAATGTTGCCTTGACCGCCACAAAAGCGCCAATCCTCCGGCAACGATGATTCCAGTAGCGGCGCATTCAAACCGAAACGGTCAATGCCTAACAACGTCAAGCCAAACGGCGCGGACTCAAGTGCCAACTGAATCGTCGAATCGCCGCTAACTGGATTCGTGAGCAGTAGACGCACGAGTATGACGTTGGATTGGGTGAGATCCACGGTGCAGCTATCGCCATTCGTAACAACATAATTGCTTCCCGACATACTGCACGGATCGGCCGGGATAGCTTGTGCTTGTCGTACGCTCAGTGCGAAAACGCCTAGAAAACCACCCAACATTAAGATTAGAAATCTGCCGACAATTGTATTCATCGCCACGCTCCTATGATGGATTTATCGAAGGAACCTATGTGCAACAGCCATACCAATCGCCTTGCTCTCGCGAAGCTTTGGCTGAAGGACCAATTCTTCACGATTTTGCTCGTAATGGCAGCGAAAGGCTTCACCTGCGACTAACCGCAAGCATCACGCACTGCCAAGAAAGGCCCGTGCAAAGATCACGCGTGATAGCGCCCGAATCAAACTCTTGCGATTCTTGATTTGGCGAATGACATGGCATCCGACTCACAACCCCAACTCCTCACCTGAAATCGGGCGCCATCTCCCATGGCACGACATGGTAAAGTCGATGACATCCATAAACGAAGCCACTTCGCGGCCGGAGTCTCGACCCGGCCCAGGATACATTGGACCAAAGCGGATGCTCACCCCTATTGAAAACTACACAATAATGTTCTCGGCTCCAGAGGCGGGGTTAACGTGCAATCAAGTTCAAAGTTAGCCGAACATTCCGCCCTCGAGAACGCTTACGCTCCTCCCTGCTCCTTGACGCTTCGCAGAGAATCGCCGCGCCGATTTTGCCTTTCGAAACACCCGATCGCCGTGTTTTTTCGCCGCACAGATTTGTTGGATTGGCGAAATCTGCGACGAACCAAAATCTGCCACCAACTGCACCGTCACACCACGCTCGGCGCATATATTTCTCTCTATTTCCTGGCCATAAAATGGCCCGCGCCTTGCGATACAGTTGATTAATTCTGTTCCAAAAAAAGGAGGCAGTTAAATGAATTTTGTGAAGAAAGGCATTTTGGCATTGACGCTGGGAGCAGTTCTATTCGCGCCGTTGGCGGCGGCGCAGGCGAGTATGAAGATTCTCTCGTTCACCGGACGCCAGTATTCAGGCGGGTTGTTTATGGGTTACTTGATCATCTGGTCCGACGAACAAATCACCGATACGTCTCTGGTGTTGCCGGACAACCCCACCCCGCTCGATCCGGTAAGCAGCTCCACAAGCGGGCAATACACAACGCAGATATTCAAAGCGGTGACGAAGATCAGCGCGGGAAGCTCCATCCATGCCGTCGCGGTAGGCAACCGAAACTCCGCGGAAAAATCAGCGACCTGTAACCTCTTCGGCAGCGGTCTTTACTGCCAATAACAGCCGAACCGCAATAAGACCAAGAGACCCCGGATTCCATATGGGATCCGGGGTCTAGTTTTTTTAGCCTGCCAGACCAGGGAATTTGACGATCGATTTGGAAATCTTTTTCCATCCACCTGACGCCGAAACGTATACCCATAGCCGCGATCATCTGTAAACAGGAGCCGCTTCCAGGAAAAGGGGCGACTGATGAGAATTCCTTTCAACGTCTTCACCCTCGAATGATTTTTCTGGGCGACCCAATTCAAATTCGGCTGGATTGCCGCTAAAAGCATGCGGGAATGACAAACTCTTGGGGGTCTGGAGATCGCTTTAAGCCGGATGGACTTTTTCAAGGTAGAGACCCCTCTAACATAAAAAAAAGGGCGGTCGTAGTGACCGCCCTCTTTTCAACCTTGAATATAGTCAAAGATTAGCTCTGTTTTCTGCGTCCGCGCCAGCCAAGCGCCGCCGCTCCGAGCCCAACAAGAATCATAGTCGATGGCTCGGGGATTTGCTTTGTTTCGGCGTCGAAACTCGTTATTAAATCTCCGGCTTGGTGTACAATGGTTGCCACGGTGGTTACGCTATAGCCGTCAGCGCAGCCCGCGCGACCGCTCGTGAATGCGCCAGTCGCGCTAGCTAAGAACGCACCCGGACCCTGGGGGCCGATTGACGTTACGAGATCGCTACAGAAGTCATCGAGATTGATGAATCCGCCGTTGAAACCCGTATCGTTAGCATCATCCATGAAAGTATCATAACTTATCGTCCCGTTGGTGGTGCCGCCGAAGTCAGTTTTATAAACGTGCGTACCCGAATCGATGTAGTCCGGCTGAGTTAGAAAAAGTTGAAGGGTTCCACCACTATTGCTGAGAACAGTGGTAGAGTTCAAGTCTACATGCAAACTACTCGGCGAACCGAGGACTGGGTAGCCAAGCCCCGTGGTAACAGTGGTGATCCAGTCTCCTACAGAGGCAATCAGCGTTACTGCCCCTGCTACCGGATTGGCGTCACAAGCCTGTCCATCAAAACATGTCGCGCTGTCGTTGTTGATCACGTCAACGACCCTAATCCCGACCGGCCCGGCAGAGGCCGACTGCGCCCAAATCAGCAATCCGGCGGTTATAATAGGTAACGATAATTTTCTCATCTTCATCTTAAGACCCCTTTCAAGGTTTGTTATGCCAAGAAGCAAAGCAAGGACGGTGCCAAAAATTTAGCCGTTACTTTTTGGTCAGTTAGAAAAATCTCCCACCGATTTTTTGTAAACGCTACTTACACTTTTTTTTGGGGTCAAATTCATCGTCCGCACAGAGCCTTTTTCAGCCAATTTTTTCATGACTTATATTTTTTTTCTGCCACTGTAAATTGTGTAAAGTTAATTTACGCTTCCAGCTGGTTTACACTTTTTATTGAGCCGTTTTCGCGCCGGCTCGCCTCCCTTGAATCGAGAGCTATCGTCAACCATTGCCAAGAAAAGAACACGCCTATTCATCGTTACACGGCCAAACTATCAGAAGGATTGTGAACGCGCGCGCCATCGCCGGCTGTAGATTTCATTGGCAGACCGCTATTTGGGCTTATTCGCCTGCAGCTCAGCAAGCAAGCTTTTCGCCTCTTGCTGTTCCGCAAAAGCTTGGCTGAGCGAAAGCGCTTTGGTTACCGCTTCCTTTGCGAGCCCGGCCTCGCCGGTTTTCTGCTGGGCCAACGCCAGGCGGTAAAGCACGGATGGGTTCGCGCTCTTAAACTTCTCATTGCTTTCCTTTAAAAAACTGACTGCCGTTCCATAGGCGCGCTTTTTAAAATAGATCCACCCAAGAGTGTCGGCATAATCGGCACTATTCGGATCTATTTCCCGCGCCTTTTGCGCCAGAGTCAGCGCCACATCGACGTTGCCGCCGTGTTCCGCGTAGTTCCATGCCAAGTTATTCGCCGCGGGAGCGAACCTACGATTCATTTCCAAGACTTTCTGGTAATATTTATTCGCTTTGTCCGGTTTATTTTGCTGATCATACAAGACGCCGATAGTCATCCGTGGTCCGATCGCCATGGGATCTTTCTTGACCGCCGTTTCCAATTGTTCGATCGCCGCAGCGTGCTTATTCTGCGCCACGTAAATCTTGCCCATCAGATAGTAAGCGCTGAATAGATCGGGGTTTAAGCTCAACGCCTTTTCCAGGAATTGGACGCTCGCGCCATAATCTTTGGCCGCGAACTTGATCTGACCGAGCAACTGATACGCCCCAGCCTGATTTTTCATGGCCGGCAATTGGTTTTGAACCCTCGCCAACGCGAGGTCGGCCTTTCCTTGGGCGAGGTAAATCTGTGACAGGGAATTTAACGCGCCGAAGTGGTCCGGATCGAGCTTCAAAGCATCCTCATAGCCGGCGATGGCTTCTGGATATTTTTTTTGCAGTCCGTACACCATGGCAACGTCCAAGTGCGCGCTGATCACTTTTGGATCGACTTGTTGCGCTTTCTTAAATGCCGCCAACGCCTTATCGGCCTCGCCTTTTTTTAATTGCACAAATCCCGCCACCACAAGCGCGCGGTAGTTGTTGGGCTGGGCATGGAGTATCCGACCGATGTGCTCCTCGGCCAGATGCCAATCGCCCCTTCCGGCGTAGAACTCCGCAAGCAGTAAACGCGGCGGCAGCCACGTCGGCGACAGCTCGATCGCCGTGGTCAAATTCTTTCTCGCCTGGTCTAGCTGGCGAACCGCCAGTTGGGATTGGCCGAGGGCGTAAAATCCCGGCGCAAACCGGGGCGCTCCGCGCGTGACGAGCATCAGCTCCTCAATGGCCTTTTGGGGTTTTTTCTCGGCGATAAAAATATTGCCGCGGAAAAAGTGGCCGTCGACGTCATCCGGCCTGGCTTTCAAAATAGCGTCAGCCAACTCACTCGCGCGCTTGGAGTCGTTCTTCGTCAGATAAAACTCCGCGAGCCGCTTCTTGGCGATCAATGAATCCGGCTTCTTTTTAAGCAGCTCTGAATAGAGCTTTTCAAAATCGTCTATTTTCTTAGTAAACGAGTAAAAGCCGCCGAGCACGTGGAGCAGCTCTTCATTTTCCGGGTCGGCTTTGGTCGCGGCGATCAACAGTTCTTCGGCTTTTGCGGGATTTCCCGTGGTGACATAGAGCTGCGCCAATGCGATCAGCGCGGTGCTAAGCTTCGGATCGACTTCTAAAGCCTTCTGGAACTCCGCCTCGGCGAGCTTGTATTCTTTTTTCGAGAACTGGATGCGGCCGATTTCGACATGAACCGTGGCTCGGGTCGGTTCCTTTTTCAAAATTTCGTTCAACTCGCTGATAGCTTTGTCGGGATCCGCTTCCGCCATCGCGATACTTGCCGCCAGGTAGCGGGTTTCATAGGCGTTTCTGTCTTGCTCACGAAGCTTTTCAAGATGACCTTTAGCCTCCTTGATCTGCCTACTCCTCAACTGAATCGTCGCGACTTCAAAACGAGCTTTAATGAAATCAGGCTTAAGATCGACGACCCGCACCAACTCCTGATAGGCACCGCGAAGGTCGCCGGCATTTCTGAGAGCCTCGCCGAACTCCAAACGCGCGTCAACGGAGCGCGGGTCGGCATTAACGGCTTTTTTAAACTCGAGGATAGCCTCTCTGATCTTCGATTCTTTCAAATAAGCGCGTGCATTCCTGAGCGCGCGATCCCGCCTGGCCTCCGGGGTGCCACCTAGATAATAGGCGACGCCTCCGCCTCCAAGTACCACCAAGACAATCCCTAGAATAAAATATCGCTTCATCGAAAACCTCCTGCGGCTAAAAGTATTACACTGACTGCGAACAACTGGATTACGGACGACAAGACTACGAGAGCACCGGACTGCTGACTGCGGGACTACCGACTGCGGAGTACGTTCGAATTTGACTTTGCACGGCTTTGATCCGCCCTTACAGCCGGACGAATACGGACTTGATCACTCGCGATAGGCTATCAAACTCTTCTTCCGACAAAGATCCTAGGCGTTTCGCGAGAAGTACGCAGGATTGCGTCTCGGTCACCGATTCACGGACGATATGGAGATAATGCAGTACGGGCGCACCTATGTGTGCGCCCGTCCCCCGGAGGGCAGACACATAGGTGCCTCTAAATTAATTCCCGCCCAGCGACGCAAATAATTTTTTCGCTTCCGGCGATTCTGGAAACTCGGTTTTGAGCCCCAACGCCTTCCTTACAGCTTGGCGTGCCCGCTCTTCATCGCCGTTTTTATCGTGGGCCAGCGCCAGGTGATACAGGATCGTCGGGTTACTGTCTTTGAACTTTTCACTGCTCTCTTGGAACAACGAAATGGCACCCGTGTAGTTTTTTTTCTTAAGGTGAATCCAGCCCAGCGTGTCGGCGATGGCGGGATTATTGGGCTGCGTCTCCCGCGCCTTTTGCGCCAGCGTTAGGGCGACGTCTAGGTTGCCGCCGTGTTCGGCGTAATTCCACGCCAGATTATTCGCCGCCGGCGCGAAATTTTTATCGATGTCCAAAACTTTTTGATACGCTTCGTTGGCCTTTTGCGTTTGTTTCTGAAGATCGTATAACGTGCCGATCATCATGTGGCCGGGAATCGCTTTGGGATTTTTCTCGACGACTTTTTGATATTGGTTGAGCGCCACATCGAAGCGATTCTGCGCCGCGTAGGCGTTGCCGATCAGGTAGTACGCGGAAATCAGGCCGGGATTTTGGTTGACGGCCTTTTCAAGATACTCGATCGCCTTGCCATAATCCTTGACCGAAAGATTTACTTGGCCGAGCAGCTGATTGATCGCCGCCGGCTGCTTGCTCGCCTTGAGCGCCAGCTCCAAGCGCGCGACGGCGGCCTTGGGATTGCCTTGGGCGATATTCACTTGCGCCACGGCGCCGAGCGCTTCGACGCTTTCCGGCGTCATTTTGAGCACCTCTTCGTATTGGGCGAGCGCTTCAGCGTATTGCTTTTTGATCGCGTACACCGAGGCAATGTTGAAACGCGCCGCGGTGCTCTTGGGATTGGCCTGTTGCGCCCGCTTAAACAGCTCTAGCGCTTTATCTGTTTCACCCTTTTTGGCCCGTGCCGCGCCGCTAAGCATCAATGCCGTTTCGTTTGTCGGCTGCACACCGAGGACTTTATTCGCCTCATCGAGGGCAAGGTCGGCGTTGCCGGAGGCGAGATGAAGTTGGGCTAGACCCAAATGCGGCAGATACCATGAAGGCTGCAGCTCAGAGGCTTTGGTCATGCTCGCCTTCGCTTCGGGTAATTTGTTCTGGGCCATTTGAGTTTGCCCTAAAAAGTAAAAGCCCGGCGCGAAGCGGCTTGCGCCACGCGCAACTAAAGTAAAATCTTCCGAGGCTTTTTGTAAATTTCGCTCAGCTAAATAGAGCCGTCCGCGAAAATATCTTCCGTCCACGTCATCGGGCGCCGCTTTGAGAATCTGTTCGATGTGCTCCTTTACTTTTTTGATGTCGTTTTTAGCCAAAGCCAACTCGGCCAACCGTTTGCGGGCGATCAGCGAGTCGGGCTTTTTCTTGAGCAGATCCTGATAAAGTTTTTCGAATTCGTCGTGCTTGCGCGTGCGTGAGTAGAAGCTGCCGAGAATATGCAGCAGCTCTTCATTCTCCGGATCGGCCTTGGTGGCTTCGAGCAATTCTTCTTCAGCCTTATCCTGCTGACCATTGGCGAACATTAGTTGCGCTAGGGCGATGCGCGCCGCAGGCAATTTCGGCTCGACGCTGATCGCTTTGCGATAGGACTCCTCGGCGGCCTTCATATCTCCCTTGGATGTTTGCACTCGGCCGATATCGACCAACGGTTGGCCTTTATCAGGTTGTTTTTTCTGCGCTTCCCGCAGCTCTTCGATGGCCTTTTCGGGCTGTTTCTCCACCGCGGCAATTTGCGCGGCCAAGTAACGAGTCTCATAACTGTCTTTATCGGCCTGCTGTAACTTTGAGAACTCTTCCTTGGTCCGTTTGAGATCGCCTGCCATCAGATGCAGGACACCGAGCTGGTAGCGGGCTTTGACGAACTTGGGATCGAGGTCGGCGGCGCGCAAAATTTCTCCATAGGCGGCGCGAACGTCGCCTTTCTTCAATAACAGCATTCCTAAATGGTAGTGAGTTTCAGCGTGGGCTGGATCGACCTTCAGCGCGTTTTTGTATTCGATCACCGCTTCGTTGTCCTTCTTCGCGTCAAGGAAGGCTTTGGCTTTGGTGACAAAGCGCTCGCGCTTGGTTTGCGTGCTGACACCGATATCGAAAAAATAAGCGATGCCGCCTCCCATGAAAATCACCAAAAAACCGAGGATAAACAATTTTTTCATAAACCCCTCCGGCAGTTATGACGAAACTCGATAGTGCTAGAAATTGAGAATGACGACTTCAGAGCGAGGTCTGGGCGCGAAACCAATCAATCGTTCGGCGCAATCCTTCTTCGATCGACACCTGTGGCAGGTAGCCCAAAATATTCTTGGCGGCGTTGATGTCGGCGAGCGAGTCACGCACGTCCCCCTGCCGCTCGGGCAGGTATTCGACTTTCGCCTTACGTCCGAGTGCTGTTTCTAGCAGCCCGACTAACTGGTTGAGCGAAACGCGCGCGCCGCAGCCAATGTTGCAAACCTTCCCCGCCGCGCCCGGAGCGCTCAAGGCGAGGATATTGGCTTGGACCACGTTATCGACAAAGGTAAAATCGCGCGACTGCTTGCCGTCGCCGTAAATCGTCAACACCTCGCCGCGCAGCAACTTGTCGATGAATTTTGGAATCACCGCCGAATATTCTGAAGAGGGATCTTGGCTCGGCCCGAAGACGTTAAAATAGCGCAGGCTAACCGTCTCCAGGCCAAACAGATCGTGATACATCCGGGCGTAGCGTTCGCCGACGAATTTTTGCAGCGCATAGGGTGATAGCGGATTGGCCGGCATCTCTTCTTGCTTGGGCAACACCGCGGTATTGCCATAGGCCGACGACGACGCGGCGTAAACCACCCGTCTAACCGCGTGTTTGCGGCAGCTTTCGAGCAAATTGAGCGTCGCCGTGACGTTGGCGCGGTGCGACGCCAGCGGATCGCGGATCGAGCGTTGCACCGAGGGGATCGCCGCTTGATGCAGCACGTAGGCAGCGCCGCCAACAACGCGATCGCAAACCGCCGGCTCGGCGAGATCGGCTTCGACGAAATCGATTTTGCCGCGCAGCGCGGCCAGCCGCTCGATCTTGCCGGTGCAAAGATTGTCGACCACGCGCACCCGCGCGCCGTCATGGACCAAGCGCTGGACTATATGCGAGCCGATAAAACCCGCGCCGCCGGTAATCAAATAAAGATCGGACATAGTTTATCGAGCGTTAGAGTGGGCTTCGACCGTCTGGCTGCCGCGTTTGACCGAGCCCACTGAAATAGCCACACCTCGGTTCATTCAATTTACTGCGGCAAGACGCGCAGCAAATTTGGGTATAATTCAGCGGCGAAGCCCGCAAGCCGGCTCTTGGCATGATCGAGCTTGTCGAGATCCGGCAAAGGCGTTGCCAAGCGTACCACCGCGGCATCGGAGCGGCGGCGAAAAATCGTATTGCGCACCACCGCCAGCCGCTTTTTTAGCTCGCCGCTAAAAGTGCTTTCGCCGACCTGATACCAATATAGCACGAGATAGCGAATGTTGTTGCTCTGCATGAGCATCCAGTTCGCGTTTAGCGAAGCATTGGCACCGCTGGCCGGCAACTGCGCTGGCTCGATCCAGACGTAATTCCAGCCATAGGGGATTTGCAGCTTGGGCGACTGCAATTGTTTTTCCCCTTGTTGCCTGCCGCGAAAGCCGACGTAAACCTCCACCGGTGGTTCTCCGGTGGCTGAATAGGTTCGCGACAACTGAACTTGCGCGTTGGGATCTTTGTAAAATCCCGATTCAAGCGAATCGGCCGCCTGATAGCCCGCGGCTTTCGGCGCCACGCTCGCTAGCTCCATGGAAAGGCGCAGTTGCTGGTGGCTCGATAAATTGTTCGCCAGGTAAACCGCGGCCAACAATACAACCATCGCCAAGATCGACGGCAGCCAAGATTTCTCCGCCGCAAGCGCAGATTGCGACGTTGCAAGGTCTTGCGCCGTGGACTTGGCCAGCGCCGCTTGGCTCGGGTCGACGATCACGGTGGCAAAGCGCCGCTGCAAATATTCGCAGAGCAAAATGAACAAGGTGAGCGCGATAAAAAAAGTGATCGTCCCGGTGAGCTCGTGGATCAACATATTCAAGACGCTCAAGCTGACGTGGTAAGACAGCGCCGCGGTCAGGATGATGCGCAATAAATTGATCACGACAGCAAAAGGAAAGGTGCTGAGCACGGCGAATAATTTAAGCCGCGCTCTCATCGGCGTAAAATAAACATAGGCGCCGCCCAAAGCGAATAAGGAGAAAATCGAATTGATACCGCTGCACAAGTCGGCGACCTCCAGGGTGATCTCCGGCAAATGCAAGTAATAGTTTTCGCGATAAACCGGGACACCGAGCAAACGCAACACCGGCGCCGCTAATACGGCATCGACGATTCTTAGCTGATAAGCCACCTCTTTGACGACTAGATAGGGCAAGGGAATCATCAGGAACAGATAGATGAATGCGAAACTGACGCGCTTATAGAATTGCCAGCCAAGAAGCAGCCACACCAATCCGTTGAGACACAGCACCATGCCGAGCCGTTCGCTGAAGGCATCGCCGATCGCTTTACCCATCAACGCCAACAGCAG
>Ga0137461_1000115_pt1 | contig 17238 bp, 11 predicted proteins | sample EasRivERMGT746_2_FD_104650 | JGI IMG/M metagenome (GOLD analysis project Ga0137461, IMG submission 104650) | Soil microbial communities from meander-bound floodplain in the East River, Colorado, USA - East River MetaG ERMGT746_2 | ecosystem: Environmental > Terrestrial > Soil > Floodplain ... | reverse complement strand
TTCGTCACCCTTCATGGCATAGGCCGTGAGACCGAGAATCGTAATATCCTGGGTCGCCGGATTCGCTTTCAGCCGGCGCGTCAATTCGAGGCCATCCATACCCGGCAACTGGATGTCCATCAGAATCAGTCGCGGACTGAACTCTTGCAAAACCTTCAGCGCCTCCTCGGCGTCGGTGGCGGTGCGTACATTGTAACCTTCGCCCGCCAGAAGAAGATAGACCAGTTTCAGATTCACTGGATTGTCGTCGACGATCAAAATCGCTTCGCTAGCCATGGGTGACCTCCTTGCTCTCTCGTGCATTAACATCTGTATCGGCAACGATGGGTAAGATCGGCGCGGCTATCATTCGCTACTCCTGCCGTTGCCTTGCATCATTTCTTTCAACAGTTCCAGCGGCATTGGCCCACGCCACCGCCCGAAAGCCTCCGCAAGATTCAAGCAGGGAACTTGGATCTCTCTGCATGGCTATCCTGAAGGCCCGGTCGACATATTCCCATTGCGTGGTTCGTTGCCGGAGTTGAATGCCGTAACTCAAGCAGTTGCCCGCGATGCTATTCCTTTTCATAATCTCCGATTGGAATTTACCTATTGCGTTCATTCATGAATCGTTCTTTCTCACGCCCCACATGGACTCTTTCATCCATTGAGTGAGTTCATTCGCGGAACAAGGGCGACACATGTAGTACCCCTGCGCCACGTCGCAGCCCAGCGTGACGAGAGATTCCAAAGTCCGCTGATCCTCCACGCCCTCGGCGACGACGCTGAGACCGAGGTTTCTACCCAGATCGATGATCGATCGCACGATGGCCTCGCTGCGCGGATTTGTCAGTAAGCCGGCGACGAACGATTTATCGATCTTGATCTCGTTGACCGGCAGCTTTTGCAGGTAGGAAAGGGAAGAGTACCCCGTCCCGAAGTCGTCGATCGAAAAGTGGATGCCGATCTCCTTTAACCGTTGAATCGCCGCATCCGACTTGGCCGGATCGGACATCAAGTCTGTTTCGGTGATTTCGAGCGTCAAGCTGCTGTGCTCCATCCCCGTCGAAAGGCAGGCCTCGGCGACAATATCGGGGAAGGCTGCGTCCAGGAGGTCGCGAGCGGAGATGTTTACGGCGACGGCGATGTCGAGATCGAGACCGCGCCAGAGGCGCGCTTGACCGAGCGCTGAGTTCAATACCCATAGCGTGAGCGAATGGATGAGGCCGGCACCCTCCGCCAGTGGAATAAACTGATCGGGAGCGATCCAGCCGCGCTCCGCATGAGGCCAGCGCACAAGCGCTTCAACCCCAATGGTCCGTCGAGTGCGGATGTTCACCTTTGGTTGATAGTGCAGAACGAGCTGGTCTTGACTGATCGCTTCGCGCAGTTCCCCCAGCATCGCGAGGTGATCGGGATTGTAGGGCTGCACATGCGCCGGGTAGATCAGATAATCGTTGCCGCTCTTTTTGGCGGCGCGCCGCGCCATATCCGCATGGCTCAATAATGTATCCGCGTCGCTGCCATGCTCGGCAACGGTAATCCCCATAGTAGCGCGCACAGCCACCGGCAAGCCACCTAGCCTAAACGTTGGCTCCATGCTTTTTAGAATATTTTGGGCAACCCTATCGACCGTCTCAGCAGTTGGGGAGTCAGCCGAAAGCACGGCAAATTCATCCGCGTCCAGACGGGCAATCATTGCCTGATCGGCAAAGCCTTGCCGGAGTCTCTTGGCCACTTGTTGCAGCAATATTGTCCCGTTTTGATAGCCCAACGTGTTATTGATTTGTTGAAAATGGTCGAGGTTGAGCAGATACACAGCGGTCCGGTTTCCGGCGTCAACGTCCCGCTGCAGCTTGTCGCGCAGTTGCGCGCGATTCGGAAGATCGGTGAGCGGGTCATAAGAAGCCAAAAACTGCAGTCTCGATATGAAACGGGAGAGCGCGACGACCTGGCCAATCTGGCCTGTGATCACTTTGGAAAAAGCCACCGAATCGGCCTCCAGCTCGCCCGCGTCGGAAACCAGGACGATGACTCCCAGCCACGTGTTTCTAAACCGCAAGGGACTGATCAGCAAGGTTTCAGCGCCTACCTGTGAAAGTAACCGGATGAAGGGACCCTTGCGCCCTGGAGAAAACTTTATCGATACGGGTTCTCCTTTAAGCATCGCGTCATGGAGCACCTTCTGATGGCCGAAGAAAGCCGGCAACGATGCTGCGGCCGAATCCGGAAAGCCGATTTGCGCCGACAAGGCGAGGTGTTTTTCGGGATCTACGAGATAGATCGCGCCGCAGGAAAAACCCATGACATCGAGGTACTGGGCCAAGATCTCACCGAGCAAAGGCTGGGTATCAAATTTGTCCTTGAGAAGATTTTCCCCCAGACTCGCGAGGACAGAGATCTGAGCGCTTTGCGCGGCACAGCGCCGTGCGAGCTGGGTGTTGAGTTTGAAGTGGCGGTCGAGCTGGTGCGCCAGACGTTTTTCATGGGCGGCTTGGAGCGACTGCTCGCTGCCGATCGGCGGTCTCGGAGTGACTTCGAGACTTTTGAGCAGGGCGTCGATCGCTTCCTGGAAATCCGCTGTCCTTGGAACGAGAGCGTATGCTCCCATATTTCTAGCCAACTGTATGTCGGCTTCGTCGGCGTAGCTGTTACTGACCAGAACAGCGGGAATCTGACACAGGGTTGGATCTTTGCGTACTGCCATGCATAGCTGAAAGCCGTCCATGCCGGGCATCAGGACGTCGGACAGGATAGCGTCCGGACGATAAATGCGCGTCTTGGCTAGACCTTCGTTCCCGTCCATGGCGGTGGCGACTTCAAAACCGAGGTGGCTTAGGTGCGTCGCCAAGAGTTTGAGTTGAGCGGGATCATCGTCGACGATCAACACGCTTCGGCCCTTGCCCGGTTTTTCCTCAAGCGTTCGGGCTGCGGCCAGGTGGGTGCGGATCGTGTTGACCAGAAGCGAAGGCTCCGCCGGTTTGAATAGGTAGTCGGTGAATGGCGCGGCAGCGACTCGCAACTCATCGGCTTTAGCGATGAGCCCGGTTAAAGCCACGATCGGAATGCTTGCGCCACCCGGCAGCGCTCGCAGCTGCGTTGCCAGATCGAAGCCATTGACGTCGGGGAGCAGCAAATCCTGCAAGACCAGGTCGGGCATCTGTTCAGTCATGAGCGCAAGGCTCGTCTTACCGTCCGCCGCTTCGATGACGGTGTAATCCTCGGCTTCCAATGCGACGCGCACCATCTTGCGTGAGATGGAGTTGTCTTCGATGACCAATATTTTCTGACTCATCTTTCGCCTCGCTGGCCCGACGTTGTGTGTTGGCGGTATTTCGCTTCCCTTTGAAGAGTCATAGTGCCCTCTCTGTCGGGGGTGACTGCTCCGCAGTTGAAGCGACGTAGCGTTGTAGCTCTCTCAGAACGGCATCGATTCCATCACCGTCCTTCAGCGCGATGGACTGGGCTGACTGGTCGAGACGCTCGCGCTCCTTGGCGGTGATATCTTTGTTGGTCCAGACGATGACCGGAGTGTCTCGGCAGCCAGCGATCTCCCTGAAGCGATCGAGGAATTCAAACCCGTCGATCTCCGGCATCAGGAGATCGATCACGACAGCGTCAAAGCTTGATTCGGCAGCGGCTGCGAGGCCACTCTTACTGCTAATGTGGCAGACCGCCTCGTAGCGGCTGGATTGCAGCGCGACCCTGGCGATTTTGAGCGCATGCGGGTCGTCGTCTATCACCAATACCTTTTTTCTGGCGCCGTTGCTTTGGACCCCGGCACTCTTGAGCGAGTCGATGAGCGACTGAGGCGACAAAGGTTTGGTCAGATAATCCTGAACCGGAAAACCTCTCGCCATTTCCTTCTCGGCAACAAGGGTTACAACGATCACTGGCGTGTGCTGATTAGCTCCCTCCATCCGCATCGAGTGGAGCACATCCCAGCCGATCATATCCGGCAAAATCAGATCGAGGAGAATGACGCTATAGACTGTCGCCTTGGTCTTCGCCAAGGCTTCGGCTCCGGTTCTCGCGCTATCCAGGGAATGACCTTGCTCCGAAAGAATCTTGGCGATCCACTGAAGATCATTTTCGTTGTCTTCCACGACTAGAACATTGGGGCTGTCGGTGGCCGGGGCAGCGATCGTGTACCGCTCTGCGCTCGTTTCTGTTTTACGGGCGGTGATCTTCGGCAAGACCGCATAGAAGACGCTGCCTTGACCGACCATGCTTTGTACGCCGACTCGTCCGCCCTGGGCCTCGACGATTCTTTTGGTGAGTGCGAGCCCGAGACCCGTTCCCTGATGTTTCTTGGCCGTGCTGGCGTCAAGCTGCTGAAACTCGGTAAAGAGTTTGCCGATCTCATCGGGCGCGATGCCGATCCCGGTGTCTTCGACTTCGAGACGGAAAAAGTCGCTTCCGTCAGCCAGAGCGCGGATCGTGATCCGTCTTGCGTCGGGAGTGAACTTGATGGCGTTGGAGAGATAGTTGTAAAGCACTTGCTTTAACTTCGCCGGATCGATGATCACCTGTTCGACATCCGTTGACACTTCGACCTCGACTAAAAGCCGTTTGCTTGCCGAGAGAGTCTGCAGTATTTGGCGAACCTCGCCGATAATTGTTTTGAGATTGACCGACTCGGGGCTGAACTCCATCTTCCCGGACTCCACCTTGGCAAGATCGAGCACGTCGTTGATGAGCTGCAGGAGGTGCCGTGCACTGGTGAGAATGTCTCCGAGATATTCCTTGTGGTCCGTGGCGATTGGGCCAACCTTGCCGTCGTGCATGAGCTGGGAAAAGCCGATGATCGCGTTAAGCGGCGTGCGCAGTTCATGCGACATGTTCGCCAAAAATTCGCTCTTCAAACGATTGGCTTGCTGGACGAGGCGGTTCTGGGCCTCCAATTCCACGACCTTTTGGTCCAGTTGCTCATTTAGTTTTTTTAGCTCCTTTTGAGACTCGGCGAGTTGCAGGTTTTTCTGCACGGCGGTCTCGTAGGTGGAGAGCAGCAGATCGAGTATCTGCTGGCGCTCGGATGTGATGAAATATTTTTGGTTGGCAAAAACGATTTCTACACCCATTTGGGTTTTACTTTTCGTGCGCAAATCGAGATTTATTAAGGTATTCTGGATATGGGAGAGCAGATAATCTTCTTCATAAGGCTTCGGTATGAATTTGTCAGCGCCGCATTCCAGGCCCCGGATGATGTCGACGGAGCTGGCAAGGGATGTGAGGAGGATCACCGGGACGTTTTTCAGCGCGGGCTGTGATTTGATTTCTTTACAGAGCGCGTAGCCGTCCATTTCCGGCATCACGATGTCGCTGATGATCAGCGAAGGTGTTTGTTGCCGTGCCGCCGCAAGCGCCTCTTTCCCGTTGCCGGCGACGGTAACGCGATAGCCGTTCTCATCAAGCAGGTACCTCAAGTGTTCCGCCTGCGTCGGGCTGTCCTCGACGATGAGAATGCCGACATTGGAATTATTTAGTCTGGGTTGAGGACTCATAAATTAACGCTCCAATCTTCGTCGCGGTTATGCGTTTTTCACTAGGCTCTGCAGTGCCGCGGCAATTTTCTCCGGGGAGAGCACATATGTGGCCGCCTCTAATTTTATCGCCTCTCCCGGCATACCATGAACTACGGAACTCTCTCCGTCCTGAGCGAAAGTTATGGCACCTCGCGCCTTCATCAACAGTAACTCCGCGGCGCCGTCTTTTCCCATGCCGGTAAGCAGTACGCCGACCCCTTTCCGCCCGTAAACTTCTGCAAGTGAGCGGAAGAGGTACGAAACCGAGGGACGAAGACCGTACTCGGGCACTTCCTGACTGAGCGCGATTCGCCCTCGGACGTTAACGCCCATGTGAAAGCTGTCCGGCGCGACGTAAACATGTCCGCAAAGCATAGCCTCTTCATGGATCGCTAGATGTACAGGGAGGCGAGAATTTAGATTCAGCCATTCGACGAAACCCTGGGTAAATCCCGGCGCCATGTGTTGCACGATCAAAACTGCCACGGAAAAATCTTTTGGCAGCGCGGATAAAATTGTCTGCACAGCAACGGGACCTCCGGTCGATGCGCCGATTGCAACGACTTTTATTTCCCGATGGTCCCCGTTGACGTCGATATCTCTGACCGGCGGAGCCGAATTCGCCACCCGCGCCCGATTCCACCGCCTGACGACTTTGACTTCCGACATGAGCTTTACCGTTTTAATGAGTTCGCGAGCATTAGATTCAAAGTCCGGATGGCCTAATCCCTGAGGCCGGGGAACGGCGGCGAGGGCGCCCGCTTCGATGGCGCGGAAACTTGTTCCGACCTCGCGTGGATCCCAGCTCGCGGTGACGATAACGATCGGCGTCGGTGACGTCTCCATGATTCTGCGGGTCGCTTCGAAGCCGTTCATCTCGGGCATGTGGATGTCCATCGTTATGACGTCGGGGGTCTTCTGTTTGAGGGCTTCAAGCGCTTGCATCCCATTGCTAACGGCGCCGATGATTTCAATCTCCGGGTCGGAGTCGAGGATGTGAACCAAGAACTCCCGCGCCACCGAAGAATCTTCAACCACCAGCACTTTGATCATAGCGTCCCCGCCTTCTGCGCTAAATAAAAGTTCATGCGAGTCTTCCGACGACCTCGAGCAGGTTGCTTTGGTCAAAACTGCTCTTAACGATATAGGCGTTCGCTCCGACGTCCATGCCGCGCTCCCGGTCCTCGCGCGACTGCAGCGCCGTCACCAATATCACCGGCACCTCCGAAAGCTTCTTGTCAGCGCGAATCTTGGCGGTAAGATCGAAGCCGTTCATGCGCGGCATCTCCACGTCCGACACCACGACGTCGAATGCACCGCTCCTGAGCTGGGTGAAGCCGTCAATGCCGTCGACCGCGGTATTGACGTTGTATCCGGCCGTTTCCAGGATGTTCTTGAGAAGGGTGCGTGACGTGATGGAATCCTCCACGACCAGAACGGACTTCCTCGATGGCTTTTCTTTTTCCAATGCAGGTGCTCGTGCCGTCCGGCTACTTACCCGAACCGTGGATTGCATCAAATCGGCGACGTTGAGGATGGGCACTAGTTTTCGCTTCGCCAAAACGGTCGCGCCGGCGATGTTGCGCACCCGCGATAGCTGCCGGCCGAGAGTCTTCACCAAGACCTCCTGCTCGTCGACGATCTTGTCGACGAGAAACGCAATACGCTTTCCATTCTGGCTGATCAGAACGACCGGTAACCCGTCATGGGAATCCTCGGTCACGTCTTTTCGGGGCAAATCCAAGACATCCGCCAAATGAACCAAGGAAAAAGTCTTGCCGTCCAGCTCGATGGTTTCTTTGTTTTCCACCGTCCTGATCTTTGCCTGGTCGATTCGTGCGACGCGTTGCACCGGAGCGGAAGGAAAGACAAAAAGCGCTTCGCCCACGCCAACGGGAATACCGCGGAAGGTGGCGATCGTAAGCGGCAAAACCATATAAAAGATCGTGCCGCCGTCGATCTGAGAATCGACGGTGACCGTTCCCCGCAGCTTGTCGGCCTTCTCGCGAACGATGGCGAGACCCAGACCGCGACCTGATAGATCGGTGATCATTGGGCTACTCGACACTCCCGAGCGAAAGACGAGCGCGAGAGTTTCAGCGTCGCTGAGACCGTCAGCCTCCGGTTGGGTGGTCAGGCCGAGCTTCAATGCCGATGCCTTGATCTTGGCTCGATCGATTCCTCTGCCGTCGTCAGAGATCACAAGCTGAACCTTGCTCCCATCGAGTTGCGAGATGGCGATCTTGATCGTGCCGCGGCGCGGCTTGTTTTTCTGCTCCCGTTCTTCCGGCTTCTCGATGCCGTGGTCGATACAGTTTCGAATTAGATGAATGAGCGGGTCTTTGATTTCTTCGAGGATTCGTCTATCGACTTCGACTTCTCCTCCTTCGATCACAAGATCCACTTCTTTGGCTTGATCGCGTGAAAGGTCGCGAACCAGGCGGGGAAACGTGTGCAATACGGAGCTAAACGAAAGCATCAGCACGTTCTTCATATCCGCCAAAAGCTCATCCACCATGACTCCCAGGGCCCGGTGATCCTGTTCCGCTGATTTTTTTAGCGCCGTCAGATGATCATCGATTTCCGTGAAGACGCGAAGATTCCAATCGAGAAACTCCGCGATTTTTGAGAACTGGCTGTTTCTTCCGCCGTCTTCATGGCCGTTTCTTTCCAAGCTTCGTGTAATCGTGCGCACTTCGGGCTGAACCTTCGCCCATTCTCTTTTCCAACGGGCAAATGCAGCGTTGATCCCCTTCAACTCGGACGCATGCTGGCTCGTCGCGAGCTTAACTGAAAGCAACTCTTCCGCCTGCAGGAGAACCGCGTCGAGCTTCGCGGTTGCGATTCTTACCGTCTCCATCGGCGCCGGCCGTTCTTCTGTTGTGGAGATGTGCGGCTCTGAAGCAAAAACCACGGGATATGCTTGGTCATTTTTGCTTGGACTTTTCTGCTTTGAGGGAGGTCCCCGCAACAAGTCCACAAGCTGCTCACCGAGTTGTCCGATCTGACTCTTCAGCGCTGCGGCGCTATTGTCATCGGTTTCCGCCAACAGTAATCTCAAAGTGTCTACGGCTTTGTGGAGCGTGTCGTAAAGCTCAGGCGAGGGATCGAGATCTCTACCCTTCCACGCGGCAAAGACAGATTCCAAAGATTGGCAGAACGCTTCGACCTCGGACATTTTGACGCTGCGCGCGGCGCCCTTAAGACTGTGCGCCTCGCGAAATATGTTCTCGACGATCGTCATTTGCCTATCGACGGCTAGCGTTTTTTCCAGATCGAGCAGCCCGGCGGTGATGAGATCAAGATGCTCCTCCGCCTCGACCCTGAACATCGTCAGGAGCCGTTTTTGAAATTCTTCGTTCTTGGTTGCCATCGTTCAGTTTGCTTTCGCTAACGGGCGCCGTTGACCTCGATCAACGATCGCAGACGATGCCCCAACTCGTTGAGATTCCTTGCCGCCTGCTCCGCTTGTTTTGTCGCGGCGACGTTTTGCGTGCTCGCCTGTTTGATGTTTTCCATCGCCATGGCGACCTGATCCATGCCCACGAGTTGCTGCTGACTCGATGCCGCGATTTGGCTCGCCGCCTGTGCCGCCTCTGCAATGCTATCGCTCAATCCTCGAATCGCTTCGCCCGTCGAAGAGGATTGTTTCACGGCCGACTCCACGGCCTTCGTTCCCTGCTCGGTCGCCATCACCGCCGTGTGCGTCGCCTTCTGGATGTCGCTCAGGATCACCCGCACCTGAACGGTGGCCTGCTTCGATTGCTCGGCCAGGCTCTTGACCTCCTGGGCAACTACGGCAAAGCCTTTCCCTTGTTCGCCCGCCTTCGCCGCCTCGATGGCGGCGTTCACCGCCAACATGTTGGATTGTTCGGCAAGCTCGTTGACCGTGGCGATGATCTCGCCGATGGCCTGGCTCTGTTCGCTCAACTTGACGATGCTTTGAGCTATGGAGTCCGTTTGCTCCTTGATATGGCTCATGCCCTCGATGGTCTCGTCCACAGATGCTTTACCGGTTTTTGAGACTTGCGCGGATCGTTGCGCGGTATCCGAGACGTATTTGGCTTTTTGACTGGCGACCTGAGAGGTTTGTTTTACCTCCTCCACGGTGGTCGTGGTTTCGCTCACCGCAGTGGCGGTCTCCGTAGCCCCAGTGGCCACCTGAGTCGTCATGGCGACGATCTCGCCGGACGAGGTGGAGAGCTGCGAGATCGCCTCGCGCAATTGCCGCGTAATCGAGCGCGTAAGCTGAAATCCGATGGCGATCCCTGAAACGATCCCGATCAGAGCGACAACGATCAACAGAAAAGCAGAACGGCTGAGCGAGCTTGATAGCTCGACGCGTCCTTGAGCCAGGCGCTGCTGGTAATATTCGATGTATTGATCACATTTGTCGCGCAGCTTCTGCGCTAACGACAGCACCTCTTTACTACTGAGAGCAACCGCTTCCTGATGCTTCCCTCGCTGCAGCAGCGCGACCGCGTGTTCTTGCGCCTCTTTATGGCGCTTTTGTATTTCCTCGATCTCCTGCAAGAGTCGGCGTGCCGCCTCTGTGCGAGAAAAAGCTCGGAGCTTTTCAACCAAAGCGTCGAATTGCCGGTGGCTTGCTCGCGTGTCATTGATGAGACGATCTCGTTCTTCGGGGTAGAGTAGCGCGCCACGGTACTGGGCTGTCTGGTCCCTCGCCTCCAGTTTGAGTTCCGTGGCGATGAGAATCGCTTTAGTGTCCGCGTCGAGAAACTCGCTGTAGGCTCCCTCAACGGTTCTAAAGGTGTAGAACGCGGCTGCGGACACGATGATCAGTATCGTCAGCACGATCAGATAGCCACCGATGATTTTTCTGCCGATGGTCATGTTGGTTTCTCCCTATCCTCCTGCAGCGGCGCATGGTTTTTTCTTAGACATTTCATTTCACCTGCAACGCCGCTCAAACCCGATATTGCTCCACCAACTGTTTGAGTTTCTGCCCCAGCTCGTGGAGGTTGTGAGCGGCCGTTTCGGCTTGTTTGCTGCCAGCAACGTTTTGTGTGCTCGCCTGTTTGATACTCTCCATGGCCAAAACTACTTGATCCATCCCCACTAGCTGCTGCTGGCTCGAAGCGGCAATCTGGGTCGCTGCCTGGGCTGCCTCTGCACTACTATCCGCCAGCGCCCGGATAGATTCCCCCGCTTCCGTGGATTGCTTCACACCGGCATCCACCGCCTTGGTTCCCTGTTCCGTTGCCATAACGGCCGCGCTGGTCGCCTTCTGGATGTCGGTCAAGATGGCCCGCACCTGCGCTGTCGCCTGCTTGGATTGTTCTGCAAGGCTCCTGACCTCCTGGGCCACCACGGCAAAGCCCTTGCCATGTTCCCCGGCTTTAGCCGCCTCAATGGCGGCATTGACGGCTAGGAGGTTGGACTGATCGGCCAGATCGTTGACCGTGGCGATAATCTCTCCGACGGTTTGGCTCTGTTCGCTGAGCCTTACGATGCTCTCAGCCACGGATTCCATCTGTTCCCGGATGCGGTTCATCGCCGCTATGGTCTCGTCCACCGATTTCTTTCCCGTCTGGGAGACCTGCGCGGACCGTTGCGCGCTTTCGGATACATACTTGGCTTTTTGGCTGGAGACCCCGGCGGTCTGCTTCACCTCCTCCACGGTCGTGATGGTCTGGCTGATGGCTGTTCCGGTCTCTGCAGCCCCGGAAGCTACCTGGGTGGTTGCCGCCAGAATCTCACTGGCGGAGGAGCCAAGGACGTTTATCCCCTCCCGGGTTTGGCGAGTCACCTCTCGGAGATTCTCCACCATCCTGCTGAAGGTCTCAGAGAGAATACCCACCTCATCGGCTCGATGATCGCGGGCCATATTGACGGTGAGGTCGCCCGCAGCGACCAGGTCTGCGGCGCGCGACAGCTTGCGCAACGGTCCTGCGATCGCCCGCTCCATCAACAGCGCCAGCACAATGCCGATTGCCACCGCCACGATTCCGACGAACAGGAAAATGGCAAACAATTGATTTGCCCGGTGCTCGGCGTGGGCCACGGCGAGGCGCGCGTCTTCTTCCGACACCTTGCCCAATTCCTCGGCAATGGCGCGAATCTTTTGCGCCCGCCCCTGCTGCACGCCGACCGCGAACTGCCGCGATGCCACCAAATTGCCGGCGAGGATCAAAGGAATGATTTCGGCATCCTTGGTTTGGGCGAATGCCTGCCAGACGGACTTCAGTTCCTCGAGCCGCGACCGCCGGTTGGGGTCGTTCTTCGCCCGCTCCAGGAGGCTGAGCGTGATCCGGTCAATCTGTTTCGAGCGTTCCGCGGCTTGCGCCAACAGGGGATCCTGTTCCGTGCGTTTGCTCAACAGCTGCGCTTCGAGCATCAAAACCCGCATCCCGTTGTAATTGGCGCGCAGAGCCATCAGATCGCGCACGTTGGCGAAGTTTTCTTTGTAGAGGCGATCATGCGACTCGAGGATCGTGGCGATTCCGGTGTATGCGGTTGCAATCACCCCTGCGAAGGGCACAAATATCAGACCGAAGCAAACAAACAGCTTGCCGCGCATCGTAAGATTAAGAAACCATCTCATAGGTTATTCCCCTGGTTCTTACGCACTCGCGTGTTCCACCAGCTGTTTGAGTTTCTGTCCCAGCTCGTGCAGATTGTGGGCCGCAGTCTCCGCCTGCTTGGTGCCGGCGACATTCTGCGTGCTCGCCTGTTTGATGCTCTCCATCGCGAGCGCCACTTGATCCGTTCCGACAAGTTGTTGTTGGCTCGATGCAGCAATTTGGGTCGCCGCCTGTGCCGCCTCGGCTATGGTATCGGCCAAAGCCCGGATCGATTCGTCGACTTCGGCCGACTGCTTCACTCCGCTTTCCACCGCCTTGCTGCCCTGTTCGGTCGCCATCACCACGGCGCTGGTTGCCTTTTGGATCTCGCTTAGGATGTTGCGCACTTGCGCCGTTGCCTGTTTCGACTGTTCGGCCAGGCTCCTGATTTCCTGGGCCACTACGCCGAAGCCTTTTCCTCGCTCTCCGGGCTTTGCGGCTTCTATGGCAGCGTTGACGGCCAGGAGATTCGATTGATCCGTGAGATCGTTGACGATGGCGATGATCTCGCCGATCGCCTGGCTTTGCTCGCTCAGCTTCACAATACTCTCGGAGATCAATTCCATTTGTTCGCGGATGCGGCTTATTCCCTCGGCGGAAGCAAGGGCGTGCCTAAGAAGAGCACTTAAGCGTGAAAGGTCTGCCGCTGAAGTCGGTTTGGCCGCGGTGTCCGCTGCTCCGACGCCGGCGGCGTGGAGCGCGAAACAAAGGGCACCGATCGTGCGGCCAAACCTGGCGGCCACCCGCCTTGGTCTTCCAGCTGTCCCACCTTTATAAACAACAGCGTTTTCCATCATTATGGGCTCCTTGTTGCGACTCCCAACAACACGACCGTCAACCCTACCGCCACCGAGCACTGCGCACGCACCAACAAGTTGACAATCCATTGCATACTCCCGTCCTCCAGTAATCCTCGGTTCTTAAAGTTCTATTTCCTGATGCACGACGATATTTTTTGACGAAAGAATTTTTGCCATGTCGAGAACCACGAGGGGCTCTTTCGTCACGCCCGCCAGATACTCCGCCCCGATGCCCGTCAACGTGGGAAGGGGTGGTTGAAGATCTTCTATCGGGATCGTCCGTACGCCCAGTATCGAATCCGCCAGGATGCCGAACTCCATCGTCTCATTGTGGACGATGATGACTTTGTTCAGATCCGTAAGACCTTTTTCCGGAAGGTCAAAGAATTTTTTCATGTCGATGACGGAGACAATTTGGCCGCGGACATTGATGATGCCGAGAACAAACGGCGGCGTGCACGGCACGGGCGTGAGCTCTTTGAGCGGGGAGATCTCGCGCACGTAGCAAGACTCGATCCCGTAGCTTTCGTGGGCCAAGAGAAACTCGACCACTTCGACCGACTCGCCGATCGTCTTCTCCTGCTCGCCCCGCGCCAACTGCCTTGCTCTGGCTTTGAGTATTTTCCTCTTTTCCTCCGGAGCGGGCTTCCAGGTCTCTAGAGGTGCTCTTTCAGACCGCTCCAGGGTCTGATGAATGCCCACTTGTTCCCTCGTGGCAGATTCATTCTGCGGACTAGATCCTTGCTGGTCGGTCATTTTGGCTCTTCCTTCATATGCTGCCCAAAAAACCTATCGGCCGGCGAAGCCGACAAGTTAACCTTTCGCTCATCGTCGACCGCCGAGACCTGTACTACTCGCGTTGAGTGGATGATCTCCATCAATCTTCCGGCGGTCATGCCGTCAAATTCCGGCAGTACTTGCTCGCGAGAATAGGCACTCAATAGCGCGCGAGCGTTATCGAAGTGCCGAGCCGCTTCCCGAACCTTCTCCTGCCGGCGAGCGATATTGCCTAGGGCGAAGTGGGCCAAGACCAGATTCGGCTCGAGATAAAGAGCCCGCTGTAAAGCATGCCTGGCTTCGGGGATGGCGCCTTGCTCTTGAAGGATGGTGGCATGAAGAATGTGACAGCAAGGATTCAATCTGTCGGCGGCCACGGCCACTTCAGAGCAGCGGCTCGCTTCGGACAGTTTGCCTTGATTGGCATAGACGCGGGCTAGCAGCACGGCAGCTTTGACGTCGCTCGGATCCTGTGCCAAAAGAGTCGAAAGAAGTTCGGCAGCTTCGTCGTATTGACCCTGCTCGTAGTGAAACAGAGACTTGTTGTAGGCGCTCTCATCCGGCGCCGTCTTTTTCGGCTCTGTAAAATCGAGCGCGATGGGTTCCGGCGGCGGTTCGACTTTGGCAATCACCGGCTCGGGCGCGACAACGAAGGATTGCGAGGGCATCGACTCGATTGCACAAGCCGTCGGCGCTTCCCAGTCGAAAATTATTTCCGCGGAAGCCTTAGAATGTTCCTTTCGATAAAAAATCGTTCCCGGATAATTGAGCGTGGTGAACTGCTCAAAAAGGACCTGAGAGGCCTCGCACGGACTGACGATCAGCCAGCCGCCGTCCACTAGTGAAAGACGCAGCTTGCCAACCACGTGTTTGGCCCGCTGCGGGTCGAAGTACATGAGAACATTGCGGCAAAATACTAAGTCCATTGCGTTGGTGTCGTTGAGCAGCGACGGATAACTGTCTTCCATCAAATTGAGATAGCAAAACGTCACCATCCGCTTGATCTCGGGCCGGATCTCAAAACGTTCGTTGTGTCGCTTGGCAAAGTATTTCTCTTTCGACTCTGCGCGCGCGCCACGAAACGACCATTCGTTGTAAACTCCGTCCGCGGCCTTTTTGAGAAATTGCGGATTGATATCGGTCGCCAGAATCGTGATTTGCCAGTCCGCCAAGTCAGGAAGCAGACGCTTGAGCACAATGGCGATGGAGTAAGGTTCTTCGCCCGTGCAACACCCAGCGCTCCAGATTCTCAACCGGCGCTCCGTGGCCCGGCGCATGCTGATAAGCTCCGGCAGGACGCGCGCTTCGAGAAGATCGAAGCTTGGCCGCTCGCGAAAGAAGTAGGTCTCGCCGACGGTGAGATGGCTCGCCAGAATCTCGATCCGGCTTTGGGTCACAGGCGATGACACGAGCCATTGAACGCAGGATTCCATGTCGTCGAATTCAAACTCCCGACTGACAGATCGCATGCCGCGCTCAAGATCGAGCCAACGCTCGCGCGGAAAATAAAAGCCCATTTGCTCAGCGATGAATTCGCTGAGTTGGGCGAGCGACGAACTGGAAAGATGTTCAGTCATTTCTCATCTCGGACACTTGTGCTCCGGGCACGATCTGCAATGCTTGATCCAAGCTTTGCTCCTCTTCCGGAGAAAGAAATCGATCCAGGTCGTGAATCAGCACCAAGCCGTCGGGCAGCTTCACCACGCCATGCACGTACTCCATCGCCGAAAGAATTTTTTCTCCCGACGCGAACTCCTCCGCCGCGACTTCGAGCACGCCGCTTATCGAATCCGCCACAAGCGCGACGGTTTGCTTCGACGTTCTTGCGATCAAAAGCTGGTCGCTAAGATTGATTTCCCGCTCCGGTAAACGGAATCGCCGGCGCAAGTCGTATACCGGAACGACATCGCCTTTTAGGTTGACTATGCCAAGCACGATCGTCGGAGCCTTTGGCAGAGGGGTGATCTCAACCACGCGCACGACACGTTCGACCGAAGCAAGATCCAAAGCGTAGCGCTGTTCATCGAGAGCAAAGAGCACCAGTTGCATGGGCCTCCCCTTCTTTTGTGATTGGTCAACCACCATCCTATAAGGCCTCGAGTCCTGACCGCTTGAGAACCTCACTGTTGATACTGGCGACTCTCGGCAAAACAGCATAAAAGACACTCCCCTCGTCCGGCGTGCTCTTCACACCAACCCGGCCTCCCTGCGCTTCAACTATCTTCTTGGTCAACGCGAGTCCTAGTCCGGTCCCCTGATGTTTCTTGGTCGTGCCCGCCTCCAACTGTTGAAACTCGACAAATAGCTTGCCGATCTCCTCTTCCCGAATCCCGATACCGGTGTCCTCCACCTCCAAGCGAAAACTGTCGTCCTCTTCAGCCAGTGCTCGCACGGTGATGCGGCCCGCCTCGGGCGTGAACTTGATGGCGTTGGAGAGATAGTTGTAAAGCACTTGCTTTAACTTCGCCGGATCGATGATCAATCGTTCCACCGCCGGCGATACCTCGACCTCGACCGCAAGCCGCTTGCTCGCCGACAGCGCCTGAAGTACGGCCCGTGTTTCACCGATGATGCTTTCAAGCTCCACCGGCTCCGGCGTGAATTCCATCCTGCCGGCCTCTACTTTGGACAGGTCGAGAATGTCGTTGATGAGCTGGAGCAGATGGCGGCTGCTGGTCAGAATGTCGCCCAGGTATTCCTTGTGCTCTGCCGAAACTGGTCCCACTTTGCCGTCGTGCATCAATTCACTGAAACCTATGATGGCGTTGAGCGGCGTGCGCAGCTCGTGCGACATGTTGGCGAGAAACTCGCTCTTGAGACGGTTGGCTGCTTCCGCCACATCGCGGTCGCGCAGCACTTGTTCCATCTGCTTGCGCTCGGAAATGTCTTGCTTGATCGCGATGAAATGAGAGACTTTCCCTTCATCGTCCTTGACCGGCGTGATGGACTGTTCTTCAGTGTAAAGGGTTCCGTCCTTGCGGCGGTTCACCATTTCGCCCGACCAGACATGTCCAGATAGGATCGTCTTCCAAATATCCTCGTAAAAGCGCTGGTTGTGCTTTCCCGAGTTCAACAGCCGCGGGTTTCGCCCAATAACCTCTTGTGAAGAATAACCGGTCAGTTTGCTAAATGCAGGATTAACCCAGACGATGTCGCCGTGTCGATCCGTGATCACGATACCATTACCCGCGGCCATCAGCGCGGTGGACTGCAAATGCATCTGTGCTTCAGCTAGCTTGCTGCGGTACAGGTCCGCGTTGAGTTCCTCGGTAAGGCGGATTTCGTCGGAGATGCCGTTGGAGCTGGGCTCAGAGCCCAGGCACTTTGGATTTAACGAATCGTCGTCTGCGAGTAGAAGTTTCATGTCAGGACCTTTGCGCTTCATTCTCAAGCGCCCGAGTTTGGTCGCCGGCGCACGGTTGGGAATCGGCATCGACCGGCAAAGTAAAGGTAAACGTCGAGCCTTGTCCGACCGCGCTTTCAGCTTCGATGGACCCGCCGAGGATCTCGGTGAACTTTTTTGCGATGTAAAGCCCCAGCCCCGCACCGCTGAACTCTCGGGTGGTCGAGCTG
>Ga0137461_1000114_pt1 | contig 17279 bp, 12 predicted proteins | sample EasRivERMGT746_2_FD_104650 | JGI IMG/M metagenome (GOLD analysis project Ga0137461, IMG submission 104650) | Soil microbial communities from meander-bound floodplain in the East River, Colorado, USA - East River MetaG ERMGT746_2 | ecosystem: Environmental > Terrestrial > Soil > Floodplain ... | reverse complement strand
TCGGAAAAAATAGAAATCTTCCTGTAAGTTTCCGGATCAATAAATTCAATCGATGCTTCGCTGCCGGTAAAAATTAAATTACTAAGTGTATCTACACTTCCATCATTTCTATAAGCAAGCGGATAATAATTAATAGAAGCTCCTGAGGGGATTGAATCATCTTTAATTACATTCAGCCATTTGATTGCATTTGTGAGGGATGGAAATTGAATAGAACCCTCAGTGAATTGAACAAACTTTGAAGTATCAATAATTGCAGGCCCGTATAAGCTTTTCGAAAATGCTTCAGGCACACTTCCCTGAGGTGCTCCTTTAATTCCTATCATCGACCAGGAATCTCTGAAACCAATGCTATCAACGTATATACTTCCGAATCCTCGCAGCAGCTCGCGTAAGCTATCGCCGACACTTCCCGAAAAGAAAGTTAAAACCTCATCGGTTGCAGCAATAGCAAACACAGAGCCTGTATCAAGAAAATTTAAATATCTTATTAAACTATCTCTTGAAGGTGTAACTGGAGTCATAAAAGTCTGAACGTCATCAGGATGCAGATCGAATGTATCAATCAGAGCAGTTGCAAATCCTCTGAAAAATGTATTTGGAACGTACTCAAGAAAATTATATTGAATGGAAGCATACTTGCCATCATTAAATCCGGCAGAACCAATTCTGAGAGTGTTAATGCCCTTCTTTATCAGCCAGCCAGGCGAAGAAGAATCAAATTCAACTTTCTCCAGGAAAATATCTTCCGGATTAAATGAATGATTTATAAACCACGAGTGATTATAATTATTGAAGAATGAAACTGTCTGACTCCATTCCTGCTGTGTATTATTCAATCTTGCACGCCAATAATATCTTGTATCCGGCAGTGCATTGCTCAAAGTAAATTTTGTAGAAACAGAATCGAACTGTTTTGTGAAAAGCGATTGATTTGTAAAATCAGGATCCTGTGAAAGTGCCAGTTCAATTTCATTAGTTTGACCAATAAATGAAATAGTTGGGTTTAATAATACGGCTGAATTCCTTGAAGTATTATAAAAAAATTCTGATTCGATCGGTCTGATCTTCGTTGAATAAACCACGAAATTTATATCAACGGAGTTATCGAGCTCGGTTACTTCATCAATTAAATCAGCTCTGTCCAATTCAATTTTAATTGTGTGCTGACCTGCTAATCCTAAAACAGGTATTCTTAAATTCAGGGTATCATTAAAGAATGGTGATTGCAAAACAAAATGATAAAGGTAGACTGTTGTATCAGAAAATATTCCCTCTATATCAACTTCTAATGTTTTATTTATAACTCTTCCCCAATTCGACAGAATTAATTTTATATCAATTGAATCCCTGTTATCTGTTATAACCTCATCTATAAATTGGATCGAGTTCTGATTGACAACAAAATTAGGTTTGTCGGGAAAAGCAAACTTAATTATCGGATCACCAAGCAGGATATTGCAATAGTTGAATAAACGGTTTACATCTCCAAAACCATATTGAGTGAAGTTATCCATTTTGGAAAGGAAGTGAGCCTCACCAATACTTGTTGATGTATCAACAATTAGTCTGTTATAAAACATCTCCGGCATTCTGAACGTAGTTGAAGTGTAACCCAGGCTTGAATTCCCTAAATAAGCAATAGCCTGTCCGGTGGGATCCTGATTCAAAAATAATTCACCGAATGCATCAATGTCCGGCTCTGCATATTTGCCTGTTGAGCAGCCATTATCAGATATTACAGGCAATCTGTTATTATATACATTTTGAATATCGGAAGGTTCATTCACTCCATTATCCCAGGTTCTCGTTCCGCTGTGACCTACGTAGGAAATAAATAATCCGCCAAAGTCCAAACCATTCTGAATTTCCTCGGGGGAATAAGGACCAAAATTCGTTGGTGGAAAAATTGTTTTATAAAAATGAACTGCCTCACCACCAACCGGCGAAGGCTGAATAATATTGGTTATTACATCCTGATTAGTTTGCCTGATTTGATCCATCTCTGAAGGATTATCTGGAAAGCCACCGCTGAAAAGCAGAAAGTTTTTGTTCCAGTCGTCAAATTCTCTTTGAACATATAACTGATGTTTATCAAGATACCTGTAAACTTCTTCATTATTGTTTGCCGGGATTCTGCCAACAAGCATTTGTTGAATATTAATGTTTGTTGTATCCCAGGTTGTAAACCAGATATCACTGACAGAATTTCCATAAGAGGGAACAAGAATTTTTTTTCTTTGTGCTGGTGTCAATACAAAACGATTTTTATAATCGTATGTACAATCACCAAGCAATACCAGGTAAGCTGGTTTTGGTGATTGCCAGTTTAAGTATGCATAATTAAGAAATTCTTTAATTGGTTCGGGCTGCTGAAAACCATATCCAAATTCATTATAAATGTCTTCCACCAGAATAGTTTCAACATTGATTGAATAATTTGATTCTATAAAATCGGCATAATCATTTGCTGAAGATAGCATCGAGCTATGTGTAACAAGAAGGTAATCCGCCTGCTTGTTTTGATCTCTGAGATTAATGAATTGTTTCTTTTCCAGGAAGACGGGTTGTTTTAAGTAATTGCTCTTAATAATAAAATACTTATCTCCGCCGGTTACCGTATCTGTGAATGTTAAAACATTTGAGCTTATTTGGAACGCAGTGATGTTCCTGGATGTTTTTGCAATTTTATAAATGATTGTCGAATCAACATCTGCAGAATAATTTTCAATCTTTATGACCCTTAATTGTGATGAAACCGAATCAGGAATTGTAACAAGTAAAGAATCATTCAATGCATTTGTGAACTGGTAATACTCAATATCTACCCAATCAACTAATGCTCTATTTACGTAACCGGAATCATTAGGCATTCCAACTATTCGATAGTTATTCGTTCCTGATATTAAATCATTTGAATTGAAGGTGGATTCGAGGTTAGCAATAGTTTCAAAATTAAAAATTACAGAATCCTGAGTTCCTGTTGTATTTAATCTTGCGCCATACTTATGTGCATTTGTGATTAGATTGGAAGTTGTTGCCCAGCTGCTCAACCTGGAAAGTGTATAAACACTGGAATTCGGAACAATTGAATTTGCATTAAATGGAAAAGAAGAAATACCAGTGTTTGTTACTTGCAGCCAGTTCCATGTCTTGCATTCGTTCCAGAACGGGAGTTGTATACGAGGTAAATTAAAACCATAATACCAAAAAAGTACGTCCCGTTCGAGGTGAATCTTAACAAGATGAGAATTAATAGAATCGATTAATCCCGGTACATAATTCGTAACCAGTTCGGACCTCTGTCCGGATCCGCCATCCCATGCCAGCCATACCAGGGAAGTATCAGAATAAATATCAAAATATGTAAGGTACTCTTCACTTTGTCCAACAAGGCTCCGGTAATCAACTCCTCGATAATTTCTCTCTGCCCAGAATTCAATATAATCTCCCTGATCGAACGAGTTGTCAGCTTCTCCAAATACAAAAAGAGGTAATTCTTTTCCCTTATAATAAATTTTAAAAGTTTTCGGATTCACGCTTTGCGGAATTCCATAATTTAAAATATCATCATAATTAATTCTATAGATTCCATCAGCTGGAATTTGAAGCTTTACATATTCTTTTGTGTAATCAATCCAATTACCTGTTGAATCATTCACCATTGAAGCAGGAGGAAATGACCGGAATTTTTGAGCTTCCTGAAAATTAATTATTACATCATCAAGCAATTTCTCAAAATCATCTGATGGCAAAGTATTATTTATGTAAGATTTTTCTTCAGAAAACTTTATTTCGATTTTTGCTTCAGTGATTTGAGTTATTTGTCTTTTCTGCCAATTGTAACGATGTGTATTTATTCTGACAACCGCACAATAATAATTCCTGATCCACGTGTATCCTTCAATTACAAATTTTTCCTCCGGATAAAAATCAGTCCGGCTCAAAGACAAATCCAAACTGCCATCAGTATAATTTAAACTTGTATCTGCTCTTAGATGAATTTGTGGATTAGCTTTCGGGATAACTGAATTAATTAAATTCGTCTTCTCCTCAATAAAATTAACTTTAATTTTACTCTCTGGCGGAATTGCAAAAATTAATGTTTTAGATGGCAGGACCGGAAAGTTAGTTTTACTTTCATCAATAGAAGAAGTAAAATTGATTATGTTTTTATTTATTCCTTCTAAGATGTATTGCTCTTCAGGGAACGAAAATCTGAATACTATTCCGTTATCAGTTTCTGATTTATCTATTACTGTAACCTGCGTATAGAAATTACCGGGTATTAATAATATTATCAGTATTAATTTGTACAAATAATTCATAGATCGTTTATAACAATAAAAGTGCATAAGTTGATTAAAAATCTAATGTTTAACCAAATGAATTAAAAGGAACAAAAGGATTATTAATTATCACTTATTTCGAAAATTTCAATTTGATAATATGAAATAAAAATCTTGGAATGCCAATAAGATACCTTTTCCAAAGTCTGCCTGGTTCACTTAAAAGTCGATGCAGCCATTCCATTCCCGCTATTCTAAACATCTCTGGGGCTCTTGTTTTAGTCCCAAAATAAAACTCTAAAAATCCACCAACGCATAAGATTGGTATATTTATAATTATCGCCGAGATTTTTGCCGCTAAAATTTCCTGGCCAGGTACTCCCATTCCTATGATTACAACTTCAGGTGAAGCAATATTAATTGATTCGATCATTTTGTCTAAATCTTCATCAATGAAATATCCATTCTGATAACCACAAAAATTAAGATTTTTCTCTGCTGATTTTTGAGAAATAAATTGATTGCTGAAATTACCTCCAATGAGGAAAATTTTTGTTTTATTTATTGAGTATGACTGAAAGATTTTTGAATACAAATCCGTAGCATTGAATTTTTGCACTTCCTTATATCCTAAAAATTTTAATGCCGCATAAACTCCAAAACCATCAAGAAAAACTAAAAAATCATTATTAAGTAAATCCCTGTACTCTTTATTTGAATTGTAAATATTAAAACAGTGCTGATTGAGATATGTAATTAAGATAGATCCGTGAACTTTCGAATTCTCTGTAATTAATTTTATTACGTCCGCTTCCTGTTTGATGAGCTTGTTGAAAATCATTAATCGTTTAATAAAGTGGAATAAATGTTGACTAATTTATTAAAATATTTTTCGCAATTACATTCTCTGATTACTTTTTCATGTAACTTTTTTGCTGTAGCCAGAGCTTCATTTGGATGAGTTAAAACATATTCAATCTTACTTGCAAGTTCATCGACATCACCCGTTTCAAATAAATATCCATTAATTCCCTCTTCAATAAATTCTGCAATTCCACCTGCCTTACTTCCGATAAAAGGTATTTTGAATAAACCAGCTTCTAACATTGTATATCCTAAAGGTTCTTTTTGAGATGGCAATACTACAACTTCAGAGATTTGATAGAATTCATTCACATTCTCACGCGATGGTAGAAAATGAATCTTAGGAATAATTAATATTTTTGAAAAATGTTTTGATGGAAGCTTATTTTCTCCCACCAATACTAATTCTGCTGTCATAAATTCTTGTGAGATCATATTGAACGCACTGACTAAACAGTTTATCCCTTTTTCCTCAATTATCCTTCCCGCATATAAAATTATTTTGCTATCCGGCAGAATATTTAACGTGGATTTCAAGCCGGAACTTTTATATTCTTTAAAATTTTCTTCGGCAATGCAATTATAAAGAACATCAATTTTGTTTTCAGGTAATTTGAAATATTTGTGTAAATGATTTTTAACTGAATTACTCACTGCTATTATTCTATCAGCTTTATAACTCAAAAGTTTAAATCGCCGAACAAAATTATGAACTGTCACTACCGTTTTTATTTCTAAAGATTTAGCAATTAAAAAAGCGAGTAAAGCCGGGTAACGATGATGTGTGTGAATAATATTTATGTTTTTATCTACGCAGTATTTTTTAATCAATGAATAATTCTTAAATAAATCAAAGTGTAAATAATTATCAGTTTTAAAATTTATAACAGAATAATTTATTTGTTCCCTATCTAATTTTTGTAGTGCATCACCACCATTCGTGATGAAGTGAAGATTAAATTCTTTTTTCAATTCGTTTGAGGAAAGTAATGTAAATACATACTTGCTGACTCCACAAGCAAAATTAAAGTTCGGAGAAATATGAAGGATATTCTTTTTCAACGTTTTATTTAGTAGATATAATTTTAGTTAAACACAGATATTATTTTCTCTTTTACAATCCTTTCATCGAATTTAGAAACAATTTTATTCCTCGCATTTAATCTCATACTATCTATCGTATCATCATATTTTGAACTGAACAAATTTCTTAACACTTCATTAAATTCCAATTTAGAATTACAAATAAATGCTTCTTCCTTATCAACAAAATTAATTCCAAGATTAGCAATTGGTGAAATAACAAGCGGTACTCCGCATAATGCTGCCTCCAATATTTTTACACGCAGACCAGCACCCGCAAATATAGGGGCTGCAAACACTGATGAGTTGTACAAATATGGCCGGACTTCTGGAACATCATCAAATACTTCCACTGATCCTGAAAGTAAATTTTTTATAGAGTCAGTATTTCTTCCCACAATCTTGAATGAAACTCCAATATCAGAAAGATTCGGGATAATATGATTTATAAGAAATTTTATTGCCTTACGGTTCGGGTAGTGGCTGAAGTCCCCCAGGAACATAATGTTTTTTTTCTCCGGCTGTTTCCAGTTGAATGCAAAATAATTTTTATCAATTCCATATGGAATTGTAAAAACATTTTTATAACCTTTTTGTCTGAGATAATTTTCTTCATCTTCGGTAATTGTCAAAACAACTTCCGCCTTTTTGCATGCTTCAGTCTCCAGTGTGGCTAATCCGGAATTTCTTAATTTTTGATAGAAACTTCCTCTTAGATTTTTTTCTTTGATATATAAATTACTCTCATCATTAAAAAAAATTATTTTTGAATTTATCGTTATATTCATAACGTACTGCATCATCAAAAGGTGTTCTACATATATGAAGTCCGGTTTAAAGTTAACTAACAGCTCTTCAAATAAGTTTTTGAATTCTTGTGAGAAGTAGTGAGTTAATCGAGGTGATTGTAATCTAAAGAGAAATTTGAAAATCTTTTCAGTATTAGATTTCCTTAATAGTACAACATCCTGTTCTTCTGATTGTAAGTTCTGATTACCAAAAGTTAAAATTTTAACTTTGAAATTGTCCTTTAGAGTTGAATAGATGAGACTTTGCCTTTGATCGTTGCTCAATTGATGATTATGGGGTGATCTATAGAATAGAAATAAAATCTTTTTCTTTTGCATAGTTTAAATCCAGAAGAGGATCAATATCTTTTATCTCTAACGAACCTGCCCATATAATTTCCATACTTATAAAATTTCTGAATATCATTTTTTAAAGGCTCACGTAACGGGATAATTTTTGGTATTTGCATAAAGCCGTTTATAAATCCATTTAATGATGTGAAAAAATTTCCTTCAATCATTGACATTATTAGCCTTGCAAAAATCAATTGTGGTAAAAAAAACAATACTCTGAATAAGCTAAAGTGGAGAAACAGAATCATCACGTAATTTCTGCATAGAAAATATTTTCTTCTACGATCAGTCTGGCTTTTAATCAATCGGTTTGAGATTGATCCAACGTGGACAACTTGTGCCTCTTCACAAAACCTGAGTTTCAAACCTCTGTTATAAACTCTCATTGAGAATTCCGTTTCATGTTCATATAAGAAAAGCAGATCGTTGAAGTAACCGGCTTCTTCAAATGTACTTTTTCTTATCAACGCACCGCAGCCGATAAAGGTATTGGGATTAATTTTATTGATATGATCTGTTTCAACCCGCTTTTCATTTATATTATTAATTTTATAACTTACAACTCCGCATTCAGCATCTTCATTTATGCATTTAATCGATTTCTGAACTGCTCCATTCTCCGGATAGCTGTCATCGTCCAAAACCAGTACATAGTCCCCTTTCGCAACTTTAAATCCTTCATTCCATCCTGCAATGCCGATATTTTTTTCCATTTTGATAAGCTTTACTTCAGGAAATTCAGCAGTTACCATTTCAGGACTTCCATCTGTTGAAGCATTATCTACAACAATAACTTCAATGTTTTTATAATCCTGCTCATAAACTTTGATTAAAGTATTTCGCAATTCATCTTTCCTGTTGAAGGAAAGTATATTTATTGTAACTAAAGATTGATACATTGATTAATTGTTAAATAACACCCGATAATTAAAATCATTCGCTGTAGTATTCTTAACCTGAATTATTAATTATTGTATTTTTGATTTTAGTTCATTGAAAATAATTTTACTTATTTCCATTGCTACTATTTTATGTCCGAGTGGTGTAAGATGGTCTTCATCAAGATAATACTCTTTTAACTTATTAGCATCTGATCGAGTTATGTTCTCAAATATTTCCAGAAAATCTATCCAAGGTACTCCGTGTTCATTCAGTTCCTTTCTAAGAATATCCTGAACCCAACGCAAATTTGAATCAACTTGAAAAGTATATGGAAAAATTAAAATTATTAAATCAACTCCTCTATCATAGCAAAGTGAAATTATTTCTGAAAGTTTTTTTAGTGTAAAATTGAATTGAGCCTGGTATACCTTATCATCTTTATGTAATAAAATTTTTTTGATTTCATTAATTTCCTCGTCTTTTGCTTGATGTGTATCAAACTGACTAATCCTGATTTCCTGAATAAACCTGCCAAAACCTGTTTCATTCAGCAAATAACTTAAAAATTTATTTGGGGCTTGCGTTACTCTGTGATAGTCAAGCCCTGTACCTCCAAGATTTTTATTCACTTTAAATGGTTCGGTTATATCATTTAAACAGAAACCAAGAGTAACAACATCAGGTTTTAGGTACAAATGATCTCTCAACACCTCCAGTTCTTGAAAAGTAGAGTAACCCTGAACTCCCGTATTTATCGCCTGTATAGTTTGATAATTTTTTAGTGAGTCTGATAAAATAATTTCTAAATACCTTGAATAAGTTTCATCTTTTGTAACTCCGTGCCCCATTGTAATAGAGTCACCTAAATTTAATATTCGTAATTCCTTTTCCACTTTTTTTAGCGGGTATGAATCATCATGCTGCCCGTATTCATTTATAATTATTGGCTTCTTACCGTATTCATTCCAATTCCGTGTTATATTTCTCCTGTGCTTGTAATGCAATTTTTCATCCCACTCCCATAAAGGTAATCCAAAATAGAAGAGTAGTAGTCGATCAATAAATACTATTATAAGGAGAGTAGCAAACAATAAAATATATTTTTTTGAAGTTAAGCTCATTCGAAAATTATCGAAGGGAAGTAAAAATTAATCATTTCAATTTCATCTCAGAGAATGAATGCAACGCACTTGCAACAACCTGGTCCATATTGTAGTACTGGTATTCAGCCAGCCTGCCAATGAATTTAACCGAGTTCAATTTTTGAGATTCAAGTTTGTACTTTTCATACAACTCTTTGCTTTCCATTGTCGGGACAGGATAAAACGGTTCGCCATCGGCTTGTGAATATTCGAAGCTGATAGTTGTCTTTTCTGTTTTTTGATCGGACAAGTATTTGTGTTCTACAACTCTTGTATAATTCTGATTGTTATCAACGTAATTTATTTGTGCAGTTGACTGGTAGTATTCCTGAGCAAAACTTTCATACTCAAACCTGATTGAACGGTATGGCAGTTTACCAAACTGGTAATCAAAAAAATAATCAATTGGTCCGGTGTAAATCATTTTATCAAACTTCACATCATTAATAATTTTTTTGTAATCAGTATTTAAAGTCAATTCGATGTTTTTATGGTTCAACATTTTCGCAAACATTTTTGTGTAGCCATTCTTCGGCATAAACTGGTATTTATCCGTAAAGTACCGGCAGTCATCATTTGTTCTGACAGGAATTCTTCCACAAACCGTTGGTGAAAGTTCTTTGGGTTCAAGATTCCATTGCTTTTTTGTATAGTGGCGAAAAAATTTTTCAAATAAATCATGACCAACCTGGTTTACAATTATATCTTCAGAATTCCTGACCGGGTTTCTTTTTTCCATCACAGAGTTATAATATTCCTGAACATCTTTTTCAGTCTGTAAACTTAGATTATACAGATTGTTCAATGTAATTCTGTTTATCGGGATTGGATAGAGTTCTCCATTGAGTTTTGCAAGAACCTTATGTTCATATAATCTCCATTCCGTAAACTGAGAGAGATAATCAAAAACTTTTTTGCTGTTCGTGTGGAAAATATGCGGTCCATATCTATGAACTAATATTCCATTCTCGTCATACTCATCATAAGCGTTTCCACCGATATGATTTCTTTTTTCAACAATTAATATTTTTTTATTTTGCTGACTAGCAAGCCTTTCAGCCATCACAGAACCTGCAAACCCTGCACCAACAATTAAATAGTCAAACATAATTACGAGAATAAATTAATCTTTTTATATTTTAGATAAAGGAACATAAAAAATGTAACGATTGATTCTGTTACAACAATAATATAGGCAACTCCCTTTGCCAAATAATCAGGGATGAATATTACTAATAAAATAATATGAACTAACGCAGCAAACCCGATTATCCTGTTAAAGGCTTTATCATAACCCAACGGAAGCATAGTTTGGATTCCAAAAACATTGCTCAGGGAAATCAGAATCGGCAGAACAGAAATTATTCGAAGCAGATCGGCAGAATGAGAAAAATTTTCACCGAGAATTATATCAACCAGCTCATCAGCATAAATAAATAATACCAGGCTGATTATTAAACCTGAACCGATTGATATTCTCAAAAGCTTCCGGTTAAAATTAATAAAATTTGTGTATGATTCTTTAGCTAAATTACTTACAAATGGAAACACACTTTGTGATAGGGTAGACTGCATCCCCTGAAATGCGATTCTTATCTTGTCTGCGGCAGCATAATATCCGACAATAGTATCAGTTGCAAAAAGTCCGAGTATAAATGTATTTGAAGTTGTATAAACATTAATTGAAATTGATGAAAGAAAAATATTCCAGCCCTGCTTTAGTAATCTGATAATATTTTCAGCGCCCGGAAATGAAATCCTGATTTTAAATTTTAAAATGCAGACAATTAAACCCGCCAACCCAATTGCAAGCTGTGACGATGCATTAATAATAACAAGCGTTAAGTAATCTGAACTTGTCTGAATCAGAACAAAAATAAAAACTGTTGTAATTGTTCTGGCAGCAACCTGCAAAATGGTAATGTATTTCATTTGTTCAATTCCCTGGAAATACCATAAGGGGGAAAGGACACTGCCTAGCACCATCCCGGAGCTGAACAGGTAAATAAGCCAGTCTACCCGAAATCTATCAATAGAAAAAATTAGAACCAGCAGTAATAAAAAAGTAACAACGTAAAAAATTATTTTAATAAAAATTATAGAAGAAAATATTTCGGAAAGTTTTTGTGAATCATTCCTATGCTGAGAAATTAGTCTTGTACCGGTTAACCCAAAACTGTAATCGCATAATAGCAGGAAGTATGCATTGAAAGCTGCAGCAAATTGTACAAGCCCGTATTTATCCGGACCTAATACCCTTACAACATAAGGCAGAACAATGATTGGAAATAAATAATTTGTAAACTGTAGAACAGAAAGGGATGTAAAGTTCTTTAAAAGATTTTTGTAAGGCTGGATTTTCTCAAATGACTGAGACACAAAATATTAATAATTAAATGATTGAATCATTTCTTTGCAAGCCAGCTTTCCGGGTTTTGAGTTATACGCGAGTTCCATATTTCAAAATGAAGAACTTTACCATCAATGCTTTCACCGACTTTTGCCATAACTGTTCCTCCATTCACCTTATCACCTTCGCTGACATAAATTTCCGAAAGATGACCATAAACAGTCCGGTAATCATCTTTATGTGTTATGATAATTACGCTTCCATAACCAGGCAGCCAGTTGATTGTTGATACGATACCGTCAGCAACACACCTGACACTCTCATCTTTTGCTGCTTTTATATCAACACCGGAATTAATTGTTACGGTGTTCAGAGTTTTGTTCCGATTCTCACCGAATCCTTTTAGAATTTTACCCTTACGAAGCGGCCAGTTCATCTTGCCTTTTAATTCTGAAAATGATGAGAACCCTGCCATATTTGATTCGCTTTCAGTGAACGGTGTTTCATCAACAAGCTCTGATTCATTAATAATTGTTCCATCACCCGAAGCAAGAAGCTGTTGTCTCTTTAACTCAATTTCTTTTTTTCTTTTTGCTTCTTCAATCAGATCTGAGATTAAATCTCCGATTTGCTTATGTGCTTCCCTTTTAGCATCAAGAGAATTTTGCAATGCCTTTTTGTCTTTTTTGATCGAATCAAGCACTCTTTTTCGTTCACCTAATTTTCTTTTCAGAAGCTGTTCTTCTTTCTGCTTTTCTGCAACCAGTAAGGATTTTTCTTTCTTTTCTTTTTCAAGCTCAATCTTTTTTTCTTCAAGCAGTTTTTTATTTTCATTCAGATCCTCTAAATCGACTTTTCTTCTCTCTGAAAAGTTTTTTAAATACTGAGCACGGTAGATTGCCTGCTGTAGTGAGGAAGCATCAAAAATACTTTCAAGCTCGTTGTATTGTCCTTTCTTATAAATCGCCACAACATATTTTGAGTAGTTTTCCTGTAAAACATTTATCTCGGATTCAATTGATTTTATCCGGCTGCTGGTTTGATTTATCTGAACCTGTTTTGCTCTTTCTTCCTTTCTCAGCGAATTGACCAACCGGTTAAGAAGATGGTTCTGCTTATTATAATTTTCTAAAGTTGAATTGGATTTTTTCTCTTGTGTGGATTTTTGTTTTAATTCATTTTCGAGTGAGGATATTTGATCCTGGATCTCGGTAAGTTCCTGTTTTTTTTTCAGGATTTTATCATCCTGGCAAATAATAGCCGGGGATGAAATCAATAATAAAATTATAACGATATAATTAATCTTAGCTACCATGTGACAACAGATGCATCTTCAGGTAAGACAAAATCTATATGGATTCCACTTTGGTTAGCCACGATATCTTTATATGTAATATGAACTTTTTGGTTTTCAGCTTTATTCACAACTTCAATGCTGAATGGAACAGCAACACTTTCCACAAGTTCAAATTTTGAATATTTCCCTTCCATATCAATACTTCCATCTGCCGTCTTTATCGAATAATTTGTTATGCTTAGCTCTCTTACATCAACACGGTAAGTTGTCGTAGTATTTTTCGAAGGATCATTATAAGTAAGAACGTAATTATCATAATCTATTTTATAATCATCAGGCTGCTTATATAAATTTTGAGTTAGATTTACTGAACCGACAAAAGCATCAATTAAATCACCGAAAGAAAGATTTATTTTAAAAATATTCTTTAACACTTCATCACTTATCAATCCTTTATAAGCAGTGTTCTGCATCGCATCATAAAAAATAAATTCATCATTAGTCACAACAGCCTGGGCCATCTCAATTCCGAACGGACCCATAATTATAAAATAAATTGAATCGGGCTTTTGCATAACAACTCTGAAGCTTGCACTGTTATTATATAGGTCCGATTCTATTTTGATAATTCCGACACCTTCGAAGTTTCTTATTTTTCTCCTGTTCGCTTCCAACCTGTTTATCAGTCTTTCTGAAGGAAGAAATTCCACATCATCAAGAGGTTTTGAAGGAACACAGCTAAGGAAGAATAACGGGCTGATAATTGAGATTAGCAGGAATAATAATAAAAATTTCAAATCACACCTGTTTTAACTTTCTGAATTAAATTTTCATTTGCAGAATCAAGCTCAAGAGCTTTCTTCCATATTTCGAGAGCCTGATCGCGGCTGCCTTGCATAAAAAGAATATCTCCAAGGTGTTCAAGCATAATAGAACTTTCACCACCAACTTCAATCGCCTGCTGAATAAACGGCAAAGCTTTATCATACTCACCGAGTTTATAATAAACCCATCCTATCGTATCGAGATAAGATGAATTTAGTGCATCGGCTTCAATAGAAATTTTTACCATTTGTAAAGCACGTTCTAATTGTAATCCTCGTTCAGATAGCGAGTACGCATAATTATTATTTACAAGTGCATTCTCGGGATCAATCCGAAGTGCTCTTTCGTAAAGACTATCACTCTCAACCATCTTATTCATGTTATTATAAATTAATCCCAACTGTGCCAGCAAATTCACATTATCGGGTTCAAGAACCAAAGCTCTTTCAAGGTACTTTGCCGCTTCCTCATTCTCATTCAACTGACTTAAAGTAAATCCATAAGCAGAAAGTGAATTGACATCCTGTGGATTTATTTCAGTTGATTTTTTTAAATAATCTTTAGCCAGATTGTTTTTCCCTTGCTGGGCAAGAGACAAACCAAGTATCAGGTTAACAGCATACTCGTGCGGGAAAGATTGTATCGCTTCAGTCATCAATTTTTCAGCTTCTTCATATTTCCGGTTATCAAAATAAAGTCCTCCAAGTCGTACCCATGCCTCAACGTTCCAGCTTGCATTCTCTGTCACATATTTAAAGTTTTCAATCGCAACAGAATCCTCACGCTGGCTGATTGCTATAGCACCTAAATACAATTTAACCTGCCAATCTGAAGTATCTCTGTCTATCGTTTCAAAAAACTCTTTAGCAAGCGGCATAATCGATGAATCGGTAACTGCTTTTGCAAAATAAGAAGCACCAATTGAAATTTTTATTTCTAATGGAACCGATGGCTGGTTCAGAAAATAATTATACTGCTCTGCTGCTTCTTCCCATTTATTCTGAGCAATAAAAATCAAAGCTTTTTGTTCTCTTGCATCAAGATCGTCAGGACGAAGCTCGATAATATCGTCAAGCATCTTTATAGCTTCGTCATATTTTTGATTTCGCTGATAAAAATCGATTATAAGTTTTTGAAGAGCAAGATTACTCGGATCGAGTGAACGTAGTTTCTCAAGCGATTTTGTCGCCTCTTCAGAATAACCAACTTTTTCATAGAGTTCGGAAATATGAAGTAAGACGTTCCAATCCGGTCCGATTATTTTTGTAAGATCCTCATAAATTTTAATTGCCAGCAACGGTTTGTCTTCTTCGTAAATTCTAGCAAGTTTATAATAAGTATTTACTTCGTCGGGATAAATCTGCAGAACCTTTTCTAATACAACAGCAGCAGAATCATTTGCTCTTGCGTGAATATAAATATCTGCCAGCAGGTTATAATATTCAATTTCTGTTGAGTCATACTCTACAGCTAACCTCGAAAATTTTAATGCTGAAGAAAGTTTATTCAATGCAAGATAATTTTTTCCAAGTGCGAAGAAAATGCCTGAGCTGGTGTCTGTTTCCAATGCTTTGCTGAATTCTGCAACTGCGGTAGAATAATCTCCCTGGTTTTGAGCGAGTGAACCATTAATAAAATGATCAAACGCTCTTTCTTTGAGATTTTGAACTTCTGCATAGTCATCAACGCTTCCGGAATTGACCGATATTTCATCGGTTCCCGAACATCCGTAAAGCATCATCAAGGTCAGCAGAAATGTTAATTCTGATTTTTTCATGTTAGTTTTTTATTGAAGTAAAAATATATTATTAAGCGTTTTGAATAACAAGGGAATTACTTCCATTGGATGGCTCTGCAGATATCCCTTTAAAGGTAAATTGAAGTCAGATGATTGTTTGAATTATTTGAAAGTCAAACATATCAACTAATCATGAAAACTAGATTATCATTCTAACGTCTAACTGTTTAATGAGTTCGTTTTAATATCATTTAATAACTTTTAATTCTTATACGTACTGCTTAAATTTTATTAAACGATTTAACTTATTTTATGAAAAAAATAAATCAGCTTTTAGCTGCTGTAATGCTTTCTACCTCACTTCTCTATCCACAAGGAACTGCAGGTGATAAAGCCAAATATGAGATTCGTTACCTTGTTGATATGCCGACTGCAGGAATTTTAAATAAAGGATTTGTTGGCGTTAACACAGATATTCTGCCGGACGGAGTAATGATCCTCTCGATTGAAGCTGGCATTTTCGAAAATGTTAGTTTTGGAATTTCGTACGGCGGTTCTAATCTTATCGGTTCCGGAGATGTTGATTGGTACAACTGGCCGGGAGTAAATATACGGGCTCGATTACTTAATGAAAGTGTTCTGATACCAGCTATAGTGCTCGGTTTTGATTCACAGGGTAAAGGTCTTTACGATGATGATGTCAACCGTTATCAAATAAAGTCACCTGGATTTTTTGGAGCAGTAAGTAAAAACTTTGAGCTCTTAGGTTATATGAGTTTGCATGGAACGGTTAATTATTCTTTAGAGTCAGACGACGGCGATAATTTTGTAAACATCCGTGTCGGGGTTGAAAAAACACTTGGCTCCAGCTTTTCATTAATTGCTGAATATGATTTTGCTATGAATGATAATTCGGGCAATTATGGTGATGAAAAAGGTTATTTGAATATGGGAATTCGCTGGTCAATTGGAACCGGTTTTACTCTTGGTTTTGATTTAAGAGACTTGCTCAGCAACAAATCCTGGAGTACAAATTCAGCCGACCGTTCACTAAGAATTGAATTCCTGCAAAGTATATTTTAAATCCAGTCATAATTTCAACTTTTCACCATTAATTTTTATTGTAGTCTTCTCTATACAATTCAGTTCAATTATCAATACAGGTGCATTCGATTACCTTCTAAAATTCTCTGAAAATGAACTCTCTTTATTCCTTTCCTCAGGCTTGATAATTGCATAATTTAATGCAGTTAAATAAATGTGAGGAAAAAAATGAAATCCAAAATTTTTTACACTTTGTCAATTCTTTTTTTGATCGGTCTTACCGGATGTTACACACAGGTTGCAACACAGGAAAGTCCTGACTACACACAGTACAATGAACCTCAAAATTCAGAATCGAGCGGATATTATTACGAAGAAGATTCTGATTCAGGTTATTATGCTGAAGACGATGAAGCCGCAATTATTAATAATTATTATTATGATGATTATTATCCCTCTTATCGAAGATACTATGGATATTATTATCCGGCATTTACGATAGGAATAGGATTTGGGTATTATTATCCATACTTCTGGAATAGCTGGTGTGGATACTCGTGGTATGATCCATATCCATATTATTGGTACTATCCATCATACTATTCATGCTATTATAGTTACTA
>Ga0137461_1000113_pt1 | contig 17324 bp, 12 predicted proteins | sample EasRivERMGT746_2_FD_104650 | JGI IMG/M metagenome (GOLD analysis project Ga0137461, IMG submission 104650) | Soil microbial communities from meander-bound floodplain in the East River, Colorado, USA - East River MetaG ERMGT746_2 | ecosystem: Environmental > Terrestrial > Soil > Floodplain ... | reverse complement strand
GGATATTGTGAAGATCTTGAAAAAGCTGCAGAAGAAAAAAATATTAATGATAAAACTGCTTCCAGGAACACTGAGCTGAATGAATATATGAGCACTGTTATTACAGAACTAACCCAGATACGTGAGAAATACACTAATCTTCAATTGTAAAAATTCCTGTCACTCAAACCCTGATGTCAAAACCAAAAAAGAAAAGAGCTCCATATAACAGAACTCTTACTTTGAACAAAAATGAATTAGCATCATTCAGTAAAAAATTAATTAAGTTAAAATCTCCCGTTTCGTTCATTGAAATTAAGAACAAAATAATTAACCAGGATATTTTTACAGTTCTGGATTATCTCCCGGAGAATTTTGTTGACCTGCTCTTTATTGATCCACCGTACAACTTATCGAAAAAATTTAATTCTTCATCCTTTAAAGAAATGGATCTTCCGGCATATAAAGAATGGTTTGAATCATGGTTCATCAAAATGATTAAGCTGCTTAAGAAGACAGCATCTGTCTATATTTGCGGCGACTGGAAAACTTCGCAGACAATTGTTGAAGTCGTTTCAAAATATCTTCAACTGAGAAACAGGATAACGTGGGAAAGAGAGAAAGGGAGAGGTTCAAAAAGCAACTGGAAAAACTGCAGTGAAGATATCTGGTTTTTCACAAAATCAAATTCTTACAAGTTTAATCCGGATACAGTTAAACTTAGAAGACAAATTCTTGCGCCATATAAAGATGGAAACGGTAAACCAAAAGACTGGGTAGAGGATGGAAAAAAAGGATTCCGCGACACTTCTCCTTCAAATATATGGACTGACATTTCCGTTCCGTTCTGGTCAATGCCTGAAAACACCGATCATCCAACTCAGAAGCCGGAAAAGTTATTAGCCAAAATAATCCTGGCAAGCTCTGATGAAGGCGATGTTGTGTTTGATCCATTCGCCGGTTCGGGAACAACTCCGGTTACTGCAAAAAAACTTCGAAGAAAATTTATTGCGGTTGAGATTGATGAATTGTACTGCAGCTATGCTTTAAAACGTTTGCAGCTTGCAGAAAGAGAAAAAAGAATCCAGGGATTTGAAGACAGTGTTTTTTGGGAGAGGAATACTTTGCGAGATCAAAAAAATTATAAATGATTTTTTATTCGAAATAATAAAAAAGCAGAACAGTTTGTTGAAAGCAACCATTCTGCTTGAAAAAATTCCTCTATTGAATTGTCACTACTTCATTAATATCATTTTCTTAACTGAAATAAATTCACCCGCAATCAGTTTATAAAAATAAATTCCGCTGGAAAGACTTGCCTTGCCGTCAGATAGGTTTCCTGCAGAAAAGTTAATAATATACTTTCCCGGTTGCTGAATCTCATTAACCAGTGTAATTATTTCTTCTCCGATACTATTGTAGATTGATAATTTCACGTTAGTAGTTATTGCGATCGAGTATTCAATTTTAGTTTCAGGATTAAACGGATTAGGATAGTTTTGTGATAAATAGAATTCTTCAGGCATTCCGATTTCAACTTCAGCTACTTCTGAGTATTCATAGCTTCCGTCATAATCAATTTGCTTAAGTCTATAATAGTATGTTCCTGCTGATACAGAGTTATCAGTGAAGCTGTAATTCCTGGTTTCGGTGGTCGTACCAAATCCTGGAACAAAACTAACCTGATGGAAAATTTCGTTATCAACACTCTTTTCAATAGCAAAACCCGAGTTATTAAGCTCCGTTGCCGTTGTCCAGTTAAGTAAAACATCATTTCCACTCACCGAAGCTGTAAATGAAGTAAGTTCAACAGGAATTACTGCCGATAATTTATCCCAGAACAGCTTAAGGTTTCCACCCTGATCACCAACCCACAATGCACCTATGTCTGCCAAAGAAAAATGCATTGGGAACATGGTGGGTGAATATTTGGGTGAGTATGAAGGTGGATTCTCACTAATTATCTGAGGTTGACTAAAAGTTGAAGAACCGTGATCCACCGTTATCGAGTAAAGAAAATCATTTGCTCCACCTGAATTTGCGGTTGCTGCGCTATCAGAAAAATAAATTATATCAAAACCACCACTACCAGCTAAGGTAAAATAATTACCATCAAATCCATATTCATCTGTGTTTGGATTACCAGCAATTGGAACAGCCGTGCTGAAATTAATACCATTATCAATGCTCTGTCTGGCCATTATATTTCTTGAACCATCAGCACCTAAAGTATAAACAAACCAGACTTCACCATTATTTCGGATTGTTTTAAATTCTCTTTTATGTTCCACTTCTGATGCAATATTTGTAAAAGATCCAACAACTGCCATTGTCCCGGGACCTGATTCGCGATATCGGGCTGCTCTGATTATAGATGTTGCTGTATCAGCAAGCACAGGTCCATAATAATTTAATGATAAAGTATCACCGCTGCCTGACATAAAAATTCTCGGATGGGCACCGGCTGAGGTGACGAGTCCTCTTGAAAACCAGCTGCGTCCTCCGTTTGTTGAACCATACCTTACGATAGAATTAGTTGGCAGTGAATCTGCAAATAGGTAAAGGTTTCCTGTAGAAGAAGCTGTTACATCAAAGTCCCGATAATTTCCGTTCCAGAACTGACCAAAATTTCCACTTAAGGGATTCCAGGTAAATATCTGTGAACCAATCTGGAATGAACAGTAAATTGAATCAAGCCCGCTTCGAAACATTTTAACTTTTTGATAAAAACTTCTGATATTAATTCCCGATGGATGCATTGTCCAGGTATCTCCTCCGTTCGTTGATACAAACACCACAAGTCCGAGATTAACTGTTGAAATAGTATCGTTTACGGCAACGTATAGATTACCATCTGACTTTTGTACTCCTGAAAAACTACCAGCCGGCTCATTGTTTAAAAGTAAATTATCAATTCCCCAATCAATCAGATGTGAAGACGGTATTGCAGGTAAAACCTGAACCTCGATTTCACTCTGAGAGTAAAGAAAAGATGAAATAAATAGGACCGTCAGAAAAATGTTTTTCATTTTTGCCTCCTGACTTGAAATGAATTGTATGTTATGTTGAATTCAATCTTAACATATAAAATAAATTAGTAAGTTTCAATCGTAATAATATTATTTTTGCCGGCTAACAGGTGAATGCCCAACTCCGTCAGGTCCGGAAGGAAGCAGCGGTAAGCAGGATCCTGTGTAGCTGGCATTTTTATTTTTGGAAAGAAGATATAATAAAGAGATTTTTCTTTGTGGATTTAGTGAATACTTTGACTCAATATGGGTAATGTTTCTCGCAGAGGACGCAGAGTAAGGCGCAGAGATCGCTGTGAATTTATTTGAGTAATACCTGTCCTCTGAAGTAGTCCTTCACATAAAGTCTCGGATAGTAAACTTTAGCTAAGAGGACTTGTCCTTCGAAGCCATCCTTCACGAATGTTTCGGATGGTAAACTTTAGCGTAAGAGGACCTGTCCTCTGTAGTTTTAACGTAAGAGGATCATCTTCTTAGTTTCAATAAAAGAGCTTGCCGTTAATCTATAAAAATAAATTCCGATTTGTAAAACACATCCATAAACCGCTAAGAAACTATTTTCCTTTAAATTTTCTGACGGGAAGATTTAGAATCGAGTGTTAAATTCAAGGTTAACAATCCGGGAATGTTGCCATCAAGCAACGAATTAATTTTTACAAACTCGGGGGTCTCAGGTGAGAGCCATAAATATGGTGAGATCACAGATTGTTTTGGCGGAATAAGACTTGCATCGCCAATCGGCAGACCGGATGCAGGAACATTTTTTTCGTCAATTAAAATTTTATCGTTAATCTTCATAAAGAATTCTCCGTTATACAAAACAGATAATCTTTCAGGTAAACTAGTTCGAAGTTCTTTGTAAGCTAAGTGATTATAATTTTCACCTTCTTGTGTAAATGCTATTTTAATAGCGGCATTTCCCTTATGGACAAGTATCGGAGTTCCTTTTTCTAAAAGTGAATAAAGCATTTCTGCATCTTCACGTGACATTCTTACGCAGCCGTGAGAAACATTTTTCTTACCCAAATATCTATAATAATTTTTCCCTTCCAGGGCATGAAATCCTATTCCCCCGTTAAAGCCCATCCAGTGTAACATCAAAGTGCTGTCGAACTGTTCGGAATATAACTTTTTTTCTTTCCACTGCAGAACAAATAAACCTTCCCTGGTATCAATTCCTTCCTCAACTTTTTCCGTTCCGGAGGAAACTGGAATTTTCATTACAGAACCATCTCTTGAATATAGAGTTGCATACTGCGTTAAAAGATTCACCTCAATAAAATTATTCTTAAGTGTGTAAACAGTATCACGCAGATTTCTGAAATCATATTTTGCTAATGGATTGACAATAATTTTTTTCGGTTCTTGCTCAAAATATTCTGCATCATGAACGTATGGTGCTATGTTTAGGAGAAGAACGCATAGTAATATTATTGCGAATGGAATTTTGTTCATGTTATTTACTTTTAAAGTACCCTCTAATAAGATTTGTTTTTTTTTGACCTACCAATTCGATCAGCTTTTCAGGTTCAGTATTCTTTATAGTTTCTAAGCTTCCAAGCTCTTTTAACAACTTACGTGCCGTGGAAGCACCTATTCCTTTTATGTCTGTAAGCTCCGTTTTTATTGTTCTTTTTGATCTTCTGTTTCTGTGAAAAGTGATTGCAAAACGATGTGCTTCATCACGAATTTGCTGTAACAGCTTTAATCCTGATGATGCTTTTGGAATAGATTCTGCCTCTGAATTTCCCGGAAAAAAAACTTCCTCAAGTCTCTTTGCGAGACCAATAATATTAAAATGTTTTATTCCGAGATTGTTTAAAACTTCAACCGCGCTTGAAAGCTGACCCTTTCCGCCGTCCACCATTATAAGGTCTGGAAGGGGTTTGTTCTCATTAATCAAACGTGTATATCTTCGCATGATAACTTCCTTCATGCTTGCAAAATCATCAGGACCTTCAACACTTTTTATTATATATTTTTTGTACTCGCTTTTTTTAGGTTTTCCATTTACGAAAACAACCATACTTGCAACAGCATCTGAACCCTGAATATTTGAAATGTCAAAACACTCAATACTGGCTGGCAGTTCAGGCAGTCTTAAATCTCTTTGTAAAGCTGAAAGTGCATACGGGAGATTCCCTTCCTTTTTCATTTTTTGGAGCTGGATTTCTTTTAACTGAAGGATTGCATTTTCTTTGCACATCTTTACCAGTGACTTCAATTCACCACGCTGCGGAACAATGAACTTTACTTTTTTTTCCGATCGAAGATTCAGCCATTCTAATAAAATTTCACTGTCTGACGGCTCTGTTTCTAATAATATTTCTTTTGGAACTTCAGTGTGTTCAGTGTAATAAAATTTAATCGCAGAGTTATAAATTTCAGGTAAATTTTCACCGCCTTTTAATTTCAGATCAAGCTGTTTTTTGCCGACAAGTTTTCCGTTACGTACATTAAAAATTGAGCAGGATGAATCTTTATCTTCGAAAGCAATCGAGATAACATCCCTGTCTTCAAAATCATCGCTTACAATTTTTTGTTTTGACGAAATCACTTTTAATTGCTCAAGTTTATCTCTCATTACCGCAGCTTTTTCAAATTGCATCTCAAATGAAGCTGAATTCATTTTAACTTCAAGTTCCTTAATCAGATCATCAGTTTTTCCGCGAAGTAGTTTTACAACTTCGTCAACCATTTCATTATAAACTTTTTCACTTATTAATCCTTCGCAGGGTCCATCGCATTTTTTTATATGATAATCCAGGCAGACTTTGAATTTTTTCTTACTAATTGTATCATCATTAATATCATAATTACAGCTTCTGATTCTGAAAATCTGGTTTATCATCCGTAGTGCTGACTTCATTGATTTAACGCTAGTATAAGGTCCGAAATATCTCGAACCATCTTTAATTACTCTGCGTGTTGAAAAAACTTTCGGGTAAGGTTCATTTGTCACTTTAATGAACGGGAAAGATTTGTCATCTTTCAGATTTACGTTATAACGCGGTTTTAATTCTTTGATTAAATTATTTTCAAGCACCAGTGCTTCAACTTCAGAGTCGGTAACAACCAGGTCAATGTCATTTATCTTATTTACGAGCACTTCTGTTTTGGCATTTATAAATCCTGTATGAAAATAACTCCGTACTCTGCTTCGTAAATTTCTTGCTTTACCAACATAAATGACTTTTCCTTTATCATTAATGAATTGGTAAACTCCTGGTTCAGAGGGAAGATTTTTTAGTTTATTTTCTAAATGGCTGTTCATATTTCAATGACGAGATAGATATTATTTACCCTCGCAATAATCTTCTAAAAAAAAATGACTATATCAATTATTAAATGATAGGAAGAAGGTGAGTGTGTTCTATCTCAAAGACATCAGTTCAAATACATTTACTAAGGCAGAATTTCATTCTTACCAATAACTACAATTCCCGATTCTGTTACTGTGAATTTTTTAGTGTCACCAACCAGATCGAAACCGATTTCATAATTTTCGGGAACAATAACATTTTTATCAATAATTGCGCGACGGATTCGTGCATGTCTGCCGATATTGCAGCTATTCATAATGATTGAATCTGTGATGTAAGAATAACTGTTAATCCTGACATTTGGTCCGATTAAAGATCTTTCAACTAATCCGCCTGAAATAATTGCACCGTCACATACAAGTGAATTCAGGCTTCTTCCAACTCTTTCACCTTCGTGAGAAACTGTTTTTGCCGGAGGATATTGATACTGATAAGTTCTCATCGGCCAGTTATAGTCATACATATTGAATTCCGGATTAACACTTATCAGATCAAGACTGGATTCATAATAGCTGTCGATGGTTCCGATATCTTTCCAGTATGGTTTTGATTTTTTATTTTCATCAAAAAATTTATACGCAAACACAGGCATTTTAGATTGAACCATAAACGGTATTACATCAAGGCCAAAATCGTTTGCAGGAATTTTTTTAGCTTCCATCTCAAGAAAAATATCTTTGAGCACAGCAGCATCAAAAACATAAATTCCCATATTGACAAATGAATGATCGGGTCTGTCAGGAATTACAGGAGGTTTCTCGGGTTTTTCAATAAATGAATTTACTTCATAGTTGCTGTCAACGCCAACTATACCGAATCTGCTTGCTTCATCCTTTGGTACTTCAATACAAGCCATTGACAAAATCGCTTTTTTATCAACGTGATATTGAAGTAATTTTAAATAATCCATTTTGTATATATGATCGCCGCCAAGAATCAGCACCCATTTTGCTTTTCTATCTGAAGAAAATAAATTCATGTTCTGATAGATTGCGTTTGCCGTTCCAAGATACCAATCGTTATTAAGTTTTCTCTGCGGCGGGATTGAATATATAAATTCTCCGAGTTCGGGATTATAGATACTCCAGGCTTCATAAAGATGCTGATTGAGTGAATCGGATTTATATTGGGTCAGGACATAAATTCTTCTCAAACCCGAGTTGAGGCAATTTGAAAGAGAAAAATCCATGATTCTATATTTACCTCCGAATGGAACTGCAGGTTTGCTTCTTACTTTTGTAAGCGGGTAAAGCCGTTCGCCCTGACCGCCTGCAAGAAGCATAGTAATCGTATCTCTGAGAATGGAAGAACCCGGTTGGATCATAGACACTCCAAAATTTTACTGTAATAAGATATATAATTATGATTTGATTGGCAATTTATCTTATGGTTAATTGGAACAAAATTTAAGTTGAATAAGTCTTATTTTTTGTAATCAATAAAATAATTTTATATAAAATCAAATGACTTATCGGAAAATCAATTTCATACTGTTGTTTACAGTATTTGTCTGTATTTTATCGGGTGTATCATATTTTTCTGTCAGCCGTGTTAATAAGTTCCTTCCTCAAATAAAATCTTTAATTTTAGCTCATTATTATTTTCATCATTTCTCGTTCAATGATGACAACTACATAACAGAGAATCAAAAAAAGCTGGATATCCTTCATTACGATCTTAATTTCGATTTATTTCCTGAAGAAAAATATTTTAAAGCTTCCGCACAAATTACCGGGGTAGTTTCAGACCATTCAATTCAGAGTCTAGATCTTAATTTTCATGATAATTTTAAAATCGAAGCAGTTTATTTAAATGATCTCGTCACGGCTTATGAGAATTCTGGAACAAATTTTTCAATACCACTGGAGAGTAATATCCGTGACACATTCAGAATAAAAATTATTTATAATGGTGCACCAAAAAGAGTCGGCTTGGAAGGTTTCGTTTTTGGTGAAAGAAATGGATACTCACTTGTTTACACTTTGAGTGAACCAAACTATGCTTCTTCCTGGTTTCCCTGCAATGACGTTCCAAATGATAAATCATTAATTGATATCAGAATTACTAACGATTCATCAAAAGTTTCGGTATCGAATGGAACATTAATTAATGTTTTAACAAACAAGGATAGAAAGACTTATCACTGGAAAACATATTATCCGATTTCCACTTACCTGATTGCACTTTACTCGGCTGATTATGTCACTTACTCGGAAGAGTACACTTCAGTCGATGGAAAAGTAACAATGCCTGTCAACTATTATGTACTTCCGGATAAACTTGAAAAAAGCAGAATAGATTTTTCAGAACATATCGATATCCTCAATGTGTTTGCAAAACTTTTTGGAGAGTATCCGTTCATAAATGAAAAATACGGCGTTGCTGAATTTTTATGGATGATGGGCGCAATGGAAAATCAAACCATTACCGGTGTTTCATCCGGATTAATCGGTGGTAAAAAATTTTTTAATGATTATTTGATTCACGAACTGGCTCATCATTGGTGGGGAAATGCAGTTGGTCCAGGCTCCTGGAAGGATATCTGGCTGAATGAAGGTTTCTCAACTTATTCTGAAGCTCTGTACTTTGAAGCAAAACATGGAAAAGAAGCGTTGCAATCGACGATGAAGAAAAAATATTTCCGGAGATTCAGCGGAACTTTATCTGATCCGGGATCAAATATTTTCAGCAGTACGATCTATAATAAAGGAGCGTGGGTTTTGCATATGCTGAGATGGGAAGTTGGTGACTCATCATTCTTTGATATTTTACAGAATTTTTTTGAAACATATAAATATTCAAATGCCTCGACGAGAGATTTTATAGAAATTGCACAAAATATTTCAGGAAAGAATCTTGATAATTTTTTTCATCAGTGGCTGGATTATGAAGGCGAAATCAAAGTAAAATTCCGCTGGTCATCTGATAAAAACGGGGACGGTTATAAAACGAAAATATTAATTGAGCAGGAGCAGGATGATCCTGATTTCTATAGTTTCCCGGTCGAAGTCATGTTTCATTCCGAAGGCGGTAAACAAATCAAAAAAACATTTTATATCAATTCAAAAGAAAAAAATATTGAAATCGAAACCGACGATAAAATTGAATCTATACTTTTAGACCCGGATGGCTGGTTGTTAGGAACTTTCAGGGAGGAATTTTCCTCTAAGTAAATGTGTATTTTATTTCAAAAATCATATCTGTACTTTTGTTAAGAAAGTACAATAACTATTTGAAATTGTGGATAAAACTTATTTGTTCATCTCTGACATCCATTTAGGGCTGCAAGACAAAGTAACAGAAGAAAAAAAAGAAAAACTTCTGGTAAAATTTTTAAGATTTGCAGAATCCAACTGTGATGAGCTGTTCATTGTTGGTGATTTATTCGATTATTGGTTCGAATACAGAAGAGTTTATCAGAAAGGATATTACCGTACTTTAGCAGCATTGAAAGATATTACCGAGAGAGGAATTAAATTACATTACTTTATTGGGAATCATGATTTTCTCCATCGTGATTTTTTTTCGAAAGAAATCGGAGCTTTAATGTATCATGATCCGATTGAAGTCACTTTGAATAACAAAAATTTTTATATCGGGCATGGCGATGGAATGGTTGAAAACGACAGCGGCTACAGACTGCTTAAAATGATTTTGAGAAATAAATTTACTCAATGGCTGTATTCATTAATCCATCCCGATCTTGGAATTGCTTTGGCAAGCGGCACAAGCAAAACCAGCAGAGGATACACTGCAAAAAAAGATTACGGCGAAGTTGATGGTTTATTTGAAGCTGCCAGGATAAAAATTGATGATGGATTTGACTTTGTTTTATTCGGTCATCTTCATAAAAGAGTTTTTCAGGAATATAAGAACGGTAAATATATAAATCTTGGTTCATGGATTGATGAACCTTGTTATGGAATTTTTTCAGGAAATAAATTTGAAATAATTAACCTATAATTTTATGGCAAAAGAAAAGCATCCGGATTCGGAATTAGATAAATATTTTAGTGATGATGCGTACAGAAACAATAAAGGCAAATGGTTGAAATTCAATAAGAAACTGCCGTGGTATACTCTGCCGGGAATCCTCTCGCTGATTTTATTAATTTTTATAATTTATGTTTACAGCGGCTTACCTTCATTAGAGGATCTGGAAAATCCCAGACCTCAGCTTGCAAGCAAAGTATATTCGGCTGATGGAGAGCTGCTTGGACAATTCTTTATCGAAAACAGAATTGAAACAGGTATTGATAGTCTCCCGGGTCATCTGATAGATGCATTAATTTCAACTGAAGATCGGCAGTTTTATGATCATTGGGGCGTAGACGTGGCGAGGTTTTTCAAAGCGATGGTTAAAAACTTTTTCGCATTTTCGCTAAAAGAAGGTGCCAGTACAATCACGCAGCAGCTTGCACGAAATCTTTACGAACTTAAGAGCTCACAAGAAAATCAATTTGATAAAGCAATAAGAAAATTAAGAGAATGGATAACAGCAATTCAGATTGAGAAAAATTTTACTAAGGATGAAATAATCGAACTTTATTTCAACGTATCCTATTTTGGAAAAAGTGCATATGGAATTGAAGCTGCTTCAAGGGTTTATTTTGAAAAGCGGGCAAGTGAACTGACACTTTCGGAATCAGCTGTATTCATTGCCTTACTTAAATCCCCAAGAGATTATGATCCTGTAGCCAATTATGATAATTCTCTTGCAAGAAGAAATCTCGTTCTCCATAATATGGTTGTTACCGGTAAGCTTGATGAAAAGGAATATGAAAAGTTAAAAGAAGAACCTATAGTTCTGGGCTCTGATAGAATAAGTGTTATGAGAAGCGATGCTCCGCACTTTTTAGAATACATCAGGAGACAAATGTCTGCAATGGCTGATAAATATGGTTATGACCTGTACCGGGATGGATTAAATATTTATACTACTATAGATCAAAGAATGCAGGTTATTGCTAATCGTGTTTCAACAAAACACATGGAGGAATATCAAATATTATTTGATAAAAACTGGAGCTGGAATAAAAACAAACCCTTGCTCACAACTCTTATAGATGAAGCAATTAAAAAATCAAAAACATACAAGGATGCCGAATCAAAAAAAGACAAAGCATTAGTCTATAACAAGTTTAAAAAAGATAAACAGTTTATAGATTCTGTTAAAACTGCTGCAACAAATATTGAAGTTGGTTTTGTTGTAATCGATCCTGCAACTGGATATATAAAAGCAATGGTTGGTGGTGAGAACATGGAATTCGGACGTGGTCTGAATCATGTAACCGGAATAAAAAGACAACCTGGCTCTGCCTTCAAACCATTTATATATGCAACGGCAATGGAGAATGGTTATAATCCGGCATATTCACTTCTTAATCAGAAATTTGATTATAACGGATGGTCGCCGAGTAATTCAGATAATGATTACTCAGGATATGAAACATTCCGGCAAGGATTATCAAAATCTTTGAATGTAATTACCGGAAGAATGACCATCAGTGAAATAGCAGCACCGAACCAGGTTGTTAAAATAGCTCAGCGTATGGGTATTGAATCCAAGCTCGATGCGTTCCCTGCCATTGCACTTGGCTCATCCGGAGTGACACCATTGGAAATTACTTCGGCTCTTGGAACAATTGTAAACCGTGGTGTTCATATACAACCGGTTTCCATTGTAAAGATAGAAGATAAAAACGGAATATTGATTGACCAGTTTGTTCCGGAATATGTTCAGGCTATTTCTCCCGAAACAGCTTCAATAATGGTGAGTATGCTTGAAGACGCGGTATCATTTGGAACTGGTGCAGGTGTAAGAAGATATTTTCAGTACCCGGCAGCAGGAAAAACCGGAACGACTCAAAATTATTCCGATGCATGGTTTGTAGGATTTACACCAAAACTTGTCGGAGGTGTCTGGGTTGGTTTTGATGATCACCGTGTTAAATTCACAGATTGGTATGGACAGGGATCGAGGGCAGCGCTTCCAATCTGGGCTATGTTTATGGAAGGTGCATATAAAGAATTAAAACTTCCTGTTCAGTATTTTAATTTTTCCCAAGGCATCGATAGTATTGCTTTTTGTACTGAGACCATGAAACTGGGCGATTCAAGAATTGCAAACAAATATTGTCCGGATTTATATTATGATATAATTAACAAAAAGCATGTTCCCCAGGTTTGCGAAATCCATAGTGATAAAACTATTATTATAAATGAAAACCGAACGGGAGAAACCGGCTGGTAATGATCGGAACGGATTCAATTAAGCAATTGAATTAATTTAGTTTTAAATTCGCAGTGTAAAAATTTATTATTCTTAATTATTTTTGCCCGGATGGTGGAATTGGTAGACACGCCAGGTTCAGGGTCTGGTCCATGCAAATGGGTGGGGGTTCGAGTCCCCCTTCGGGCACATTCAAAAATTATTTATGTCGGGATTTCCCGGCTTTCCTTTTTTATCAACACAAATAAAAGTTAGAAAAATCTTTCGCGATTATAAATTTTTTTTCACTCCGCTTACTTATTCAGCGGATGCAAATTTGATCCGTTCAAACTGTAACTGAAACTGTCACAAGCATCGTTCAAATTTTTATAGGAATCAAATACTTTCAGGGTGCCTGCTTTTGACATTAGAGTTTGCAATACTGACGCTGGTTCAATAAGCTTAATTTCTCCGCCCTTCTTTGCAATGTTTTTCTGGGCAACAACCAGTGTTCCCAAAAATGTTGAATCCATAAACTCACACAGACTCAAATCAACGACAATTTTCTTGAAGTTGAATTGAATATCTTCATCCAGGATCTGCTTAAATTCAAGTGATTCATTTCGTGTAGCTCGTGTCAGGTTTACAACTTCAACTATAACGTCCCCCTGCACTTTTTTCAAAAAATCTTCCATTTTATCCCTCATTTCTGTTATTTTGATTTTTTATTCGTTTTTCTGTCTATTTAATATTTTTAAATTAAATAATCATTGATAATCCCTGTAGTCCCAATATCCATTCCATAATACCGTGCGATTTTTTTTCATTTTTTACTTACTTTGGCTTAATTTGTGGCTCAGAATGATATTAGTGATTCAATAATAACTACGCATTTTTGAAGTATTTATTATAACATTTAATGTATAACGACTCAACTCAAAACTATTCTTTTCGATTACTGAATGATTAATTTTATATGAATTTTAATTTATCAACAGGATATTCTGAAGCATTAAGTTTTACAAGAAACCATTACGAAAATTTTCCTGTCATTTCATTTATTCTGCCGAATGAATTTAAAAAACATATTGCTATTATTTATTGGTTTGCAAGAACAGCAGATGACCTTGCCGATGAAGGAAAATTTAATCCGGAAGAAAGAATAAAAAAAATAGATGCATTCCGGTTCCGGCTTGAATCCCTTATAAAAGGCAATTACACCAGCCATCTCGAATATTGTCTGTCGAATACGATAAATGAAAAAAAATTAACCAGCCAATATTTCTTCGATTTATTATTCGCATTCAAACAAGATGTAACCAAAAGCAGATATGAAAATTTTGATGAGGTACTTAATTATTGCAAACATTCTGCAAATCCTGTTGGAAGATTAATACTTGAATTGTTCAATTACAGAGGTGAGAAGCTTAATGTTCAATCGGATAAGATTTGTTCTGCTCTTCAGATCACAAACTTTTTACAGGACACACTAATTGACTTTAATAAAGGCAGAATTTACCTGTCGCAAGATGAATTTGAGAAGTTTGGGGTTGACGAAAAAATGTTTGAGTTAAAGGAAAATAATCTTAATTTGAAGCGGCTCATAGAGTTTAATGTAGAAAGAACACAAAAAATGTTCAACGAAGGAAAAGAGCTTTTAAACTCACTTAATGGTGGCTTAAAAATTGAAATCAGCTGGACTGTTAAAGGTGGTGAACGTATCCTGAATAAAATAAGAAAAAATGATTTCAATGTTTTGAACAAAAGACCTTCGTTAAACAAATTTGATATTACATCAATTTTATTGAAGAGTTTAATACTACGATGATAGATATCGCAAAAGAAGTTTCGAAAAACAGCCGAAGCAGTTTTTATTATGCATTTAATCTTTTGCCAACTTCAAAAAGAGATGCGATGAATACTGTTTATGCATTTTGCCGTCAGACTGATGACATCGTTGATGAAGGGCTTGAATCGAAGGCATTGAAGTATGAAAAATTACGTAAGTGGAGAATCGAACTTGAAAAATCATTAAGCGGAGTTTCAGATTACCCGATCATAAATAAACTTGCTTCAACAATAAAAAAATTTAACATTCCGCTTGATCCATTTTTTGATCTGATGAGAGGAATGGAAATGGATTTGCAGAGAAACCGATATCTCACCTTTGAAGATCTTCGTATTTACTGTTACAGCGTTGCTTATACTGTTGGCCTGATGTGCATCGAAATTTTCGGATACAAGCATCCGGCGACAAGAGACTTTGCCATAAATCTCGGAATTGCGTTTCAGCTTACAAACATATTGAGAGATGTAAAAAAAGATGCACAGAAAGGAAGAATTTATCTACCGCTTGAAGATCTGCATCGCTTTAATTATAATGAAAAAGATTTGATGAGTGGAGTTTACAATTCAAATTTTACTCAGATGATGAAATACCAGGTTGAGCGTGCCAGGAGTTATTTTGATAAAGCTACTGCTTGTTTAAATAAGGAAGATAAAAAAGCAATGTTTGCTGCACGCGCAATGCAGCATATTTATTCCAGGATGCTTCAAAAAATAGTCGATGCAAACTATGATGTTTATCGTAAACAGATAAAAATTTCACGATTCAAAAAAATTGGAATTTCTCTCGGAGTTTGGGCAAAGTATAGTTTAGTTTATAGATGACAAAAAAGTGCTTGGTTGTTGGGGGAGGATTTGCAGGTCTATCCGCCGCAGTATATCTATCCAAAAATTCTTTCCAGGTTGATTTAATTGAAGCATCGCCAAAGCCTGGCGGCAGAGCATATTCCTTTCTCGAAAAATCCACTGATACTTCAATTGATAACGGTCAGCACATACTTATGGGCTGCTACGATGAAACTTTGAAATTTTTAAAGATAATAGGAGCAGATAAAAATCTTGCTTATCAAAAAAATCTCGAAGTAAATTTTTTAAAAAAAGATTTTAAAGAGATTACTCTTAAAAGTGCAGGTTTATTTTATCCATTCAACCTGATTTTTGGTCTTTTGAAATTTGAATCACTTATTTTTTCAGAACGATTAACTCTCCTCTGGCTCCTGCTGAAACTGCCATTCATTTCTTCTCAAAAATTTTTCAATCTCTCTGTTTATGATTGGCTGGTAATAGAAAATCAGAATGAAAATATCAGGAAAAGTTTTTGGGACATCATTGCAATCGGTGCTTTGAATACGAGCACAAAAAAAGCTTCAGCAAAAGTTTTTGTTGAAGTTCTGAAAAGAATTTTCCTGAAAGGTAATTTTGCCGCAACTATTATTCTTCCAAAAAAAGGATTAAGCGAAACTTATTGCGAAAATGCATTGGAATATCTGACCAGCAGGGGCAGCAAAATACTATTTTCAGAAACAGTTGAAGCAATCGAAATCGAAAACAGCTATGTGAAGCGCGTACACACATCAAATAGTATTTACAACGATTATAATTACATCATCTTCGCTGTTCCGCATTATTCATTGACGAAAATAATTAAAGATGAATCAATCTTACCTTTAGTCAATTTTGAATATTCAACAATCGTAAATATTCATATCTGGTTAAAAGAAAATAAATTTGAAAAACCATTTTATGGGTTGATACATTCACCGGTTCATTGGGTGTTTAACAAAGGAACGCATCTTAATCTTGTTATCAGCGATGCAAATTATCTTGCTGAAAAATCCAATGATGAAATTTTTGATATGGCTGCAGTTGAACTGAAAAAATATTTAAGAATTGAAAGAGAAATAATAACTGAATTCAAAGTCATTAAAGAAAAACGTGCTACGTTCATTCCTTCGAATGAACTAAATCATCAACGGCCATCGCAAAAGACAAAAATAAAAAATATAGTGCTTGCGGGTGACTGGGTCGATACAGGTTTACCTTCCACGATAGAAAGTGCTGTAAAAAGCGGAAGGACTGCTGCAGAAATAGTGCTTAATGCCTGATTAACAGATGGCATTTTAGTTGTTATAAATTCTTGAGTCTTTAATAACAATTACTAAGAACGATGGGGAAAATAAAAAAGTTAAGTATAGTTCTGTTACTTCTTCTCCTTACTTATACTTCCTTCTCTCAAACTCCGGAATGGATGATAATTGATCTTCAGCAATCGATGCAATATGAATCTATTAAATCATTTTTCGGAATTGATCTGGACAAAGAAGAAATCGTTGAAATCTCATTTGGTGAGTATGGCCGGATTTGGTTTACAACACAGAACTATAAAATTAAATACCTTCCGAACAGCATCGTACTTTACCCGTTTCATGATATTGAAAGACCTCTCTGCTCTCTTACGAATTCTAATGTTAATAATTTCTGCTATTCACAAATATTTGAAAAAGAAATCGCTGAGAAATATCCTCAAAATTCCTGGCTTGAATACGAACATCTATTGGAAAATGATCTTGCCAATAAACGAATCACTGGGTCCTATTTAGAAAAGTATATCGTTACATATGAACTGAACAACTATTCTGCCCCGATATCCTTTGACAGAGAAATATCTTTTGAAGAATTCTCCACTTATTTTTTAACAAATTATCCCAGGTTTCTTATTGAATTAAGTTCACAACAACATTCAAAGAAATCAATAAATAAATCATTTCTAAGTGCTTCTGATAAATTAAATTATGTGAATACTTTTAAATCCCGTTATTGTGGTGAACACATATTTGATGTTGATAAAGATGCATTTGGAAATACTTGGACTGCAACAGGGAAAAATTTAATCAGGTTGAACGGTGATAAGTTTTTTGTTCAAGATATTCCTGCAAT
>Ga0137461_1000112_pt1 | contig 17333 bp, 12 predicted proteins | sample EasRivERMGT746_2_FD_104650 | JGI IMG/M metagenome (GOLD analysis project Ga0137461, IMG submission 104650) | Soil microbial communities from meander-bound floodplain in the East River, Colorado, USA - East River MetaG ERMGT746_2 | ecosystem: Environmental > Terrestrial > Soil > Floodplain ... | reverse complement strand
CGCTGAAGCGTCGGCGTCGCTATTGGAATTTTTGCGCGACACTTTGGAAATGAAAGGCAGCAAGCTGTGCTGCAACACCGGCGAGTGCGGCGCCTGCACGATCATTTACAACGGCAAGCCGATTAATTCCTGCGTGACCATGGCGGCCGATGCTAACGGCGCGCAGATCACGACGATTGAAGGGATTGCCAACGGCGACAAATTGCACCCGGTGCAGCAAGCGTTTATCGACACCGGCGCGGTGCAGTGCGGCTACTGCACGCCAGGTTTCATCATGTCGGTGAAAGCGTTGCTCGACCGCACCAAGAAACCCACGGCGGAAGATATTGAAGAAGCGGTATCGGGCAACATCTGCCGCTGCACCGGCTACAACAAAATCGTCGACGCGATTCATCTCGCGGCTTCGAAACTCTAGGTAACAACAATCGGAAAAAGATGTCTCCCGCAAAGGCGCAAAGACGCAAAGTAAAAAATCCGTCCGGATTCTTTCCGAAACTTGGCGCCTTTGCGCCTTTGCGGGAAAATTTCTTAATCCGATAAGGAGAAAATCGTCATGGCAAAAGCTGAATTCAAAGTCGTCGGCACCAGCCCGGCGAGAATGGGCGGCGTCGAGCGCGTCGTCGGCAAGGGCGTTTACGGCATCGATCTGATGCTCAAAGACCAACTGCATGGCGCCATCCTGCGCAGCCAATACGCGCATGCGAAAATCGTCAGCATCGACACCAGCGAGGCTAAAAAAATCCCCGGCGTTCACGCCGTTGTCACCGCCGCCGATGCGCCGGATGTTCGTTACGGCCGCAGCTATCTCGACCGCTATATTCTGGCGCGCAACAAAGTGCGTTACATGGGCGACCCGGTCGCCGCCGTCGCCGCGGAAACTTTGGCAATCGCCAAGCAGGCGCTCAAGAAAATTAAAGTCGTCTATGAACCGCTGCCGGTAGTCATCGATCAAGAAGAAGCGATGAAGCCGGAAGCGCTGACGCTGCACGAAGACATGCCGCTGCCGAAAAACCTGCCCGAAGGCGTCAAGGTCAAAAACGTTTGCGGCTTCACCCAGGTCCACGTCGGCGATCCCGACAAAGCGATGGCCGAAGCCGACCTGGTCGTCGATGAAGTTTACGAAACCAAAATGATTCATCCGCAGTATCTCGAACCGCGCAGCGCCGCGGCCCAGGTGGAACCGAACGGTAGAATAACCGTGTGGGCCAACGCTCAAGCACCCTTCGCGGTGCGCACCGAGGTCGCCAAAATGCTCAGCGTCCCGCTCAACAATGTGCGGGTGATCTCCGCCGAGCTGGGCGGCGGTTTCGGTGGCAAGGGCAGCGGCATCACCTCGGGCGCCGCCATCGAACCGATTTGCGCGCTGTTGGCGATCAAGGCCAAGCGGGCGGTGATGATCGTCCTCGACAAGGCCGAAGAAACCATCTCGACGACGATTCGCTCCGGCGCGCGCATGTACATCAAGACCGGCGTGAAAAAAGACGGCACCATCGTCGCCCGCACCGGCAAGGTGATCTACGACGCCGGCGGCTACTCCGGCTTCGGCGCCATGGCCGGCGGGCGCTGCACCAACATGCTCGGCGGCTGGTATCTGATGCCCAACTGCCACATCGACGGCTACGTCGTCTACACCAACAAACAAGTCTGCGGCCCGGTGCGCGGCCCCGGCGGCCCGCAAGCGGCATTCGCCGTCGAATCGCACATGGATTCGATCGCAGCGAAGCTCGGCATGGACCCCGTCGAGTTTCGCCTGAAGAACACGCCCAAGGCCGGCGACAAAATCGTCGGCGTGCCCAAGCTGCGCGATGTGTCGCTCGGCGAGACGATCAAAACCGCCGCCGAAAAAATCGGTTGGGGCAAAACCAAATTGGAAAAAAATCAGGGCATCGGCCTCGCCACCGGCTCGTGGATCGAAAGCGCCGGCCCCGGCGGTGGCGCCATCGTCAAAGTCAACGAAGACGGTTCAGTGACGGTGCATATCGGCAAGATCGACATGGGCACCGCGCCGCGCTTCGGCATCCCAGTCATCGTCGCCGAAGAGTTAGGCGTGCCGGTCGAAGATGTCACGGTGGTCAACGTCGACACCGACGCCAGTCCATGGGACGCCGGCACCGTCGGCAGCCGGGCGATCTTAGTTTCCGGCACGGCGAGCCAGCGCGCCGCCATCGACGCGCGCAATCAGCTTTTCAAAATGGCCGCGCGCCAGCTCGAAGCGAGCCCGGAGGATTTGGAAATCGTCGACCGGCAAATTCGCGTCAGAGGCACGCCGTCGAAGTCAGTGTCGCTGGCCACCGTCGCCACCAACGCCCACACCGTAATCGGCGAAGTGATCGGCCGCGGCTATTGTGACAACCTGGAGTTGATGGCGGAAGAAAAAGCCCACGGCAGCTCCCAGCCGTTCACCACGCACGCCTGCATCGTCGAAGTCGACACCATGACCGGCAACGTGAAGATATTGAAATACGTCGCCGTCCACGACATCGGCCAGCCAATTCATAAAGCCGCCGTCGAGGGCCAGATCGAAGGCGCCACAGCGATGAGCATCGGCCAAGCCCTGTGCGAACAGGTCGTCTTCGACAAAGACGGTCGCACCATGAACCCGTCGTTCGTCGATTATCTAATGCCGACCATCAACATGATGCCGCGCATCGAGACGACGCTTGTGTCCGGCTACCCCGGCGCCGGCCCCTACGGCGCCAAAGGCGCCGGCGAAATCGCCTGCGTCCCGCCGATGGCCGCCATCGCCAACGCAATCTACAACGCCACCGGTGTGCGGATTAAAACATTGCCGCTCAGTCCGGAGAATGTGTTGCGCGGATTGAAGGAGGCGGGGAAGGCGTAAGAATTCCCTGTTTTTTTTTGCGAAGAGCGGGGACACAAGACACTGTGCCCATTCTTCGCAATAGTTAAACAGTGATAATAACTCTAGCCCTTGGTCACTTTGACAACCAACTCTGTACTTACCTATAATCGTTATGAGCGATGTGCATGGCATCGAACCCGCTTTAGAAATGTGGTAGTTTGAAATATGTCCCAAGCGACGGAATTTAAAAGAGTTTCTCTGCAAAACTGGGAGGTAGAGTCTCTTCGAGCCACTGCTTTTCATGACCCAGACACCCAAATTGCGTCTAACAATTGGTGGTCAGAGTCTACAAACACTGAGCCAGAGACCCAGGTTGTCCAATCGAAATTTGGGGAAAGACGTTATGAGGGTTCCTTTGCTGGCGGCAAACTTACACTCCTACTCCGACCCGGGCGCATTGATTGGTTACTCGGGGCCGATATTGGTGAGGAGCAAGAGAAATTGAAAGACGCAATCCCGTCGGCTGGACAGTTTGATGTGATCTGTCCGACCTTTACTGAATTGATTGAAAGATGGCTGACAACTACAGCTCCGAAATTAAGTCGCCTAGCTTTTGGGGCGACAGTGTTGTTGCCAGTGACCGATCGCGTGGCGGGATATAAACAGCTATCCTCGTACCTACCTTCAGTTGAACTCGACGCTGAAAACTCTTCGGAACTTCTTTATCGGATTAACCGTCCTAGATATTCACAATCGGCCGATCCGGAGTTACGCTTGAATCGCTTATCGACATGGTCCGTCGCTGCATTCGATGAAAGATTTGTTTCCATGACAGGCGATCAAACAACTGTGGTGAAGAGTGATAAAGTGTTCGCCTGTCGGATCGAGGTAGATATCAACACTTCCCCAGATTATTCTCACAAGTTTGTTCCGCCAAACTCAAGCGTACTGTTCAAAGAATTAGTCAACTTAGGAATGGAAGTTATCGATAAAGGCGATGTCGCATGAATTTGCAGCCAGAGCAACTCATAGATTCTGTTTTTACAGACGAGGGAAGACTTCGCTGGGTGTTTGAGGATGCTAGTAGTAACACCGCAATCTCAATGTCCGACCTTCCAGCAATGCAAACAATAGGCAAAGGCGCCCTTCCGTTTGATACTGGCGCTAGTTTCAACGGTACGATTTTAATGATCGATTTGACGGGATCTGAAAATGCGCCGGCTTTTTTTGTGAGGTCAAATCCCGCATCAGCGGCAACCATTCAGAACCTTTGGGCTAGGTTCAGGACCATATCACACGGAACTCTAGGCGATGTATTAGCGCTCGCCCCGGGAGTTATGTCTCGCTTTCAAAAGATACCTCACCAAGAAATCGATTGGGCACCCTGCCTCTCCGGTTATTCAGAAGATGAGATTGAAGACGGCATGACAGCGGATTTAGGCGAGCGTATCTCACGGTTAGTTCAGCAGCACGGCACTTCAGGTATCAAATCACTGGGATCACTTTTAGAATCGAAGAAGGTTGCGCCCGTCTTAGTCTCACATATCCTACGATGGGTTGGACGTATCAAGAATCCACCCTCCTTCGAAGCGCGATTCAATCTTCTCGTTAGGTGTTTGCGATCACCATCTACGCTGATACGAGATGGTGCATCACTCGGACTTGGCCTACTCGGGAGCGCACGAGCCATACCTTTTTTAACAGAGGCCATCGGAAACGAAAAGCTTCCAGCGCTTCGAAGTGATATGGAGCAGGTGGTAAGAGAGCTCCGAAATTGACGCCGTGCTTTTCAGAAAAGTGGATAAACGTAGCTGGGATTGGAACGACCCAGCATTGTCGTGGTTACCCCCTGGTGACATTCCAGCAGCTCCGGTCAGTGATTTTAGAGCCAGTCCTACGTCACGAATTTCTGTTTGGTACATCGATGACGATAGTTTGAATCTAGAGCGTATCATTGCAGGAATGGCCGCGGCTCTCACAAGCACTGACAAGTTCGACTATGTTCTGTTTCCCGAATCAGTGCTTTCTGAACTGGATTTGACCGCGGAAGAATCCGGAGGGCAATCATGCGATAAAGACGCCAATTCAAAATGGCACCGAGACCTTGTAAAAGTTTCGGCGGGAAAATTGCTCAAATTGGTTCAGCTAGTTCAGCGCAACGGAAATTTCCGTCGCTCATCAGAGGTAAGCGTCATCCAGCTAATCCGAAAGTCTGTTGACAGTGGCTTTATTGTTAAAAGTCATGTTAACGAAAAACTCCGAGATCGAATCTTTCCAAACTAGGACTCTCTGCACAAAAGACGCTAAAGCAGTAGGGTCACCCATTAGCCGGCCTGAGTATTGACTTATTGCGCCAACACGGCACATCGGGGACACACTTTTATTCTTGCAACTATCGCCGATTCCTCGATGCCGACGATTAACATGATGTCGCGCATCGTAACGACACTAGTCGACGACTACTGCGTCGCCGGCGGAATCGCCCTCAGTCTCACCGACGGCCTGCATCGCCAACGCGATCCACAACACAGCAGGCGTGCCCGTCACTTGTGATAGCCGTGTCAGGTGCACCAAACATTCGTGCGATTGACGACTCGCCGGTTCGGCAGTATGCCTCCGGTCAGCGAAAAGGCTGTTTAAAGTTCCTATGGGTTCGTTCCTGCGGGCTTGACATTCACGACATCTGTACATACCCTGTCCATGTACTATACTACGTTAGTTCAGGAGCAATGATTATGGCCGCAGCCGTTGAACGAATAGTCGTGCAAGCGACCCCGCAAGATAAAAAAGCAATCGCCGCCAAAGCGAAGAAACTCGATTTGCCCATTTCGGAGCTGATGCGCCGCGGGGCGTTCGCATACGAAACCAGCGAAACGGATGGCGAGTTAAGCGCACTCGCGGATGCCGCGAAGCTTGCGGCAGTTCGTGCTGGAGCATCCATCGATGACGCGCTTGACTTCATCGCGGCGAGCAACAAACGTATCGCGGCGATGGAAGTGAATGCGGCCAAGTTGCCTGTTCGCAAGGCACGGTAATGGTAATGGGCGTGACCGAAAAGATTTGGGGCGCGCTGACCTCCATGATTAAGCTGGAGGATAAGGTCCACAGGCAGTCCGAAGCAATGAAGGCACAGCAGGCGAAGATCGAGGATCTGACGGGTCGCGTTATTCGCTTGGAAACTCAGTTGGATATGCTGATGCAGGCCGCATCAAGCAAACGCTTGCGAAGTTGAAAAAAAATGGAATCGGGGACAGGCCTCGTAAATGATTCTGCTGAAAAACCCCCTATTCGCGAAAATTCGGGATGAGGAAAAAGATTAACCAAGCTCCGATCGTGCGATATAGAGCATCTGTGTGCAAAATATTTTTTTCTGATTTTCGGAAAAAGACTTTTTCAGCAGAATCGTAAATCCGGTACATTCAGAGCCGCATCACGGCACAAGTTAGATTAAAGCCTGACTTATCAGTCGAACCGTAGCGCGAATCTCTCAAACCACTCGCACCACCCGCTTACCCTGCACAACTTCCATTCAGAGATAAAGGACCGCACCAAGGACGACGATTGGCTCGCCCTTATTTTGCGGTTCGATTTCAGATTGAGTCTGTGTATAATTCACGTATGAGCATGTCAGGGCAACCCGTACACAGCTTAATCGCCGGTCTGCCGCCGGAGATCGCAAAGCGAATCCATCCGCATTGGCAAAAGAACGAAACGGATTACTGGGCCCAACGTGAAAAGTTGTTCGTCCAATACCCACATAAGTGGATCGGTTTTGCGGAGGGAAAAGTCATCGCGTCGGGTACAAGCCCCGTCGAGGTGTTTCACGCTGCACAGGCATCCGGCAAGCATCCCTTCATAACATGCGTTGGCCATGAAAATGAGCCCAACCGGATGCGACGCGCGTCCTTCGCCTACGATTCAACATATCCAAGAGAGCCACTGCCAGTAATCACTGTCGAATTCCGCAGACAAGCGGCGGCTCCTGGATTGGTTTTAGAGCACGTGATTCCCGACACCGGAGCGGACGCGAGCGCAATACCGTGGGCGGATTGTGAGCGATTGGCGCTCGACCCGGGCGAAGGCACACCAAGATTGATGGGCGGTGTCGGAGAAAGTTCGATCCCGACAATCATTTTTCAAGCCTGGGTTCATCTTGACGCCAAGACCTACCCTTGTCGTTTACAAGCGGACTTCACAGGTCACGAGAGAATCGTCGGTCGCGATGTATTGAATGGATTGGATATTTTGTTTCGCGGTGTCGCACGGGAAGTTGTCGTCAATCCGTAACTGATTCAACGGATCAGGCGCTGCTAAGGGTATGGATGAAAAAAGGGGAAGCATGGCGTTCGATCTGAATTTGGCCAAGGAAATGAAAAGTCCTCGATTTGCGGCGGCATTTCAAAAAGAACTCAGTCGCAACCGATTGGCCGAGCAAATCGTCGCGTTGCGCGGAAAACAAGGTTGGACGCAAGCAGATCTGGCTCGTAAGGTCGGAACGACGCAGTCGGGTATCGCACGCCTAGAGAATCCCAACTATCGTAACTACTCATTCTCAACGTTAGAAAAAGTGGCCGGTGCTTTAAAAGCTCGTCTCGTCGTCGGACTCGAAGAGATTCGCCGAAATGCCGCATAACGCGTAAGACGAAGCGTCTATCTTACTTCCTTCCAACACTACGACCTCGGCCCATTGGTCCGATATAAGATTTGTTTATAACTGAGGGGTCCAGGCGATAGGGTCAAGACTTCTGCAGGCTCTCGGGTCAGACTTCGACGATTCGACTATCCTTTGTCATCATGCCGATGCGACTATCCCAGCAGCGACTCCACTACGAGAGCGTCTTTCTTGCACTGTGCCGCCTGACACGCTAGCGTCTAGATATTCTTTTTCGAGGTAAAATTTTCCAATCATGGCCACTGAACCCAACAAAATAATTTACTCGATGGTCGGCGTCGGCAAGTTTTACGATAAGCGCGCTGTGCTTAAAGACATTTATCTCTCCTATTTCTATGGCGCCAAGATCGGCGTGATCGGTCTCAATGGATCGGGCAAGTCATCGCTCTTGCGCATCATGGCGGGCGTCGACAAGGAAATTAATGGTGAAGCTGTTCTTTCGCCGGGCTATACGGTCGGCTATCTGGAGCAGGAGCCGTTGCTCGACGAATCGCGAACCGTGCGCGAAGTCGTCGAAGAAGCGGTGCAGGAGACGGTCAAACTGCTCAAAGAGTTTGAGGAGATCAACGCCAAGTTCGCCGAAGAGATGTCCGACGACGAGATGAACAAGCTGCTTGAGCGACAAGGCGAGGTGCAGGAGAAGCTCGATCATCTCGACGCTTGGGATTTGGACGCGCGCCTTGAGATGGCGATGGACGCGCTGCGCTGTCCGCCGCCGGAGACGCCGGTGAAAATTTTATCCGGCGGCGAGCGGCGCCGTGTGGCGCTGTGCCGGTTACTCTTGCAGAAACCCGACATTCTTTTGCTCGACGAGCCGACCAACCATCTCGACGCCGAATCGGTCGCATGGCTCGAACATCATTTGCAAAGTTATCCGGGCACGATCATCGCCGTGACCCATGACAGATATTTTCTGGACAATGTCGCAGGTTGGATTCTCGAACTCGATCGCGGCCAAGGCATTCCGTTCAAAGGAAACTACACGTCGTGGCTGGAGCAAAAACAGGAACGGCTGCGTCAACAGGAAAAATCTGAAAGCGAACGGCAGAAGACCTTGCAACGCGAACTGGAATGGATTCGCATGTCGGCAAAAGCGCGCCAAGCCAAGGGTAAGGCGCGCATCACTGCGTACGAATCGTTGCTCGATCAGGAGTCGCAAAAGCGCCGCGACGATCTAGAAATCCCGATTCCACCCGGCTCGCGTCTGGGCAACGTCGTCATCGAAGCCGAGGGCGTCAGCAAAGCCTATGGCGACAACCTACTGGTCGAGGACATGACGTTTAAACTGCCGCCTGGCGGCATCGTCGGCGTCATCGGCCCCAACGGCGCCGGCAAGACCACGCTGTTTCGCATGATCACGGAGCAAGAGAAACCTGACAGCGGCAAGATCCGCATCGGTGAAACCGTCACGCTCGCCTACGTCGATCAAAGCCGAACCCTCGATTCGGACAAGTCGATCTGGGAAGAAATCTCCGGCGGCGCGGATTTGCTAAGAATCGGCAACCGCGAAGTCAACTCGCGCGCCTACGTGGCGCGTTTTAATTTCTCCGGAACCGACCAGCAGAAAAAAGTCGGCGCGCTATCCGGCGGCGAACGCAACCGCGTGCATTTGGCCAAGATGTTGAAGGAAGGTGCCAACGTTTTGTTGCTCGACGAACCGACCAACGATTTGGACGTCAACACGCTGCGCGCGCTGGAAGAAGCCTTGGAAAACTTCGCCGGCTGCGCCGTGGTCATCTCCCATGACCGCTGGTTTCTCGACCGCGTCGCCACGCACATCCTCGCCTTCGAGGGCGACAGCAAAGTGATTTGGTTCGACGGCAATTATTCGGAGTACGAAGCCGACCGCAAAAGCCGCCTGGGCGCCGACGCCGAGCGGCCGCACCGGATCAAGTACCGCCAGTTGACCCGCGCGTGATTGACTCTGCCTACCGCGGGTTGAGCGTTTCGCCTATTAGCCGACTATCTGATTTTATTTTACCGCCAGCGAGCGCAGTTTTGCTATAATGGCGCGCATGATCGCTCTCGATCATCTTATCGAGCAATTCGGCTCCATGCGCTCCTCTATGAACTACATTCCCTCCCATGCCGTGAAGCCACCACACCTTCGCGGTTTGTTTGTCGCGCTCACCGGCGCATGCTTAATGATTCTGCAACAAGTCGCTCAACTGTCCGCCCAGGACAACCTTCCGCCGGTCATCGTGAGCGCGTCGCGCATACCGTCGCCGCCCGGCGAGACCGTGACCAGCACGACGGTGATCAACAAGGAACAGATTGAAGCGAAACAGCCGGTGAGCCTCACCGAGCTGTTGAGAAACGTCCCCGGTGTGCACATCGATCAAAACGGCGGCCGGGGCGGCGTGGCATCGATCTATACCCGCGGGTCCGATCCCAATTTTACCCTGCTGTTAGTCGACGGCATTCAAATGAACGATTCGCTCAACAGCCGCGGCGGTTCGTTCAACCTGTCGGATATCGACGTGGCCGGCATCGAGCGCATCGAGATCGTCAGAGGCCCCTTGGCATCGGTCTATGGATCGGCCGCCATCGGCGGCGTCATCAACATCATCACTCGGCGCGGCCGGAGCGAGCCGCAAGGATCCGTCGAACTGTCCGGCGGCAGGTTTGGCTACGGCCGCACGGCGCTCACCGCGAGCGGCGCGAAAGGCATCTTCGACTATGCTTTTTCGACGGCTTACCTGAGCGATGGCGAGCCGGTCCAAGGCAGCGCATTTAGAAACGGCAGCTTCAACGGCAAATTTTCCATCGCGCCATCCGATCATGCGCTGCTCCAGATGGTTTCGCACTTCGCCGATAGCCACAGCGAGACTTTCCCCGATGATAGCGGCGGTCCTAAATACGCCGTGCGGCGCCAAACCGATGGCCGTCATGAACAACAAACCACCGTGGGGTTAAATTTCTCCCATCGCCCGCTCGCTTGGCTCAACTACGATTTGAAATCTTCATTCTACAATAGTGTCGACGGCGTCAAATCGCCGGGGATCGCCCCCGGCGCGCGCGATCCCTTCGGCATCCCGCCCAACCGCAGCAACGGCACGTTTCAGCGCGGCACTTTCACCGGCAGCACGACTCTTTCCGTCCTGGATCACCTGTCGGTCAATCTCGGCTTCGAAGAACAAATCGAGCACGGCTCAAACACCTCTGAGCTAGACTTCGGTTTTTTTACCTTGGGGGGTAAATTCAAGCTCACCCGTTACACCTCGTCGCCGTTTTTCGAGGCCCGCGCGTCATGGCCGTTCGGGCTTACGCTGCAGGGCGGCGTGCGCGCGGATTTCCCCGATAAGTTTTCCGCCAACGTCAGCCCGCGCGTCGGCGCCGCATACAAGATCGCCGCCACCGAAACCACGCTGAAAGCTAACTGGGGACAAGGTTTCCATCTGCCGAGTTTTTTTGCTCTCGGCAATCCGATCGTTGGCAATCCGAATCTGAAACCGGAAACCAGCAAAAGCTTTGACATCGGCGCCAGCCAAAGTCTGTGGAATAAGCATATCGAAGTGGGCGCGACCTATTTTGACAATCGTTATCGCAATATGATCGATTTCGACGCCGGTCCGCCGCCCCAGTTAGTCAATCGCTCCAACGTTAGCGCGCGCGGCGTCGAAGCCGAGTTACAGATCAAGCCCGTCGATGTTTTTTCACTGCGAGCGCAACTCACCTACACGCGCACGGATATAGAAGACAGTTCGGAAGAGATCAGACGGAGGCCGAGATGGCGGGCAGGAATGGACGCGCGTTGGCAGCCGCGCGCCGATTTAAATCTTAACCTCGGCGTGTTTTACGTCGGCAGCGTGCTCGATTCGTCGATCCCCACCGGCGACCGTAACTTAAATCCGTACACGCGTGTCGACCTATCCTCGGTATGGACGGTAACGCCAAAGATCCAATTGTCCGTTGGCGTGGACAATCTATTCAACCGCAAATACCAAGAGGCCATCGGCTTTCCCGCCGCCGCGATCCGCCCGCGGGCTTCCTTGCGCTACGCCTTCTAAAGCTAAGAGGGCGGGTTTCAAACCCGCCCCTGCAATTCGGAATTCTTTTTTGCGCCCTTTGCGCTCTTTGCGGTTAATTTCTCCGGTTCCGAATCTTTGGTTGCGGCGTTGCCGCGCTAGGTTCTTTGCGGTTACCACTCCGAATCCGAATCTTCTTTCTATGTGAACCTTGTGCCCTTTGCGGTCAATTCTCGTCTCCGCTAAGGTCTTCCTGCGCTCGACGGGTGGGGACCGTAGAGATCGGTCTCCATCAGTTGGGCGACTTTAAGCGCGGCTTCCGCGAGCCGCAACGTGGAGCGCGATTCGAGCATCCACGCATAATAGCCCTCCGGCACATCTTCGGTCGGACCATGATGGGCGACTCCTTTCGGCACCCAAGTCAAAGTGCCCGGTTCGGTGACGCTACCCCACGCGCAGGACCGGAGAAATAGACAATCATTTCATCATAATCGGCGTTGTAATGGATCGGCGGGCGGCGCCGATGACGCGCGCTCAAGGTGTAGAGCAATTCGTCGCTGTGCGGCGAAGCGGCGAACTGGGTCGGGTGGCCCGCTTCGTTAGGAGGAATGTCTTTTAGATTTATTTTCCATACGGGATTATTGCCGCCGGCAAAAGCAACCGCGGCAAGTATGTTGTACGGCTTTACGTAGCGCGTGGTCCCGTCGAAGGACTTTACCAGCAGGATCGTTTTACCTTCGCGAGCAACCGAATTATCGATGGTCGCGCTCTCGCTCTTGGGCGAAAACTCCGGCGCCGAATTGAAACGGATCGCTCCCGGCGTTTCGACGATCAACGATAAGGTCGGTCCTGGCGATGGCCGCACAGTGTAGGGCACCGCGCGAGGGATAAAAACAAAATCGCCGGCCCCGCCGGTAATATTGCCATAAGCGGTGGCGAAGCCGATTTCACCTTGTTGAATGAAGTGAACTTCATCGGCTTCAACGTTCGACAGGACAAACGGCATCGGCTGTTCCCTGCCAGAAACGCTCAACTGGGTCCCGCTGCGCGCGGTGAAGACCGGCACGGGCAAAGCGTCGGGCTCGCTTCTGTCTGGCGCGACGATCTCGCCGATGTTGAAGCGATGCGGCGCGTGCGCGCCGGCGACGCGAAGAAAATCGGGCACGTGAAATGGGCGAATGACGTTCACGCCATCGCCGTAAAAACCTTCCCGCGACCAATGCTCGCGATGTTCTTCGTTCTTCTCAGCCATGTTTACCTCCGAACGATGGGAAAGTATTTCAGAGAGCGCAAATCTCTCTTGCCGCAAGCAGCGAACTGGCCTGACCTATTGTTTCCGGTCGTTGCATAACCCATTCTTATCCCCGCCGCAACCGCCGGCGAAGAATTCAGCCACCTCACTCACCTTCTCCCCCTTGTTCCCGGCTTCGCGCGCTGTCCTCGTCTCTCCATGAATTTTCAACTTGCCGTCGCCGCCAGGGCTGAGTATGGTAGGAAACTTTACGCACAAAGAATAGGCGACAAACGGTTATCGCCTCCATCTGGAAAAGCCGCGGATGATGTCATGCTTCGACGAGATCGACAAATAGTAAATGAAAATATTCTGGAAGAACCGAACGATTGCAAGCGGATGATAGAAACGGAAACCAAATGTACCGAGAGGCAAAATTTGACATCGCTGCAGATTTCCTGGCGCTGGTCTGAAGCGACCAGGTAACTTTTGAACAAAGCGCAAAACTCAGGAGCCGACCCAAGTTATGAGCGGCATTTTATGCGTGTACAACGAATCGGGCATCGCCCAAGACGCCCCCCGTTATCTGTCCGGGCTTGGGCGATTGATTCATCGCGGCCCTGATGGCGAGGGCTCGCTGCTTCGTCGGAATCTTTTTCTTGGAGTGCGATGCTCCTTTGTAGGCCTAGGGGCGAGCGAAAATCAGCCAGTCGTTGGCGCCAACGGGCAGATCTTCGTCGCCCTGGATGGGCACATCCATAACCGAGAGGAGCTGGCCGGGAATCTTCGGGCGAGGGGACACTCGGCCGCCGCTTCGTCCGATGCGGCGCTCGTTCTATGTGCGTACACGGAATATGGAGAGATGTGCTTCGAGAAACTCAAGGGCGTTTGGGCCATCGTCCTATGGGATGAGCGCTTGCATCGGCTGATCGTCAGCCGCGATCGGCTGGGAGTGCGGCCGTTGTATATCTATTCCGACGGGCCCAATTTTCTCCTTGCCTCGGAAATTAAGAGCATCCTGAGTCTCAATCCCAGCGCCCGTGCCATGAATCACGAGCGCGTGCGCGACTTCGTCTACAGCGGTCGCATCGACGACTGGAGCAGCACCCTATTCGCTCGAGTTCAGCCTGTCCCTCCGGGCAGCGTCCTCAGAATCCACGCGGATCAAATCACCAGCACGCGGTACTGGACTCTCCATCCGTCCACCGACCGCAGCCTGACGCCGGGCGCCGTCCTCGATAAGCTCGTGGCCGCGGTCGAGCGCCACACACCGGCGGACGTTCCCATCGGCCTTTCTTTGAGCGGAGGCATTGACAGCTCCACCATCGCCGGCATCTTGGCTCGGTCTTCATGGCGGGGAACGCGCAACGTCCGAGCGTTCAGCATCACCCCGCCGAAAACTACCGACGAATCCTTTCTGATCGATGCCACGATTCGACGCACCGGTATTCCCCATTCCTACGTTTCACTCGACGATCTCGATTACCCGCGGTTGCTCTCGCAGCTCATCGACTCACACGATGAACCCATTCAGTTCTCGGGAGTTTTCTACCAGTACGTTCTTCGTCAACGCATGGCGGAAGCGGGGTGCCGAGCTACTGTCGTAGGATATGGGGCCGACGAAATCTTCAGCGGCTACAATTACCTCGCCGTTCCCTTCCTGACAGCTCTTCTAGCAGGTGGTCGGCTAGTTGACTCGATCCGCTTCGTCTTCGGCGCACGCGATTTTTTACGGATGCCAGCGTTCCGCATCGTCGAGAGTACACTCCGGTATATATTTGCCCCAGCCAGAGCGGCAATTGTAGCGCCGCTCAAGCGCGCCATCGGTGAGGAAAGGGTGAAGCGTTTCAGGGGCGAGCCAAGCGCCGAATTCGATGTATTAGCGCCGTTGGCTGATGCGAGGGAGACGGCGCAATCGACACGACCGATGGAGTTTGAGCTCGACGGGATTCCTCGGGGTCGAGCATTTCTCAAAGTCCTGCTGCAGTGCTTCCGGACCAACATCGCCCTGCTGGTAAAATTGGAAGACCGCAATGCGATGGCCCATGGCCTCGAGTTGTGCGCGCCGTTTATGGATCACGAACTGGTAGAGACCGTACTCGGATTCCCTTATCATCGCTTCATGGAGGGTGGCCGAAATAAGGCCGTGCTTAGGAACGCCGCGCATGCGCTGCTCGCGCCAGAGGTGAGCGGATACGCCCGGAAACTGGCCACACCGGGCAATGATGCATTCATCGCGTTCGAAGTCCTTCGACCGCAGTTCCTGGATTTACTCAGCTCCGCGTCGTTCCACGCCAGCGGGCTTTGGTCGCGCCAATGTGAGCAGTTGTATAGGACTGATTCGGCCCGTGGGAGCCGAGCCTCGCTTTGGTTCCACGTGTACATGGTGCAAAAATGGTACGAGAGAGTGGTCCAATCAGGCTGATCCTTAGTTAGTTTGGAGTTGTATGACACCTTGGATTCATTATCCGCGGCCAGGGCATCGCCGGGGACTGCAGTGACCGTGGCGTCATTTACGGAATCAGCCGCGCCACCGGCAAAGAGCGTGCTATCGGCGGCAACCATAAAGTGGTGGTCTTTCGCTTGGCCGACGGGCTTTAGGAACGGTGTTTTTCACGGTAAGTTGAGGGCGGTTGTTATCACGTTGATAAAAGAGGCCGCATGAAAATATTTTTCGTACTGGCGGTCGCTGTCCTGTGGCACGTCAACTTGCCCGCGCAGGACGCGTTTTACCAGGGTAAAACTCTTAGGGTGATTGTCGGCAGCGGTCCGGGCAACACCCAGGATCAGATGACGCGGTTGATCGCGCGCTTTCTGCCGAAATACCTGCCGGGACATCCGAACACCATCGTCGAGAATCGCGGCGGCGCCAGCTCTCTGATTCTGGGAAACTATCTATTCAGCGTCGCGAAGGGCGACGGCTTGACCGTCGGCGTGATTTCCCGGGCGCTCTACTTCGACTAGTTGGTCGGCCGCAAGGAAGTGCAGTTTGATTTCAAGAAATTCACCTGGATCGGCGGTCCGGTCGAAGGTAACGAAGTGCTTTTCATCGGCGGCGCCACGCCTCACAAATCAATGCGCGATGTCGTCGTCATGAGCGACGCGGTCAAGTGCGGCGACTCGGGCACGACGTCAACAGGCTACTATATCCCCAAGCTGATGAACGAACTTTGCGGCGCCAAGTTCCAGATCGTTACCGGCTACAACAGCGGCGCCGAGATGGACCTGGCAGTGCAGCGCGGTGAAACTCAATGCCGCGCCACCAGCGTGGCGGGCTATACCGGCTTCGGCGCGTTCAAAGATTGGCGCCAAACCGGATCGGCTCGCGTGCTGGTGCAAACCGGCCGCAAGCGCGACGCCAAGCTGCCGGATGTGCCGACCGTGTACCAACTGATGGACGATTTCAAAACTCCAGAGGCAGGCCGGCGACTGGCCACGGTGCTATTGAGTCCGGGAGAATTTGGTTGGCCGATGGTCGCGCCGCCGTGTGTGCCGGCGGATCGAGTCAAAGCACTGCGCGCCGCCTTCACCAAAGCGATGGCCGATGGGGAATTTATCGCCGAGGCGAAAAAACGCCAGCTCGAACTCGATCCATCGAGCGGTGAAGCGCTGGCGCTGGTTGCCAAAGAAGTGATGGCCCAGCCCGCCGCCGTGATCAAGCGCATGAAGAAATTGTTGGAGAATTAATTCGTCATTCCGGGCGAGCTGGCGATGGCTAGCGAGACCCGGAATCCAGATTGAGGGGGGCTGGAGCCCTTCCTGCGCGGCAATGATGGTCTGAGAACTAGTGCAACCGTTTTGCGACTTTTCGTCAGAGTATAGTGAACATGTGGCAATGCTGAAACATAATCAGGACCAATTTTTGGAAGGCAAAAATTGAAACTACGCATCGGTAACGCCTGCTGGCACGCTTTTCATGTCCAATACGCCGCGCTCGCCATCGAAGCCGGCTTCTTCGCCCAAGAAGGCATCGAGGTGGAAATCGTTCACGCCAAGATCAATCCCAAAGCGATCGAGTCGAGCCGGCCCGGCGGTGAACGTTACGATGAAGTCGGCACGGTGGTGCGCGACATGATGGCGTTTGGCATCGACATCATCCCCGACGTCCACGTGCGCACGCCCTTCGCCGAGCGCGTGCTCGGCAACGACCAGGTGCGCATCATCGGCGGCTGGCGCAGCCAATTTCGCGGTACGCTGGTGGCGGCGTCCGGCATCAAGTCGATCACGGAGTTGAAAGGAAAGCGAATCGGCGACTGGTACAAAGGCGGCATCGCCACAATGTGGTACGAGCAACAGTTTCGTAATGCCGGCATCGATCCCGACCGCGAGATCGACTGGAAGATCGGCTACAAGTACGGCTCGCTCAGAGAAGCGTGGAAACCGTTGCTCGCCGGCGAGACCGATGCCGCCATCGTGCAAAATCCCTTCGTGCCGCAACTGTTGGAGCGCGGCTTCAACAAACTCTACGACTTCGTCGAGGACAACAAACCGCACGGCCGGCCGGATCGCGTGACGGTAGCGCGCAAATCCTTCATCGAGCGCAACCCGGAACTGATCAAGCGCTACTGGAAAGCGTCCATCCGCGCTTATCAATTTATGCGCATCAAAGCGAACTATCCGTTCTTCCGCTTCGTCGAAGCCAAACTGCGGGTGAATAAT
>Ga0137461_1000111_pt1 | contig 17338 bp, 18 predicted proteins | sample EasRivERMGT746_2_FD_104650 | JGI IMG/M metagenome (GOLD analysis project Ga0137461, IMG submission 104650) | Soil microbial communities from meander-bound floodplain in the East River, Colorado, USA - East River MetaG ERMGT746_2 | ecosystem: Environmental > Terrestrial > Soil > Floodplain ... | reverse complement strand
CTCGGCTTTTTGGAAAGAGAGCAGCGTCTGGTAATCGCCGCGCGGTGGCAGCAGGCGCTCTGAAGAATGAGAAGAATGGGAATCATGGGAATTATTTTTCCCATCGCTCACATTCTTCACATTCTTCCCATCGTTTTTCATAGCAGCCCTCGAATGCCTGCCAGCACTTCCGCGCTCTCGGCGTCCAGCGCGGCGATTTCGTCCATGATGATCTCCGGGCTGCGGTGCGTGATTTCCTCGCCGCCGTTCGGGTTCTTCACGGAGAGGTCGAAGGTCGTCGGGTCGATGCTCTTGGCGTCCACGCTCCAACTCTTGGGCGAGTCGGCGCAAGTTTTTTGCAGCTTCACGAACTCGGCAAGGTCGGCGTCGTTGAGCGGGTTGGTTTTGCCGAGGTTACGGCCAGGGTCGAGCTGGTAGAACCAAATCTTGCGCGTCTTGCTGCCTTTCTCGAAGAAGAGCACCACGGTCTTCACGCCAGCGCCCTGGAACGTACCGCCGGGCATATCGAGCACGGTGTGGAGGTTACAACTTTCCAGCAGCAGCTTGCGCAAGCTCACCGAGGCGTTGTCGGTGTTGGAGAGAAAAGTGTTCTTGATGACCACGCCGCCGCGCCCGCCGGCCTTGAGAATCTTGATGAAGTGCTGGAGGAACAGGAACGCGGTCTCGCCGGTGCGGATGGGGAAGTTTTGCTGCACTTCCTTGCGCTCCTTGCCGCCGAAGGGTGGATTGGCCATCACCACGTCGTAGCGGTCCTTTTCCTGAATATCGGCGAGGTTTTCGGTGAGCGTGTTGGTGTGGATGATATTGGGCGCTTCGATGCCGTGCAGGATCATGTTCATGATCGCGATGACGTAGGCGAGGGATTTCTTTTCCTTGCCGTAAAAAGTGCGCTCCTGAAGGGTGCGGTCTTGCGCGGTGGTGCGATCGGGATAGGTCTGCTTCATGTAATCGAACGACTCGCAGAAAAAGCCCGCCGAGCCTACTGCGCCGTCGTACATGCGCTCGCCGATGCGCGGCTTCACCACTTGCACGATGGCGCGGATGAGCGGGCGCGGCGTGTAATACTCGCCGCCGTTGCGCCCGGCGTTGCCCATGTTCTTGATCTTGGCTTCGTAGAGGTGCGACAGCTCGTGCTTCTCGGTCTGGGAGCGAAAGCGCAGCTCGTCGATATGGTCGATGATCTCGCGCAGGTTGTAGCCGCTCTGAATCTTGTTTTTGATCTCGCCGAATATTTATCCGATCTTGTATTCGATGGTGTCCGGCCCGGTTGCACGTTGCGTGAAGCCGCTCAAGTATGGAAATAGCTTTTGATTGACGAAGTCGCGCAGGTCGTCGCCTACCATGGCGGTGTTGTGGTCGAGCTTGCCATCCTTGCCCTTGGGCGCCGCCCAGCTTTCCCAGCGATAGGGTTTGTCGAGGATGTAGCTGTATTTCTTACCGCCAAGCGCGGCCTCGTCGGCACGGTCCTGCTCCAGGCCGTCCAAGTATTTCAGGAAAAGCAGCCAGGAAGTCTGCTCAGTGTAGTCGAGCTCGGTGGTGCAACCCGCCTCTTTCCACAGAACGTCGTCGATGTTTTTGAAGGCTTGCTCGAACATGATTCACTCTATTGGGGAAATCAAATTCTTGTCAAACACTCATCCACGACGATCCGCCAACGGCCAAGATCAAAGCATTCCGCGAGGAAAGCGGTCGTCATCGATTTTGGACCAACGTTCTCTAGATCACCCCAACGCCGATCCACCGCGTTCATGCAAATGTTCCAAACGTAAAACTGATCGGGAACAACTCAGCTGGAATTGGCGTTACTTTACGGAAATCAGCCGCGCTCTGACAAGGGATGGGGCGGAAAAGGATAAGGCAACGGGATGAAGGATGAATCAGGGAAATTGCCGTGATCGTGGTGGGGGGAATATCTTTCGCGAGTGGGTGCGATTGTTTTCATTCCAAACGTTAGAGGAATTGAAAAACCGCGGGTAATCGACTGGCGATTTGCTTTACAGCTTGGATGAAATGTCATTCAACTTTCACTTTGGCGTCTTCGATGATCACCTTGTAGTTGTATCCGGCGCCCAAATTTTTATCGAGCGTAACGGTTCCTTCTAGCAAAACCGTGTCGCCCACTTTCGCTTTGGCTTGGGTCGTCACGGTGAGATCGTTGGCCGGCTCCTTGCCTGTGCCATCGCGCAGATGGAGCCAGTTCTTGCCCATGATGGCCTCGTTGTACTTGACGACTTTGCCGCGCAGCGTCACTCGTTTGCCGTTGAGCTTGTCCTTTTCTTGATAAACTTCCTGCACCGTCTTGCCGCCCTTCGGTTTGACGATCTTCGAGAAGTCGGGCTTGGGCGCGGCCGGAGCGGCGCCACCGTGGGTGTCCATTTTCGGATGGCCTTCGGGCAGCGCCACGCTGGCTGCGCGAGCGATGCCGGCACCGTAATGATTCAAGGCTACAGCACTCGCGCCGAAAATGCTGACCGCTAATACAAGCCGGCCGGTTGACCAAAAGGTTTTTCTCACTGTTTCTCCTTCGCTGCAGTATTTCTGTCGGACTGAATGGCAACCCTGGCCAACCTCTTTACCGATATCATTAATCTAAGAAAAAATAATTCGCAGGCTAGAGCCTATCTCCGATTTTACGCAAGATCTCTTTGCGCCAGACATCCCCTAAGGCGCCTTCATGGCATCGGCGATCCAGGCGCTCACCGAAGCCGGCGAGGGAATACGCCCCGACGAAACAAGTTTTTCGTTAATCACCAGCCCGGGTGTGGACACGACGTCATAAGCCAAGATGTCGTTGTAATCGGTCACCTTGGCGAACTCTGCCGTAACGTTCATGTCGCTTGCGGCCTTACGGGCGATCTCCTCCAAGCGTTTACAATTGGCACAGCCAGGGCCGAGAATTTTGATGGTCAACATATCGAAACCTCCTGCATGATCAAAAAGTTTGCCCTTGTTTAGCGTCTAGCTGATTATTGCGCGGGTTCACGAGCCATAAAGCGAGCCCCAGCAGGGTCAGAAATAGCGCGAGATACAGGACGACGACTCCCAGGCTCATCCCGTCCACCCACGCGCCGTAGATAAGACCAGCAACCGTGCTGAAAAGCGCAACCCAGCCGACATAGGTCCAGGTCTTGAGTTTACCGATGACGGCGGAAAGGATCAGGATGCTTTGCAGACTGAGCTCCGGATCGGCCATGAGATATGCCAGCAGAGGGCCGCGGTGCATGCCCAGGCGGAGAAACATTTGAGCGATCGGCACTTCCACCAACGTCGGAAAGTACATGAAGACACCGAAAGCGACGCCGGTCAGATTACCGAGGGGCGTGTTGCTTCCGGCCAGGCTTTCGATCCACTCCGGGCGGATCAGTACCCGGATGACACCGACCAAAAACACCCCGACCACCAGCAGCGGAAAGATCTGTTTGACGAAGCGCCACGACTCCCACAACCAGTCACGCAATGCATCATCGCTGAGATAGGCGCGGCCGAGCTGGAAGAGCACGGCCAGCGCCAACAACACGCCGAAAAACTTACCGGTGAACCCGACACGCAACCCGGTAGGCGTCGACTGCATGTTCAGGGCAGCCACCAACAGCGTCCAGCCAATCAGAGCTATCGCCGCCCTTGTCCACGCACTGAAACCTTCGTGGATGCGCTCGAAGCCACGCCATGAAGCCAGCCCAATGGCTGCGAGCAGGAGAATCAGAATCACACCCTGTAGCGAAATGCCTTCTTCCCCTTTGCCGGCATCGAAAGGAACCAGGCGGTCGAGCAGCGCCTGAAACTCCTGTGCCCCCGGCAGTGGTAGGTTCGTGTTAAGGTAGGAATCGGTGAGAAAATCGAGCTTCAACGTGCCGAAAAGCAGCAGTGCAATCCAGCTGAGCAGAAAAATCAACGCACTGCGGCTAATACCTTTAACGCTCTGCGCCGCGAACATCTGACTGGTCGCCGCATCATGGGCTGCGTCCTCCGAGCGAAACAGCAGGGCCATGATCAGGCCGATGCCGATACCGAATGCAAGTGAGAGAAAAAACCGGGCCAAGGCCAAGTCGACGCCGATGACACTGCCTGTGTAAACCAACGCCAAGACGTTAGCCGCTGGGGCGAAAAAAAGAAACGTAATTGCGGGGCCGATGCCGGCGCCCTTTTTGTAGATGCCAGCGAAAAGCGGCACGATCGTGCAAGAACACACCGCCAGCAAGCCCCCCGCCAGTGCAGCCGCCGGATACGAAACCGCTTGCCGCGTGTTGCGGCCAAGAAAACGCGTCACGCTTTCCTTTGGGATTAGCGCGGTCATCGCCCCGGCAATATAAAATGCTGGTAACAGACATAAGAGCACATGCGCCGCTAGGTACGCCGCTAGATTACCTAGTCCGCCACGAATTGCATTGACCAAGAACGCCGCGATATCCATCACCAGCTCCATTCTCGTCGCCGGACAATTGAATTCACTTGATACAACTCCTCCGTGATTACGCTGGTTGACTGTTAGAAAGTTCAAGCGACGAGAATCTTGGCCGTCCGGTGCACATTAAAGTTTATAGCCGATCTTGCGCAGCAGCTCTTTGCGCCACGCGATTCCGGCTTGGTCTTCGATGCCTTTGCTCTTGCCGCCGTCGATGACGCCCAGGATGCCGCGGCCTTGATCGGTTTCGGCGATCACCACTTCGACGGGATTAGCGGTGGCGCAGAAGACGCGGCAAACTTCGGGGACCATTTTGATCGCGTTGAGCATGCTGACGGGGAAAAAACCGGCGCCGAGAAAAACTATGAAGCTGTGGCCGGCGGACAGCGCCAGGGCGTTGCGCTTGGCCAATTCTATCATCGAATCATCCGTGCCGCTCCAGCGAATCAGCATCTCGCCCGATGATTCGCAGAAAGCCAGGCCAAACTTTATTCCCGGCACCGCTTGCGCCAGCGCTTCGTGCAGGTCTTCGACGGTCTTGATGAAGTGGCTTTGGCCGAGGATGAAGTTGATCTCGTCGGGCTTGTCGATCTTGACGGTGAGCAATTGCACGGCGTAACTCCTCGAAAGCCGTCCATAGTGATAATTAACCGGCGCGGATGAGCAGCACCGGAGCAGCGGAATGCTGGATCACTTTCTCGGCGACGCTGCCGAGCAGCCAACGGCCCACGCCGGACCTGCCGTGTGTCGACATCACGATCAAGCCGTTTGGCGTTTTCACGTCGATGTCGATGATTTCACTGGCGGGGTCGCCTTCGATGGCGGTGGCAATGACGCGATCCAATCCATGCGCCCGCAGTTCCTCGACCTTGCCGTCGAGGTAAGTTGCCGCTTCTTGCTGCATGGCTTCGCGGTACTGCGCCGGCCCTTGGCCGATGACGCCATCGGCGAGGACGTAGACGTTGGCCGGCAAAGTGTACATACGCATCAGGTGAATTTCACAATTCATGCGCTTGGCCAGTTCCACCGCGTGACGCAAGGCTCTTTCCGCTAATCCCGAACCGTCGAGCGGCACAAAGAGGGTTTTGAGTTGAGATCGCGCTGCTACCGGCTCTGCGTCCTCGGACGGACGAATGAGCAGCAACGGATTGGCGGCGGTCTGGGCGACTTTACTGGCGACACTGCCGATCAACCAACGCCGAATGCCCGACATGCCATGGGTCGCCATCGCGATCAGACAAGCCGGATCGCTGCTCGCGCGATCGACGATGACTTCGGCGGGACTGCCAAGTTCCACGATTTTGTCGACCCGCCTCGCCGAAGCGAAATATTTCTTGGCGACTTCATCCAGATACTTGCCGCCCTGGAGCGGCGGCGCGCTAGCTGTCATCTTGTCCGGTTCGTTGACGCTTAGCAGCTCCACCGAGGTTTGCAGCGCTTGAGCGAGCGACTGAGCGAACGGCAAAATCTGCTCCGCTAGTTTAGAACCATCGAGCGGCACGAGGATTTTACGATACATAGTTGATTCCCCCCGCCACACCAACAAATTACGGCGCGGCTCGCACGATCAGCACCGAAGCGGCGCAATGGCGTAGCACCGTTTCGGCGACGCTCCCGAGCGCCCAACGCTTCACGCCCGAGCGTCCATGGGAGCACATGGCGATCAATTTATCCGGGTTCCTGAGCCCATACTTGATAATCTCGTCGGCGCTGCCCCCTTCCTTCGAAGCATAGGAGAGCTTTTCCAAACCAGCCTTCGCCAACCCATCGCGTTTCTCTTCGAGATATTGCTGCACCTCCGCTTCGATCTCCGCGCTCAACCGTTGCGGATCCACGGCGTAAGAAGCGCCGGCTTCGTAGAAACCATACGGAATGGAGTAGGCGCGAAACAGGATCACTTCGAGGTCGAGTTTTTTGGCGAGATCGGCGACCGGCGCCAGCACCTGCTCGGCTAAGCCGGAACCGTCCAGCGACACGATGACTGCCCCCAACCTTTTTTCTCCTTCGGTTTGCGCCGTCTCGGAAGCGCGAATCAGCAGCAGCGGAGCGCTGGCACCGCGCAATACTTTCTCCGCGACGCTGCCCAACAACCAGCGGTTGAGACCGGAGCGGCCGTGGGTCGCCATGCAAACCAGCGTATCTCTTTCAGCCGCCGCCGCTTCAATGATGACGCCTGCCGCATCGCCTTTGGCGACCTTGCATCGGACCGGCGCGCCGGAAAAACTTTGAGCGATCCGGTTCAAATACTCAGCGCGGCGGCGTGTCTCATCTTCCGCCAATGTATCAAGAAACAAACCCGTGGCGGCGGACACATGGCGTTCCATCTCGGCTAGATCGATGGCGCACAGCAAATCGACCGGCACTTTCAAGCCGCGGGCGAGCGCGCGCGCATAGGGCAGAGCGTTTTCCGCGATTCGCGAACCATCCAGCGGTACGAGGATCTTGCTATACATGAGCGGCTTCCATTGACGAGAAGGATCAAGTGCCGGCGCGCAGCACCAGCACCGGATTGCGCGCGTGGCGTACGACCGTTTCGGTGACGCTGCCGAGCACCCAACGCTTCACGCCGGAATAGCCGTGGCTGCACATGGCGATCAAACTGTCCGCCGTGGCGCCGGCGATTTTAATGATCTCATCGGCGCTCAGACCTTCCCTGGCAACGTAAGAAACTTTTTCGCAGCCCTCGCGCTTGAGCTTGGCGGTTTTCCGTTCGAGGTAGTCGATGGTTTCCTGGCGCAACCGAGTGAGCAACGCTTCAAGATTAACCGGGTCGTAAAACCCTTCGCCCGCGGTGTACGCGCCGTAGGGAATCGCGTAGGCGCGCAGTAAAATAATTTCGAGCTCGAGCTTGTGCGCCAACTCGACAACTGTCGGCAGCACACTCTCGGCCAACTCCGATCCGTCCAGCGGCACGACGATCGATCTAAGCAGCGCCGCGCCCGCGGCTTTAACCTCCTCGGTTGAGCGGACGAGCAGCAAAGGATTGGCCGCGCCGCGTAGTACTTTCTCCGCCACGCTGCCCAACAAAAAACGCTTGAGACCCGAGCGGCCATGGGAGGCCATCGCGATCAGCGTGGTTTTATCCGCTGCGGCATTGGTGATGATCAGCTCCGCGGCGTGGCCCTCGGCCACCGTATTGGTCACGGCCGAGCCGGAGAATGTTTTTTCAACCGCGGCCAAGTATTCTTCAATACGGCGCGTCTCGTCCGCCACCACGCTAGTCATGTAGAAACGCTCGATCGTGGCTAAACCGCGCGCCAACTCGACGGTATCGACCACGCCGAGCAACTCGACGGCCAGCGGCAACTTGGCCGCCAGCGCGTGAGCCAAGGGCAGCACCTGTTCGGCGCTCGGCGAACCGTCCAGCGGCACTAGAATTTTCTTATACACGGTCTCGTTCCTCTGCTACTCCGCACCATCACTTCGCCCGCACCACCAGCACCGGATCGCCGCAGTGGCGCACCACGGTTTCCGCGACACTGCCGAGCAGCCAGCGTTTCACGCCGGATCGCCCATGGGATGACATGGCGATTAAGTTGTCCGGAGTCTTACGCCCCAGAGCGATGATTTCGTCACCGGCAAAGCCCTCTTTGATCTGCATCGAGACCTTTTCGACGCCGAGCTTCTTGACCTCGGCGATTTTCTTTTCGAGATATTCTTTCGCTTCGTCGCGCACGCCCGAGATCAGCTCGTCATAATTCACCGCGGAATAACCGTCGTCGCCGGCGTAGGCGTTATAGGGAATGTGATAGGCGCGGAACAACACGACTTCGAGATTGAGCTGCTTGGCCACGCCTGCGACCAGCGGCAGCACGCTCTCAGCCAACTCCGAGCCATCCAAAGGAACCACCACCGACGTCAGTTTCTCCTCACCCGCTCCCTTGGCCTCTTCCGCGGCGCGAATCAGCAGCAAGGGATTTGCCGTGCCGCGCAGCACCTTCTCGGCAACGCTGCCGAGCAGAAATCGATTCAAGCCCGAGCGTCCATGAGTCGCCATGGTAATCAGCATGCCGGTGTCGCTTTCGCCTTTTTCAATGATGGTATCTTCAGCGCGACCCTTTTCTATCGTGCAACTGACTTTGGCTTCAGGAAACGTCGTGGCGATGCCTCTGAGATAGGTCGTGCTGGCGCGCACGCCGTCCTCGATCATGGTGTCGAGGTGGCGAACCTTTTCCGCCGAGATGTGCGTCGCCATCTCGGCGATATCGATCACCGCCAACAATTCGATGGGAACCTTAAACTTGCCGGCCAGGTAACGAGCGTAGGGCAGAACTTTTTCCGCCGTCTTGGAACCGTCCAACGGTATCAACATCTTAGTAAACATAATTCCCTCCTGGTCTCCTTCCAATCGTGCCGATCGCCCTACGCTCTTCACTGCGGATCATTACTCAACCTTCACCTTGACCTCTTTGGCCTTAGCTTCTTCGGTCTTCGGAATGCGCACTTCCAAGATGCCGTTCTTGAAAGAAGCCTTAACTCTATCGGCGTGCACCGCCTTGGGCAGCTCGATGTTTCTGACGAAACTGCCGTAGGAGCGCTCGCAACGATAGTAGTTTTCCTCCTTGACCTCGTCTTCTTTCTTTTTCTCCCCTGTGATGGTCAGCGTGTTGTCGGTAAGCTTCACTTCAATATTGTCCTTGTCCATGCCGGGGAGCTCGGCCTTAACGACGATGTCGTCTTTTTCTTCGAAGAGATCGACCACCGGCGCACGGACTTCCAACCGATCGCCCCCAAGCCATCTTTCCGGCCACCACGGGTGAAGTCTCCTGCCGAAGAAGTCGCCCATCATCCGGTCCATGTCTGTTTCCCACCTCGTCAGATCCATAAACGGTCGCCACGGGGTGACAGCCTTGGTTTCTTTCTCTTTTGCTTTGTCCGCCATTGTGAATTCCTCCTTTTTCTTGATACCGGGATCAGTCCCCACATAGGGCATTCCGCAATCGTCATGCCAGAAATTATCGGCGATTTACCGCTGCTTACATGTGGGTTTTTCGCAAGCTTGAAAAATTTCCCGGTGAAATCTCGCGAAGCTGCAATAAATCGCCGATGCCGATGATAAACCCGTTATTCGCTGCGACCTAAGTGATGAATCCCCTGGCACTGGTCTTGCGCTTTTTAATCGGCGGCAACTCTAGGAATCCATATGATCGAAGTGCGATTTCACGGCCGCGGCGGACAAGGCGCCAAGATTGCGAGCCGCATACTTGGCCGCAGTGGATTTCTCGGCGGGCTTTACGCCCAGGACTTCGCCTTGTTCGGCGCCGAACGGCGCGGCGCCCCGGTGGTTTCTTTCACTCGCTTAAGCAACGGCCCGATCGATCAGCGCGGCAATATCGAACAGCCGAATCTAGTGGTCGTCATGGACGACTCGCTATTAAAGGAAGCGCCCGGTCAAGTATTTCGTGGCGTGAGTGAAAACACGCCGGTGTTCGTGAACGCCGATCCAGAACGAGTCGAATTAATAGTAAAGGACTTACCGGCCGCGAATTATCGCTTGATCGATCTGAGCAGCATCGCTAGGGAATTCATCGGGCACGCCTTCGTCAGCGCCACGGCGGCAGCCATCGCCGCGAAATCTGTTCTCAGCATCACAGTAGCAGCCCTTTCAGAAGCTGTCAGGAGTGAAATCGCCGAGTTTGGGCTGACGGCGGATCTGGTTGAAAGGAACGTTGCGGCAGCTCTGAAAGCTTATCAACGCGCACCAGCTGTGGATCTTGTCGTTATGAGAGCATCCCCGAAAACCGTTGAGCCGTCGCTGCAGGCCGTGCCCTATCTCGGCTCGGCTCAGTTCGCCGGCCCGACGATACGCCACCGCGGCAGCGCCGCTTTGCGCGCCACCGGCAACTGGCGCACGGAACGGCCGGAAATCGACTTGGCGAAATGCCAGCGTTGCTTCCTTTGCTATCTCTATTGTCCGGAAGCGGCGATGACGCTCGATGCCGAGAATTTTCCCCACGTCGACTACGATCACTGTAAAGGCTGCATGATCTGTTACGAAGAGTGCCCGACCGACGCAATTGCACGAAGGATGGAATTGTGAGGATCATCACCAGCAACAATCTATGTCGGGGCGCAATTCATTGCGCCCGCCCCGGTGTCACATGACCCGCACGATGTTAACCGGCAACGCGGCTGCGGCTTGGGGCGCACGGCTCGCCGAAGTGGATTACGTACCGGCGTTTCCGATTACGCCGCAGACCGAAATCATCGACACCCTGGCGCGCTGGTGTGCGGAACGTGAAATACCCGCGCGCCTCGTGATGATGGACTCCGAACATTCGATGCTCGCCGCCGCGGCAACAGCTGCGGCAACCGGTGTGCGAGTCTTCACCGCAACCTCAAGCCAAGGTTTGCTTTATGGCTTCGAGATGCTTTATGCCATCGCGGGGTTGCGCTTGCCGCTAGTCCTAGTCAACGTCGCGCGCGCGCTCGCCCATCCGATCACGTTGGAACCGGATCATAATGACGTGCTCGCAGCGCGCGACACCGGTTTTCTCCAGTTTCACTGCGAAACCAGTCAGGAAGTGCTCGATTCAATCTTGTTGGCCTACCGGCTCGCGGAACATGAAAGAATTCTTCTGCCCGTCATCGTCAACCTCGATGGCTTCTACCTTTCGTTTACGCGCGAAGCTGTAGACCTACCGCAGCTTGAAGAAGTGCGAGAATTCCTGCCCAGCTTCGCACCGGCGTATCCGGTCCTGTCCGGCAAGGAATCTGTCGCCCTGGGCGCCGCCGTGCTCGATGCCAGTTTGTACAGCTATTTCAAACACCAGATGCACAACGCCGCTGAAAGCGCCCTGGCAATCTACCCGCAAATCGCCGCTGAGTTCGCCGAAAGATTCGGCCGGCGTCACGAAATGATCGAATCGTTCATGCTCGACGACGCGGATTACGTCTTCGTCATGACCAACTCGTTCGCGTCCATGGGCAAAGCGGAGATCAAGAGATTACGCAATGGCGGAAAGAAAGTTGGACTGGCGCGGCTGAGAATGATTAGACCCTTTCCCCACGAAGCGATTCAACAGCTGCTCGCCGGCAGAAAAGGCGTGGCGGTCATCGATCAGAATATCTCCGTCGGCAAAGGCGGCATCCTGTTTAGCGAGATCGCCAGCGCGCTCTATGGTTTGAATGATCGTCCAGCGGTGCTGCTCTCGTTCATCGGCGGTCTTGGCGGGCGAAGATTTCGCCCCGGCGAATTCGCCGGCATGCTCGCAGCCATGGAAACGCCGAGCGCAACCGGCGCTGAGATGGCGCGCCCGCATCTGCTGTTCACCGGCGAAGAATGCCGCGAGGTGGGCCGTTTCTTTGACATTGCCAGCAATGAGCCTGCATCGGAGCATCCCCCTGTAGGGGCGGGTTTCAAACCCGCCCTTCACGCCAGCGAGGATGTGAAAGGAATCCCATGAAGCGTGAAGCCTACAAAAGTTTGCGCACGATCTCTCACAGCGACCCGCTCGGCCCCGGCGGCCCGCTCTGCGCCGGCTGCGGCGGCCAGCTGAGCTTGCGGTTGTTTCATAAAGCGCTCGGCGAGAACGTAATCTTCATCAACGCCGCCAGTTGTTCGACTTTGCTCGCCACCTATCCGTTCACGCCGCTCAACTCTTCATGGATTTACACCGCAATGGCGTGTGCTCCCGCCGGCGCCCAGGGCGTGCGCGATGCGCTCGATATTCTCAAAGCCAAAGGCAAGCTAGGGCCGGAACAGGATCGTAAAGTCGTCGTGCTCACCGGCGACGGCGCGGCGCAGGACATCGGCTTGCAGTCGACCATGGCGGCGATTTATCGCGGCTTGGATTTTTATTACCTCTGCTATGATAACGAATCTTACGGCAACACCGGCTTTCAAACCTCCGCGAGCACGCCGTACGGCGCGCGCACGGCGACTGCGCCGATCACGCCGTCATCGCCGCACGGCAGCTTGCACGAGCGGCGCGACTTGTTTGAAATTTGGCGCGTGCAGAAACCGCCCTATCTGGCGACGATCTCCGCGACTTATCCATTGGATCTTTCCGAAAAGGTTTATCGCGCCTCGAAGTTCACCGGGCCGAAACTTTTCATCGCCTTGTCGCCTTGCCCGCCGGGCTGGGACGTCGATCCCGAGTGGTCCATCGAAATCGCGCGCTTGGCGGTACAAACCGGCATCTGGCCGCTCAAAGAAGCGATCCATGGCGAGGTGAGCCACACTTATCTGCCGCGCAAGTTCGCCCCGGTGGAAAATTATCTGAAACGTCAGGGCAGATTCCGCCATCTCTTCGAACCGAGCCGCGATGACGAAACCATCGCGCATATTCAAGCGACTGTGGATCGCTACTGGAAAGAAGCAAATGTCATAGGAGATCAGCTAGCCGTCGCAAAACGATCCGATGTAGGGGCAGGCCCCCGTGCCGGCCCGCGCGAAGGGCAACCACAGGGGGTTGCCCCTACAAGTTTTCGTGAAACCGAACCGCTTTGTTAAAGGAGACAAATATGAAGGATGTTTTTGAATTTGCCGATGAGCTGGGCCCAATCAAGATAGTTCACGTTTACGATCCCAAGTGCGGCCTCAAAGCCGTGGTCGCCATCGACAACGTCGCCCGCGGTCCGTCCATCGGCGGCATTCGCATGGCGCCCGATGTCAGCGCCAAGGAAGCGTTTCGTTTGGCGCGCGCCATGACGCTGAAAAATTCCGCGGCGAATTTGCCCCACGGCGGTGGCAAGTCGGTGATCTTCGGCGATCCGAAGATGGAGCCGGCAAAAAAAGAATTACTTATCCGTGCCTTCGCCCGCGCCATCCGCGATCTGGTCGAATATATTCCGGGACCGGACATGGGCACCGATGAGCGCTGCATGGCGTGGATCAAAGACGAGATCGGCCGCGCCGTCGGCCTGCCACCGGAAATCGGCGGCATCCCGCTCGACGAAATCGGCGCCACCGGTTTGGGTCTGCGAGCAAGCGTCGAGGCGGCGCTGCCATACTGCAATTTCAAATTGACTGGTGCGCGCGTGGCGATCCAAGGCTTCGGCTCGGTCGGCAAACATGCGGCGCGCTTTCTCGGCGAGAAAGGGACCGTCTTGGTCGCGGCGTGCGACTCTCATGGAACGATTTTCAATCCGAAAGGCGTCGACGTTGCGCGCCTGATCGCGCTCAAAGACGCCGGCAATAACGTCACCGATTACCCCGAAGGCGAAAAGCTCAATGCTGACGCTGTTATCGATATCGAATGCGAGATCTGGATTCCCGCCGCGCGCCCCGATGTCGTCCGCAAAGACAACGTCAATCGCTTGAAAACCAAACTGGTGCCCCAAGGCGCTAACATTCCGTTCACCCCGGAAGCGGAACGCTTGCTGCACGAAAAAGGCGTGATCGTGCTTCCCGATTTCATCGCCAACGCCGGCGGCGTGATTTGCGCGTCCGTCGAATATCACGGCGGAACCCAGTCTCTAGCGCTTCAAACTATCGAAGAAAAAATCTATGCGAATACCGAAGAGGTGCTAGCCAACGCCAAGAAGAGCGGCTCGCTGCCGCGCCAAGCCGCTATTGAATTAGCTGAAGCGCGGGTCAGGAAAGCAATGTCATTGCGCCGCTAACTGATGGGGAATTCAGGAACCGTTAGCGCGTGCCATCAAGTAAGCGATACAACCCTTTATTGTCGTAAGTTTGCCAACATCGGAGTCGGGAATCTCGACGCCCAACTCTTTGTGCAGACCGATGACGAAATTTAGAAAATCCACGGAATCGATGTCGATCTGATCGCGCAGATCCTTGGCCGGATCGATCGCGTCCACGTCCGCCTCCGGCGCAATGTTACTCAGCGTATCGCGCACTACTTGTCTGATTTCCGCTTCGGTCATCCACTTCCCTCCCCCGCTGCTCTGACGATCCTCAATTCTCAATTATCCATTCTCAATTCTCCCACAGCTTCTCCGGCTCCTGCAACAAACGATCGATAGCGATCAAAAACCGCCCGCCGCGATGGCCGTCGCTGACGCGGTGATCAGCGGCGAGAGTGGCATCGATAATTGGGCGAATGCCCAGCATGCCGTTCGCCGCGACGGGCCGCTCGGTGATCTTGCCGAAACCGACCAGCGCCACCTGCGGCGGATAGATCACGCCGAAGACGCTTTCAACTCCCTGTTCGCCGAGATTGGTGACGGTGATCGTGCCGTCGGCAAGTTCCGAGCTGCGCAAATGGCCGGTGCGCGCCCGGTTGACCAGATCGAGCATGCTCTCCATCAGTTCATCTAAATTTTTCTTATCGACGTCGTGAAGTGCCGGATTGATCAAGCCGCCTTGGCGCAATGAGATCGCCACGCCGATGTGAATGCCGGCCGCAGCTTTGAAGCCATCGTCAATCCAAAAGCCGTTAAGCTCCGGCGTGTCGCGCAGCGCCAACGCCACCGCGCGAATGAGCAGCGCCGAGTAGAGTAATCGCTTGGTCACCGGTCGCTTGGCATTTTCAGCGGCGAGCCAGTCTAAAGATTTGCCCATGTCGATCGTCGTCGCCAGATAATAATGGGGAATCTCCCGCTTGGAGCGCGCCATGGCGGCCGCGATCACCCGGCGCATCGCCGTAAGATCCAAGCCTTTGGCTACTGGCGGCGCAGTTTGAACTATAGCTGGCGCCGCGCTTATAGTTGCCGCCGTTCGCTCGACATCCGCCGCGGTGATCAGGCCGCCTTCACCCGTGCCGGTGACGGTCTCGACATCAATGCCAAGTTCTTGAGCGCGTTTGCGTGCCAGCGGCGAAATACGCAAACGAGGCGATTCTGTTGTCGGTAATGTCGCCGCAACTTTTGCTGGCGGTTTTTCCTCTGCGCTAGGCTTTTCTACAATCGGCGCCGGCGCCGGTTGAGCATCAACCCCTTTGCCGTCGCTCTTCACGATCGCCAGCGTCGCGCCGACGGGAACTTTCTGTCCCGGTTGAACGACCAGAGATTCGATCACGCCGCTGTCGAAAATCTCAACTTCGATCACGCCCTTTTCAGTTTCCACCAGCGCGACGACATCGCCGCGCTTGACGGTGTCGCCGGGTTTCACGCGCCAGTCCACTAGAGTGCCGAACTGCATGTCGGCGCCGAGCGATGGCATGCGGAATTCACTCATGGCCCGTCACCACCCGGCGCGCCGCCGTGACGATCGCCGGCACCTGCGGGATCGCCGCGTCTTCGAGATGTTTCGGATAAGGCATCGGCACTTCGACGCTGCACACCCGCGCCACCGGCGCATCAAGCTCGTAGAACGCATTCTCCATGATGCGCGCCATGATTTCCGCTGAGATGCTGCCGCTGCGCCAGCCCTCGTCGATGATCACGGCGCGATGCGTGCGGCTTACGGATTCAACGATCGTCGCCGTATCCAAAGGCCGGAGCGTGCGCAGATCGACGACTTCGGCGTCGATGCCGTCGCGCGCGATCTCTTCCGCCGCCTGTAAAGTCTTGAACAGAGTGCCGCCGTAAGTAATCAGGCTAATCTGTTTGCCTGAACGCCGAATAGCCGCATGAGTAATGTCGACCGCACCCGCGTCGACCGCCAACTCTCCTTCCATGTTGTAAAGCAAACCGTTTTCAAAAATCAGCACCGGATCGGGATCTTCGAGCGCGGTCCAAAGCATGCCGCGGGCATCTTCGAGTGTCGCCGGGGTCAAGACTTTAATGCCGGGAATATGCGCGTACCAGCCTTCGAGGCTATGTGAATGCTGCGCGGCCAGCTGCCGCCCCGCGCCGGTGGTCATGCGAATGACCAGCGGAATGTTGAACTGCCCGCCGGACATATGGAGGATTGTCGCCGCGTTGTTGACGATCTGGTCCAACGCCAACAGACTGAAATTCACCGTCATGATTTCCACAATCGGCCGCGCGCCGCCCATCGCCGCGCCAATGCCGGCGCCGACGAAGGCGGACTCGGAAAGCGGCGTGTCGCGAATTCGTTCCGGGCCGAATTCGTCCAATAGTCCTTTGCTCACCGCGAAGCAGCCGCCGTAGCGGCCAACATCTTCGCCCATCAGAAAGACACGCTCATCGCGCAGCATCGCGTCGCGAATCGCCGCCCGCACCGCCTCGCGATAAGTGGTTTTGATTTTTTCTGCGCTCATACCGTGTCTCATTTCTTACCCTCCCCCTTTGAAAAAGGGGGATCGAGGGGGATTTTGTTTTGTGCAACCTGGACAAATTGCGCAAATCTAAATCCCCCCTTTCCCCCCTTTTTCAAAGGGGGGGAACTTCGATCGAATTAGTTTCGCCATCATCAGACTAACACGTCTCCGAATAGACGAAGCGAGTGAGATCTTGCACCGGCTCCCATTTCCCGGCTTCGGCAAATTCAACCGATTGCTCGATCTCGCACCGAACTTCGTCTTCAATCTTTTTCAATTCTTCTTCCTGCCACAGGCTCGGCAGCTTCAGACGCTCAATTAAGTTTGTGATCGGATCGCGTTTTTTCCACTCTTCGACTTCTTGTTTCTCGCGGTAAAGTTCAGGATCGTACATCGAGTGGGCGCGGAAACGGTATGTGCGATATTCGAGGAAATGCGGCCCGCCGCCGGCGCGCACGGCGATCGCCGCGCGTTTGGTGGCGTCTTCGACGGCGAGCACGTCCATTCCGTCCACTGGCCAAGCGGGAATTTCGAATGCCGCCGCCTTCAAACAGATATCGGTTTCCGATTCCGAACGAGCCAGCGCCGTGCCCATGGCGTAAAGATTATTCTCGCAGCAAAACAGCACCGGCAGTTTCCACAGCGCCGCGAGATTGAGCGACTCGTGAAACTCGCCTTCGGCGACTGCGCCCTCGCCAAAGAAACAGGCTGTGACTTCCTGGCGCCCGGCAAGCTTGGCCGCCAGGGCGAGCCCAACTGCGAGCGGCAGACCGCCGCCGACAATCGCATTGCCGCCGTAAAAGCGCGTCGCCGCATCGAAGAGATGCATCGAGCCGCCGCGCCCACGGCTGCAGCCTTCGACCTT
>Ga0137461_1000110_pt1 | contig 17387 bp, 21 predicted proteins | sample EasRivERMGT746_2_FD_104650 | JGI IMG/M metagenome (GOLD analysis project Ga0137461, IMG submission 104650) | Soil microbial communities from meander-bound floodplain in the East River, Colorado, USA - East River MetaG ERMGT746_2 | ecosystem: Environmental > Terrestrial > Soil > Floodplain ... | reverse complement strand
CCGCACCATCGATCCCAAAAGCGGCAAGCTGGTCCCCCAATGGCACCGCGAAGGCAGCTACGACGCCATCGCCGAAAAACTATTCAACACGCTCAAGCACCAACGCTTACTCTTGGAATACGACAGCGACCGCGCCGGCGGCTTCGAACCGCTGCGCCTGGTGCCGAAAGACAAAATCGTCGTCTTAGGTCTCGTCTCCACGAAAAACTCCGACATGGAAACCGTCGACGACTTGAAACGCCGCATCGATCAAGCGAGCAAATATCTGCCCATCTACCAACTCGCCCTCAGCCCGCAGTGCGGCTTCGGCGGCATCGACTCGAAAGTTCTTAGCGAGGACGAGATGTGGCAGAAGCTGGATACGATTGTGGAGACTGCGCTGCAAGTGTGGAGTTAAAACTAATCGTTGGGCTGTCCTTTGACTAAACCAATGCCCAATTTAGCCATCCCTCGAACTTCGCGGGGCTTGTCAGAACATAGCTTGTTCAATAAGCGCTTTGTTCGTATCGGAATAGTTGCGAGCTTCTCGCAATAAATCATTCCGATCGCAAACGCCACACTGCCTCGGACTGCCGGCGAAGGGTCGTGCGAAAAAGAGATTATCGTTGCCAATGCTTTGGTAGCCTTCAGCTGTCCCAGCGAACAAATTGATGTTGCACGCACAGTTGCGTTCTTCTCAAACTTGATCAGCCTTAACAGATCCCGCGTCGATGCCGTTTTGAAGGGACGTTTGGGAGTACCTAACTGACCAAGAATAAACGCTGCAAGCTCTCGAATAGTCTTGCTGTCATCTTTCAACAGTTTTTTCGTTTGTTCATAAACTAATTTCCCGCCACGAATTTGCAACTCTCGCGCAGTAGCCGACCTCACGATAACATCGCGGTCGTAAAGAAATTGCCAAAGGGCCGCGGTCCGATATTGCTTCGACGCTTGCCACACAAGCAATCGTAGCGAGTGACCTTCATAGTCGGTGCCAACCTCGATCATGACGATAGTTAAAGCGTAAGCCCGGTTGAACTCACTAAGTACCCCGTGAATGGCACTTGCCCAAAATCAGTGTTTTAATGAAATGGAGTGTCGTATTCCTCAACTATCCGACCTCACGCTACTCAACCACTCTTCATGCACATCAACCCAAATCGAATCTTGATCGTGGCAAGTCGACACTTCGCTCAGATCGAACTTAACTGTGCAGAGCGATTTCTGAACACCGTGCAGGTATCTTAACTTTTCTAAAACATCGTGGACTAAGCCGATGACGCCGTTACCTCCTAATCATTAAGCCGCGCGCTTCGCCGTGCTGCCGCGGCGGACTTTCAATGATATTTCAACCTTCGATCCGAGCCGATTGAGGATAGCGATCAACCGGTCAGCGGTGAAGCGGGACAGGTCAGAGTTCCGAAGCCGCGAAAAATCTGCCGCTGCGATGCCCGTGCGCGCGTGCGCTTTCCGTACGCTGAGCTTTTCTTTGTCGAGAGTTTTGATGATTTCAGCCGCGAGCAGAGCCTTGAATTGCTCAACATCGGCGTTCTTTACGCCAAAATCGCGGAAGACGTTCCTGCTACCACGCACGAGTTCCAGTTTTTTGCTTTTCATCGAAAAGGTCTCCTTTGATACGTGGTGCCGCCCGTGTGTCAACTATCCGGCCTCACGCTACTCAACCACTCCTCATGCACATCGACCCAGATCGAATCCTGGTCGTGGCAGTTCGATACTTCGCTCAGGTCGAATTTGACGGTGTAGAGCGGTTTGTGAATGCCGCGGTGGTCGCGGATGTTTTCGAGAACGCCGTGCACTAGGCCGATGACGCCGCGTTTGCCGCGAATATATTTCGGCGTGCGCGGGTTGCCGGTGGGATTTTCGTGGGCGACCATGACGGCGTCGCCGATTTTATATTTGCTAATCGTGTCGCTCATAACATTTCTCAATCCGGCCGCACGCGCGGCATCTCTGGTTCTACGTGGGCGGCTTCTCGCTCGCGCAACTGCGACGGCTCCAGCGTGTAACCCGCGCCGATCAAGCTGTCGACGGTTACGAGCTTGGCCAATTCTTGTTCCGACATACCCTCGGTGCCAGCAGGACGCTGCGGCAGGACGAAGTAGCGCACGTCAGAGGTGCTGTCCCACACTTGCAGTTCTTTACTCGTGGGAATCTCTAACTGAAACAGGTCTTTGACGCAGGCGCGCGGGTTCTGCACGATGTTGGTGCGATAACTTTCATGCTTGTACCACCACGGCGTGTCGCCGAGAATGTCGTAGGGATAGCAAGAGCACAGCGTGCAGACGACGACGTTGTGAATCTTGTCGGTGTTCTCCACCACGACGAGCTTGCCGACTTTACCCTGATGCACGCCCATCTCTCTGAGCGCCTCGCGGCCGGTCGTGAGTAGCGCCTGCTTGAACTCGGCATCGGTCCAAGCCTTGGCGACGATCACGCCACCGGCCCACGGACGTTCCTCGTGTAATTGCTTCCAGCGCTGGGCTAAATCTTCGCGCGTCGCCCAACCGCGCTTGATCAGCGCTTGGACGAAAACTTCGAGCAACTCCTGGTAGTCGTGTAAATCTTGCTCGACGCCAACCATCCGCTCTTCGAGCGTGCCATGGTGTTCTTTCTTTTTGATCTTGAAAAAATCGTCGTAGTCGCCGCGCTCCTTGCGATTGTCTTCGGTGACCATGTCCATGCCTTCGACGGCGCGCGCGGAAACCAAGGCGATGCCTTTGACGTATTCGTCGAGCCACTCTTCCAGATAGCGCACGCGCGCTTCGATGTTTTTCCCCTGGGGTTTTGCGATTTTGAAGAAGTGATCTTTCTTTTTAAGCGCGCTGCGCACCTTGAGCAGATCGTAGAACGTCACCACATTGCGCCGCAGTAAATAGAAAATCCGCGGTTCGAAACGCTTGGCCCGATAATATTCCAAATCTTCCTCAACCGCTTTGATATGCGCGAGGTAATCATGCATATGCCCCTCGAACGGCTTATGTCCATGTTTTCCCGACATCTTAGTTCCTCCGAATAATCGCGGCTCAATGTGTGTCAAATATTTCTTGATACTGCTTGAGTTTCGCTTTCGTTGCGTCGCTCTCGTCAGCGCTCGGCTTGGCCGGATCGGCGGCCGGCGGCAAACAACCGAACTTCATCAAGCACGCCATTAAGAGCAAACGCGCCTTGGTCGCGGTCAGATTGCTTCCCGCAATCGCCAGCGGATCGCGCGTCGCGTCGACGAAGCCGCCGGCATTGCCGCGGCCGACTTTGACCACCGGCAGACCGCTAAACGTCGCGCGCTTTAGCGCCGCGTCGACGGAATTGCTCATGGCGCCGAACGGCGCCGAGCCTTCGGCGACAAATCCGGCAAGCGGCGCGTCATGTAAATTTTTATCGATTCGCGCGAGAATATCGACTTCGCTACCGGCGTCGCCCGAAGTGTCGTCCGGCAGATAGCGCGCGTGTTTGACGATCGTAACCTTTGGAATCGCAGTCGTTAACAAATTACCGTTAGCATCTTTGATCGGCACGGCAATGATTCCGACCCTGGAACCTTGAACCCTTGAACCTGGAACCTCATTCGGCAACCGCTGCAAATTTACCTGCGAGTTGTAAGTATGCCGCTTGATCGTTTTAAATGAAAACTGCGGCGCGCCCGGGTGACCCATCCTGCCGATGATGCCGCCATGACCGCCGGTGGCGACATAGCCGCCGGGACGCGCGTCGGCTTTCTGTACATCACGTGACGTAAAAATTTGTTCGTCGAGTATGGCAACCGCGCCGACGCAGTCTCGGCCGTTTTCGTCGGCCCAAATTTTCGACGTGATGTAGTCGACGGAATCGACGATGTTGCGGTCGCCGTCGTTACCGATGGCGCCGTGCGGCCGCTGGGAGGAATTGCCGGCGATCGGCATGGTCGTGTCAATTAACAGATTGAGCCAATACGTCGTCTCTTCGACGAACGGACTGCCTTCGAGCCAGATCCCGCCCAGATATTTACCGCTACCAAGCGCGCGCTGCACAACGTTGGTCAGCCGCGCCAGCGCCGCCATCGGCGGTTCCTTGCGCAGAAAACCGGGACGGTAAGGAAAAAAATCCGTGCCACGAATCTCCGGCGCAATATCGCCGTCGCCGATATCGGTGCGCTCGCCGGCGCTTCTCCCCTTCGCATAACCGCCGGAGGGCAAGGCGCGATAGAAATCGAAATCGGCCTTCGCGGTGAGCAAACAGCCGACACCTTCGTCGGAAATTCCCAAGCGGTCGATTTCTTCGAACAGACGCGAGCCGTCGGGAAAAAACGGCACGCGGGTCAACTCCGCCGGCGCAGTTTTTTCCGTGCCGTCCAGTTCCCACGGCTGGCCGTCAACCTGGCGCGCCATGTAGGGAAGCGGATAGAGACCGTCTTCGGGGTTCAGTACAACCTCGTAAACCGGTTTGTCTTGTGGACTGGTTCGCTCTTTGTGGAATGCTCCCGCGGCATCGAGATAACCGTCCGGCGCCGCATAAAGTTCGGCGTGATCTTTCTCCAACGGGTGGGCGCTGAATGGCTCGACGTAAACCGTCACCGCCGCCGCCAGCCGCTGCGCGCGCAGCACATCGAAACGCATCGCCGAACCGTCTTTGTTTATGCGCGCAGGAAGACCGAATTTCGCGCGCGCCTTGTTGCTGGTCACCAACGGCTCGCTGTTTTGAATCGTCGCCGTCGGTCCGGAAAAAACCGCGATGCGCGGTTTCACGTTGATCTGCGTGTCAGCCATGAAAACCTCGGTGCGCGAGAATATGGAAGGAAGCTATTTCAGCTCGTAGGGCAATTGCTTGGGCCCGTAGCCCTGCCAGTACTTGTTGCTCGCCGGATCGTAGCGCCCTTGAAGAAAACCGCCGGCCTTCTCAGCGCGCACGATGATCGCCACCGTCCGTTGGTCACCGCTCTCCTCGGCGTGAATCGCATAGGGCGGCACCAAGTCGATCTTGCCGGTGCTCACTTTGACGTTGACCGATTTTCGCACTTCGGCGGAGTCCGGTTTCGACCGGTCGTCAATGCGCTCATAGCGCTCGATCGACTCCGAACCGTCAAGCACGCCATACAGCGTCCAGTTGTGCGCGTGATCGTGGATCGCAGTGCGCGTGTGCGGCGCTTTGATCAGACCGTTGATGACGAATTTGTAATCGGGGTCCTCGTAGAAAAGTAAATTCTCGGCGCGCTCACCGCCCTGGGAGCAATCCGGCCAATGTTTCGACTGCTCTTTGACCGACGGATCGGTGAGCAGTTCTTGCAGGAGCGGTGTCATCTTCTCCCAACGTTTGGCTGGATCGGCTACCTCAGCATGAAGTTTACGCGCGGATGCGATGAATTTCTGCACAGCGGACATGGAATCCTCCTTCGGCGTCAAGCCTTGTGTGATGTTTAAGGATTATTATTCCCAGCGGGCAGGACTCGTCAAGCGGTCTGGAGAATTTCAAATTCCAAAGTAAATGGTAGACAGCTTCCCAAATGCCGTGAACCTGATGGGTGACCCCAAATCCAAATCTGAGCCCTTGTCAGTCTCAAGCTGGGCATGATAAATTTCATTATCAAAGCGGAGTTTATTCTTATGAGCTCAATCACGATCGATCTCCCCACCGAGACCTATAAACGGCTCGAAGCGCAGGCGCGTAGTATTGGCCAAGACCCGGCAACGCTGAGCCGAAACCTTCTCGTCTCGGCGCTCCAGGGTTGCGAAACCGCACGAGCCCAAACAGCGGGCGAACTCCTTCGAGCGGCTGGACGCGTGCGACCCCTGAGCAAAACCCTGCGCGACAAAATCATCCCCGCTGTTACCCTGGAGGAAACCCGCGCTATTCTTAAGCAGGCCAGCGGTCCTCCTCTGAGTGAAATCATCGAGGACCAGCGGGGCTCCAAAGCGTGAGCGATTACTTCCTCGACGCTAGCGCGGTAGTGAAGCGCTATGCCGATGAAGCCGGCAGCGCATGGGTCCGGCAGATTACCGATCCTCAGGCGCAAAATACGATCTTGCTTTCCGAGATCACCCTTGCCGAAGTTACCGCCGCGTTGGCGGCCAAGCAACGTGCTCCCAAGGGGATCACGCTGGAACAGCGCAATCGCGTCTTGAGCCGTTTTTTTCAGGATTGCGACGAGCATTTTACGTTGGTCTCCATAGACCGTTCGGTGATCGACCGCGCTGTCGACTTGGCACAGCGTCACCGTCTTCGTGCGTACGATGCCATGCAGCTCGCCACCGCTCTCGAAGCGAGCGCGATCACGCAAGCTCAAGCCTTGCCGGCGCTCACCTTCGTGGCCGCCGACACCGATCTCTTGACTGCTGCCAATGCCGAACATCTCCCTGTCGAAAATCCTCTGAACCATACCCATCTGGACACTTGATCTCGCGCCTTCGCGAAACCTGGCGAGAGCCAATCTCCCTCGATCCGTTAATATTCTCCGAAAAATCTCCCCACGACTTACCCGCTTACTCCTGACTTCTGGTCGTCCCTCACCGTCGCCGCAATCCATCCGGGCTAGTGAAACATTTCCGCAAACACAAAAGGCTCCGGCAGCGATTAACCGCCGGAGCCTTTTGTCGAGAATGATTGAATTTCGCTTTACGTGCCGTGATCCCAGGAAGACAGATACTTCGCTTGTTCTTTGGACAGCGTATCGATGCGAATACCCATGGAACTGAGCTTCAACTTAGCGACCCAGTTCTCCACCGCCACCGGCACTTCGTAAACTTTCGCCGTCAGCGTCTTCTGGACTTTCACCGCCCACTCGGAAGCCAATGCTTGAGTCGCAAAGCTCATATCCATGACGGACGCGGGATGGCCTTCGGCCGCGGCCAGGTTCACCAAGCGCCCTTCGCCGATGAGATAAATCCGTCTGCCGCCGGGAAGAACGTAAGCATCGACGAAGTTGCGCACGTTCTTTTCCACTCGACTCGCTAGCTTGGTCAAGGCTTTGAGGTCAATTTCAATGTCGAAGTGGCCGGAGTTGCAGATCACCGCGCCATTTTTCATTACTTTGAGATGATCTTCGGCGATGACGTGCATGTCGCCGGTCAAAGTAATGAACAGATCGCCGATGCGCGCCGCTTCTTTCATGGTCATCACTTCCAAACCATCCATCGCCGCTTCCAAGGCGCGCACCGGATCGACTTCGGTGACGATCACTTGGGCGCCCATGCCGCGCGCCCGCGACGCCACGCCTTTGCCGCACCAGCCGTAGCCCGCGACGACCACGCGTTTGCCGGCGATCAGCATGTCGGTGGCGCGAATGACGCCGTCGATGGTCGACTGCCCGGTGCCGTAGCGGTTGTCGAATAGGTGTTTGGTCGCCGCGTCGTTGACGGCGATCACGGGAATTTTCAGTGCGCCGTCTCTTTCCAAGGCGCGCAGCCGAATCACGCCAGTGGTGGTTTCTTCCATGCTCGCCACCAAGTTGGGAAGCAAATGGGTGTAACCGGTGTGCAGCAACGAGACCAAATCGGCGCCGTCATCCATAGTGATCACCGGCTTGTGATCGAGCGCGGCGCGCAAATGGCGGTAATAGGATTTGTTGTCTTCGCCTTTGATCGCGTAGGTCGGAATCTTGTCGTGCTTGACCAGCGATGCCGCGACGTCGTCTTGAGTAGACAACGGATTGGAAGCGCACAGCACCACGTCGGCGCCGCCTGCTTTGAGCGCCTGAACCAAGTTCGCGGTCTCGGCGGTGACATGCAAGCAGGCCGAGAAGCGCATGCCGCGCAGCGGCTTTTCCTTGGCGAAGCGCTCCTTCACCCGTCCCAACACCGGCATATCTTGGCCGGCCCAGAGAATCCGCTTGCGCCCGCCGTCGGCCAGCCGCATGTCTTTTACATCGTATTTATTTCCCGCCATCTTTAGTCGCTCCCTCTCCTCAGTTTGTGCGAGTTAATATTTAAATCGCCGGTTGGCAAAATCTTGCTTGAGCGCGGCGCGTTTCGCGCACCCACTGCGAACTTCGCGCTCTTCGCCTGTGGTGAGCCCCGTCGAACCATGCCTTCGTGGTGAATAGAATCTTGCGACTTCGCTAACCGCGCCGTGAAATAAGCTTAGACCCGCGACGCCGCTTTCTTGAGTTCCGCCGCCCGATCGGTCTTCTCCCAGGTAAACAAACCTTCTTCCGGCGCCCGGCCAAAGTGACCGTAGGCCGCCGTGGGGCGGTAAATCGGCCGCTTCAAATCGAGGGTCTGGATAATGCCCTTGGGGCTGAGATCGAAACTTTCCAGCACGATCTTGGCGATCTTGTCTTCGTCAATCGCCGCGGTGCCGAAGGTGTCTACCAGCACCGAAACCGGCTGGGCCACGCCGATGACATAGGCGAGCTGCACTTCGCAGCGTTGGGCCAACTCCGCGGCGACGATATTTTTCGCCACGTAGCGCGCCATATACGCCGCGCTGCGATCGACTTTTGAAGGATCTTTGCCGGAAAAAGCGCCGCCGCCATGGCGGCCCATGCCGCCGTAGGTGTCGACGATGATTTTGCGCCCGGTCAAACCGCAATCGCCCTGGGGCCCGCCGACGACGAAACGGCCGGTGGGATTGACATGAAAGATCGTGTCCTTGTCGAGATACTCGGCCGGAATGACCGCCTTGATGACGCCCTCGATGATCGTCTCGCGTAGCTTAGCGTACTCAACTTCGGCGCTATGCTGGGTCGAGATGACGACGTTTTTGACTTTGACCGGCTTGCCGTCGCGGTATTCCACCGTGACCTGCGACTTGCTGTCGGGACGGAGAAAGTAAGCTTCGCCGCCTTTGCGAACTTTGGCTAAATAGTGCACCAGACTGTGCGCCATTTGAATTGGGAACGGCATCAGCTCCGGCGTCTCGTCGCAGGCGTAGCCGAACATCATGCCTTGATCGCCGGCGCCCTGTTCTTTGTGCAAACCTTCGCCTTCGGTGACGCCCTGAGAAATATCCGGCGATTGCTGTTCGATGGCGGTGAGAATCGCGCAGGTATTGCCGTCGAAGCCCATGGACGAATCGGTGTAGCCGATGTCACGGATCACATCCCTGACGATATCGACGTAGGGGACCTTCACTTTGCTGGTAATTTCGCCGGCGATCACAACCATGCCGGTTTTTGCCAAGCTCTCGCAGGCAACCCGGCTGTTCGGATCGCCGGCCAAATGGGCGTCCAGAATCGCGTCCGAAACTTGGTCGCAGAGTTTGTCCGGATGACCTTCGGAAACCGATTCAGAAGTAAATAAAAAATCTTTCCCAGCCATCAGATCAACCTCCATTGGCGCCAAGATTAAAAACGTTAAGTTGTTATCTATAACGGATCAGAAGTAGCGATTCAACATTATTCGATTTCATTGAAGCGCGCTTCGACGAGTTTCTCGATCGCTTTAATCGCCCGTTCGGCGTCGTCGCCGCTCGCTTCGACTTGAATCTTACTGCCTTGAGTCGCCGCCAGCGTCAGCACGCCCATGATACTGCGGCCGTCGATGGTTTGGCCGTCTTTGGAAATACTCACCTGCGCGGCGAATTTGTTGACCGTCTGGACCAGCAACGCCGACGCCCGGGCGTGCAAGCCAAGCTTATTTAGGATCTCTAGTTTTTTGACCACTTTGCTCATCGGACTATTTATCGATATCGCGGTGTTTGACATGGATGCGAAACTCGCCGCCGCCGAAGCGTTTTTGCAATTCTTCCACTAACACGACCGAGCGGTGCCGGCCGCCGGTGCAGCCGAGCGCCAAAGTTAAACTGCTTTTCCCTTCACGCTCGTAGAGCGGCAAGGTGAATTCCAGCAGCGCGTAGAGCCGGTCGAGAAACGCCCGGGTTTCGCCGCCGCCGAGAACGTAATCTTCCACCTCTTTTTCCAAGCCGCTCTTGCCGCGTAGCTCATTGACGAAATAAGGATTGGGCAAGAAGCGCACGTCGAAAATGATGTCGGTGTCGTGCGGTATGCCGAATTTATAGCCGAAGGAGGTCAAGAACAGCATCATGCGCCGCGCCGACGGCGCTTGGCAAAACTGCTGTTCCATTTCCCGTTTGAGCTGATGCACGTTGAAGTCGCTGGTATCGATCACCTTGTCGGCCAAGGCGCGAATCGATTCCAGGGCTTTGCGCTCGCGCAAAATTCCATCTTGAATCGAACCTTGCCCCGACAACGGATGGGGCCGGCGGGTTTCGCTAAAGCGGCGCAAGAGCACATCGTCCGACGCATCGAAGAAAAGCACCTGGATGCGATGTCCGGCGCGCCGGACATCGGCAAGCACGTCGGGCAGGGCGCGCAAAAACTGCCCGCCGCGCAGATCGACGCCGAGCGCGATGCGCAGGATCTCTTCTTCGAAGCCGTGGCACAGATCGATGAACTTTGGGATCAACAGCGCGGGAAGATTATCGACGCAGAAAAAACCATTATCTTCGAGGGCGCGGATGGCGAAACTCTTGCCCGACCCGGACAGGCCCGTAATAACGATAATGTCCAAGCCATCCGCCATGCTTAAAATTTGTCATCTTCTTCGGCGATGATGGTAAATAGCTCCTGGCTGGTTTGACCCGCCAGCAAGCGGCGCCGAAAAGTCTCATCCTTGAGTAAACGCGAAATCCGCGCCAACGCTTTCAAATGATCCGCCGCGGCATTCTCCGGCGCGATCAGCGCGAAGAATAAATGGGTTAATCCGCCGTCCAGGGACGCGAAATCGACACCCTGGAAACTGCGCGCGAACACTCCCAAGACTCGCTCCACACCGGGCAACTTGCCGTGCGGAATCGCCACGCCTTCGCCGATCGCGGTGGTGCAGTCGCGCTCCCGCTTTTGCAGTACTTCAAGCACTTTGTGCTTGTCGAGACTCTGATAGCTCGCCGCGAGCCACTCGGCCAACTCATCGAGCACGGCCTGCTTGTCTTGCTTGGCAAGGCTCGGAATGACCGTTTGGACGCTCAAAAAATCGGTGATCTTCACGCCTTGGTCCTTCTGCGGCTGACCTTGCTCTTATCCTTCTGTTTGCGCACCTGGCGCTCGACTTTATCGAGCACCAGATCGATCGCCGCGTAGAGGTCTTGGTGCTGTTCTTTACCGTGAATCACGGCGCCGTGGGTGTGCAATTCGATTTCGGCGAGCTGGCGCTGCTTGGCGTCCACCGCGAGAATCACCCGGGCGTCCAGGGGATGAGAAAAATACTTGCCGATCTTATGAATTTTTTCCTCGGCGTAATGTTTCAATGCCTCGGTGGGCTCGACATGACGAAAGGTGACGGAAATTTTAATCTCGCTCATGATGTTGGGTTAAGGCGTAATGTCTATTTGCGCGCGAACGGTTGGCGCCGTCTCGACGACGGCAAGATGCCCATCGCCTCCCGATATTTCGCCACCGTGCGCCGCGCGATGTCGATGGAATCGGCCGATAGCACCGTGGCGATATGCTGGTCGCTAAACGGCGCGCGCGGGTCTTCGCCGGCGATGATATGGCGAATTTTCTCTCTGACGCTTTCGCTGGCGACGTCCTCGCCGCCGGCGGTGCTGATGGCGCTTTGGAAAAAATACTTGAGCTCGAAAAGACCCTGCGGCGTGTGCACATACTTGTTGGCAGTGGCGCGGCTGACCGTCGATTCATGCATGTGAATGTCCTCGGCGACGTCGCGCAGGACCATCGGCTTCAGTTGGCTCACTCCATGATCGAGAAATTCTCCCTGAAATTTAAAAATGCTTTGGGTCACCTTCATCAGCGTCTGCTGGCGCTGCTGGATGCTCTTGATGAGCCAAGTGGCGGCGCGGACTTTTTCTTGGAGATACTGGCGCGCTTCTTCTTCCGCGGCGCCTTCCTGGCCGGCCATGCGCCGATACAGCGAGCTCACGCGCAAGCGCGGCACACCGTCATCGTTCAAATAGATCAGCCACTCGCCGCCGACTTTTTCGACGAAGACATCGGGCAACACGGTGCGCACTTCGTCCTGCTCGAAACCGCGCGACGGCTTGGGCTCCAGCGAAGCGATCAAATGCGCCGCATCGGCGATCGCCTCGATGGAAACGTTTAAATCTTTGGCCAACCGTTCATAGCGTTTCGATTCGAGAAAGCTCAGATGTTTGCTGATGATGGTTGCCGCCAACGTATCGCTCAAGCCTAGGTTGTCCATTTGAACCAGCAGACATTCGCGCAAATCCCGCGCCGCGACTCCCACCGGATCGAACAATTGGATCCGTTTGAGCAGCGCTTCCACCGCGTCTGGCGTGCTTTCCGTAGCGGCGCACACCTCGTCCACCGTCAAAATGAGATAACCGTTCTCGTCAAGATTTTGAATAATATAAAGGCCGATGGACGATTCCAGCTCGGTAATTTTGGAAAGCCGCAACTGCCAGAGTAGATGATCCTCCAGAGAAGTCTTCTTGGTGATGCTATTTTCCCACGACGGCGGCGAGTCGCCGTCCTCCGACCCCGCCTCCGCCGTCAACGAGCCATGCATGGAGTTGGAATGAGTGTCGAGATATTCCTGCCAATCGAGCGTGCCGATCTTGTCGACGGTGGATAGCTCGCGGTTAACGACCTGTTCGGACAATTCCCCCGCGCCATTCTCCTGCGCCGCGGTCCGCTGAGCTTCGCCGCTGTCGGCTTCTTCCGTAGGACCTTCTTCGAGAGCCGGATTCTCTTCCAACTCCTTGCCGACCATTTCTTCCAATTCGATTCTGGACAACTGCAGCAGTTTGATCGCCTGCTGGAGTTGCGGCGTCATCACCAATTGTTGGACTAGCTTTTGAACCTGTCGAATCTCAAACGCCATAGTTAGAACCTAAAGCCCTCTCCTAAATAAAATTTCCGCGCTTTGGGACTGGCGGCGATCACTTCCGGCGTGCCTTCTTCGAGAACCGTTCCGGCGTTGATGATGTAAGCGCGATCGCAGATGCCCAGCGTTTCTCTCACGTTATGATCGGTGATCAGTATGCCGATGCCGCTGCTAATCAGCTGGCGCACGATTTTTTGAATCTCCGCCACCGCAATCGGGTCGATGCCGGTGAAGGGTTCGTCCAATAATAGAAAAAAAGGCGAGAGCACCAACGCGCGGGCGATTTCCACCCGCCGCCGTTCGCCGCCTGAGAGTGTGAAAGCTTTGTGGCTCGCTAAATGGCTCACGCCCAGCATATTCATCAATTGATCGCAGCGCTCCTGCTGTTCAGCGCCGTTCAAATCGAGGGTTTGCAAGATCGCCCGCAAATTATCCGCCACCGAAAGCCGGCGAAAAACCGACGACTCCTGCGGCAAATAGCTGATGCCGGCGCGGGCGCGCTGAAAAATTGGCGCGCCGGTAAGTTCCTCATCGTTGAGCACGACCGTGCCTTCGTCCGGTTGAACCAAACCTACCATCATATGAAACGTCGTGGTCTTACCTGCGCCGTTGGGACCGAGCAAACCGATGACTTCGCCGCCTTTGACTACCACACTAATGCCGTCAACCACGCGCCTACCGCCATAGGCTTTGACCACCGACGTCGCTTTGAGAACGCTCATTTTGTCTTGGCGCCCCCACTTTGCTCCGGGCTCTTGAATTCATCGGGAAACATCACCGCGGTGACGCGATTATTCTTATCGCCCTCGACAGTGGCGCGGTCTTGCTCGGTGAAATAGATCACCTTGGTCCCGGAGACTTGACTGTTGCCCTGGCGCATTACCGGGTTGCCGGTAAGCGTGACGGTCTTTGATTTATCGTCGAACGCCGCCTTCTCGCCAGTCGCCACGCGACTACCTTGAGTGACATTGACCTTTCCCTCGGCGACGATCTGCTTCATCTGCTTGGTGTCCGGATCGTAGAAGGCGGTCAGCATCTCGCTGCGCATGGTCATATCGTTTTGCACCGTCACCACGCGGCCTTTGTAGACGATGCTATTCTTGCTTTGATCGGCTTCCATCCAGTCCGCGGTGATGTAGATCGGATCTTTTTTGTTGAATTCGAACGCGCCCGTGCCTTTTTTAGGCTCGTCTTTTACTGGCGCGGCAGCCCCCATAGCCATCATCACGGCAAAGAGAAAGAGCAATCTACGACCGAGGGTATTGAGTTTGCTAGAAAACATCTTCATCCCCCAATCCGCTGGGGCGTTTTCGTTTTGTTTTTCTTGTCCGCCAACTTGTCGGGTTCCATTTTGGTTCTTACATTCTCTAATAAACGAATCTTCCGATCCGCCATCTCAACTTCCATACGCGCGCCTTCGAGCTGGAGACCTTCTCCCACCACGGTTGTACGGTGCGGTAACACAACTAGGTCCTTGGCGGGGTCGTAGTTGGCCTCATCGGAATTGAGCACATAACCGCGAAAAGTCAGTTGCACCGCGCCGCGGATCTCCATCCGCTCCATCTCCTTCTCGTTGAGGTAGATGTGAGCTTCATCGCCGACAGTTTCGGCAACCTCACCCTTCTTATCGTAATAGTAAAACCGCGGCTTTTTGATCACCGCCTCTTTTTGGTCCTTGTAGTAATTCGCCTCGTCGCCAAATAGCTCCCAAATCTTGCGGCCATTTTCGATTTTTGCGCGGTGGAAATCCTTCATATGCAAAGCCGATTCCGGCAGGTAATCCAATATCTTCCGCGGATTTCTCCGAATCTCGCTCTGCATGCCGCGGACGATTTCAAAAACCTTGAAACCAACGCCTCCCAGGCACAGGAAAATCACAATCAGAAGTATTGAGCGTCGAGCTTTGCGCATAACCATCCTTCGAGCGTATGTAAAAATAACACTCTTCAGGAAACCTGTAAAGTATTAGGCACGAAAATTGCTTTGGCAACTAGAGATGCTTTAGAAGTATTTGGGCAGTTGGATTCGTATCATGCCGGTTTTAGCCGTTTACCTTGGGCTTTTAGCAGCAATTCAGCCACCTCTCTTACAGCTCCTTTGCCGCCCCACGCCTTGGTCGTGTAATCGACCACGGCATGCAATTCCGGCCAGCCATCGGCGACCGCGATCGCCAAGCCGGCTTGCGACAGAACCGGCTGATCGATCAAATCGTCGCCGACGTAAGCAATCTGGGCATCGGTTAGATGCCGCTGACGTTTAATGGCCGCGTAACAGGCAAGCTTGTCGGTAACGCTTTGATAGACCAAGGTCACGCCCAAATCCCTGGCTCGATGGCGAACCACGTTGGAGGAGCGTCCCGTGATGAAACCGACATCGATACCGGCGCGCATGAGTAAAGCGATCCCCTGTCCATCTCGGACGTGAAACTCTTTGCTCTCCACGCCGCGGTCGTCGATGATGATGCGGCCGTCGGTGAGCACACCATCGACATCGAGGAGCAGCAATCTGATCTTCTTTGCCTTGCTCCGAACCAAAACAGCGCTAGGTTTCACGGTGGAGATTATATCCCGGCCTTAACCAGATCGTGCAGATGGATCACGCCGAGCGGTTTATTGCTGCCGCTTTCAACGACAAAAAGCGAGGTAATCGGATATTGCTCCATCACCGCCACAGCTTCGGTCGCCAAGGTGTCAGCCGGAATGGTTTTCGGATTGCCGGTCATGATGTCTCTGGCTTGGAGATGAAGAATCTGACCTCGGCCCGCCAAGCCGCGGCGCAGGTCGCCGTCCGTGATCACACCGACGAGTTTGCCTTGCGGGTTCACCACACCGGTGACGCCCAACCGCTTGGAGGTAATTTCGAACAGCGCGTCTTTGACCAAGGTCTCTTCTTGTACCAGCGGCAGTTGCTCACCGCGGTACATCAAATCTGCCACATGCAAAAATAACCTGCGGCCCAAAATTCCGCCCGGATGGCGAAAGGCGAAATCCTCTTGCTTGAATCCCTTTTCCTCGAGCAGCACCACGGCCAGCGCATCGCCCATGGCCAATGCCGCGGTGGTGCTCGTGGTCGGGGCCAATCCCAGCGGACAGGCTTCGTCTTTTATGCCAACGTTCAAGACCGCTTCGCTGGCTCTGGCGAGGGTCGAATCGGGATTGCCGGTCATGGCGATCAGCTTCAGCCCATGATGCTTGAAATGGGGCAGCAATTTTAGGATCTCGTCGGTTTCGCCGCTGTTGGAAACCGCCAAGATCACATCGCCGTTCATGACCATACCGAGATCGCCATGCAGGGCCTCGCCGGAGTGGAGGAAAAAAGCCGGCGTGCCGGTGCTCGCCAGGGTGGCGGCGATCTTGGCGCAAATGTGGCCGGACTTGCCGACGCCGGTAACGACGACTTTCCCCGTGCAATGGCGCATCAATTCCACGGCGCCAACGAAGTTGTCATCGAGCCGGTCAACCAGCGATAGAACGCCGTCAGCTTCGTTGCGCAGCACATCGGCGGCCCGTTTGAGCAGCTCTGTTGACTTCGTTAATTTCATCGTGGCTCAGCCCCTCGGATTAGAGCATCGATCTGCTTGACCACCTTGAGCAAACTCTCAAAGTTCTCAAGGGCCAGCGAGTTGGGACCGTCGCTCAGCGCGTGGTCGGGGTCTTCGTGCACTTCCATGAACAACGCATCGATCCCCGCCGCCACGCCGGCTCGCGCCAAGGCGGGAATAAATTTTCGCTCGCCGCCGGAAGCATGGCCCAATCCGCCGGGTAGTTGAAGACTATGCGTTGCGTCGAAAACGACCGGATAACCCAACTCACGCATGACCACCAGCGAGCGCATGTCGGAAACCAGATTGTTATAGCCGAAAGACGCGCCGCGCTCGGTGAGCAGAATCTGCTCATTGCCGGCAGAGCGAATTTTGTCCACCACGTTGCCCATGTCCCAGGGCGCCAGGAACTGACCCTTCTTGACGTTGACAACTCTGCCGGACTGCGCCACGGCAATGACGAAGTCGGTTTGGCGGCACAGAAAGGCGGGAATTTGTAAAATGTCGGCGACTTCTTTGACCGCCGCGATTTGACCGATCTCATGCACGTCGGTAAGGATCGGCACGCCGATTTTGGTTTTGACCTCGGCGAGAATTTCCAAACCCTTTGCCAAGCCAAGACCGCGAAAGGAATTTACCGAACTGCGATTCGCCTTGTCGTAAGAGGATTTAAAAATATACGCAACGCCCACCCGGTCGGCGATTTCTTTAAGCGCGGCGGCGTGGCGCAATGCCGATTCCTTGCTCTCAATCACGCAGGGACCGGCGATGACCGCCAGCGGCTGGCCGCCGCCGATCTCCACCTTACCGGCCTTAACCAACTTCGTAGCCATTGCGAATCTCTAATATCGGTTCTTCCGGGTTTACTGTAAGATGTATTCACCACGAAGACCACGAAGTTCGGAGTCTGTCCTGAGCGCAGTCGAAGGGTGCTCTTCGTGGTGGACAAAACAAACCGAACGTAACACATCATCCACACAAAAGCCTGAAGAACCCTAATATACAATCAGGTGCGGACAATTTTCATGCGCGGCGCTTCCGGCATCGCTTTGCGGTTTTGCCGCGCCGCTTCGATGAAACCGCGAAACAACGGGTGACTATCCATGGGCCGCGATTTG
>Ga0137461_1000109_pt1 | contig 17505 bp, 22 predicted proteins | sample EasRivERMGT746_2_FD_104650 | JGI IMG/M metagenome (GOLD analysis project Ga0137461, IMG submission 104650) | Soil microbial communities from meander-bound floodplain in the East River, Colorado, USA - East River MetaG ERMGT746_2 | ecosystem: Environmental > Terrestrial > Soil > Floodplain ... | reverse complement strand
GCTCGTCGATGGAACTGCTCATGCTGCGGTCACCGCCTTCCATACATCGTTTGAGATCTTGTCAAACACGGGTTTTATTGCCGGATTGATGTAATCCTGTCCCTGAACGTAGCCACCTGTTCCCGTACCATATCCAAACTGGAGCATAATAGCGACGGGGAAACCATTCTCAGTATCACTATTAAACCAACTTATGGAATATGAACGTCCTTTGTACTGTGTGGCGTAACTCCAAGACTGTGCCGTGAGGCCAGAATCTATCGGCGTTGCGGCACGCAAAGCGACGACCCCCATGTCGCCATAGTGCTCCAGAATTGCTGAAATATTCAGTTTCTGCATGGCTTTAAGGGATGACTCCGTCTTCGACCAGGAGCCTTTTGACGTGAAGGATATCATTAGGCTCCACCTCGGTTAGGTTTTGATAATGAAGTTTACAGCCAAAGAAGGCTGTACGTTATTGTGACCTATACCGTTGCCTGTGTTGATATTAACTCCGGCGGTACTATTAATAGAAATACCGGTTACATGATTAGCCGTATTGATTCCTTGATCGTAAGCAGATAAACCAGAGAAATCGCCGGCATAATCAGCACGTGTTCCAGTGCCGCCACTTCCTGGATTAGCGGCTACGTTTTGGCCATGAATATGTCCCGCATCGGTTATGCCATGACTATGCGGATTTTGTACGTGCGTATGAGATGGCATTTCGGTCTGGATCAGCGAGTGGGTTGTTGCACCGAATGCCTTACCAAGCGTGTTAAACTCAGTTTGTGTGGAATCCCACCCAACGAGGGTTCTCTTACGAGCATCGGGGAGAGAAAAATGCGTCGCATCGACTATACCAAATGGGCATCTACGAAGTGTATGAACGCCAGACTGGGAACCGGTTGTGTTTATCGCAACACCCCCGCTAGTAGCACTGACACGGAAGTCATTAGTAGTGATACCAACGGCATTAACGTAGTAGACCGTGTTCGCAACCAAACCCGTAGGTAGAGTATCAGTAGTTGTGAAGAAAACTGGATCGCCGGGAACCAATCCATGACCGTTACGAGTAATAACGCCAGGCGAAGCAATAGTAATAGTCGCCGTACCTAATGCTGGGGCAATCGATGAGAACAGATTCGGTTCTGCCGTTCTTAGAAGCGACGCTCCATTACAAAATAACCAACCCAAAGGTGCTATTGGTGGAGCCCAGGTCTTAATTTCACCAGTCATTGCCAACAATGTTGCAAGACTTGCTGGGGTCACTGCTCGAAGAGCATCAATGGCGGAAATAACCTCGGCGACGGTTGCCAACTCTACAATCCCTTGGGTTGTAGAGCTTGCTATCGGTAACGCAGGCAATGCTGAACCTGCGTCTATATCAGTGCCACCTTGCGTTGTAAGGATAAGATGTCCGTCTACATCGATCTCTCCATCAACAATAGACGCAGCTTCTATGGCCAGCATTCGTGTAGCAGTTAAACCAGTTACAGTAGCCATACATTCTCCTCCTTACAGTGAACTGATGGTGTAGCTGACGGTATCGATATAGATTGCTGATGGCCAGGCGATTTCGAACGTTGTTGCGTCAAGCATCACGATTGCTTCGTCCGGTCCAGTCGCAGTCCATGTTCCATCACCATTATCGGTAATCCGAAGAATCGCGTTAGACTCGAATATGGCAAGAAGCTCTTCTGGAAGTGGGAGATGAGGTATATCTGTATCACTACCATAAAGAACGGCCTCGAGATCCTCCATAGTCGACGAATATGCTTTAGCTGCATCGACAATCAGATGCGCACTTCGCCTTTCCTCGAGAACTTGAATCGGGAGGCTAGTGAAGTCCCAACTAAAAGGATCAACTTCGAATTGTTTATGGGAAATAGTCGCCGGGGAAATTTTTGTGTTGTAAACCAGATGAATTTTGTAACTTTCACTATTCATCACCCGGTAACTAAACCCAAAACTTGGAGGACGTCTCTGTATCAAGATATCATCGTAGAACGATTCCGGATAGGTATACGCCTCGATGGTTCCCGAAAAATACCCAAGTCTGCGTCGACGGTTTGTCCTAACACCGTCGAGATATCGGACTTGTTCATCTGAATCAGAAGGATCTTCTTTTACTGAAGTTAAGCCATTCCAAGCTTCTCCTGGTCCAGATGGAGGATAGAAAACACCTCGGTCTAATCCGGTTTCATAACAACGAATCTGATCCCAGATCAACCTGGTAATGATGTCACCTCCTAGGCAAATAAGGCGATCAGCTCATCTGGTGTTGGCATGCTGGGGTTCGTTACAGTAGTGCCATACAAAATATCTTCTACATCCGAAAGAACTTCCGGATCCGCGGAACGCGAATCGATCACAAGATGGGCGGTACGCTTGTATCCGGTGATCGAAGGCGGAAGAGAGGTGATGTCCCAACTGAACGTTTTTGGTTCGATCGAATCGCCAATTGTATTATTGTCCACCTGTGAAGGCGCTGCGAGTCCATTGTAGACGAGATGAATCTTGTATTCTCCCGGGAACCCCGAAATATCATCGCCCACCAACGTCCTGTATGCCAGATTGAATTGCTGCCGGCGCTGCTGCATTGCAAACAACCCATTGTGAATTGACACTACGCCATCGCACACCAGAAATTCAGCAGGACATCCTAGTGCACTGATAGTTGCTTCGTATTCCTCAGCGGAGGCAAGATTCAAGTACTTTACCCCATCGAGATAGAAGGGTCGAGCTTCTCCTCCAGAAGCCTTCTCTGAAATCGAAAGCAAACCCGTCCATGCGACGCCATAATTTCCAGAAGTGTAAAGAACGCCTCTATCGACACCCATTTCATATGAGCGAGAGCCACTAGTGCTCCAATCCAATCGAGCCACTTAGATCTCTCCTCTCATCCGTAGGTCCCCATCGCCTTGCGCTGTTGATTCAGTGAACGATTCTGCCTAGCCGCTTCTCCTCGGCTCATCTTCTTAGCCGGAGCATTTTTCTTGTTACAAACCTTTATTAGCGTTAGAAGTCGATTCAAATGCCAACGTTGACATTCGAACGGAATACTTAGTGAGATCATCCAGTAATAGATAACCTCGGCAGTAATAACTTCTCGATTCGGACGCTTGTTCTCTTCACTAAACCAAGTGGCAGTCATCTTTTCATTGATGTACTTGTTAACTGCGTCATAGTTTTCGTAACTTAACTGAGAAAATACCCCCCGGGGAATTTCTGGGGTTAGATTCATCATCTCGATGTAGACAAGTGTCTCTTCTTCAGTTTTGTCATTGCCGCTTAAGAACGGTCTTTCAAAGAACGACTCCCATTTTGACAGAGAGACCAGAGAATGCTCTAGTTCCAAATCAAAAGACGTTGCCGCAACAAACTCACTCGTTGCTTCGTTAAACCCTTCTGGTGTTGAAACTGTAATGGCGAGCATTCTCTGATCTCCTCTCAAAAGATTGACACTAACTAGATGACCTAGGCGAAGATGAAGACCCACTCGTCGGCAACAGGCTGCGGGCCGAGCTTGTAGCCCACCGCAGGGTATGCGTTGACGATAGCGTTGGCCGTGATGGCCCAAGTGCCGGCAGCACGAACCACACCATTGATCTTGTAGATCACACCGGTGGTGGCGGTGATGGTGATTAGGTCAGTGGCAGAGCTGTACGTCGGGATGTTCGGAGCGACGAAGGTGACTGTACCGGCGAAGAACGCGAAGACCTCGGCCGGCGTCGGCAGATCTGGATCAGTACCCACGGTGCCATAAAGACGAGCTTCGAGAACGGCCAGAGCATCAGCGTCGATCTTGGTGGAGTCTACGACGATGGTTGCCGATGGCTTGTAGGCCTTACCAGTCAGTGGATTCGTACCAGGGATATCGATCGGAATCGTATCGAACTCCCAACTGAAGGTGTTAGCCTCCGGCGACTCATTCACCGTGTTGAAGGTTTTCTCCGAAGGCATAGCCAGGGCGCCGTAAACCATGTGAAGCTTGTATCCGTAGTCGGTGTTCTCGGTATCGTTACCCACAAGGCTCCGATAGCATAGACCGAACGTCTTTCGAGTCTGCTGCCCCACAACGATGCCCGACTCAGGCCCAGCTGAACCGTCGCACTGCTCGAACTCATCGGGGTACGTGTACGCCTCGATGGTGCCCTTGAAGTTCTCGACAGACTGCAGGTTGAGGTACTTGATGTTGTCCGCGTACAACGCGGTGAGCTCAGCGCCTTCGGGTGACTCAGTAACGGTGTACAAACCGTTCCAAGCATAACCGGTGTCATAGACGCCGTCGGTCGGAATGAACAGAACGCCTTTGTCGACACCGGTCTCGTAGCGCCGGGCACCCGTGGCGTCCCAGGTAAGGGCAGTCACTGAATTTCTCCTCAGAAGTAGAGAACGAACACGTCGTGGTTGAGTGAGGCTACCGAAAATGCACGTTGCATAGTGCATGACGGGAGGGCCGCGACCTTGGCCGGAAACAAACTATCCGGACTTGGGTCGATAACGGTCACCAAATATCGCACTGTTATGCGATACGGCTTATTGTCAGCGAACGCAGTATCCGCGTCATCTCGCTTGTAGACGATGCATGGATACACCATTTGCATAGTGGCTGGAGGTTGGAAATATACCTTATCGGTCCCCAAAAGAGTTTCAAGAATACTCTGGAGATCAAGCCGTTGGCCCATTATAGACACCTCCCAACCTCAACAGTAGCCGAGGGCGCTGCACGTCGACCGTTGTTACAGTCCACAGCGCCCCCGACCATCTGATGTAGCGCATGGCAAATATGTGTTCGCTGGCGTAAGCATCTGCGACGATACTAATGGAATTCTGGAGAGAAATATCAAAGTTGACTTTCTCGCCTTCATCCAGCTTCCGAGTGCTTTTAACGACATCACCAAAATATGGTTTCTCAGTGATTACGTCTTTCCACACACCGGGAGCTGTTTCAGTATTAGCGCCGAATCCAACTAGGCCATAGAACCTTGCCACTGGGTTACCCCCAAGTCGTTACGCGCGGTCCCGCGTGAACGTCCACTGGTCCTCGACGGTGTTGGCGATGTAGTAGGACGACGAGGACGGAGTGGCCTCGACGACGATCTGAGCGCCGGCCGCGATAGCCGTCTGAGCGCCGGTGGCGAGGGTGGCGCCGGTCGCCTTGTTCTTGTACACGATGCCGGTAGTGGCCACGATGGTGACAACACCCGTGCTCGAGACGAAGGTCGGAGCATTCGGAACCGTGAGGACAGCAGCACTGGCGGTCTTGCGGAAGACCAGGGCGGACCGGATCTTCGTGAGAGCGCCGGACATCCGGGTCTCGATCAGGTACTTCTGCTTGTTGTAGTCGATATCGAACTGATCGAAGAGGTTGATCTCCCCACCCATGTTGGTGCCGACGTTGTAATCGGACATGTTCACCATGATGGCAAGCAGGTCGGTGTCGGTGTCCATGGCCTCGACCGGAATGATATCCCGCACCCGAAGCTCAGACGCGATCTCGTCCATGCCTCGGTAGTACTTACGACCATCTCCGTCACGCAGGGTGAGGAGCTTGGCCAGAACTACCTCGGAAATGAACAGCGACGGCTGACCCGAACCGCGGTACAGGCGCCGGTTCTCGATCATAGCGTCCATGAACTCCAGGTAACTGGAACTCGCGTCATCCAGGTTCGAGTAGACGGTGACCGAATAAAGGTCGTCGTCGGTTGCGATGGGTCGGATCATGGTCTCATTGATCTTGTCCTCATCATCGACCTCGCGCCCATCACCGAGCAGGATCGCGCGGGCGACCTCTTCCTCGAGCATAAGACGCATTTCGCCCTTCATCCAGGATACGATGTCGAAGTCGGTGATATCAACGACGTCGTCCCGGTGGAGAGCCTGCTTCTTGTAGACCGTCGTCGGGCCAGTCTCTCGCTTGTAGACCGCGAAGAACTGCTCCTTCTTCAGATCACCTTTGACGTAACCCTTGGCGCGAGCCTCGTCGAGAGTCAGGTCGGCCCACAGGGTCCGAACCTTGGCGAAGGGGGTGTGGTGAACGTTAGTGAGGATGGCGTTCACCCACTCGGTGCGCCGCGTGAACCACTCTGGGGTATTGGTGATCAGCTTGGCGTCGGGGAACAGGGTGTCGATGTTGTCGATACCGTGGGCGAGTGCGTAGGACTCGACAGCCTGCTTGACCGAACCGAGCCGCTTGGCGGTCTCGAAGATGCCGTTCATGGCGTCGTGGGAGAGGATATGACGCTCACCCTCGTTCTCGCCGGTCTTGCCCTGCTGCTCGAAGACGTTGGTCACGGCGGTGGTTCCTTCCTGATGGGTGAGGTCGCCCTCGGTGGGGGTAGTATCTTCGGCTCCGCCATTGTCGACGTCCGAGTGTGCGGCTTCAGCCATAGCCGATTCGACTGCGGCGCCGACCATATAGTGCACGACCGTCAGCTCGATATCAGTGAAGTTGTCATAGACCTCCTGGACCGTCATGCTTGACTGGTCAGCCGCATGCGCAATAGTTTCGTCTTCGTCATCAACTTCGACACCGAAGTCTACGAAATCGAATTCGATACCAGTGTGGATTACTGCTGCGTCGTCAAGGATTTCGACGTCGTCCGGATCATTACTGTGAGCGATACGGACCTGCTCGATAAGAGCTCCCGGATTAGCGCCAGCGAGAGTAAGACTAACCTCACGAATCATGCCATGGAGGACCTGCTTAGTCTTCTCGACGAGATCGTTGGCGTAAATGGACAGCATCTTGATGTCCTTGTGCATCACCAGCTTATGGGCTGCGATACCATGCTCAGTATCATTGAAGAACCCATAGCAGTAAATGCCATCTTTGCGATGCTCGAGCAGGACATGCCCTAGAACGTTGGTGGGGCTTCCATGTCCGTGCTGCCAAACCATCGGAACCTGAAGACCATCCATGTGCTTGAATGCTTCAGATGTGATGATTCGACCGTCGGAGCACTTGAGACCAGCCTTAGTGGCCCAACCGCTGAAATCAGCTTCCATTTTGACTGTCTCCTCCTAACTCTTTGGTTGAGGTGTGGTTATGACTCCGACGGAGCCGAAGTAAGTTGTCGACGAGTAACTTGAGCCGGAACAACTCGGATGGGCGCCTGTTGATCCGATGGGTTCGGATCTGGTTCCGGCATGTTAGTGTTTCGAAGTTCATCGGCTCTTGGGTTCTTCGACGGTTTCCATCCAATAGCTTGTCGAAGGTCGTTGGATGTGGCAACTTCAGAACGAGTGAACTTATCAGCGATCTCGGCCATCTCGCTGATGGGGACGAGTTTGAATGGATCGCGGAAGCCCAAGATCCAATGCCCTTGCGTTCGAGCAGTCTTGGTTAGGAAGGTGCGACGCATGGCCTCGACTGCTGCGGCCACAAGGGGTTCGATCGTCCGAACGTAGTAATTGATCATCGACTTCTCGTCGGCCGTACCGTTCATGACCTCGAGGGTCAGACCAAGCTGGCCGTACAGCATCTCGGTCAAGAACTTGATCTGGTTGAGCAGGTTGTTCTCGGCCGGTCGGTTCAGTTGAACAATCTTCTCCGTGGCATCAGAGTAAGCAATGCCGTACTTACTACCCTTAAGTTGGAATTCAATGTCTTCACGACGCTGCTGAGCACGCGTGCGTTGAGCATCAGATCGAATAGCATATGGGACCTGGATGATGATGTCTAGTTTCCCCGAGCCAGACGCATCGTCAACTACATCCAGAAGGTTCAGCTTCCGAATGAGTCTCTGTAGAGTCGAGTTCGGCGCATTCATCACCGCATACAACGGATTCTCGACGATCGCCACATACTTCTTGGAAAGAGTGAGATCTTCTCGAAGCCCCTTTGCCTCGTTATACACTCGAACCCGTACTCTGTCCGGGAACCAGGCAACAACTTCACCGACCCGAAGAGTCTGAATGTCGTAACCCCCCGAAGTCTCCGGACTGACAGAAGTATCGATAGGAACCAAAGCGGCAACGCCTTTATCGAACAGCGTCATCGCAATATCCTGTCGAAAAGCTCGTGCAGCTTGGTCGATGTTTGCCTCGAGCTTGAGGCAATTATTAAGTCCACTATTGATGTCTTCAAGATATCGACTATCACTGTCAACTCGGCAATGTCGCAACTCGATTGCAGCTACGTCGATACCCAACCGAGTATAGATCGAAGCGATGATCGATCGTTCGTTGGACCAGCGCAGTTGCACTCGATCTGGTCTAGGCCCATAGGACATGCCCCCACCAAAAGCTTGGGGCTGCTCAAGGGTCTCTGCACCATTCCGGAATGCGTTCCACGCATGCTTCAGTTGGGCTAATATAGCCATGTGTCACCTCCTTCCCAGGAAGACGAGCCAGATGAGGAGGCATTACACTTCGAGGTCAGCAATCCGCTTCTCGAGCTTTCCGAGGGCCACGTTGATGGTGTCAGTGGCAGCAAGTGCCGCAGCCGCTCCAGCAATAGCATAACTGGTGATCGGGATCAATGCGGTAGTCTTAACTGACGTGTTCTTCTCGAGCTTTCCGAGGGCCACGTTCAGAGTGTCAGTCGCGGCCAGAGCAGCCGCCGCTCCAGCAATGGCGTACCCCGTGATAACCACAACAGCCGTAGTCTGTTCAATCATCGAAAGAACAGTTCCGTCGGCGTTATATAGAGCGACCTTCTTGGTGAACTGATTCGGCCTTGGTACGGCCTGAGAAACAACCATCAACTGAGTGATGTTGGATTCTGTCATTGGAATATCTCCCTGTCTGCGTTGATCTAGCGGTTGTTTTGAGTTTTCGGTGTCGTAGCAACCACCAGGTCGAGGACGCGGAAATTCCCGTATGCTCTGAGAAAGTCTTTGGTAGTGGTCTTCCCGGCAAGAATACGACGAGCAGAAGCCTCTTGATTCTTAGCCGTGTTCAAGTTTCCCGAACGCCGACGAATACGACCAGCAGAAGCATTATATGCGAGATTCTTCCCCGTACTAGATGAGGCAGAACGTCGTCTGCGAGCCTCATCAAACAAAGCCTGAGAAGCAGCACCACGAATACGTCCAACACCAGACTTCTTCTTACCGCTGCGTACACCCCACTGCATACCCTTGATACCAAAGTGAGCTAGGGCTTCTTCAGGGGTATTTGGTTTTTCGGTTAGCATTGATCCCTCCTATTCCCATACGTTCTTGGCTGAGTTGAATACAAGATTGATAACTCCGGCGGCAGGGAGACCATGCGAATTAGAGAACAGATTTTCAGCCGCTTTTGCCCCAGCTGCAGCCATCTTATGACCAGCAATATAACTCAAAGTTCCAGGAATGACTCGGGTCAAGAGGTTTTTTGTAAACAAGGCGCCAACAGTTATCAAAGCAGCTCGCTTGATAATTTGATTTCGTCTTTCAATCGAAGAAGCACGGTCATGTGTAGTTCCGCGCTTCAAACGCTTATTAATCCGTTTAACGCCTCGTTTTCCAAATTTTCCACGATCCACATGTTGTTGACTGGATTGATAGCTGGGGTGAGCTTTACGAACACCCCACTGCATACCCTTTGTTCCGTAGTGAACAAGAATGCCCTCCTGAGGATAAGCATCTACGGTGAGTATCACTCGAACGCCTCCTTGTGTAGCTTGTATGCCACCCAAGCGTCCATCAGTGCGGCGACGTTATCAATCTTCTCGTCGTAGCGCTTCTTCAGGAGCTTTCGGTTTCCATTCGTGTCCTCCATGGTGATACAGTTGCCCATAGCAAACGACATGAGCGCCTGGTCGAATATGAGTTCTCGCTCCTGAGCGAGGTTCTTCAGTTCTCCTAGAGGCACAGACTCAGTCTTAGCACCCTGTAGAACCTTCTCGATACCGAAAGGTCCATTCTCTTGCGACCAACGTGTCACGAACTCTTTGGCGTTGTATGGATCGTATCCCAAGCAACGGACGTCGAAACGTTGTTCTTGAACGAACTGGTCCAAATCATCATAAACTACCATCATGTCAAGGACGGTACCCTCGAGCACATGAAGGCTTCCTTCGTTGATGAACTCCTCATACTTGGATCGCATGGCACTTGGGAGAGCCATAAGAGTCTTCGACGTGATGTAGCTTCGGGTCTTTACTCCATAGCCGTGGCGCAAAGGGAAGAGGAAAGTGAATGCGCAGAAGTCATCACCTTGAGACAGGTCTGCGCCCATGGCGCAGGGCATCTCCCAGAATTGTCGAACTCTGTGAGGAATCGTCTGTTCATAGGTGAAGAAGTAGGTGTATCCCTCCATGGGGATCCCAAAGCGCTTGGCGAGGATATCGTTTCTCGACGCGGGTGCATTCTCTGCCCGCTCAACGTCGAGTTGATAGGTTTCATACGTGACAGTCCTCCCCAGATTGGGGTTCGCCTTAAGCCACGTAGATGGGTCGGCAACTTCATCGACCTCATCGAGCTTGTAATGCCAAATGGAGATGTGAGGGGCTTGATACTCCCCTTTTAGTATTGTAGCTAGTTCCATTTTGATTGTGTCACCAGAACCGTTCCGAACCGTTCCTTCGGAACTGATAGCAACAATCAACCAATCATCCAACTTCGAGGCACCTTGCTCTACAGCACCAACAACATCTTCTCTGAGGTCGCCAGACAACCATTCGTCGATGGTGGAGACTTTTGGTCGTAGGCCCTGCAGCTTATTGATAGCCATGGGACGTACTTCGAGGATGGAACCAGTCAGGAAGTTCTCAATGCCCTTCTTAGTCGAGGCTAGCTTGACTCGATTGGCTCTTGACCCGGTAGTGTTCTGCAGGGAGCCTTCGGTCAAGAACTCGAACAGAGGGCCTCGACTACGAGTAATGGCCGTACGGAACGGCGACATAACTTCGTCTGCCTGCTTCATAGTCGGCGCCGTTGTAATCTGGTGAGTCGTCGTCGTGTCGACGTTAAGGAAGTAGCTATGAATACACTCGGCGTACATCGACTTAGCGGCACCTCGAGCGACGATCAGGTATTGTTTGGTGACCAAGCGAACTTTGATCGTCTTGTTTACGTACTTACCCCCATGGTTACCCTTGGATGGTTTGTATACTTGACGAGTGATGAAATAGTACCACCCAAATATCTGTTCAGCCCATAGTTTGAATGAGGGAAGTAAGTGTAGATCACTTCCGTCAGTCAGAGTAAGTTCGTTCTCGCAGTATCGAACGAACCCCTCGACCGCTCGATCGTCGTAGTAGTACTTTGGATTGGCAATGAGATTATCGATCCGATTCATCTCCATGGTGATCTCTCGGTTAACCGGAATCTCTCCGCGAAGAACTGCGTCACGAAACTCGCCGTAGTAAACCGGTGTTGCCGTGTTCGATAGTGCCATTGTCAATCCTCCTTCCAATTACTTAAATACGGAAATACCATTCTTAACCAGGCCTGGACCATTCTTGACCGCAGTCGTCACACCAGTTCGAATGAGCTTCCCGGCAGGAGAGCTGACTAGGGCTACCGCAGCAGTCACGCTGCCCGCGATAGCCAGAACATTCTTGACTGCTTCATGGCCCTTACGGATCTTACTCGTCGACTTGGTCACGTTACTGTACTGCGCTTCTAGATTTGTCCGACCAATTACACTCTGCAACTCTTGATTGGACAAGGATTTGGTTCCGTGCGCTTTGATCTTGGCTCGGGCTGCTACGGCATTGGCATGATCATCGGATACAGGATGGTTACCCGATGAAGTCTTAACGGAAGTTTTGCTCGAGGATTTGCGTACGCCCCATCGCATACCCTTGATACCATGGTGCTCTAGGAATTCAGCACCGACATCAATCGACTGCTGAATCGAGTCTTGCAGTTCAAATCCCGTGATGAAGCCCCGATCGTCCTTGATGAGGGTTACGGGGAAGGCGAGTTCCGTGGTGACATCGGCGGCATGCTTGACATCGCGAACGATGACGTCCCACGACTGATCATGATTCTCAATGATGCCATATTTCTTGGTGCCCGAAGCATTGGTACCGAATGAGTTGGCCGAGTGCTCCAACGCGTTAACCAACGCATCTTTGCCTTCTTTGTAATATGCCCGACGAAGCGGTGTGTCACGAGTCAGGTCAGCGTTCTTGTACTTCGGCTTGTTGTTGATAGCATTGACATTAGAATTAGCCTGCTTGACAGCACCATTCCAGATCTTGATGGTCAGGTCTGGGCTGTGAGCCCGGCGCTCAAACTTGGTATCTAGCTTCGCAATCTTCTTGGTCTTCGCACGCTGACCTTCGTGACCCTTGTCCTTACGGACACCCCACTTCATTCCCTTGACGCCTTGATGTGCAAGGTCTTCGTCCTCGTTCAACTCACTATGATAAGAACTCTGTGGACCAAAGACGTCGTAGTCGTCCAATCGGAAAGTGGGACCTTCCGATTCTCCAGTCCATAGAGCTACCAAGTCAAAATCGACCCAAGAGAAGCCTGGGTAGTCTCGATCGTCCGTCTTTGCTGGAGTCTCCGGATAGCCCATGGTCAGATGCGGAACCCAACCAGGAAATTGTTCGGCGGCGTCATAGAGCCTCCGGATATCAGGCTGCATCAAGAGATAATTTCGAAACTCTTGAATCTTCTTGGAATGCGGCGTCTTGAAGAAGAGAACATCTGCCTTGTTCTCGCCAAGCTCTCCTCGACGGTCGACTTCTAGAGTAAATTCACACAGATTCGTCGCAACAACGTGATTCAGATAGCCCTCGATACGCTCTACCATATCGTAAGGGACTTCTTGGTCACCCAGATAACAAAGAGTTAGGTGCGGAACCTTCTCGCTAGAATACTTCCATACCGGGTCATTCTCAGAAGGAATGGCCACAATCACTAGTCCACTGGAGGGATCCATGATTCAACCTCTCTCGTAGTGCTTAGACGCCATTCCAGTTCTCTAACTTGCTCTTGTAATGCGGCGATAAGAAACGAAGTTACTGGCGGATCGAAAAGAAGTTTAACTCGAAGATAGACGTAAGTCTTAACTGAGTTTAGACGAGGATCCCCACCGATCACTTCAGACCAGGAGTTAAACGAATCTTCGACCGTAAATCCGTTCTGAGGCCCAATACCGATCTGCTCTAGAATAGAAAAAGCAGTGTTGATGTGCATTAAAATGTCAGGATCGAATACAAGATACTCGTTATCGATACCCAAGGTCTTCTTTACCGAATCCAGAATGCTGGTGGACATACAACTCACCTCCCTTTCAGTCTACGTCGTTTACGGCCAGTCCTCGTCGATCTCCCAACCAATATCATTAACTAGAGTACCCAAAGCAGCCATACCAACAGAACCTGGAACACTACCGGTTCCCACTAGAATAAGGTGAGCGTTTCCTGAGAAAGGAACGCTCAAAAGACCGGTGAGAATCGAATCTAGTTGTTCTGAAGTATAAGGGTTTTGATACGTAAAATAGTCACTAAGAACCACGTTAAATGAAGTCGGTGGTTCGAAGTTCGTAAGTACCCCACCGAATGCCGTATTCCAATCCCATCGTTGAACAACGCTAGGCATCTTGGACAACGGAATATGGTTTACTACTGGTTGATCTCGAACACAATAGTGATACAGCAATGGCATTTGCCCAATAATGGATGCGAACTCCAATCTCCCAGTCGTTCCAGATTGAAGAGCCGAACGAAGATCGCGCAAAGTTGAAGCGACGGGATTAAGATCCAAATAATCAATAGCTGATTGTTCGAGACACAGGCGAATCAGAGAACTGCACCCAGTCAGGTTAACAGAAGTTACATTAGCTGTGAAACATTCAATGTGTTCCAAAGAGCTAAGTCCTGAGAAATCAATGCTATCATTAAACGCTGTATTATTGCACATAAAATACTTAAGATTTGTTAAAGAGTTAAGATCATCGATCCCCAACAGAGACTGTGTCTCATAATTGAAAGAAGGACCAATGTCATAAATACCGGTGTCTTGACCGTGATCAAAGCCACAATTTAGGTATTCAACAGCAGCAAGATCGGTTACAAACATTGTAACACTACCCGAACTATTGAACGTGGGCGTTGATCCAGTTGCCAAATCAGCATTCGTCAACGAATCTCGCCAAATAATTGTTGCCGGTGCACTAAGACCAATTAACGGTGAGAAATTGCTACCATGCGTCAGTGTCGGACCCTCTTGAAGAGTCTGAGAGGAACTAGGTTGATTTGCAACCTCGACGTAGATGATTGACCCATCTTCATCTCCCACACCGAGAACAGAGACTGGTCGCCAATCATCGTCAATAAAACCTAGGAGTTTGCTCATCACGAAGCTCCGAGGTCATAGATACGAACTGTATCAATTCCATCCCACCAAGACAGGCTACTATCACCACAAATACCAGATGATCCTCCAGCACGATAAGCCTCTTGGGCTGGAGCCACGGTGAAGGTAGCCAGGAGAGTGTCTTCCTGCGTAACAGATACCACGCCATCAACATAAGCAACCCGAAGCGTTGACCAAGAAGCTGGAGGAGAAGCGACAAAGGTCATAACTGTATCGCCTGCGTTGTACGAGGGAGCATTACCAACAACCCACTGGTTAAAGCCGTCAAAGAACACACGAAGACCATTGGGACCAACGCCTTCGGAAGCGTCTTCTGCGTTTAGAATAACACCAGTGAAACCATTATTTGACGTTTGTGGTAGAGTAAAGTCTAGCTCAATGGCAGCGTTGTGCGTGTTCAACACTTGCGCGCCACTCGCATCGAATCGAAGCGTCGAATATCCGCCGCCTTCAACTACAAGATGACCCGAGTCATAAGTAATACTCGAGATGCCATGTGAGTCGATGCCATCATCTTCCGACGTACCCGAGTTAAACGTGTAGGTGATAAGCGGTGGAGTTCCTCCGCCTCCCGAGATCGCCGTAGTAACCGTAAGAATATCAGACCATGACGAATAAACTCCGTCGCTATCATAAGCCCGAACTTCAACAGTGTACTCGGTTTCGGCCGTAAGACCGTCATACGTGTACGTGAGGACGTTACCTGCGTTGATCGGAGAACCAGAGTTGATTCGTGTCTCGTAGCCCGATATCGAAAGGAAACCTGTGGAAGCTGTCCAGTCGACAACGAACGATACATCTTCGGGAACACCATCGAGTGTTACGACTGGAGTCGATGGTATGGCGAGCCTAAGATATAGAACGCCAGGCACAAGAGGATCTGGAAGTTCTTCTTCAGCACCTAAAAGAACAAAGGTCGAAGGCGGCGGTGGGTCAGCCACCCATTCAACATCGGTACCATCTTCATTAACCCTAAGAGCAAATCCCGCATCGGCGATAGTGAAGTCAGGTAGATTATCACCAGATCCCGGAGTGATTGTGGGCAGGTCTTTCAGATTTACAGTTTCGCCATCTTCAACTGTGATAGCGAAAGGTGTCTGGATAGATCCATCAATATACTCCTGAACCATGTAAACAAAGCCGACAGTAGGAGTAACCGTTTTGGTAAATGTTCCGTTTACTAAAACCACCACGAAAGGAGTGGGGATGACAATCTCCACAGCCGGGTTAGTGCCGGGTGTTTCACTTCCACTTCCTTCCACAATTCGGTTAACGCCGAGAGGGGTGAATTTTACACTACCCTTAGAAACGGCGCCGACTATCGTCTTGTAAGTGGCGGTTACTGTGCCTGCCATCTCCACTCCTTTCTTGAATTGGTTTAGTAAGTCATCAAGTGATACCAGTCTTCGTACCAAACCTCGCCGTAACGATCTGTGGTAGAAGACCAGTCGCGCTGTTGCCAGCGAGTTACCGCATCTTTGGTTTCCTGCTCAAAAAGACCGTCAGCCCATCCAGAAGCAGGATTGGTAACACCGGGAACAAAGCCCATTTCGATCATACGCTGTTGAATACGCTGAACGGCCGGCTTCTCTTGTGTGTAGTACCCACCATGAGACTCGTCAGGTCCAGTAATCAGACCAAAATAGTGATTCGTCGGCATATAGGTCGGCCACGGCGTACGAAGACGAGCAACTGGAGCCGGGGTCGGCGTAGATCCCGAAGGGGTCCACAGATATGCCCGCTGATCAGCCTTGGACCGGTACCACGAGATGTGAGACCAGTGATCGTGACCTGAACCCGTATAACGCTGCAGCGTCGAGATACCGTTCCAGCGAGCCCAGTAGTAGACTGGCTGATCGGCCCACGGCTTACCGATGAATTCGCAAATCATCGGAAGTTGACCGGCCATGAGCTTGGCGAGAACCGTTCGATGCATAGTTCGGAGACGCTCGTCGTTCTTGTGAGAGAAGTCTCCTGCGCAGGAGTAATCCCAGTTGACGTAAGGACCACCGGATCCGTTCGGATCGAGTCGACGAGAGTAATCATCGGATGGAAGCTCATCGGCTGCAACGTGGAATCCGAATGAGTGAGCCGCATCACCAACGATGCCCGAGTTGCCGCCACCCAGAGCTACCCAGTCGTTCATCTCAGCGGTGATCACCGGAGCTGCGATACCCATCAGAGGTTCTCCTCCTTCGGCGTGGATTCGGCCAAGACCTCTTCGAGCGTGAGGTGATCATCAAGCTGGGTGGCGACCGCATCGATCTCATCGGCCGTTAGGTCTTCGGTCCACACTTCCGGCGGAGAATTTCCTGGGTCCACTCCTGGACCTTCCTCGTCGGGCTTCGAACGATTCTCACTCGAGAGCTCTTGGAAAATCTTCGGATCCTGGTTCTCGTCCATACTTATCCCTTCGTTTACCACAGCTTAGTGTCACCCGATCTGCGCGGAACATATAACTTAGGCAGCAGGCTTTCGTCACCGTAGTGTATGGCGTTATGTGTAATGAATGTGGTTGTGATCAGGAACTCTGGTTCCAGGACATCTTCATCGCCATCTCTGAGATCCGCTATCGTGATGGGATTCATGTGGTGAATGTAAAGACGATCGTTAATTTCCCGACCTTCGCAACCTAGATCGTTACCGTTGTCTCTAACAATGACATGATTGCGAATGTTCTTCCACAACTGAGACCTATAAAAACTTTGATTCATGTACCGTTCAGAACCGAAAGTCGGTTGACCGACGACGCCTCGGAGTGCGAGGTAATGATAGCGTTCTTCGAAGGTCTCTAGACGCATCAACTCCGAATGAGTTCTAATCCTCGTCGTCATCGTATTCGTCCTCAGGATCTCCACCAGCATAGAACTTCATCGCTTTAATTGCATCGACGTAAAGTTTCTCGATGTTCTTGGCGGAGGCCATAGACTCCACCTTGGCGCGAAGTAATTCGTTCTCTGCTCTGAGACGGTCCTGTTCCAGTACCTCTCTAGTTGATCCTAGTTTGAGATAGTGACTGATCACCTGTGCAGAGGCGGTTCCTTCACGCATCTGCTTCTCAGCAAGTTCAACAGCGAGGCTGACTAGCTGGTTCTCTCTACCTTCAGGAGTTGTAGCTGGTCTACGACGCCTTGAAGGATCATCAGGCTCGCTTGATCGTCTACTGACCATGCTTCCACCTCCTTTAGGACTAGTTCTAACCGGGTTTAAAAGTGAGAAACTTTCTCCAAAAAAGACCCCCGGGGCAATTTTTAGG
>Ga0137461_1000107_pt1 | contig 17538 bp, 10 predicted proteins | sample EasRivERMGT746_2_FD_104650 | JGI IMG/M metagenome (GOLD analysis project Ga0137461, IMG submission 104650) | Soil microbial communities from meander-bound floodplain in the East River, Colorado, USA - East River MetaG ERMGT746_2 | ecosystem: Environmental > Terrestrial > Soil > Floodplain ... | reverse complement strand
GCGGAGCGGCGCGCGGCGCCGAGAGTCGTGCGCAGGACCATGGGAACTTTGAGCTTGCCGCCGGACATGTAATGAATTTTCGCCGCTTGATTGACCATCTGGTCCATCGTCAGCGTGATGAAGTCGCCGAACATGATGTCGACGACTGGTCGCATGCCGGTCATCGCCGCGCCGACGCCGATGCCGGCGATTCCAGCCTCTGAGATCGGCGAGTCGATGACGCGCTCGGTGCCGAATTCTTTCACCAAGCCCGACAAAACTTTGAACGGCGTGCCGGCCTCGGCAACGTCTTCGCCGATGATGAACACCGTCGGATCGCGGCGCATCTCCTCGGCGAGCGCTTCGTTGATCGCCTGGCCGAAAGTGATTTCGCGTGTGGCTGCTTCGACTGATGGTGTTTTTTGCGATGGTGATTTCATGTTGAATGGCTTTTGGGCGTCAATGACCTAGCGTCCAGTCTCAAATATTTAAAAATATTCCGGGGCCTATTTCGTCATTCCCGTGAAAACGGGAATCCAGACCCACCATCCACCTGGATACCGTTTTCCAACGGTATGACGGACGATGTCCGTCACCTGGATTCCCGCGTGCGCGGGAATGACGGAATAGGACTGCCCACGTTGTTAAAGCAGCTATGAAACCGGACACTAGCTGTTCTCCCTCAATCTAAAATCCAAAATTCATCTTATGACTCGGTCCGCCCGGTACAGAATCGACTGCGGGATCGTGATGCCGATCTGCTTCGCGGTTATTAAGTTGAACACCAGCTCAAACTTCATCGGCCGCTGCACCGGCAGATCGGCGGGCTTGGTTCCTTTCAGGATTTTGTCCACGTACCAGGCGACGAGCTTGTAGCTTTCCGCTTGGTCCGCCGCGTAGGACATGAGGCCGCCGGCCTCTACCCATGCTTTGCTGTTGTACATCGACGGTAACCGGCTCTTTAACGCAAAGTCCACGATTCGTTTAGAACCTGTTGCCGCGCCGCCGCCCAGCACATAGAGTCCACCCGGGCGCTGCTTGTTTAGCGCAGCGAATACCTTCTCGAAACCGTTCGCATCTCGTATCTCCCAAGGTTGAATAGTCAACTTCAGCGCACGCGCCGCGACTGGGAGAATCTCTTTCACGTCGCGTACAACGCCCGGAATGGCCGGATCGTAGAAAACCGCGACACGGGCAAGTTTTGGAACGGCTTCTTTGAACAGATCCAGCCGCTTGCCGCCTAGCTCTCTGGAAAGGTTTGTCAGGCCGGTGACGTTGCCGCCGGGGTGAGCAAGACTGTTAATTACGCCCGCCTCGACAGGATCGGCCCCAGCGCCCGTCATAACGATGGGAATCGTCTTGGTCGCATTCATGGCCGCTCGAACGAATATGGTCCCTCCTGCTACCACGATGATGTCAACCTTGAGGCGCACCATCTCGGCCGCCAGCTCAGCGAACCGATCGACCTTTGCCTCCGCATATCGGTACTCGATGGCGATGTTCTGTCCTTCTATGTAGCCACGCTCGCGCAGAGCCAGTCGAATTCCAATTCCTTCGGAAATGGTGGACGCAGTAGCTGGCGAGGACGACGATAGATACCCTATCCGAGGGATTTTCTTCGGCTGCTGCGCGTGGGCAAGAGAGGCAGTAGTCAGAAAAAAAGTTGTCAGTTGCCGGATGGCGCTTCTTCTGTTCATTTTTCCTCCGTAAAGGGTCGGTTCGCGTAACGCACCCGAGTGATTTGCGCGAGAATTTCCCCACGCGGTTCGATTTAGTCATTGCGCCATGCATGTCCTGAGTTTAATCGAAGGGACGCAATGAACACCACGCTTGGAATCAAGCCCTTCTAGCCGAGATCGAGGGCAGTGTCCACTTTTTTCCATCCCGGTTGTCTCGAACGCGCAGCCGTTGTAGACTCCCTCCAGTGCGCATCCATGAATTCGTTTGGCCACAAGACCGTATTGATCACATTGCCAGACACCAAGTTCAACCGAAAGAGGTCGAGGATGTGTGCTTCGGTAACGCATGGGTGCGTCGGGCCAAAGCGACAGGCAAAAATCCTGTCTATTATGTTCTCGGACAAACCGCCTCTGGACGATATCTGTTTTGTGTCGTAATCCAGTTTCCTAACGGAAAGGGTTTCCCAGTCACCGCCCGCGCAATGACGCAGAAGGAGAAGCGGCAATTCAACCGATGGCGAAAACGATGAAATCTCGTAAGATACCCTCCACCGATTCAATTGAAAAACTAGCTCGATTCTGGGATACCCACGACTTGACGGACTTCGCGGACCAATTGGAAGAAGTCGTCGACCTAGTTTTCGAGCGCGCGTCAGGCACCGCGGTTACCGTTCACTTGCGTCCTCATGAAGCCAAAGCGGTCACTCAGGTGGCCAAAACGAAACGCGTCCGCGAGTCCACCCTGCTGCGGCGCTGGGTTATAGAGAAACTCCACGCCACTAGTGCCACAGCCGGAAAGCGCTGACCTTCACGGTTGCGATTAACACCTGCGCAGGTGAGTCGCCGCAAAGCCAGCGCTAACCCAACAGTTCTTGCCAACGACCAGCCTACTCACTGTTGTTACCCAGCATTGAAAATCAAAAACATCCTTCGATCGACTCAGGGCAAGCTCTGAACGAATGTAAAGGATCTTGATTCATTTAATCACTCTCTCCGCCCGCATCAGCACTATGGGTGGAATCGTCAAGCCGAGAGTCTTGGCGGTCTTGAGGTTGATCATCAGTTCGTACTTCATCGGCTGCTGGACGGGCAGGTCGGCGGGTGTCCTTCCCTCCTTGAGGATCTTGTCCACGTAGACGGCGGCGCGCCGGTGCAAGTCAGCGCTGCTCGGTCCATAAGACATGAGACCGCCAACATGAATCCACGGCGTGTCCGAGTATATTGCTGGCAGGCGTCGCTTGGCGGCAAGCTCTACGATCCGTTTTGGATTAGTATTGATGGGAGCCTGTTGCGCAACGATTAGAGCGCCCACTTGTGCCTTGGTCGCCGCCTCGAATGCGCGGTCGATATCGTTAGCACTTCGCACCTCGAGGGATTGAACCTGCACGCCCAGCTCTTGTCCTACGGAGCGGATCTCTTTTATCAACACGGATGAATAGGCCGGATTCCGGAGGAGGCCCACACGGGTAAGCCTGGGAACTGTCTCTTTGATAATTTCCAACCGTTTTCCGTACAATCCCGGGGCGCCGATACTGAACCCGGTGACGTTGCCTCCTGGCCGCGCGAGACTGTCTACCAGCCCGGCGGCGACCGGGTCGACCGTCCCAACGAAGATAATTGGAATCGCGCTAGTCGCTTTCTTGGCCGCGGCTGCTGACGGGCCGCTGGCGGCGAAGATGATTTCGACTTGGAGCCGAACCAGTTCTTCCGCGAAGCCGGGAAGCCGATCAAGCTTTTCCTCCGCCGATCGGTATTCGATGGCGATGTTCTTTCCCTCGACATAGCTCAAATCCCTAAGACCTTGCCGGAATGCTTGTGCGTGGGGCGATTCGCGACCAGTGTTCGTTAGATAACCTATCCGGAGGAGTTTCTTTGGCTGCTGCGCCTCGGCAAGAGAGGCAGTAGTCAGAAAAAAAGTTGCCAGTCGGCGGATGGCGCTTCTTCTGTTCATTTTTCCTCCACGCCTGTTCACTCTTCACTTCTCACGCATACACATGCTTATCCACTTCATCCGCTGCCGGATACGGCGCGTCGAGCGCGAAGTTTACCGCGTCTTTGATTTCCGTCGCGACTTCGGTTTCGATGCGCTGGAATAACTTGCCGTCCGCCAATTTATTTTTCTCAAGCCACGCGGCGAGCAGCTTCACCGGGTCGCGCTTTGTTTTCCACTCTTCTTCTTCGGCTTTCGATCGGTAATAAGCGCGGTCGATGTCGCCGACGTGATGGCCGTGGAAGCGGTAGGTGAGACATTCCAAAAACGACGGGCCGTCGCCGCGGCGCGCTCGCTCGACTAGTTTTTGCGCCGTGGCGTGGAGCGCGCGCACGTCCTGGCCGTCCAGCGATTCAACGTGAATGCCAAAGGCTTTAGCGCGGCCGGTAACTTCGCCAGCGGTGGTTTCGCGATAGTGGGTGTACTCGTTGTACAGATTGTTCTCGCAGACGTAGATAACCGGCAGCTTCCAGAGCGATGCCATGTTCATGGTTTCGTAGAGCAGTCCTTGACCGAGGGCGCCGTCGCCAAAAAAACAGACTGCGACCTGATCGCTCTTGCGCATCTTGATCGACATCGCCGCGCCGGTGGCGATGCCGGCGCTGCCGGCGACGATGGCGTTGGCGCCCAAGTTGCCGGTGTCCTGGTCGGCGATATGCATCGAGCCGCCCTTGCCGCGGCAGTAGCCGGCTTCTTTGCCGAGCAGTTCGGCAAACATTCTGTCCAGCGAGGCGCCTTTCGCAATGCAATGACCGTGACCGCGGTGTGTGCTGGTGATGTAATCGTCAAGGCGCAGCGCCTCGCACACGCCCACCGCTACCGCTTCTTCGCCGATGTAGAGATGCGCCAGCCCCGGCATCTTGGCGCCGAGATAAAGTTGATTGACCTCTTCTTCGAACAGCCGGATCTTCACCATCTGGCGGTAGAAGCGGAGCCAGCGCTCGTCGTGAGCGCCGACAGCTTGTTTAACGAGTTTCTTCGCTGGTTTTTTTATGTTGCGAGCCATTAACTGCCTCGGTTGTCGGCGCTCGGTTTCGGGTCTCGAGTCTCGGGTCTCGGGTTTCGGGTTTCGGGTCTCGCGATGCAAGTCTCCGCCTGGCATTTAACTCGAGACTCTGAACCCGAGACACGAGACTATTTTTCCCCCGCCATTCTTGCCAGCACTTCGAACAAGATCGCAAAATCTTTCTCGGCCAACCCCATGCCGCGCGCGGCGGTGAGAAATTCGTTGGTGATTGACGTGGTCGGCAGCGGGACGTCGAGTTGGCGGCCCATTTCCAAGGCGAGCAACAAGTCCTTTTGCATCATGTTGACGTCGAAGATCGCTTCATCCGGCATTTTCAGCACGAACGGGCCGCGGTATTTCACCATCGGCGAGGCCATGACGCTATTCAAGAGAACTTCGACGGCGGTCGCGCGCGCGATGCCGCTCTTTTCAGCGAGCAGTAAACCTTCGCTGAAAGCCAACATCTGCACGGCGAGACTCAAATTGGTGGCGATTTTCATCGACGCCGCTAAGCCATGACCACCGACATAGGTCGCTTTTGGGCCGATGGCTTGAAGATAAGGTAGGACTTTCTCGAACGTTTCTCTCTGGCCGCCGACCATGAATGAGAGCTTGCCCTCTTCCAAAGTAATCGAACTGCCTGACACCGGCGCATCGAGCATCTCGGCGCCTTTGGTTTCAACTTGTTTGGCCAACTCGCGGATGGCCGCCGGACTCACCGTGCTCATCTCGACATAGATTTTTCCCGCGCCGAGTCCGGCGACAATTCCGTCATTGCCCTCGGTGACCGCGCGCAACGCGCTGTTATTGGCGATCATGGAGAACACGACGTCAGACGATCCCGCCGCCGCGCGCGGGGTGTCAGCCCATTTCATGCCGGCGTCGAGCAGCCACTGCGCTTTGGACTTAGTCCGGTTGTAACCGGTGACGCTGTGGCCGGCGTCGAGTAGACGTTTCGCCATGCGGCTGCCCATTACTCCGAGACCGACAAAACCGAGATTCGCCATGGAATTTTCTCAATTCAAAAAATTTTTCGCCACGAGCATGAAACTCCCCGAAAGTAGTTGGGCCGGCACAGCTTGTCAATGGTCGGCGCGCGCCGTATTCGATGCTATCCATTGAAAAAAATCTCTGCGCATGGCGCGCGTTGAAGCGCTAGGGCCGAACCTTGAATTATCGCGGCGAGAAAGCGATCATGACGATCCAAATTGAAGTTACCGCGTTGGGCGCGATGGCAAGCCGCGGCCGAGGTGCGACTTTTTCATTCGACGCAAACGGCCCAGGAGGAAAATTCCATCGCAGGTTCAGCCAAGAGTCGCGTGGATCTGGAAAAAATGCGCGCTGAATACGAAAAATTCCGCGACAGCGATCGAGTCGCCGCGCAACCGACGCTGTTACGCTCGTGCCTGGTGGACAATGATCGGGAAAATGAGTAAGCAGAAAGGCACATTATTGTCTCCATCGGGGATGGTTGAAATCTCTCGCTCCTTCGATGGTACTCAGGACATGCTTTAGGCGAAGTGAACATCCGTCATGCCGGCGCAGAGCTTGCCCCGGACTCGATCCGGGGCCGGCATCCAGTGCGGTGGCGGAGCGGCAATGACGCAAAACCTGGATGCCCGCCTGCGCGGGCATGACGGAAGGGGAATTGGGAGTGACTATGGCGCAGCTACAACTTACGGTGGCTCTCTCGCACTACGACCGGCATCTTGCGTTGTTCGACGGTTCGGTAACGGCGGACGGCGTCGACCTTCAAGTTCTGGAAGTGGGCCAGTCCAGTCCGCTGAAGCATGGCCAGGATCGCCACGAGCGCATGCTGCAAAAGAGCGAGTTCGATATTTGCGAGCTGTCGCTATCGTCGTATCTGATCGCCAAGAGCCGAAGCATGCCGTTTACGGCGATCCCGGTGTTTCCGCGCCGGCTGTTTAGCCTGTCGCAAATGTGGGTGAACGCCAACGCCGGGATTAGTTCGCCGCGGGACTTGCTCGGCAAGAAAGTTGGCCTGAGCACGTTTCAAACCACGCTGTCGGTGCTGGCCAAGGGCGATTTGCAAACTGAGTACGGCGTGCCGTGGCGCGAGACCGACTGGTATATTTCCAAAGATGAAGCCGTGCCACTGAAGCCTATAGCCGGCGTGCGCATGCAGCTGGTTAAACCAGGACAAAAGATGGGCGCCATGCTGCAGCAAGGCGAGATCGATGCGCTGATGGTGCCGCATCCGCCCAAGGAAGCGCTGCGCGGCGGCGGCTCGATTCGCCGGCTGTTCGTCGATCCGAAGGCGGAAGAAGCGAAGTATTTTAAAAAGAACGGCTACTATCCGATCATGCATGTGGTGGCGTTCAAGGACGAAGTGTTGGCGAAAAATTCCTGGCTGGCGAAAAGCATCGCCGCTGCTTTCGACCAAGCCAAAGCGGCTTGTGTGGAATATTACGACGACCCCAACTGGTCGCGCTTTGTCTGGGGCCGCCATCTGTTCGAAGAGGAGCGGCAGGCCTTCGGCGACGATCCTTGGCCCCACGGTATTTAAAACAACCGCGCCAATCTAGAGCGCTTCGTCGACTACTCGCTCGATCAGGGGCTGATGGAGAAAAAACTAACAGTCGAAGAATTGTTCGTCGACACTGAAAACTAGACAAATATATTTGAATTTTACCGGCGACGAGAGGATAGGAAAAGATTGTATCTCGCGCAAAGAACGCCAAGGACTAATTTTCGAAGCACGAAATCCGAAGCACGAAACTCGAAACAAATTCGAATGTTCAAAAAAATAGAAAATTTCAAACAACTTCAATCTGGATTCGGCGTTTTGAATTTTCTTCGCTTTTGAGTTCAATTGGTTTAGTTTGTTTCGAATTTCGATATTCGGATTTCGGATTTTATCGAGCTTAGCCTGCTTGGCGCGAGGAATTGTCTTGAAGTGATTTTGTCAAACAAGTAACCGTTAGAATCTGATCGCGGAGACGCTCATGCCGCTCACGGTGAAGTGCCCGACATGCCGCAAAGAAGTTCACTGGGAAAATAATCCGCACCGGCCGTTTTGCTGCGAGCGTTGCCGGACCATCGATCTTGGCGCCTGGACAGAGGAGCGCTATAAAATTCCAAGCGATGAGCCGAATTTTTTGGCCGACGAGCAAGATGATGATGACGATGATGCGCGCTAGGACGTTACTTAAAAAACGTTGGGAATGCTTCGAGAGCCTCAGCATGAACGGAGAATTATTGATGTTATCATGATCTCTCCGTTCGTCCTGAGCCTGGTCGAAGGACTCCGAGAGGGTTTTTCAGCAACCTGCTAGACTTATTTTTCCATGACCATTCACCCGACCGCTGTTATCGACCCGAAAGCCGAGATTGATTCTAACGTCGAGATCGGTCCGTACGTGGTTATCGAAGGGGACGTGAAGATCAAGCGCGGCACCCGGGTGATGGCGCATGCTTATCTCACCGGTTGGACCGAGGTCGGCGCGGACAACGAGATTCATCCGGGCGCGGTGCTCGGCGACGCGCCCCAGGACAAAGCCTACAAGGGGCAGGAAACTTATTTACGCATCGGCGATCGCAATATCTTTCGCGAGTATGTCCAGGTGCATCGCGGCACGGCCGGCGGCTCCGCGACGGTGATCGGCAACGATAATTTTCTCATGGCGACTTCCCACGTCGGCCACAACTGCAAGTTGGGCGACAACGTGATTCTCGCCAACGGCGCCATGCTCGGCGGCTACGTCGAGATCGGCAACGGCGTGTTTATTTCCGGCAACTGCGTGGTGCACCAGTTCGTGCGCATCGGCGACTACGCGCTCATGCGCGGGCTCAGCGGCACCAGCCGCGATGTGCCGCCTTACGCGATCATCGACTGGCAGCACACAGTGCGCGGTGTCAACGTGGTCGGCTTGAAGCGCGCGGGATTTGACGAGAAACGGATTCGCGCCATTCGCGAGGCGTTTCGGATTCTCTTCCGCAAGGGGCGGAACCTGGCGTTGGCGGTAAAAGAGGTAAAAGAGAACGGGACGGCCAACAGCGATGTGTTGGCCGTCTTAGAGTTCATCAAAACTTCGAAGCGGGGAGTCTGCTTCGGCGCCGACTAGGGGCGCGGCGTTGCCGGCGCGGCGGCGATATTCTCGGGCTGAGGCAAATCCGGCGCGGCGCCGACGAAATAAATCGGCTCGGTGCCCTTCAGGTGGCTCGGGGTAACGACATAGTTGCCGCGCACCGCCGGATAAATGATATTGTTGGCGACATCCGCGCGACCGCCGCTCAACACGTATCCAATCCCGCCAGTGAGCAATCCCAATCCCGCGTAGGTGACCTTGGCGGGAATGTAAAAGACGCTGGCGAGAGCCGCTCCCACACCGTAACCAGCCTCTTGGCCGACCGGCTCAGCGGCTTGATCCGCTGTCTGGGCGTACAAGGGGCTTGACATTACGGCAACCAAAGATGCTAGGGCAACGCCCTTGAGCAATTGTGTTTTCATGGGCCGAAGATAACGCAGAGTTGTGTTACTGTCAATAATCTTATTTTAAAATTATCAAAATGCCGGTTTTTGGTGTGAAGAAATAGTTTTCGCGGTTGGCGTAAAGTTTCCGGGAAGGCGGCCCCCACTCCGCCACGCCTGGGCGTATCTTGATACGCCCCTACATCCGGAATTCCCGATGGAATTTTTTTGCGCTCTTTGCGCCCTTTGCGGTTAAATCCATTCCTAATCTTTGGTTGCGGCTTTGCCGTGCTAGGCCGGGTCGGTCAAGAAGTAGCGCTCGTAACAACGGCGAATCTTTTCCCGGCGGGAGCGATAGTCGTGCAAGAGTTTTTGTCCGAACTTTGCCATTGAGTGTTGGCCGGCTTTTGTCCCCGCGCCATATCCCAACGCCTTGGCGATACCGTCGACGCGCCCAGGCTCGGCGTCAAAGGCGTCGATGGATTGGTCGCGCTCCAAGCGCAAACGGTGATCGAGCCGGCGCAGGAAACGATAGCCGTCGGCGAGCAGTTTGTACTCGGCTGAATTAAGAATCTTCTCGCTGTGCAGCGCTCCCAGCGCCGTCAAGGTTTCGCGCCGGCGCAGTTGCGCCATGCGATGGCCGTGGGCGAGCTGCAACATCTGGGTGAGAAATTCGATATCGACCAAGCCGCCACGGCCTTTTTTGAGATTGAACCGGTTCTCATCCTCGCCGGCGAGTTCGCGCTCCATGCGCATGCGCAAATGATGGATCTCGGCGACGCCGTCGGCGGGAAGTCCGCTACCGTAGGCGCAGTGCTCGATGATCTTTTCAACTGCTTTGCCAAGGCTCGGATCGCCGGCGATGAAGCGGGTTTTGATCAGCGCTTGACGCTCCCACAATTGCGACGCGCTTTTGTGATAGTCGCGATAGGCGTCCAGCGAGCAGACGACTGGCCCAGCCCTGCCCGACGGGCGCAGTTGCATGTCGATCTTGTAGGCGATGCCTTCTTCGGTCGGAGCCGACAAGTAGGTGGGCAGTTTTTGGCCGACGCGGACGAAAAATTCATGGGCCGGCAATTTCCCCTGGGAGCCGCCGGCGCTTTGGGCGTCTTCGGCGGCGTCATAGATGAAGACCAAGTCAAGATCGGAGTTGTAGTCGATTTCCTTAGCGCCTAGTTTTCCGCCGCCGATGACGGCGAATCTGCCTTTGGATACCGCGCCGAATTTTGCCGCGATCTCTGTTAACGTCAAATCCAGCGCAGCTTGCACACAGGCGTCGGCCAGATCGGCGAGCTGCTGTAACACCGGCATCAATTCAATGCTGCCTCCGAGATCGTGTAAGCCGATGCGAATGAACTCTTCGGTCTTGTAGCGGCGCAGCGCGTTGAGCTTGTCTTCGAGATCATCGAATTCTCTGAGCGCGGCCTTGAGTTCAGCGAGCATGGTGCTTTTCGATTTCTCGATGCGGGTCAGATCGACGCGGATCAAGGTGTCGATCAGCTCCGGGCGGCGCAAAAACAGATCGGTGAGAAACTGGCTTTGTGCGAAAAGCGTGATCAACAGCCGCATGGTTTGCGGATTTTCGGCGAGCAGAGTTAAAAAACCGGTGCGGCCGCCGATGCGATGAGTGAACTGCGCCAGATTAAACAGCGCTTGATCCGGCGCGGCGGACTTGGCGCTCTCGGCGATCAATGCCGGGCCGAGGCCGCGCAGCACTTTCAAACGTTTCGGACTGGGCGGCGAAAACACTTCGCCGTCGCGCACAGAGAGCAGATTCTCATAGGCTTTCGCCGGATCGGCGAAGCCGGCTTGGGCCAGCTCTTTGGTGATCAACGCCTCGTTATCGAGATCGTTCCAGATCGAACTGGCGCTACTAGCTTGTTGGCTTTCGATTTCCTTTTGCGCGCTGTAAAACAAGCGGTCGAAAATGGTTCGCACGCTGTGGGTGTAACGGCGCTGATCGCGCCAAAATAACTCGCGCTCGGTTTGTTTGCCTTTACGCTGGTAACCCAAGCGGCGTGCGTAGGATTGTTCTGCTTCTTTTCCTTCGGGGATCGAGTGAGCGTGCGCCTCCTGAACGATCTGCACTTTGTGTTCCGCCTGGCGCAAAAATCGGTAGGCCTCGGTGAGTTTGTCGCGTTCTTCGGCGGAAATAAAATTATGCCGGGCGAGTTCCACCAATGCGGGCAAAGTGCTCGGACCGCGCAACTTCGGTTCGTAGCCGCCGTTGACCAGTTGCAGCGCCTGGGTGAAAAATTCGATCTCGCGGATGCCGCCGTGGCCGAGTTTCAGGTTTCGCTTTTTGCCGTCGCTGGTGAGCAGCTCGTTCTCGATACGCATCTTCATGTGGCGCAGTTCGTCGACGGTGGTGTAGTCCAAGTAGCGGCGGTAGATGAACGGTTCGACTTCCTTCAAGAACTGCCGGCCCAATTCGATGTTAGCGGCCACCGGCCGGGCCTTGATCAGCGCGGCGCGCTCCCAGCACTGGCCCCAGGACTCGTAATAGAGCATCGCCGAGTCCATGGATTGAACCAGCGGGCCGTTGGCGCCGAGCGGGCGCAGCCGCAGGTCGATGCGAAACACGAAGCCATCTTCGGTGACATCGCCCATGGCGTGAATAATTTTCTGCCCGATGGCGCTAAAGAATTCGCGCGGACCGACTTTGCCTTTGCGCCCGCCGGCGCTTTCGCCCTCGTCATCTTCATAGAGATAGATCACGTCGACATCGGAACTAAAGTTAAGCTCGCCGCCGCCGAGCTTGCCCATGCCGAGAACGACGAAACGATTGGGCTGCGCGGTTCCCGGTAGATTCAGAACGCCATAATCCTTTTCCACCTCCGCCCGGCAGAAGCGGTAGGCAGCGTCCAAAGACGCATCGGCCAGCGCCGTCAGTTCACGCACGGTTTCTTCCATCGTCACCGACGCCAACAGATCGCGCGCGCCGATGCGCAGATACTCGCGCTGTTTGTGGCGGCGCAGAGCGGCGCAGAAGTCGTCGAAGGATCGTGAATTTATAACCGGGGTGTTGAGTTCTTTGGCGTGTACGCTCGTGGCTTTTTGTTTGATCTTGATTTGGCGCTGGAAAAGCTCCGGCCAATTCGCGCCTTCACGAATGAGAACCTCGCTGAGAAATGCGCTGGCGCCCAGGAGGCGGAATAGGGTTGGCAGTTCCGCACCAGGGATTTTTTCAACCGCTTTGGCTTTGCCATCGAGCAGACGAAGAAGATTATTTTCTGCCAAGCGCGGCGAAGGGCTCAGCTTGATAAGCCGCTGGATGGCCTTCTTTTGCGGGGAAGAAGAATGGAATTTGCTGAGGCTGCGCACAGTTCCACACTAGTCATCGCCGTAGAAACCTTCAAGGCCCTTCGGATTGTCCGGTGTCGAGACAGGCATGCAAAAAAAGGGGGACATTCTCATCTTCCATGGAAACCCCGTGTAGGATACTAGAAATCATCCTGATAGATCAGCGCAGGCACGAACGCCGCGACTTTTGATTCGCGTCGCGGCGAAAATTCGAATTTTCCCATTTTTCATGCTGCCGATACACCACCGTATTCAAACGGGTTCTTCATATTACGCAGGATGCGTTACGCAATTTGCGTAATACCACACGCTACCCGGCCGGTAAAGCAATTCCCGGCTGCGGGTTAAGTGAAAAGGCTCCGTAAAATCGACCGAAGATCCGAATAGTACGATGTCTCCTTTTTCCCTCCCAAGTCTTCTAACGGGGTTGCAGCGCCGCGGGATTAAGCCCCGAGGAGAAAGTTCCATAGGAAGTGAAATTGAAAGCACGAAATTCGAAATCCGAAATCCGAAACAATTTCGAATGTTCAAAAAAGCACAAAATTCAAAACAACTTCAAAATGAATTCAGCGTTTTGAATTTTCCGTATTTTAGATTTATTTGGCTGCCAGTTTGTTTCGGTCCGCGGGGCCGCTTTCGTGCTTTGGGTTTCGGATTTTGATTCAGTACGTATGGTTGACAGCCAAGTTCACGGTCGGATAGGGTTCCGAACCAGAAGAGAACTCACCGCGGAGGCGCTGAGGGCGCACTTAAAATAGTTGCGAGTTTCGAGTCCCGAGTTTAAAACCCGAGACCCGCAACCCGAGACGCGAGACCAAAATCTCTGTGAACTCTGCGTCTCTGTGGTGAAAACTCTTTCAGGAGATCCCTGATGGCCCGAGTTGGCGTTACAAAAAAGAAAAAGAGCCCGCGCGCTGACGAACTCAGCCGAGTCAAGAAAGAATTACAGCGCGTCACTGAGCAGCTTGAGTCTCGCGAGCGCGAGCTGGCCGAGGCTAACGAGCAGCAAACTGCCACGAGCGAAATCCTGGGCGTGATTGCTAGCTCGCCGACGGATATTCAGCCGGTGCTGGATGCAGTCGCAGCTAGCGCTGCGCGGCTGTGCGAATCGTCTGACGCTCACATCTGGCGCCGGGAAAGCGACCGGCTCCTCCTCGTTGCCCATCACGGTCCGATCCCCAGAGGCTCCGTCGGCGAGTCCTCCCTCGCGCTCGTCCGCGGGACTGTCGCCGGTCGATCGGTGCTGGACGGACGGACCATCCACGTCGCTGACGTGCAAACCGAAGTGGACGAATACCCAGAGGGCAGCGAGGACGCGCGCCGCATCGGCTTCCGCACGCTCCTCACCGTCCCCTTGATGCGAGAAGGTGCCGCGATTGGCTCGATCGTCCTCCGCCGCATCGACGCGCAGCTTTTTGCCGAGCGACAGGTCGCCCTTCTCAAAACGTTCGCCGATCAAGCCGTGATCGCCATCGAGAACGTGCGTTTGTTCAAAGAATTGCAGGAGCGCAACGCGGAATTGCGCGAGGCGCTGGAGCATCAGACCGCGACCGGTGAGGTGCTCAGCATCATTAGCCGCTCGCCGACTGATGTGCAGCCGGTGCTCGATGCCATCGTCGAGAGCGCCGCCAGGGTTTGTGGGATCGATGACGTCTTGCTGCGATTCCACGAGGAAAACGCTATGACTGTGCGGGCTCATTTTGGTTCCGTGCCCATCCTTCGTGTCGACATCGGTATTGATGAGCCAGACATTCGCTGGATGCGCGAGCACGGAGCGCTTCATATTCCCGATGTCCGTGAGCAGAACGATTTCCCAACGTTGGCTGTCGTCGTTAACTTCCGCACTTTCTTGGGTGTTCCCCTTCGTCAGCAGGGCAATCTTATTGGAGGACTGTTCGCACGTCGCATCGAGGTGCGCCCCTTCACCCCGGCGCAGATCAAGCTGCTTGAGACCTTTGCCGACCAGGCGGTGATCGCCATTGAGAACGTGCGGCTGTTCCAAGAGCTCAAGGAATCACTGGAGCAGCAAACGGCGACGAGTGAAATACTGGGCGTCATCGCCAGCTCGCCGACCGATGTGCAACCGGTGCTAGATGTGGTGGCGGAGAATGCCGCGCGACTCTGCGACTCTGTTGATGCCCAGATTTATCGCGTCGAAGGTGACATCCAGCGCAAGGTGTCGAGCTACGGGATCGTTTCCCCCGTGCTTGCGGTTGGCGAGAGCCGACCGATCAGCCGTGGGTCCGTAAGTGGTCGTGCCATCGTATACCGGCAGCCAGTGCATATTCATGACATGCTAGCCGAGAACGAGGAGGACTACCCGGATACTTGGCGCGCTATCGAGCGGCTGGGCCTTCGGACGGTGCTGGCCGTCCCGCTTATGCGTGAGGATATTCCGGTCGGGTCCATCACGATCCGCCGCCCGGAGGTTAGGCCCTTCACAGACAAACAAATTGCTCTCCTCAAGACCTTCGCCGACCAAGCCGTGATCGCCATCGAAAACGTCCGCCTGTTCAAAGAATTGCAGGAACGCAACCGGCAGCTCACGGAATCTCTTGAGCAGCAAACAGCGACAAGTGAGGTCCTCAAGGTCATCAGCCGTTCGACATTTGATCTCCAGCCGGTGCTCGAGACGCTTGTCGAAAACGCCACGAAGCTTTGCGGCGCGGAAACAGGATTCATCGCCAGGCCAGACGGGGATGTGCTCCGCATGGCGGTCGCCTGCGGCACCATGGCCAAGTTGATGTCGTTCTATGACGATCACCCTGCCGCAATTAGCCGGGGCACTCTTCTAGGACGAACCTTCCTTGAGCGCCGTACAGTTCACATTGAGGACGTCTTGGCCGATCCCGAGTATCAATGGACTGAGAGCCAAAGGCTCGGAAGATACCGGACAATGCTTGGGGTTCCACTGCTCAGAGAGGGAGAGCCCCTTGGGATTATTGGGCTGTGGCGGGAGGAAGCTCGGCCCTTCACTGCCAAACAAATTGAACTCGTGACGACTTTCGCTGACCAAGCAGTGATCGCAATCGAGAACGTGCGCTTGCTTCAACAGATCCAAAACCGTAACCGCGATCTCACCGAGGCGTTGGAGCAGCAGACCGCGACGAGCGAAATCTTGAGCGTCATTGCTAGTTCGCCGACCGATCTTCAGCCCGTGCTCAACGCTGTCGCCGAGAATGCTGCGCGCGTGTGCAGCGCCGACGATGCAATGGTTCGGCTTGTCCAAGGTAACCAACTGATGAGGATGGCCCATCATGGATCGATCACACCCGATGAGGCAGAACGACCAATTGACCGTAATTCCGTTGCCGGTCGAGCGGTCGTTGATCGTCAACTAATCCACATTGAGGATTTGTCGGCTGTGGCTGTGACCGAATTTCCTCATTTGATAGCTATTGCCGAACAAGCGGGTATTCGTACTACGGTTGCCGTGCCCCTATTGCGTGAGGGTGTTGCCATTGGAAGCATATTGATCCGCCGGACCGAGGTCCGTCCTTTCACTGATAAGCAGATTGCACTTTTAAAGACCTTTGCAGATCAAGCGGTCATCGCCATTGAGAATGTGCGCTTGTTCAAAGAATTGCAGGAGCGCAACGCAGAATTGCGCGAGGCGCTGGAGCATCAGACGGCGACGGCTGAGGTGCTCGGCATCATCAGCCGCTCGCCGACGGATGTGCAGCCGGTGCTTGATGCCATCGTCGAGAGCGCCGCAAAGGTTTGCGGGATCGATGACGTGCTGCTGCGACTCCACGAGGGGAACAGTTTTGTTTCGCGTGCTCATTTTGGTTCGATACCCATTGCCCGCGTCGAAATCAGTATTGATGAGCCACAGTTTCGCTGGATGCGCGAGCACGGCACGCTCCACATTCCTGACGCCCTCGCGCAGAACGATTTCCCAATGGTGGGTGCCCTGGGCGGCTGGCGCACCTTACTGGTCGTTCCTCTTCGTCAGCATGGGGAAATCATTGGAAACCTGAACTCACGTCGCACTGGGGTGCGCCCTTTCACCCCGGCGCAGATCAAACTGCTTGAGACCTTCGCCGACCAGGCGGTTATCGCCATCGAGAATGTGCGGCTGTTCCAAGAACTCAAGGAATCGCTGGAGCAGCAAACTGCGACGAGTGAAATTTTGGGCGTTATCGCAAGTTCGCCCACTGATATCCAGCCAGTGCTGGATACTGTGGCAGCGAATGCCGCGCGGCTATGTGATGCAAGCGACGCCGTAGTCTTTCGTATTGAAGGTGACGTTCTTCAGCCTGTGGCCATATATGGGCCGATCCCGGCGGTACCGAATCCTATCAACCGCGGCTCTACGAGCGGCCGGGCCGTAATTGACCGGCGGACAGTTCACATTCCTGACATGGTTGCCGACTCAGAAGAGGAGTTCCCGTGGAGCAAGGCTTATGCCAGAGAACATGGCGCACGGACGCACCTTGCCACACCGTTGCTGCGCGAGGGTATCCCAATCGGCGTCATTCTTATTCGCCGGAAGGAGGTCATGCCTTTCTCTGATAAGCAAATTGAGTTGCTCAAAACTTTTGCCGATCAGGCCGTTATTGCTATCGAGAACGTGCGGCTGTTCAAGGAATTGCAGGAACGTAACCGTGACCTCACTGAGGCGCTGGAACAGCAGACGGCGACTGGCGAGGTGCTTCGAGTGATCGCATCCTCGCCGACTGAGATCCAGCCGGTGTTAGATACGCTTCTAGCGAATGCTGTAAAGCTTTCCGGTGCAACCAAGGGGCACGTTCGTCAAGTCGACGGCGAATTTTACCGGGTGGTCGCCAATTACGGCGAAACTGGGGACAGAGTCAGCTTCCTCCGCGCTAATCCGTTACCAGCGAGCCCGAACACACCGATTGGCCGGGCGTTGGTCGAGCGCAGACCAATTCACGTTCTTGACGTTCAATTGGAACCCGAACCACAAGCTTCTCTGGCGCGCCAGACCGGCGCACGAACGCTCCTAGCTACGCCTCTGCTGCGAGAAGGAACGCCAATCGGCGGCATCACGATTTGGCGTGACATCGTTGAGCCGTTTACCGAACGACAAATCGAACTAGTCAAAACCTTCGCCGATCAAACCGTCATCACCATCGAGAACGTGCGGCTGTTCCAAGAGCTGAAGGAAGCGTTGGAACAACAAACT
>Ga0137461_1000106_pt1 | contig 17555 bp, 15 predicted proteins | sample EasRivERMGT746_2_FD_104650 | JGI IMG/M metagenome (GOLD analysis project Ga0137461, IMG submission 104650) | Soil microbial communities from meander-bound floodplain in the East River, Colorado, USA - East River MetaG ERMGT746_2 | ecosystem: Environmental > Terrestrial > Soil > Floodplain ... | reverse complement strand
GGTCACCAGGCCGATATCATCCATGGTAATAACGTGCTCGCTCATGTCGCCGACCTGAACGGTTTTGTGAGTGGGTTAGCGCTGCTCCTTAAGACAGATGGTATCGCGGTCATCGAAGTACCCTATGTAAAAGATTTAATAGATCATTGCGAATTTGACACCATCTATCATGAACATCTCTGTTATTATTCGCTTACCGCGCTATCCCACCTCTTCGAACGACACGGACTGTACATTCAAGACGTGGAGCGTATTTCAATTCATGGAGGCTCCCTGCGCGTGTTTGTGGCCAAGACCGAAGGACAACCGGGCCGTAGCTCCTCGGAAGCAGTGCGCGAGCTACTTCGGGAAGAGGCCGACTGCGGTTTAACCAGGGTGGACTTTTACCGGAATTTTAGCGCAAAGGTCGAACAAGTCCGAAAGGATCTGCTGACAAGCTTGCACAACCTCAAATTAGAAGGAAAACGCATTGCCGCCTATGGCGCCTCCGCCAAAGGCAGCACGCTTCTTAACTATTGCGGCGTTGGACGGGAGACGCTGGACTTCGTGGTGGACCGGAGCACGGTCAAGCAAGGCCGTTATACACCCGGCACCCATCTGCCGATCCACAAACCGGAGAAACTGTTAGAAGACATGCCCGACTATGTCTTGCTACTCACCTGGAATTTTGCCGATGAAATCATGGCGCAACAGTCGGAGTATCGGCAGCGCGGCGGCCGGTTCATTATCCCCGTGCCCGAACCGAGAGTTGTCTAAGGTGATTAATGGCGTACAAATCATCCCCCTCAGGCGCATCCCTGACGAGCGCGGCACGATTTATCATATGCTGCGCTGCACCGATCCGCACTTCCAAAGCTTCGGCGAGATCTATTTTTCAACCCTGTACGAGGGGGTGGTCAAAGGTTGGCATCGCCACAGGGAGATGACGCTGAACTATGCGTGCATCTTCGGTCGAGTCAAGCTGGTCATTTATGATGAGCGAAAAGACTCGCCGACACGCGGCGAGCTGATGGAGGTTTTCCTCGGGCCTGATAACTACAGTCTCGCGATCATCCCGCCGGACCTGTGGAATGGAACGAAAGGAATGAGCGATCCGTACGCGATTATTGCAAACTGCTGCACCCATCCCCACGACCCATCGCGCAGCACACGTCTCAACCCATTTGAGAATCATATACCGTATGATTGGGCAGTGAAACACCAATGAAACGGAACGACGGGACTCTTACCGATCCTAGTCAGTTTCAAGCGATACCGAAGCAAGCCGTAGCTCGATCAAAATGTCTAACTACCTCTCAGACAAAAAACTTCACCGCGAACTAATTGGGGTACTTCCGTCGGCCGGGCAAGCAATGAGAATTTCACCCTTACCCAGTAGCAAAGAACTGTATCCCGTGGGATTCCGAAGCATAAACGAAAATACCGGCCTTCGACCTAAAGTGGTGTCACACTACTTACTTGAGAAGATGCAATTAGCAGCTGTCACCAGAGCGTACATAGTGCTGCGCAACGGCAAATGGGATATTCCCGCCTACCTGGGCGATGGCGCAATGTTGAATATGCACTTGGCCTATTTGATGATGGGCTTACCCTTCGGTCAACCCTACACTCTAGATCAGGCTATCCCTTCATTCAGAACGCCACAGTTGCGCTCGGCTTCCCCGATATAATTTTTCTACCGAACGACGCGTTGACGCGATTGTTGGCGCGACAAGCAAGGACCAATGCAGATATCGTCTTAGGTCTATTCCGTGCAAACCGACCGCAGAATTCAGATATGGTGGACGTCTCCGATGGCGATCGAGTTCGATCAATCATAATTAAACCGCTTGAGACTAACTTGAGTTACACGTGGATAAACGCCGTGTGAATCCCGACTTTCACCCGTTTTATGCATGTTACCTGGCTCGGCTGGAAAGCGCAAAAACAAATGACAACGCGTCCAAAGGCGTGCCCGAGCAGCGCGAACTATTTGTTGGTAACGTTATCCAGGCCGCGATCGAAAATAATTTGAACGTAGAAGGCGTAGTTTTTCCGCACGATAGCTACCTAGACATCGGGACGCCCGAAGACCTAGTTGACGCCATACTAAAGATACAAACAGCGATCCGACGCAACTCGCGATCCCCGTCCAATCTCGGTAAAATCTTTCGAGTTGGAGGGCTGTAATCCATCACCCGCACCAGAAACTCCATAGAGCGTGCTATTTTTTCAAGAAAACGAGGTTAAAAATGAAACTTACTAATCTTTACTCTGCCATTTTGGAAAAACGACAGCCGCGGCAAATCTCCTTAAAGCGTATACCCGTGATACGCGCTCTACGATCCTTGCTCGGGCTGTTTCTACTCTCAACAACTATGTTAATCGCTAGCAGTTCGAATGCTCATGCCTACATCGACCCAGGTTACGGGTCATTGCTATGGCAGCTCCTTATCGCGGGATTTTTTGGAAGTCTTTTTTATACCCGAAACATTATTTTCAAAGTCAAGACTTGGTTCAGGACCAGAAAAAGGAATCAACCTAGGACCGATTGAAATAACCTAACCCATGGACATCTGTCACACAGCATATCAAAACTATCCGTCGGTTTCGTTTCGCGATCCGGGTGGCCGCTTGCTGAACATGAAGGGCCGCATTATACGAGTCGTTCACAAATCAGCATTGCCCGACTTGAATGCCTATCTAGGATCAAACGCAGTTCGCGATTTTACCGCGGCGGGTCGCTTGGTCAACACGACAGTTCTCGATCCGATAGGTCTTAACGGTGCAGCGGAGATTATCAATTCCGCAAAGAATCTCGATACAGATGACGTAGGGATGATCCTTGAGCATGAGAAGATACGATTTCCATCTTTTCCCTATGAATGGCCTCCGGAAATGCTCTATAGAGCGGGGCAGCTAACGATCGAACTTGCAGAACGGGTGCTAGTGGACGGGTTGGGGCTTAAGGATGCCACGCCTTACAATATTCTTTTTTCTGGACCGAAGCCAGTCTTTATTGACGTTCTCTCTTTTGAAAGACGCGATTCGAGGGATCCAACATGGCTGCCTTACGGACAATTTATCAGGACCTTTCTACTTCCACTTCTTATAAACCGATTTTTCAACGTTTCACTCCAACAGATATTTACTAGCCGACGTGACGGTATCGAGCCAGAAGAGGTTTACCGTCTTTGTGGTCTATTCCGGAAATTGAGGCCACCATTCTTGACCTTAGTCACAATACCCTGCTTACTGGCCGCTAAAAATTGGAAGGGTGAATCTAATATCTATCAAACAAATGCTAGCAACAGCTCTGAGAAAGCACGTTTTATCCTTGAGCGCGTTTTGACTCACCTAAGAAAAGTACTCCAGAAGGTAGAGCCAAAAAGTCGTATAACGTCGGCATGGTCTAATTACATGAGTTCCGACAACAGCTATTCGGAAGACGCATTTAAAGCCAAGGGCGCTTTTGTTGAGCAAACAATTCGAGAATTCAGACCTAAAATGGTTTTGGATGTCGGCTGCAACCATGGCCATTTTAGCACCATCGCGGCGCAAAACGGCAGCACGGTCGTCGCAATTGACTCCGATGCCCGCGTCGTGAGTGACGTATATAACAATGCCCGAGAGAAAAATCTGAATATACTTCCTCTAGTGGTTGATCTCACAAGGGCAAGTCCAGCTATCGGTTGGCGCAATAGTGAGTGGCCAGCGTTTCTCGATCGTGCTATCGGCTCCTTCGATATGGTCTTCATGCTAGCGGTTATCCATCACATGCTAGTTACAGAGCGAATTCCATTATCTGAGATTCTCAATCTTGCCGCCGATCTCACCACCGACTTGCTTGTGATTGAATTCATTGCTCCAGCCGATCCGATGTTTCAGCATCTTACCCGTGGTCGTTCTGCTTTACACCAAGATCTTACGCGGGAAGTCTTTGAAAGTGTTTGCACACAGTATTTCGATATTATCCGTTCACAGCAGCTTGATAGCAACAGTCGCAGGCTTTACCTGATGCGCAAGAAACGATGCTATGACAATGCTTAGGGATTTTATTATAGCGTTATCGTTGGCCAATTTGTGCTTTATCGGAGTATGGCCAGAAGTGCTTAATGACGCCTCCGCTAACCTATACTACCTGAAGGCTCCACTGTCCATGATTGACGTGACCCCGTTAATGCTCGTCGTAGTATTGCTCGCTCTAGTTATGTGGACCGGAATTACGTTAGCTCGTTACTTACAATGGAATGCCCTCCTAAATCTTGCCCGTTGGACATTTCTTTTTATCCTCACCATCCCGGTGAACCTTCTGCGTGGTAAGGTCTCTGACCTTTCTTTATCGGCAGCCTCAACGATGTTCGGACGGACGGAAACAGCGTCGCTAATTATTGGCTTTGTTATTATTGGCGTATTTCTTCTTGCGAGGTTCCAAAGGGGCATCATGCGGGCCGCAACTACATTTGTTATTATTACGTCGCCATTTGTCTTATATACCTTCTCTCAGGCCGCATGGCCGTTACTTCAACACGCCCGATCTAATATGACCGACAAACCGTTAGCACCGCCACTTGCTTCGCCACAATCTCGAGCGCCCCGCATTTTGTGGTTCGTGTTTGACGGACTCGACCAATACGTGGCCTTCGACGGTCGACCAACGACAGTTAAACTTCCTGAGGTCGATCGTTTTCGGAGCGAGTCGATCTATGCTACAAGGGTGAGTTCCCCAGCCAACGAAACTTTGGAATCCATGCCTGCTCTTATCACCGGTAAACGAGTATCGAAGGCCGAACCGGCCGATTCAAATGATCTTCGGATTACCGTCAACGGCACAACTAAGCCGGTGAGATGGAGTTCTCTGCCCAACATATTCTCCAAGGCTAGAGAGGCTGGTTTTAATACTGCTCTATCTGGTTGGTACCATCCTTATTGTCGAATCATCGGTACAAGCCTATCAAATTGTACGTGGGAGTCTTGGAGTACCGATATCGGAATTCGTTCTGGGGCAACATGGTACGAGAGAATGGTTTGGCTTCCTCACTTGATCGACAGCCTTCCGCTATCGTCGGCGCTCAATCTATCCAAACACTTAGAATCTTCACTCGGGATCAATCTGCCTAAGAGGAAAGCTTACACGGAAGTTGCCATCCCAAGTTACCTTCGTATTCTAAGGGATGCAAAGCGCTTTGCAACTGATCCGAATCTTAATCTGATCCTTGTGCATTGGCCGGTACCTCACCCTCCCGGAATTTATGACCACTTTAAGCATGACTTCGCGCTCGATGGCCGAGGCGGTTTTCTAGGCAATCTCGAGCTTGTTGATCGTACCCTAGCCGAAGTTCGAAACGCTATGGAAAGCGTTAATTTATGGGACAAAACTATTATCTTAATAACCGCTGACCACCCGTATAGATTCGGCCCGCCGAATCCATCATGGACAAGCGACCATCAAGAAATTTTATCAAAGGAAGAGGTTGGTCGTTACATTCCCTTTTTGCTAAAATTACCTGGTCAGAAAGAGCCGATAGTTTACGATCAACCCTTCAACTCTGTCATTACCGCGGATCTGTTCATGGCGTTTCTAAGAAACGAATTGTCCGGTCCAAAGAGTACCGTGAACTGGATACACAAGCACTCATTGCCGCAAGCCCCACACTCTAGCCCTTTCCCACATTGAAGCGGTGTGTGAAACGTTAAAATTCGCAGCTAATTCGCATTTAACCTAACGTGCGTAATTCATCGCGGTCGGAATAACGTCGAGAACTCCGCTTGTATTGCTCGGTTAGGCCGTACCATGGCGATTTTGTCACCATAAATATTGTCTGGACAAGGAGGCTTATATGAAACACGACACGTCGGTTTCAGACAGTGTTCCGTCGGTCGGTATATTCGATGATCCAAGGTTTGCAAAACTAGCCGTGGAAAACTCCGAAAAGTATCGCAGCGCGGATCCTTTTCCGCATATCGTTATCGATAACTTTTTGGATGCCGCGTTCGCCGCTGACTTGGAGAAGTCCTTTCCCCAACCGGATCAGATTGGTTGGATCGAACGCGATAACGCCAATAATAAACGGCGCTATCAACACGACGAAACAAAACTGCCACCGCTGATTCGACAGATGCTTCGGGAATTTAATTCCCGGCAGTTTTTGTTATTTTTGGAAACGCTTACCGGCATCGACAATCTGCTTCCCGATCCTTATTTCATCGGCGGCGGCGCCCACATGAGTGGCCAAGGAGAATTTTTGAAGATTCACGCCGACTTCAACTGGCACCACAAACTACAGGCGCACCGTCGAGTCAATGCCCTCTTGTATCTCACCCATGATTGGCGTGAAGAATGGGGCGGACATCTCGAATTGTGGAACAAAGAAATGATCTGCAAGGTCGTGTCCGTCGCTCCGCTTTTTAATCGGTTGATGATCTTTAGCACCAGTGAAGACTCGAATCACGGCCAGCGTCTCCCTAACGCCTGTCCGCCGAACGTCTACCGCAAGGTTCTCAACTTGTATTATTACACGAGTAGACGGGATGAATCAGAGATTGCCGCGCCGCATTTTACCTTGTACAAAACCGAAGCATCTCCCTTTGCCATGGAGTTGGCTCAAGACTACCGTAAATCCGGGATTAATTCGGAGCTTTCATCCGATAAATAACTAACAGAAAAGAAACTGGGTTTCCCGTCAAGAAGTATTCACCACAGAGACGCAGAGTCCGGAGGGCCGACACGCAGGTCGGCCCCTACACTCAGCGCCTCGGCGGTGCAATCTCCGAGCCCTGCTTCACAACAAAACCTGAAGAACCGAAAAGAAAGGAATCAGTATTATGGATTTCATACCCGTCGCAGGCCCGTGGGTGACTCAGAAAGAAATCGATTACGTCACAGAGGCCGCCACTAACGGCTGGTATAGCAATGCCAACGCTTACAATACGCGGTTTGAGTCCGAATTTGCCAAATATGTTGGTAGAAAGTATGCGTTTGCAGTTCCTCATTGCACCGCGGCAATTCATCTTGCCCTACTCGCTCTGGGGATAAAACCTGGGGACGAGGTTATTGTGCCAGAGATTACATGGATCGCCACTTCGGCGCCCCTCGCCTATGTCGGCGCCGTTCCAATTTTCGCGGATGTCGACGCGCGGTCCTGGTGCTTGGATGCAAAATCCTTCGAAGAAAACGTTACATCGAGAACCAAAGCCGTCATCGTAGTCGATTTGTACGGCAACATGCCCGATATGGATGCGATTTTGTCAACGGCGGAACGTCATGGAATTGCCATTATCGAGGACGCAGCCGAGGCGATTGGCACAGAATACAAAGGAAGGAAAGCCGGAAACTTTGGTTTTGCCAGCACGTTTAGCTTTCACGGATCAAAGACATTGACGACGGGTGAGGGCGGCATGTTCGTAACAGACGACGAGGCTGCTTATAAGCGTTGCGGTTATCTGAGCAATCACGGCCGTGACACGGGAGGAGAAAAACCGTTTTGGAACACGGAGATTGCTTATAAATACAAGATGTCGAGTCTCCAGGCCGCCTTCGGGCTGGCTCAATTAGAGCGCATCGAGGAATTGGTCGAGCGAAAAAGACAAATCTTCGCCTGGTACCAAGACGCCCTCGACGGTACTCCTGGAATCGCTCTAAACGAGGAAGCTTCGTGGGTCAAGAGCACTTACTGGATGGTAACCGCGATTCTCGACAGCGATCTAGGCGTTGACAAAGAGCAGATCATCGCGGCGATGGCCGAAAAGAAAATTGGCTGCAGGTCTTTTTTTTATCCTCTGAGCTCACTTCCAGCTTATGTGGCTTCATCTGAAGCTAAAGCTGCCCAGTCCAGAAACACCACAGCCTACAGCCTTTCTCCTTGCGGCATAAACCTGCCCAGTGGATTCAACATGACGCAAGAGCTGGTCGCACATGTCAGCAACAGCTTTAAAGAGGTCCTGGCCAAAGGCCCCAGGGGATAGAGCAATGCTGTGTTTGCAGTTAGTTGAAGTGAAAAATTTCCGGATTGGATGACGAATGCAAAATCAAGAACTCGGTGCACGGCAAATTCGAATTGCGGCTGATCCACCAGTGCTCCGGATCGAGCCCACTAAAGGATGGGTATCGCTCAAACTGCGGGAACTTTGGGAATACCGTGAACTGCTTTATTTCCTGACTTGGCGCGACATCAAGGTGCGCTATAAGCAAACAGTATTGGGGATAACCTGGGCTATTATTCAACCATTTTTCACAATGGTCGTGTTTAGTCTGTTCTTCGGGAGGCTAGCTAAAGTTCCCTCCGACGGACTACCTTACCCCATTTTCAGCTTCGCAGCGCTGGTACCCTGGACGTTTTTTGCCACTAGTTTAAGCCACTCATCGGATAGTTTGGTTGCCAGCGCCAATCTGATTCAGAAGGTTTACTTTCCACGGCTCGCCATTCCTATTTCCAGCGTCACGTCAAGCCTAGTGGATTTTGGCCTGGCCTTCGTCGTGCTCTTGGGGATGATGCTGTTTTACGGGATTATTCCGACCAGCGCCGTCCTCTGGCTGCCCATGTTCGTATTGTTAGGTATGATCACGGCTCTTGGCGTGGGGCTTTGGCTCTCGGCGTTAAACGTGCAGTTTCGCGACGTGCGCTACGCCGTGCCGTTTCTCATTCAGTTCTGGCTTTTCAGCACGCCTATCGCCTATCCAAGCAGCCTGCTGCCGGAACCTTGGCGTACTCTATATGCGATCAACCCCATGGTGGGAGTGGTTGAAGGCTTTCGCTGGGCCTTGTTGGGGAGCAACACAGCGCCAGGGCCCATCATCATCGCCTCGTCATTTGCATCTGTGAGTATCCTTATCACTGGCGCGTACTATTTCCGCCGGATGGAGAAAACGTTCGCGGACATTGTCTAGCGCCAAAGGCGCTAGACCGCTGACTGAGGACTGATGACCGAGGACTGCTGACCGATGACGGATGACGGATGACGGTCGACGATGGACCGGCAGCTGACCGAGGACGGAGGACCGAGGACGGTCGACGGTTGACAGCGGACTGCTGACGGACGACAGCGGCTCATGTACAAGTTTGAAAAACTCGAAGTTTACCAGTTGGCTCTGAGCGCGCCGAAGGCGCTAGACTGCTGACCGAGGACCGGGGACGGGAGATACGTTGTGAATTACAAGTTTCAGAATCTGGATGTCTACAAGTTAGCGCTCGATTATCTGGACAAGATATACGAGATCGTAGGTGGGTTGCCGGACTCAGAGAAATTTAATCTCAGCAGTCAAATAGTCAGAGCCGCTACGTCGATTGTGTTGAATATTGCAGAAGGTTCAACCGGACAAAGTAACGCAGAGCAGAACCGTTTCCTCGGCTTGGCGGTGAGATCATACATAGAGACCGTTGCTTGTTTGGACGTTATAAGACGACGAAAGTATTTGTCGGGCAATTTGCTCACGGAAGTGATGAAGCTTGGGCATCCGGTCTTCGTCAAATTGCAGGCTTTTCGAAAGGCTTTGCAAACTCCAGTCACCGGTCTTCGGTCTCCCATCAGTTAAGACCCGGTCGCCCGTCCCCGGTCATCGGTCATAGAAGTTTCAGTCTACTGTCTTCCGTCGTCCGTCTTTTTCATGAACCACGATCTGCGGTCGAATGTCCATTTTTAACGTTAACCAGTCCACGGTCCCCGGTCCCCGGTCTCCGGTCCTCGGTCCTCGGTCCACGGTCCTCGGTCTGCGGTCTGCGGTCAGGTAAATAATCGATCAGGTAAATAAAATGAGTGATCTCGCTATTCGTGTAAACGGCATGAGCAAACAGTATCGTCTTGGCGGCAGAGACCAGACGTATCGGACCCTTCGAGACACAGTGACGGATGCATTCGTCGGGTCATTTCGCCGAGCCGGCGGGCTATTGCGCGGCAAAACCCGTAGCGCGCGCACACTTGACGAGACCTTCTGGGCTTTGAAGGATGTGTCTTTTGAGATCCGCCCCGGCGAAATCGTCGGGATCATCGGACGCAACGGCGCAGGAAAAAGTACATTACTTAAGGTCCTGTCACGCATTACTGAGCCGACAAGCGGTTTTGCGGAAATTCACGGCCGAGTGGGCTCGCTGTTAGAAGTTGGCACGGGCTTTCACGGTGAATTAAGCGGTCGGGAAAATCTTTACTTAAACGGCGCGATTCTGGGGATGAAGCGCTTTGAGATCGCTCGAAAATTCGATGAAATCGTCGCCTTTGCGGAAGTGGAAAAATTTATCGATACTCCGGTGAAACACTATTCGAGCGGGATGTATCTGCGCTTAGCTTTTGCCGTGGCGGCCCATCTGGAACCGGAAATCCTGATAGTCGACGAGGTGTTGGCGGTAGGCGATGCCAGATTCCAAAAAAAGTGCTTGAACAAAATGCAAGACATTGGGGAGCACGGCCGGACCGTCCTCTTCGTGTCACACAACATGCCGGCGGTAACTCGGCTATGTGGGAGAGCAATCCTTTTAGAAGACGGAATCGTGCGTTTAGACGACACAGCGCACAGAGTTACTGGCGCCTATTTAAACTCCGGGCTTGGCACGGTGGCCGAGCGAGAATGGCTCGAACCGCAGAAAGCGCCCGGCGGAGAGGTGGCTCGTTTGCGTGCCGTGCGGGTTCGAACGGAGGACGGGCAGATCTGCGACGCATTGGACATTCGCCAATCGGTAGGAATTGAAATGGAGTACGACGTGCTCAAGTCAGGCTCGCTACTGATGCCACACTTTGACTTTTATAACGAAGAAGGAGTGCTCGCGTTTGAAACCAACGATCTTGATCCAATCTGGCGAAGGCGCCCGCGTCCGTCGGGACGCTGGGTAACTACTGTTTGGATTCCAGGCAACTTTCTTTCTGAGGGGGCGATGTTTGTCTCATGCGGTCTTTTAAAGATGGACCCAATCATCAGTCAATTTAAGGAACGCGACGTGGTCAGCTTTCAAATTATTGACAGCCTCGACGGCGATTCTGCTCGTGGCGATTGGGTCGGGCCGATGAAGTCGGCCGTAAGACCGCTCTTAAAATGGCGTACACGTTTGAACGCTGACCGGCATTCGCTCAGCTCAGCCGTCGAAAGAGAACGAATATCGAGTCCTAGCTAAGAAAGATTTTTCCAACTTGAACGTGCCATATTTGCCATAATCTTAGGCCAGGACTAAATGTCGAAGGCAAGGAGAGAGCATGAATTGTCCAGATGCACCGCTCGTCAGCGTATTAACTCCCGTCTATAACGGTGAGAAATATCTATCTCAATGCATAGATAGTGTACTCGCCCAGACCTATTCAAACTGGGAATACATTATCGTTGATAATTGCAGCGATGATCGATCGCTAGAGATCGCACAAGGTTACGCGAAAAACGATCCGCGAATTCGAATTCATAAGAACAAAGAATATGTACGTGTAATTCCGAACCACAATATTGCTTTTAAACAAATTTCTCCTGCAAGCAAATATTGCAAAATAGCTCATGCGGACGATTGGTTATTTCCCGATTGTGTAAGGCAAATGGTGAACCTGGCGGAGGCCAACCCGTCGGTTGCCATCGTTGGGGCGTACGGCCTTAGAGAAACCCGAATCGCATGGGATGGATTACCGTACCCAAGTACGCTCGTGACCGGTCGAGAGATTTGCCGGCGAACACTGTTGAGTGACTTAGATGTTTTTGGAACCGGAAACTCAATTTTAATCCGCTCGGACGCTATCCGCGGGCGGCAGCAATTTTACAATGAGTCCAATCTCCATGCCGATAAGGAATCGTGCTTCGAAGTGCTACAAAATTATGATTTCGGCTTCGTACACCAAGTCCTTACGTTTAGACGGTTGCACATTGAGGCAGTGACGGCAGACGCTAGGCGGCTCAACACTTATCCTCTGGGAAATCTCGTTATCTTAACTAAATATGGCCGTAAGTATCTGAACGACGGCGAGTACGAGAAGTGTTTAAGACAGCATCTCATCCACTATTACGCGTTCTTGGGGCAAAGCATGTTGCATCGACAAGACAAACAATTTTGGAAGTATCATAAAAATGGCCTGAGAGCGCTGGGATATTCGCCCAATCGGGCCAAATTGCTCGGGGCTTTATTTCTGGAAGCGATGTCTGTCTTGTTAAATCCAAGAAAGACTCTTGAAAGGATTGCGAGACGAATCGTAAACGTTATAAAGAGGGAGGCAGCGAGAAGTAGCTGAGCGAGGAGGAGCTGAAGAACCGCCTTCGGGCGCAAGGGATGTTAGGATGATTCAGCAGTGCGCATGAGGGGGAGCACCCGGCTAAGTGGGCGTACAGACAGGATGGGAAAAGTAATGTTGCAGACGTTTAAGCGGATGGTTTTTTCAACCCCTATTAGTGGCTGGTATAGGTCCTCGGAACGGGTGCTTAACCGGTCACTTCGGGATGCGGGAGCCAAATTCCCTCCTCTAAAACCTCAAAGCTGCTGGATGAATATGACCTGTTTTTTTACTAATGAGACACAAGAGGAATAAGGAAGTGAGGCGTTTCTAAGGAGGCAAGGAACGAGATGGAAGAGCAGCAGGAGGCAAAGACGGTGCGGCGGCTCCGCCCCCTTGGCTGGCGCTACTCACGCCGAGCCGAGAAAGCAGCTCCACAGTTCGAACGATCAGGTTCGTCCGGAATGAAATCTCAATAACCCTCGGCATACATAACCATATGACGCGCCTTAATCACTGGATCGCCAAAGTGTAGGAGGGGGCGTTGCGGCCTGACGTCAACCAGAGCTACGGTTGTTCCACTTTTTGCGGCCAGACGCTTGAATATGGAGTTCGCCTCGTCCTCGCGAGCGCTTCCCGAAATCGTCGATCTCTCTCGACAGACGCTAGTCTATGATCCATGCTTTTACTCAGCCCTTGAAAAACTCCGCGTCCGGATAGACGATGGTTCGGCTGCAACACATTGAGAGGAATTTATATTGCTGAGACACTACTTTCGCAAACTAAAAAACAGGATCAGTATCTTGATTTTCAAGCTTCGCGAACACCAAAAAGAGAAATTCGAGTGCCCGGTCTGCGGCTATAGTGGCCCAGTCATGGATGTCGCGCCCCCAACTGGCCTCAGAAAACACGCGAAATGCCCGAACTGCAATGCTTTAGAACGGCACCGAATTCAGTTCTTGATAGTGAATGACGTTCTAAGCGATATAAATACAGCTAATTTGAAGATGCTTCACTTCGCTCCCGAACCATTCTTCCGCGAGTTTTTCTCGAAGCGGTTTGGCCAATATGAGAGCGCAGACTTAAGTTTGAAAGGTGTCGATCATAATGTCGACATCCAGCAACTCCCATTCGACGACGAAACTTATGATTTTGTCTTTGCTTCGCATGTGTTGGAGCACATCCCAGATGACGAAAAAGCGATCTCCGAAATCCGGAGAATTTTAAAACCGAACGGCATGGCCATTCTTCCCGTCCCGGTAATCGCGGAAAAAACCATCGAATATCCAGAACCTAACCCGAATGAATCCTACCATGTGCGAGCGCCCGGAATCGACTATTTTGAAAGATACGAACGCCATTTTTCGAGAGTAGAGAGGTTCAGTTCTGATTCACTGCCGGGGAAATATCAGCTGTTTATTTATGAAAACAGGAGCCAATGGCCGACAAAGGAATGCCCCTTGCGACCTTCCACGCAGGGTGAAAAGCACATTGATATTGTCCCTGTATGTTACGTATGAGTTGCGACTTACAGCCGAATAACGCGCTCAACCTGACCGCTATTCTCCTGCGTTCCATAGCGGCAGGGGTGCCTAACGTTCCCCTGTAATCGAACCGAACTTTCCTTCGAACAATTCCGTGAGATTTGCCTGAGGCGTCGATCGGTTCAATCGTGCGCGGGAATATTGGACTTCTCCTTTTGTTTTCTTAGACCGCTGTAGGTATCAAAGGCGGACAATGCCCGCAGTGTTTGTCGGGTTGCGGTTGCGCAAAACATTCTCGCTAAGCCAGAATACAATGAGGAATGAGGTAAGGTCTTGACGGGTTGTTGCCCAAACAGTTTTTTCGTTAGGAAACATTTCGGATTGTCCGGGTTAGCATTGAGAAGCCGATTGTCGGATATAACGCTCACAAGAAACTCAGAGCAGCTTTGAACAAGGGTGAACGTGAAAGTCTGTATTCTTACGCTCGCGACAGCTTGGGGTGGAGCGGAACTCCATACCGTGACGTTAGCCCGAACACTCGCAGCCGGTGACCATGTCATTTCAATCTATGAACTCGGTCATAATTTTTATGATACAGCCAAGTTAGATGGCTACAACAGGATCGGGATTATCCACCTGGACATTCCGACTTCAGCTAGAGGGCTCAAGCTTTTCGCTTGGCTTCGCCTGCTTCGGAATCTGGACGGGGATGTATGTGTATTTCCGAAATCGATTATCGAGGCCGGAGGCTGGCAGCTTGACCTCGCCGCAAGGTTACTCTTTCCTCGTTACGTCACGATTGAACACTTGGGCTGCGTCCCAATGCCGCCGAGAACCACCGAACGGCACCTTGGGGGTTTGATTCCTGGAGTGGGTGCATGGTGGTTCCGTATGTTAGTGGCACGATGGTTTCGCTCATTTGGTCCACATCGTGTCGTCTGCGTAAGTCATGCCATGGAGAAGGTGTTGACGGAGCATTATCGATTCCCCGTTCACAAAGTCACAACAATCCATAACGGCATTGACCCAAGCCTTTATCAACGAGTTCCCGAAGCTCGCCGTGCCATTCGGAACGCATTGGGTATCCCCAAGGACGCACTTGTGTTTGGATCAGTCGGACGCTTGCACGTCAGAAAGGGGTACGATGTTGCGCTGGAGGCGTTTCACCAGCTCATATCTCAGATGCCTGACCGTGACATTTACTTCATACTTGTAGGCGACGGCCCGATGCGCAGTGCGCTTATGCGTAGGGCGGGAGAAAACGGTCTTTTAGGTCGGTTTGCCCTATTGGGATTCACCGACCGACCTTGGGAGGCGTATTCCGCGTTCGATATTTTCCTCATGCCGAGTTCCCATGAAGGTCTTCCCCTCGCGTTACTCGAGGCGATGGCATGTGGTTGCTGTCCAATTGCTACGGCAGTAGGCGGTATTCCCGAGATTCTTACGGACGCTACTCTTGGCTGGCTCGTAAAACCGGGCGATCCGTCTGCCTTCTTAGCAATGATGCAAGCAGCCGTTCAAGCGTCCCCAGAGGCACGTCTTGAAATGTCACGAATGGCCAGGGAGCACATAGTCACGAACTTTAATTCAAAGTTACAATATCCAGCACTAGCGGAATTGCTTGAGAAAGAATTTGAGTACCTACGAAATCGAGAAGCTCTGGTCGCGGAGTCCCAAAACTAGCTGACTTGGCGATTGTTCCGGCAATGCCTGACGCCACGACCTTCAAAATCGAGTGTCCCTTGCCCGCACCGCCAAGTCCCACAATCGTCGCCGTCGAGGCACAGTCTCATCCTTACGGGGAGTGCTTTTACCTCGCTCTGGAAAAGATCGGGGCCCGTGTAGTAAATGGCTTATTTAGCATAAGATGGCTCCCAAAACATCTAAACGCCGGTGATTTCGTGCATCTGCACTGGCCATCTTTTTTTTACGCCGGAGCACGAACCCGTCTTGGTGTGCTGTTCCAGTTTACGTATTTTGTTACGTTGCTTTTTTTCATACGTATGCGTGGAGGGAAACTCCTTTGGACCGCACACAATCTCCTGCCTCATGCTGCAACTCCAATCCCGGGTATCGACTGCTTGGGAAGAAGGATCGTTATTGCGCTTAGCCATCGCATCTTTGTCCACAGTATGAGCGCTGCTCCGGTTATCGAGGAACGGTTTCCCCGCGCTCGCGGCAAGATCGCGTTGATTCAACATGGCCACTGGGTTGATTATTATCCCCGCACACAGACCAAGCGGCAGGCCCGGGACAAGCTGCGGCTACCGCCTGACGCCTTTGTTTTCTTGTTCATCGGCCAATGTAGGGAATACAAAAACATCCACGGGCTGGTTAAGGCGTACCGTGATCTATCCCTGAACTCAATACTGCTGATCGCGGGGAAATTTCAGCAGGACGATTATCAGAAGAACATTTTAGCCATGGCGGATGGCGACGAGCGCATAAGAATCTTTGCGCATTTCATCCCCGATCGGGAGCTGCAGGATTTCCTGTGTGCGTGCGACTGTGTAGTTCTACCTTATCTCGATATACTGACCTCAGGTGCGGCAATGTTAGCATTGAGCTTTGGACGCCCCGTAGTCTCAGTAAGGTTAGGGTGCCTACCAGACCTGATTATCGACGAGGTAGGTGTATTGTTCGATCCAAAGGATCCTGACGGACTGAGAGGGGCACTCATTGCCATTAAGGATCGCCAGTTTGATGAGCGTCGTATACTTACTCATGCGCGTACTTTCAGTTGGAGTGATTCGGCTAAGGCGTTCATTCAGGCGCTTGATGAGTAATTGCCTCTGCCTTAATTCAATCTTCACTCTCTTGCGTTCTGACAGCGCACCGAGCTGGGCCTTACAAATATGCTCCGAACGGTACCACGATTATATCGATTAGTTGGAAACCGAAGCAGATTGGCAAGTCATTCCGACCTACCTCAGTTAAGCGCGGGGCATCAATCGGCGGCCGGGCGGTTATCCTCTGGGGCGTGGCCAGCGGAGAGAAACCGTTAGTAGGTGCAGGCGGAGTAGTGACAAGCGACGTTCCGGACTGTTCAACTATTGTAGGAGTGCCCGCCAGAGCCATAAAGCAGACAAGTGAAAGGACGTGAATCATGATCGGTATTGGTATCATTGGCTACGGTTACTGGGGACCTAATCTGGTACGCAATTTTACCGAAGTGGCAGGTTGTCGAGTCGTCGCTGTCAGCGACATGCGTTCAGATCGGCTTGCGCACGTGCAACAGCGGTATCCTGCGATAAAAACAACAACGGATCACCGTGAAATCCTTACCGATTCCAGCATTGATGCTATTGTCATTGCCACCCCTGTTTCAACCCACTTTGATCTGGCTATGCAGGCCCTCCATGCGGGTAAGCACGTTTTTGTCGAGAAGCCGATGACAACCAGTGTGGAGCAGGGTGAGCGGCTGCTGGAATACGCGGCGCACTGCCAGCGAATGATTATGGTAGACCACACCTTTGTATTCACCGGTGCAGTGCGAAAAATCAAAGAGCTGGTGGACGCAGGGCAACTAGGTCAACTTTATTATTACGACTCAGTAAGGGTGAACTTAGGAATTTTTCAACACGATGTAAATGTTTTGTGGGATTTGGCTGTGCACGATCTTTCCATTATGGACTACGTTTTGGCTATTCAGCCCTCTGTCGTGGCGGCCACAGGTATCGCTCACATTCCCGGTCAGCCAAAGGATGTGGCCTACTTGACGTGCATCTTTAACGGCAGCCTCATAGCTCACTTTCACGTCAACTGGCTAGCACCGGTTAAGGTGCGTCGAACGCTGATTGGTGGTGACCGGCAGATGATCGTGTATGACGATTTGGAGCCGAGCGAGAAAGTGAAGATTTACAACAAAGGGGTCGCGCTGACAAACGGCCCTGAGAGCAAGCACCAATTGCTCGTCAGCCACCG
>Ga0137461_1000105_pt1 | contig 17641 bp, 17 predicted proteins | sample EasRivERMGT746_2_FD_104650 | JGI IMG/M metagenome (GOLD analysis project Ga0137461, IMG submission 104650) | Soil microbial communities from meander-bound floodplain in the East River, Colorado, USA - East River MetaG ERMGT746_2 | ecosystem: Environmental > Terrestrial > Soil > Floodplain ... | reverse complement strand
GGTTCATGTATTTTTCGTAAAGCGCCGCCGCATCGTAAACATGCATGTCGCTATCGAAGGCGCGAAATCCGTTCTTCATTCTGTCCTCCTAAATTTCACAACCGACGGCTATGAACCGTGGGACTCAAAAGATGTCGGCTCGAAATCACCGCGCTATTCCCCTTCCGTCATTCCCGTGACAACGGGAATCCAGGCGAGGGCGGGTCGCGACCCGCCCCTACGGGAAAAACCTGGATGCCCGCGCGGGCGGAATCCAGGGGAGGGCGGACACGTAGGTCCGCCCCTACCGTGCCTTTATACCCATTTCCTTTTGCACTTCGCGAATGATGCCGAACTCCGCGACTTCTGTAAGCGCCACCGCGCGCTCGATCTTCATCGCTTCGCGGCCTTGGTCAATGACCATCTTGAGCCCGCTCTCGGACATGCCGCCGTCTTCGCTAAAAATCTTCCAGGTCGAATCGTAGGTCGCCGCCGCGCTTTCGCGATCGACCTTGACCCAATCCATCATGGTTTGAATCGTTCCCTCGCGATTGGACCGAACAAATAAATTAGCGCGCAGCAAAGCCTTGACCATGCGACGCACCTCGTCGGGTTTTTCCTTGAGTTTTTTTAAATGGGTGCCGACGCCGGTGAACGGCATCTTAAAGATTTCGTGAAACCGCGATAGCACCCGGTAACCGCTGCGCAGCGCGTCCGTATCTGTCGGCGGCGACAGCACCGCGACATCGACGATGCCTTCTTTCAACGCCGCGTAGCGCGCCCGCTCGACGCCCAGCGGAATGACCTTCATCTCCTTGTCCGGATCGACACCGCCATGCTTGATCATCATCTTCGCCGCCACTTCGGAAGTAGCGCCAAAGGTACTGACCGCCAGCGTCTTCCCCTTCAAGTCGCGGATGGTTTTAAATTCCGGCCGGGCGATCAGCAAGTGCGTCGAGCTGTCCATGTAGCTGGCGACCACCCGCATCGGCATGCCGCGCAGCGCGCCGCGCACCACGGAAGCGAACACCATCGTGTAGTCCACGTCGGTGGTGCTCAGCGCCGTGATCGACACGTTTGCGTTCATCCGAATCAACTCGACATCCAACCCCTCGTCACGAAAAATCCCCCGCTTGAGCGCCAACCCCGCGGTCAAAAACGAAACATCGATGGACGATATCGACAAGCGAACTTTGTCCGCTGCCTCGACCGCCCCCGCAGAAATGAATAACGATAAGACTATGATCACTAAACGTTTCATGCGAATTTTCTTCTCCTCAATCCAAAATCGGCAATCTAAAATGTCATCTTATGACTCGGTCCGCCCGCACCAGCACATTCGGCGGGATCGTCAGGCCGATTGCTTTTGCCGCTTTCAGATTGATGATGAACTCGAACTTCATCGGCTGCTCCACGGGAAGGTCTGCGGGCGTTCTGCCCTTCAGAATCTTGTCGACAAACGTAGCGGCGCGCCGGTCCAAGTCGAAGATGTTCGTGGCGTAAGACATTAGGCCACCGGCGTCCACATACCGAGTATCTGAATATATCACCGGGAGCCGACTCTTTACCGCGAGTTCGAAAATCTCTGTTTGGTGAGCCTGTGCGATGCCGCCCGCCACCATGAAAAGGACTGCGTCAGCACGCCCCTTGCTCGCGGCTCGGAATGCGGTCTCAATATCCTTGGGATCTAGTACGTCCAGGTATTGAAGCTGTACCTTGAACGCCTTTGCGGCGAGTTCCACCTCTTTTAAAGATTGTGCGTTGCCCGGAAAGGTTGAAGTCCCGAAAGCGGCCACGCGGGAGAGTTTAGGAACAGTCTCCTTCAAAAGCTCCAGCCGTTTGCCGCTTAGCTCCGGGGCGAGAGTGGACAATCCAGTGATGTTCCCGCCCGGTCGCGCCAGGCTGGCGACGAACCCGGTGGCAACAGGATCGGGATCATTGGTCATGACAATGGGAATTGTAGTTGTCGCTTCCTTGGCGGCACGGGTCGGTATCGGACCAGCCGTTACGATCACGTCTACTTTGAGACGCACTAGCTCGGCCGCGAGCGCGGGGAGGCGATCGAGTTTTCCCTCAGCGGATCGCAACTCAATGATAATGTTTTTCCCCTCGACGTATCCAAGCTCGCGCAGCCCCTGCCGGAATGCCTCGGTGCGGGCCAAGTCAGCGGAAGGGGGGGCACCAATTAGTTTTGCTATCCGGGGGATTTTCGTTGGCTGCTGCGCCTCGGCGGGCAAGCAAAGCGCAAAGAGCACAGCGCTAAGCGCAAGGCAAATAACTTTTTTACTCATGAATTTTTTCTCCTCGATTTTTGCTGACACCTGATCTCTGACCTCTGACTTCTGTCACCGAATCACCCGCTGCGCCCGCACCAGCACGTTGGGCGGGATCGTCAGGCCGATCTGCTTAGCGAGTTTCAGGTTGACGACGAATTCGAACCTCATCGGCTGCTCCACCGGCAAGTCGTTGGGCTTCCTCCCCTTCAATAGCTTATCTACGTAAATAGCGGCGCGACGGTACAGGTCCGAAAAGTCGGGACCGTAGCTCATGAGGCCGCCGGGGTCGACGAATCCTGCGTGCGGATACATCGCCGGCCGCCGGCTCTTCGCCGCAAGCTCTGCCAAAAGCATTCTATGCTCAAAGAGGATTGCAGACCCGATAACAATGAGTGCATCGGTCTTCCTCTTTGGCATCATCGAAAACGCTGTCTCGATATCCGTCTGGGTTCGTACGTCGAACGGTTGAAGAGTCAGCCCTAGCGCCTTAGCTACCTCCTCAATGGCTTTCGTTTGGCCACCCTCCTCTTCGGGTGTCCTGAGCACGGCCAGGCGTAAAATTTTCGGGAAAGCCTCTTTCAGAATTTCTAATCGCTTGCCACTCAGGTCTGGGGATAGGTTGCTCAATCCAGTAATATTCCCGCCTGGATGAGCGAGGCTTGCGACGAAACCCTCGCCCACTGGATCCGGTATAGCGGTTATAACGATCGAAATTGTCGTGGTCGCTTGCTTGACCGCCCGAGCTGTTGTACTGCCGGAAGCCACGATAACATCCAACTTGCCCTGCACCATCTCGGCAGCGACCGCTGCCAGTCGTTCGGGCTTTCCGTCTGTCCATCGGTATTCCACCGTGATGTTTTTCCCCTCTTCGTAGCCAAGTTGACGCAGGCCCAGCCGGAACGCTTCGACCAACGGATCGGGCGGCGATCCAATCCGTATGAAGCCGATCCGGGGCATCTTTACCTGCTGCGCCTGAGCCGAAAAACTAAACGCAAAGACCAGAACCGCTAACGCAGAACAAAAAAGTTTTTTCTTCATCCGAATCTCCTTACCCCTTACCCTTCACCCCTTACGTTTTAACGAATCACCTTCTGCGCCCGCACCAGCACGTTGGGCGGCACCGTCAGACCGATCTGCTTCGCCGCGTTAAGATTGACAATGAACTCAAACCTCATCGGCTGCTCGGTGGGAATCTCAGACGGCTTAGTTCCCTTCAGGATTTTGTCGATTATCACGGCGAGGCGCCTGTCTTGTTCCGCCTGGTCGGGTCCGTAGGACATCAGGCCGCCGCTGGCGACAAAAACATCCCAATGGTAAATCGCCGGCAACCGATTTTTTATCGCCAGGTCCGCGATCTGTTTTCGATTAGCAACGGCCAATGAGTTGCCCGTCACGGCGAGAGCGCCGCTGCGCGCCTTAGTCGCCTCTTTGAACGCGCTCTCGTATCTGTCCGCGTTGCTGACCGCCATGGAATGAAGTTGCAAGCCCAGTTCTCGTGCCACCAGTTGGCTTTCTTTCCACTCTTGCACAGAGGCTGGGTTCTGCGGGTCCCACAGCACCGCAACGCGGGAGACCTTGGGAACCGTTTCTTTCAGCAACTCCAGTCGTTTGCCCGCCAACACCGCACCAATGTCGGTGAGCCCCGTAATGTTTCCGCCGGGCCGTGCCAGGCTGTCAATCAGCCCAACCACGATAGGATCGGACACACGGAAAAAAACGATGGGGATCGTCCTGGTAGCATTCTTGGCTGCGAGTGCAACGGGCGTCGTGCTAGCAACGAGCACGTCAACCTTGAGATCGACCAATTCCTTAGCCAGCGCCGGGAGCCGGTCGAGCTTACCATCAGCGTATCGAAACTCGATAGCGATGTTCTTGCCGTCGAAATACCCGAGCGGACGGAGTACTCGCCCTAAGAACTCGCGATCCGCGTCTGAAGCGAGGGAACCGGACGAGAGCCGGCCGACCTTTGGCACCTTTGCCGGCTGCTGCGCCTGAGCTGGAAGACAAAGCGCAAAGACCAAAACCGCTAACGCAGCACAAAAAAGTTTTTTCGTCATCCGAATCTCCTTACTCCTGACTCTTCACCCCTCACTTCTTACGGTTTAACGAATCACCTTCTGCGCCCGCCCGAGTACATTCGGCGGAATCGTTAGGCCAATTTGCTTGGCCGCTTTTAGATTAATGATAAACTCAAACTTCATCGGTTGCTCAATGGGAATATCCGCGGGCTTGGTTCCCTTCAAAATCTTGTCGACCATCGACGCCAACCGCCTGTAGACTTCGGCTTCGTCGGCGCCGTAGGACATCAAGCCGCCGCTGTCGACATGATCGGGACGGCCGTAGATCGCCGGCAAGCGATATTTTATCGCCAGATCCGCGATCAGTTTTTGATTGGCAACGGCCAATGCGTGGTCGGTTACGGCGAGAGCGGCGCTGCGCGCTTTAATCGCCGCTTTGAACGCGCCGTCGAGTTTGTCGGCGCTGCTAACTTCCATCGAATGAAGTTGCAAACCCAACTCTCGTGCCGCCAATTGGTTTTCTTGCCATTGCTGCGCTGAGGCTGGATCCTTTGGATTCCACAGCACCGCTACGCGGGAGAGTTTGGCGACCGTCTCTTTCAGCAACTCCAGCCGTTTGCTGGCCAACACCGCCGGCGAAATGGTCGTGAACCCCGTGACGTTTTCTCCGGGCCGCGCTGGGCTGTCAATCTGCCCAACCGCAACGGGTGTCGTCCCGGTAGCGTTCTTGACAGCGAGCGCACCAGCCGTCGATGCAACGACGAGCGCGTCAACTTTGAGACCAACCCATTCTTCAGCCAGCGAAGAGAGCCGATCGACCGTTGGAACTTTTGCCGGCTGCTGCGCCTCCGCCACAGCCACGCACAGCGCGATTGTGAAACCGATGGCGAAAAGCCCACTCCATTTTAGTCTGCGGGGCCGCTTTTCGCCCGCGGCGGCGCATTTGGAATGCCGATTGTCGGATTCAAAATTTAAGAATCGAGACCGGAAAAATGTGTTCATGTCTTTGGCTCCCTTAATCTAAAATCCAAAATCCAAAATTCTTCTCTGCCAGCTCATCCCTCACCGCATTTCTTTATGAATCTGCCGCACCAGCGAATAGTCGACGATATCGCGAATATTGATTTCTTTCTTGACGCCGGTCTCCTGCTTGGTTTGCTCCAGCAAAAACTTGAGCACCGCATCGCTCACAGTGCCGTCGTCGCTTAAAGTTTGCAAGACGATCTTGTGGGTCTCCTCCCCGGTCGACGGATCGAGGCCGAACTTGCGGCCGATGAACTCCACTACATCTTTCTTCTTTGCGCTCCGATCGCCCTGAGCCCGTCGAAGGGTGCGGCTAAATCATTCCCGTCTTCCGTCCAAGGGCGCGATGAATCGCGCCCCTACATGAACTTTGCGCCTTTGCGCCTTTGCGGGAGATATTCCGAGACTACCGGTGCGCGAAGCGCACCCTACGAAAACCTTTTTGCGCCCTTTGCGGTTAAACAATTCTTCGTCTTATGACCGAGGGCGCGATGAATCGCGCCCCTACATGAAGCGTGTACTACTATAGTTGAAAATTTGCGCGGCTTGCGCAAATTTCTCGATGCGCCAATTCCCACAGGGCGGGTTTCAAACCCGCCCCTACGAATCCCAATTCTTTTTTGCGCCCTTTGCGCTTTTTGCGGTTAATTAATCCCTGTCTTCGATCCGAGGGCGCGATGAATCGCGCCCCTACATGAACTTTGCGCCTTTGCGGGAGATCTTCCGAATTGCGGTTTTTGCTGCGAAGCTCCTACAGATCCAACGTATTCGGCGCGAACAGTTCTTCCACTGTCAATTTGTTTTCGGCCAGCCCTTGTTCGTATAGATACCCCATCAGCGTCTCGACCACGTGGCGATTTTTTTCAAAGCCGTAGGGCCACGGATCGTCGCCGAGGATTTGTTTCTGCTCATCCACTGGCCCGCGGAACCATGCCAGGCTAATCTTATACGGCGATAAATCGACCAGGCGCGCGTAGGCGTCTTCTTTCGCGCGCTGAAATGCTTTGAACAAGCTGCGCGCGATCCACGGGTGCGCTTCCCACACATCTCGGCGTAACGCCACCGAGTGCATGATCGGAAAGATGCCGGTCTTTTTGTAATACTCGCGCTCGACCTTTGGCGAGTCTTCAAATAAGCGCCGCACATGCGGTGGTGGATTGAACAGCGACGGGAACAAACTGGGAATCATGATCGCATCGAGATCGCCGTTAAAAAGCATTTGATCCGGTTTTTTGTCCGGCGCCAGATGCGTGACTTTGTAGCGCTTGGGCAGCGCTAACTCCATGCGCGAGTGCGCCACCCAGGTATACCACTCGATGTCGTCGAGATTGACGCCGTATTCATGCTGCAAAGTTCCGCGCATCCATACGGTCGCGGTTTGCTGGAATTCGGCCAAGCCGACGCGCTTGCCCATCAAATCTTTCGGCTCGCGAATACCGCTCTTGGTGTTGATAAAAATATAGGAGTGGCGAAACGCCCGCGCCGGGAACACCGGGATCGCGGTCAGCGGCTTGCCGATGCTGCGCGCGATGATGTACGACGAGAGCGAAATTTCCGACGCGTCGAAGTCGTAGTAATTGAGCATCCGCGTCCAGATTTCCAAATGCGGCAGCACCAGCCAGTTAAGCTCGATCCCCTCCGGCTGCACCGACCCATCGATCAAAGGATGCGTCCGGTCATAATCGCCGCAAGCTAGTGTTAGTTGAAGTGCCATCGATGACTCCTGTTCTAGCTCACTCTTCGCCTCGACTGGTTCCCCGATCCGTCATTCCCGTGCAAACGGGAATCCAGTGCTATTCTGAACTTGGACTCCCGCCTTCGCGGGAGTGACGATCTTTGCCTAACTCGCGCGAGATATTCCGAGACTGACCGGTGCGCAAAGCGCACCCTACGAAAACTGAGACTGCCGTGCTAATGAGGGCGCGATGAATCGCGCCCCTACTTTGCGCCCTTTGCGTCCCGATCGCCCTGAGCACCGTCGAAGGGTGCGGCCAATCCTCTTTACGACAGCTTCTCGCCCCACTTGCCAAGTATCCGTTCCCGCAACTCTCGGCTCGAACGCGATACTTGCGGGAACGTGTCCTTCCACTCGTACGGGCGCGTCGCGTCGATGATGGCGCGCGAGTTAAAACCTTTTTGGTCCTTGTGAATGATCGGGTCGAGCGGGCCGCTCCAGCAGCGCCGTAAAATTTCAATATCCTGCGCCGGATCGGAGCGCGTGCACACGGCCCACAGCACTTCGTTCAAGTTCGTCGGATCGATATCGTCATCGACGACGACCGTGTAGCGACCCAAGTAAGCCGCCGCGTGACACTCAGTCGCGATCAATCCCGCTTGGCGCGCGTGGCCGGGATAACGTTGCTTGATCGCCACGACCAGAAATAAATACGCCGCGCCTGCGGCCTCGTGATACCACACGCCGCGCACATCCGGCACGCCCGCCGCTTCGAGATCGTCCCACACCAGCGCGGCCTTGAGCGGCGCGCGCCACTTGCGCGTGTAGCCCAACAGGATCGGATCGTTGCGATGCATGACGTTGTGAATTTTTACAATCGGCTCCGGGCGCGACGAGCTGCCGTAGTAGCCGGTCCATTCGCCGAACGGCCCTTCGATTTTCTCCGGGCCGGCCACGCATTCGCCTTCCAAAACGATTTCCGCCGTCGCTGGAATCGGCAGGCCGGTGAACTCGCCGCGAATAACGTCCACCGGCTCGCCTTGAATGCCGCCGATGAAATCGTACTCGCACACGCCGTAGGGCACTTCGAGCGCGCCGGCGAGAAAGATCAACGGATCGTGGCCCACCGAGATCGCGACTTTAAATGGCTCGCCGCGGGCGAACGCCTTGTCGCGATGAATGCGGCCATGGCGCCCCGGCGCGATGTAGAAACCGACGGTATTCTCGTCGTGAATCATCACCCGCGCCGTGCCGAGATTGGTCCAGCCCTCTTCGGGATCGTGGGTAATATTCACGCTGCCGGTGCCAATATAACGTCCGCCGTCCAACTCGAACCAGCGCGGCGTCGGGAATTTCAGAATGTTTACATCCTTGCCGCGCTGAATATTTTCCAGCACCGGCCCATCGCGCACGACGCGGGGCGGAATATGTTTTAGCGCCTTCGACCGTTTGCGCCACTCCAAAACGAATTCCATCGCGCTCAAATTCTCCGGCATGCCCAAACTCAGTCCGAGCCGCTTGGTCGACCCCAGCGAATTGACCAACACACGATAACCCTTGGGATAACCTTTGACCGAATCGAACAGCACCGCCGGCGAACTGCCCCGCTCGTTGACGACGTCGGCAACACCGCCGATCTCCAAATCCCAATCCGCGCCGTCGATCTTCCGGATTTCGCCAAGTTCTTCGACTTGTTTGAGCCAACTTCTTAAACCATCGGGTTGCTTCATTAATCGCTACCTCTGAACTCGTTCAAATCGTTCAAACCGTTCCAGCCGTTCAAACCGTTTTGGAGTCACTGAAGCCCAACATCGTAGCGATCCGAACAACGGCTTGAACGATTTGAACCATTTGAACGGCTTGAACGGTTATTTTATTTCCCGTTGCACTTCCCTCAACAATCTCAAGTCCAGTACTTTTGCCAGCGGCGTCTCTTCTTTGAGCGCCATGCGCTCGGTCTCGCGCTTGAGCGCGTCGCGTATGCCCTTCTCATCCATGCCGCCGTCCTTGGAAAAAGCCGGCAACATCGACTTATACAACTCGTCGGCCGCCGCGCCATCGACGCTCCATTCTTTCGCGATGAATTGCGCAACCTCAGTAGGCCGCTGCTGAATGAAGCGCAAGCTCTTGATCGTCGCGTTCAACATGCGCTTGACCAGCTCCGGCCGCTCGCGAATCATTTTGTCCGATGTACCCAAACCCGACAGCGATTGCTCGACGTAGTCGCCGAAATACGCCAGCGTGCGATAACCCAATTGTTTGGCCATCGCATTGAACGGCGGCGACAACACGCCGGCATCGATGGTGCCGGCTTTCATGGCCGTGAGAATATTGGAAGTCGTGCCGGTGCCGAGAAAAGCGACATCGCGATCCGGCGTCAAACCGTTCTTGCTGACTAAGAATCGCGCCAGCGTATCGGTCGACGATCCGATGGCGGTGATGCCGATGATTTTATTTTTTAGCTCCGCCATCGATTTGATTTCCGCTCGCGCCATCAACCAAAACGACGGCTTGATCGTAAGAAAGCCCACGACCTTGACCGCCAGACCGCGCGCAGCGCCGGCCATCACCTGCGACTGCGCGCCGGAAAAATCGATATCGCCAGTGGTCAGCGCCGCGACTTGGATCGTCGAGGAGACAAGGATCATCTGCAAATCTATGCCTTCGCCCTGAAAAATCCCTTTGTCCCGCCCCAACGTCACCGGCAGATAATTCAAACTCTTCGCCGGATAAGCGAAGCGAATGCGCTCGGCGGCGAGGCCCTGCTCTTGGTGAAATAGCCAAGCGAGCAGTAGAGCAATAATTACGCAATTACTTTTCACTATCATCCGCCGCCCTTCTCTTTGTTCCCCTCTTTGAAAAAGAGGGGCTAGGGGAGATTTTCTTCGTTACTAACGGGCCACGCACAAAAACAAATCCCCCTTGGTCCCCCTTTTTCAAAGGGGGAAAGGGTTGCCAAAAATCAAATCTACCTCATCTCCAACTCATGCAATGCCTCTTGCCTTCCGCTTCACTTAATCACTTTAGTCGCTCGCACCAGCACATTCGGCGGAATCTTCAGGCCGATCTTGTCGGCTGCTTGCAGATTAACGATGAACTCGAACTTCATCGGCTGCTCGACGGGAAGGTCTCGCGGTGTGCGACCTTTCAAAATCTTATCCACGTACACCGCGGCGCGCCGGTCCAAGTCCCTATTGTCCACGCCGTAGGTCATAAGCCCTCCGGCCTCCACGATTGCTGGCGAAGTGTACATCACCGGGAGCCGGCTCTTTACCGCGAGTTCGACAATCTCTGTTCGGTGGCCACCGGCGATGGGGCCCGCCACCAGCCAAAGGACTGCCTGAGCACGCCCCTTCGTCGCGGCTCGGAATGCGGTCTCAATATCCTTGGGAGTTAGGACGTCTAAGTATTGAAGCTTCACTCCAAACGCTTTTGCAGCGAGATTCACGTCTCTTAACAACTGTTCGTTGTCCGTCTGGGTCGAAGTCCTAAAGACGGCCACGCGAGAGAGTTTAGGAATAGTCTCCTTCAAAAGCTCCAATCGTTTTCCGTTTAGCTCCGGGGCAAGGGTTGACAGTCCAGTAATATTCCCGCCCGGATGCGCCAGACTGTCGACGAGCCCGCTGCCAACAGGATCGCCAACCTGCGCCATAACAATGGGAATCGTTGAAGTTGCTTCCTTGGCGGCACGGGTTGATGACCCGCCTCCCGTTACGATGACGGCTACCTTAAGACGCACAAGCTCGGCCAAAAGCGCGGGGAGGCGATCGAGTTTCCCCTCCGCGTATCGATACTCAATGATGATATTTTTCCCCTCGACGTATCCAAGCTCGCGCAGACCCTGCCGGAACGCCTCGACGCGGGCGAATTGAGTGGAAGGGGTGCCGGCATATAGTAATCCTATCCGGGGAATTTTCGTCTGCTGCTGAGCCCCAGCTGGAATGGGAAGAGCCAAGAGCATCGAGCAAAAAGTTCGCCGAGTGATTTTTTTTGTCATGGTTTTTTTCACTCCCTTTTACTGACACCTGATCTCTGATTCTGCTGAAAAACCCCCCGTTCATCCTTCGAGAGCCTCAGGACGAACGGGGGATCGATAACGAAAAGAATTTTCCGTTCATGCTGAGCCCGTCGAAGCATTCCTCGGGTTTTTCAGCAGAATCATCTCTGACCTCTGACTTCTGTCACTTGATCACTTTCGTCGCCTGCACTAGCATGTTTGGCGGAATCGTTAGGCCGATCTGCTTGACGTCATTCAGGTTGATAACAAACTCAAATATCCTTGGCCGCTCAACACTAAACTCACAGAATTCTTTCATGACGCCTGGCCTACGGGCTTTTGATTCCGCACGCTTGACCCAAACTTTGCGCTCCTCCATAATGACAGCATTCTGGAGGAACAGATGGCCACCTTGAATATCAAGAAAATGCCGGATCGGCTTTACCGAAAGATCCAGGCACGGGCAAACAGAGAACATCGATCTGTTGACCAAGAGGTTGTTCATATCCTTACCCTCGCGACACAGGATGCGACGTCCTTCTCGATCCTGGAGCTCCAAGGTCTAGGCAAAGAAGTCTGGAGTAAGGTTGACGTCAGCAAACATGTGAGCAAGGAACGACGCGGGTGGGATTGATCGAGGACATCAAACCCGGACCGGTCGCCCTTGATACTCAGGTTTTCATTTACTTCATCGAGGAAGATCAACAGTACCTCCCGCTTGTGAAGCCTCTGTTTGAAGCTATCGATCAAAACACCCTCGTCGGGGCGACATCCGGTCTTACTTTGATGGAGCTTCTCGTCGTACCTTATCGGATCGGCAATTTTTCACTTGCCGATCGCTATGAGGCGTTATTGGCAAGAAGCCGTGGCCTACGTTTTATCGATATTGACCGCCCGCTTCTCAAAACCGCGGCGCGGATTCGAGCGGCCTTTCGACTAAAGCCTCCCGACGCGATTCAGGTAGCCGCGGCGATGGTAGCGCACTGCCAAACATTTGTAACGAACGACAAACGCATTCCCGCCATGCCCGGATTGAAAGTGGTGCAACTCAAAAACTATTTGCCGCCCACAAGAATCACACGGAGCTAAAGTTTTCGACTCTAAATCAGCCACCGTAGTTCCAAAGAGCATCTGTCAAAGCCGCGTTACCATCGAATTTTGTTTTTTCGCCCAATCGAAACTTAGCATCACCGAATGACCTTAGTCGCCCGCACCAGCACGTTAGGTGGTATCGTCAGGCCGATCTTCTTAGCAGCCGCCAGGCTGATGATGAACTCGAACTTCATCGGCTGCTCGACGGGAAGGTCTCGCGGTGTGCGACCTTTCAAAATCTTGTCGACATAAGTAGCGGCGCGACGGTCCAGGTCCCTATTGTCCACGCCGTAGGTCATAAGCCCCCCGGCTTCCACCATTGCTGGCGAAGTGTACATCACCGGGAGCCGGTTCTTTACCGCGAGTTCGATAATCTCTGTTCGGTGGCCACTGGCGACGGCACCCGCCACCATCATAAGGGCTGCCTCAGCCCGCCCCTTAACTGCGGCTCGGAATGCGGACTCAATATCCTTGGGATCAAGTACGTCTAGGTATTGAAGCTTCACTTTCAACGCACCTGCGGCGAGATCGAGATCTTTTAACACGGTCGCGTTGCCCGGCTGGGTCGAAGTCCTGAAGACGGCCACGCGGGTGGCCTTGGGAATGGTCTCCTTCAAAATTTCCAATCGCTTTCCGCTTAACTCCGGGGCAAGGGTGGAGAGTCCCGTAATGTTGCCGCCAGGCCGCGCAAGGCTGGCGACGATCCCGGTTCCAACTGGATCGGCTTCATTGGTCATGACAATGGGAATCGTAGAAGTTGCTTCCTTTGCGGCACGGGTTGCTGGCTCACCACCCGTGATGATGATGTCCACCTTGAGACGCACTAGCTCGGCAGCCAGCGCGGGGAGGCGATCGGGTTTTCCGTCTGCATATCGATACTCAACGACAATGTTCTTCCCCTCCACGTACGCAAGCTCGCGCAGACCCTGGCGGAATGCCTCGGTGCGGGCCGTAGTAGCGGAAGCGGAGGCCGCATATAGGCGTCCAACTCGGGGGACCGTCTTCGGCTGCTGCGCCTCGGCGGGCAAGCTAAGCGCAAAGAGCATAGCGCTAAGCGCAAGGCGAATAACTTTTTTACTCATGAATTTTTTCTCCTCGCTTTTGCTGACACCTGATCTCTGATTCTGCTCAAAAACCCTCCGTTCATCCTTCGAGAGCCTCAGGACGAACGGGGAGGGGATCAATGACGATAAGAATTTTCCGTTCATGCTGAGCCCGTCGAAGCATTCCTAGGGGTTTTTCAGCAGAATCATGTCTGACTTCTGACCTCTGTCACTCGATCGCCTCCATCGCCCGCACCTTACGGTCTTTCCCTCTTCGCCTGATTCTCCCGCGCCGCTTCCAGAACCGATTGCGCGATCGCGCCGTACGCGCCGCAGCGGCAGATGTTGCCGTTTAACCACTCGGCGACTTGTTCGCGCGACGGATTGGGATTTTCCATCAACAACGCCTTCGCCGCCATGATTTGCCCCGGCGTGCAGTAACCGCACTGCGCGCCGATATTGCGAATGAACGCCTCTTGCAGTGGATCGAGTTTGCCATCCTGAGCGACACCTTCGATAGTCAGTACCGCTTTGTCGTTGGCTTCAAACGCCAAAAAATTGCACGCGCTCACCGCGCGGTTGTCGACCAATACGGTACACGCACCGCACACTTCCGACTCGCAAGAGCGTTTTGTGCCAGTGAGCTGCAAGCGGTTGCGCAGGAACTCAAGCAAGGTTTCTTCGATCGCCACTTCGCCGGACCAAGGTTTGCCGTTGACGGTAATTGTTAAGTCGAAATGAGTTAGTACGTTCATCGTGATTTCGCCGCCATCCCTTCCGATTCTCTCCCCCTCGACGGGGGAGAGTTAGAGTAGGGGTGCCCGACATTCATAACTCTTAGCACCCCTATCTTAATCTTCCCCCGTCGAGGGGGAAGAAATCGGTCAAGCCCAAAGATTCACTAATGCGCAAGAACGTTCCCCTGGCTCGCCTGCTCCAGCGCATCGCCGAGCATGACACCGGCCATGTACAATTTATATTCAGCGCTACCCAGCAAATCGTCCACAGGTTGGAGCAACCCGCGCAAATACTTTTTCTCCTCCACCACAATTTTTTTAGCCTCGCTCAGACTCGCGCCGTTAATTTTCCCTTCAAGCTCGGTCAGCCGCTGCGCCTTCGGCCCGATACAGCCGACCGCCAGTCGCGCCTCGTCAATGATTCCGTTGGTAATTCGTGCCGCCACCGCGACGCCGAGCGTCGGGCGCTGGTAGCGATGCAGCCGTAGATACGAACTGCTCATGCCGCTCGGTAGAGAGGGAATCTCGACCTCTAGCAACAATTCGCCCGCTTCGAGAGCGGTTGAGTACATATCGACGAAAAACTCTTCTAACGCCAGCCGCCGCTCGCCTTTTGCATTGCCTATCGTCACCGAAGCGTTATGAACCAGCAGCACCGTGCCGGGATCGGAGTGGGGATCGTTGAACGCGAGATTGCCGCCCAGAGTTCCTTGATTTCTTACACGTACATTCGCGACCTGCGATTCGGCGTAAGCGAACGACGGCGCGTGCTCGCGCACTAGCGCACTGCTCGCCAGCGCATGATGCGTCACGCAGGCGCCGATGCGCAGCGTGTCTCCAACCAGCGTCATGCGCTGCAGCCGCTCGATCTTCTTGACGTCAATCAAAATTTCCGCGTCTATCAAGCGGTTACGCAACAGCAACAACAGCTCAGCGCCTCCGGCGTAGAGCTTTGCCTTGTCGCCCAATTCCGTCAGCGCCCGCGAAGCTTCGTGAACGGTCGTGGGCTGTAAAAGTTGGAGTGGGCTAAGCATGCGATTACAATTCAAAAAGCAAAATTAAATATCCAAACGAGCCAAGAGGGCGGGTTTCAAACCCGCCCCTACAAATCTCGATTCGCTGTCGTGTTCTTTGCGCGGCTCCAGTTCCTTCGCATTCGCTCAGGACAAACTTTGCGGTTATTCTCCGCATCCGAATCTTCTCTCTATGTGCCCCTTGTGATTACATCCTCTTTCCTTCGTGACCTTCGTGTCCTTCGTGGTGAATACTCTTCCACACTCAACGTAGACGAACCTTAATTTTCAACTGCGCTGTTGTCAAATTTTTCCCATCGCCCGCAAAATCTTCTCCGGTGTGATCGGCAACGATCTGACCCGCACACCCAGCGCATCGTAGACTGCATTGCCGATCGCCGGGCCGACGGTCACGATCGAAGTCTGCGCCATGCCCTTCGAGCCAAAAGGCCCCGGCCCGTCGCCCTTCTCCAACATTGAAGAGTAAAACTTTTCCGGGATGTCTTGCATCACCGGCAAGCGATATTGAAACGGATCGCCGTTTTGGAACTGGCCGTCTTGGTAGATCGTCTCCTCAAACAGCGCATGGCCGAAGCCCATCACCGCGCCGCCGTCCACCTGCGCTTTCGCCGACGGATAGTGAATCGCCTTGCCGGCGTCGGCGATCACCGCGTAGCCGAGAATGCGCAACTCGCCGGTGTCGCGGTTCACTTCGAGATCGACGGCGGCGCCGCTGGGCGCCCAATGATCCATGCCGGAGAAGGCCGACTCTTTCACCATCGGCGGCACGCTATGATAACCGACGGCTTTTAGCACGACGCTACCACCCGCAACTCGAATAACCTCGTCGATCGAAAAACTCGCTTCGCCCCAGCACAGCCGCCCCTCGACGATCTGCCATTCTTCCGGCTTGCCGCCCTTCACCTGACTCGCGAGCGACAACAAATCCTCTTTGATTTTTTTGCACGCGTTGTGCACCGCGTTGCCCATCTGCATGGTCGTGCGCTGAGCGCTCACGCCGGCAAATGGCAAATTCACCGCCGTGTCGGGCGTGCGCACGCGCACTTGGCTTTGCGGAATGCTTAGCGTCTGCGACGCCACCACGCTGAAAAGATTATGCGTGCCCTGGCCGATCTCCGGCGCGTTGTGTTGAATCGTCACTACGCCGCGCACATCCATCGTCGCCAGCGCATAGGCTCGCCCGCCGCCCTGGGAGCCATGGCGCAAACTCAAAGCCATGCCGCGCCCGCGCGCCCAGCGCGCGCCGCTGCTAGTATTCGTCGCCGGCTCAAGATTCGCTTTGCCATCCCAACCGATGCCGGCGATCGCCTCGGCCATCAGATCGAGATAATCGGTATCCATGCGCGGCGTGCCGGTGCACACGAAATCGCCGCGCAACAGAACATTTTTCTTGCGAAACTCATAGGGATCGATGCCCATCCGGCGCGCCACGCTGTCCATGGTGCACTCGATGCCCCAGGTCGTCTGTATTTTTCCTGTCGCGCGGGTGTGGCCGGCGGGAACTTTGTTGGTGTAAACGCATTTGCCGCGGATACGCAGATGCGGAATCCGATAGCAGCCCCAGGCGGAGATCACCGAGTTATGCGCCGCGGTGGCGCCGCCGGTGGTGTACGCGCCGGTGTCGACGACCAGATCGACGTCGAGGGCGGTTAACGTGCCGTCCGCTTTTACACCGACTTTAGCTTTGAATACTTCGGCGTGGCGCGAGTTCTGCCGAAAGCTTTCTTCGGCTGAAGGAATCAAGCGCACTGGACGGCCGATCTTTCGCGACAGAAACAGCGCCGCGAAGTGCGCAGGCGTCGGAATCTTGGAACCGAAACCGCCGCCGACGTAAGGCACGCGCACTCGCACCCTATCCGCTTCGATGCCGAGAAAGTGCGCGAACTCCGCCGCGTCGCGCATGGGCGAGCTGGTGGGCAACCATACATTCGCTTCACCGTTGACATACTGCGCGAGAAATCCACCGATGGGCTCCATCGGATGGTGAAACATCGACGGCGATGAAAAGGTCTCTTCGAAAACGCGATCCGCCTGGCGAAAACCTTCGTCGATATCGCCCCAAGCCAAACTATCTTCGAGCAAAAGATTGCTACCGCGCGCTTCGTGTATCACGGGCGCGTGCGGCGCCAAGGCTTCAACTGCATCAAACACCGGCGGCAACGGTTCGTAGTCGACGAGAATTTTCTCCAGCGCGCGCTGCGCCGTACGCATATCTTCGGCCACCACCACGGCGACCAAATCGCCGTCATAGCGAACTTTATCGATGGCAACAAAATCCTGATCGTCGCTGATCTTCAAGTGTTCATGCGGCGCGAGCTTGAGCCGCGGGTTCACGCCTTCGAGATGTTCCCGATCGACGACACCCAAGACGCCGGGCAGCTTGAGAGCCTCGGAAGAGTCGATGCGCAGAATTTTTGCGTGCGAGTACGGACTCAGCAACGCCGCGCCGAAAGCCGTGTCCGGCAGATCGGCCAGGTCTTCAATGAACTGCGCCTGCCCAGTGACTTTATCCTTCAAGTCGATGCGAGGAGCTGGGGGAATTTTGGATCCTTCGACCTTGCTCAGGACAGGTTTTTGATTTTGGATTTTGGATTCCATTCGAGTCTCTGCCTATCTCAACGATTCACCTGTTGACCGCTACCTTTCCGAACTTCCCCCTTTGAAAAAGGGGGATCGAGGGGGATTTCCTTGCGCGTACAATTCAAAATCCCCCTAGCCCCCTTTGTCAAAGGGGGAACAAATTCACCGCAACCTCTCACCCTTCACC
>Ga0137461_1000104_pt1 | contig 17678 bp, 17 predicted proteins | sample EasRivERMGT746_2_FD_104650 | JGI IMG/M metagenome (GOLD analysis project Ga0137461, IMG submission 104650) | Soil microbial communities from meander-bound floodplain in the East River, Colorado, USA - East River MetaG ERMGT746_2 | ecosystem: Environmental > Terrestrial > Soil > Floodplain ... | reverse complement strand
TTGCACGACTACCGTTGGAGGACCCGATAGCGGACTTCCCGCCGTGCTATTCCCCGGCTGCGTCGAGAACGCAACTTTTGTCGCCGCGCCCGGATTGACCGTAAACGCCGCACTATCGCCGGCCGTTAAATTATCGCCGCTGGTGCGCGTCGCCGTGATCGCCACGCCGCTTTCGGCTTTCGTGTACGTGACGCCGGTAATCGTCACTTGATTGGTGCCCGCGGCAATCGTCCCGGTAAGTGTTCCTCCGAGGGTTCCGGTGCCGGCCTTGAGCGATAGACTTACCGCCGTGGCGTTAATCACGTTCGTCGGGCTGCCACTCGCGTTCTGAGATTGGACGACAACTGGAAAACCAACTCCGGCAGTGGGATTGCTGCCGCCGTTAATCGACGTGATCACTAGTTTGGTCGCGACTGACGACGCGGCCTTGTAGGTAACGATCGCGGCGCCCCATTGACGACGGGTCCCTAACGTCCCAGTTGCAGCGTACGCTCCGGTGGCAGAGACTATCCGATACTCCGGATTAATCGTGATATTCGTCGCTGGATTTGCACCCGTGGTTCCTACGCGACTGTTTGCCGGGGCTGTGTAGCTGGCGCCAGCGGTGAAAGTATCTCCCGATGGCCCTTCGACGCCGATACCGCCGATTAGCAATTCAGAAGCTTGCGTAGTCGTCGCCGTGTTTCCCGATGACGGAGATGTGCTGTTGCCGGTCGCGGACATTGCTGCATCGACAGTCGACGAACTCGCCAGCCCGGAGAACTCGTTGGCGGAAAGCGCTCGCGCGGCCGCGCTCGGGTGCGTGCAGGTGATCGTATTTCCGCTGGTTAGCGCGATGACGTTATGAGCCGACAGGACGACGGTTCTCACTCCGGAAGTGCCGAAACCGTTGGTTACGTCGCGATTCGACGTGTAAGCGTTCCCCCGCGTGTCGCTACAAGCCACCGTGCCCGCGGCGGGGTCCATCGCCAATGAAACTATAATGCTATTGCCAGCAGCCACTCCCGCCGCTGGGGCAGTGATCGCAGTCGATGTCCCGCTCGTTTTGCTCGAAGCGACGTTGATGTTTTTAACAAACGCGATCTGTGCCGCCGCTGGTACAGCGAATAACGCAGCGGATAGCGAAAGGACCGTCGATACGACGAAATGATTTATACGCTTCATAGATGATCTCTCTCTCAGAACGCTTCGCGCACTTGGCCTGCCGTTACGTGGTTACTACGATTGAAATATTTTTTCGCTTGAGCCTTTAACATGGCATCCGGCCGGCTGTCTAATATGATTTTTGTTATGAAGTCATAACTATTTGGTTATGAATTGCGTTGGTCATTGGAATTGCTCTCGGCAGCGCCGCGAGCGGGAGGTGTAAACGAAGTTGACAGCAAAGTGTCAACGCTGGTTGCGCGCAAGAGCGGTGGCTATTTTGACTCGCGAAAAACTGTGGAGCGAAGGGCTAGTAAATATTTAGCTGTAATTAGCAGAGATTGCGTTTCGTTGCTTGGGTTTGCGCAGGTGGAGGTAATAAATTTTTTTACCTGTCGATGGCATGATCGTTGCTCGATATCCTTCGAGCATAATCACGCGATCGCCGCGCAACGCGGCGGTGCGCCGAGAAAAGAGGGAACGTACCGTGATTGAACATCGCTTCAAGGTTTTTATCGCCGTTGCGACAAATCTCAGCGTCACGCGCGCCGCGCGGCAGCTCCGCATCAGCCAGCCCGCGGTAACCCAAGCGCTGCGACGCTTGGAAAAGGACTTTGCCGTCACACTCGTGAAGAGGAACGGCACGGGCATCGAGCTGACTGAAGTCGGTGGCGGCGAGTTCCGCAAAGATAGCGAGATCCTCCTGGCACTGCTGGCGGCGATGAAGGCGAAGTACCCGTTAGGCCGGCCGCAACCACGCGTCAACGCCCTCGCTCTCGGCGGCAGTCATGGTCCATCGGCGTCGCTACTTCCGGCCGCCATGGCGCGATTCAGAGAAAAATATCCGGTGGTTGATCTCGCGCTCTACTCCGGCTCGAGCCGGGAGATCGAAGAGCTGCTCCTGAGCGGGAAAATCGATATCGCCGTGGTCACCAATCCGGCTTCATCCGCCGCGCTCAACCGGGAATCGTTGCGGCGCGAACGGCTCGCGGTTTTCGTCGCGGTGGGTCATCCGCTCGCCAAAACCAAGCGCGCCGGCATGAATGAGCTGGCGCGATTTCCTTTGATCGTCAATATCAATAGGAAAGGCGAAAGCAGGGTGGCGGAGCGGCTGCGCGGTCTCGGTCAGCCTAACTTCACCGCGAAATCTCTCCTGCACTGCGAATCCGCCGAGGCGATCAAAACCATGGTGCGTGACGGCGCCGGGGTGGGAATCTTGTATCACGACGCGATCAAGGAAGAAGTTCGCAGAAAGGAATTTACCGTTTTGAATTTGCCAGGAATCGATCTCGACGCATGGAGTTATATTCTTTACCGCGAAGAGAAGTTTCTTACGCCACAGGCCGAGCAATTTCTCGGCCTGCTGCGCGAGACGGCAAATTACGATCGATGAATCCGGCGACGCGACACCTAGCCCGGATTATTCATGCTACGAGGAAATCGAACGACAAAGTGTCGATCGAGGTGGAACCCTGTAGGAGCGAAGGCATCAGCGCCAAAGGTTTCATCGTCATGCTTGGTGCTCGGCAAACTGTTCGACCTGTTCACAGGTAATTTCACGGCACAGCGCCTCGCTTGCCGCTTCAAGGCAGAGCCGCTTTGCCTTCGCTCCGGAAGGGTTTCGCCTCGATCGCTGTTGCGCCACGAATATTCTGGGCTAGCTAAATCGGTCTGCAACGTGACGCAGCGGAAAATAGTTTCGCGTAATATACGGCAAACGGAACTGACAAGCGAAAAATGGAATTAGTTGACGTTACCCCGTAGATAAAATTAAAAAGACCCGCTGCGAACGTTTCGCGACGCTCGCAGCGGGTCTTTTTCAATTGCAACGGTGAAATTACATCATGCCGCCCATTCCACCCATGCCGCCCATTCCACCCATGCCGCCGCCTGGAGGCATGGCCGGCATCGAGGACTTGTCTTCCGGCTTATCGGCGACCATCGCTTCGGTCGTCAGCAGCATGCTCGCCACCGAAGCGGCGTTCTGCAACGCGGTGCGCACGACCTTGGCGGAGTCGATGACTCCGGCTTTCATCAGGTCTTCGTACTCTTCGGTAGCCGCGTTGAAGCCAAACGCGCCTTTGCCTTCTTTTACTTTTTGCAGGGCGATGGCGCCTTCGACTCCGGCGTTGATCGCGATGCGTCGCAGCGGCTCTTCGGCGACGCGCTTGATAATATTAACGCCCCATCTTTCATCCTCGGAGCTGCGCAATTTATCCAATACCGCGGAGGCGCGGAGCAGGGCGACGCCGCCGCCGGGAACGATGCCTTCTTCCACCGCTGCGCGGGTGGCGTGGAGCGCATCTTCGACGCGGGCTTTCTTTTCTTTCATCTCGATTTCAGTGGCTGCGCCGACGTTGATGACGGCGACGCCGCCGATCAGTTTGGCCAAGCGCTCTTGGAGTTTCTCGCGGTCATAATCCGAAGTGGTCTCTTCGGTCTGGGCGCGGATCTGTTTGATCCGGCCTTCGAGGTCGGACTTCTTGCCGGCGCCATCGACCAGCGTGGTGTTGTCCTTGTCGACGACGATTCGCTTGGCGCGGCCGAGATCGCTCAAGCTGATGTTGTCGAGCTTGATGCCGAGTTCTTCGGCGATCAGCTTGCCGCCGGTCAAGATCGCGATGTCTTCGAGCATCGCTTTACGCCGGTCGCCAAAACCAGGAGCCTTGACCGCGACGCAATGTAACGTGCCGCGAATCTTGTTGACGACGAGGGTAGCGAGCGCTTCGCCCTCAATATCCTCCGCGATGATGATGAAAGGCTTACTGGACTTGGCGATTTGCTCAAGCACCGGCAGGATATCTTTCATGTTGCTTATCTTCTTCTCGTGAATTAGCAGGTAAGCGTCTTCGAGCACGCATTCCATTCTCTCGGGATCGGTAACGAAGTAGGGGGAGAGATAACCGCGGTCGAACTGCATGCCTTCGACGACGTTGAGAGTCGTCTCCAGGCCTTTCGCTTCCTCGACGGTGATCACGCCTTCCTTGCCGACCTTGTTCATCGCCTCGGAGATCACTTCACCGATGGTCGAATCGTTGTTCGCCGCGATGGTGCCGACTTGGGCGATCTCTTTGGGATCCTTGGTCGGCTTGGAAATATTTTTGAGCTCGTCGACGATCGCATTGACCGCTTTGTCGATGCCGCGTTTAAGAGTCATCGGGTCATGGCCGGCGGCGACGAGTTTCACGCCTTCGGCGTAGATTTGTCTGGCCAATACGGTCGCGGTCGTGGTGCCGTCGCCGGCGACGTCGGAAGTCTTGCTGGCGACTTCTTTGACCATCTGGGCGCCCATGTTTTCAAACTTGTCTTCGAGTTCGACTTCCTTCGCAACGGTCACGCCGTCTTTGGTGACGGTGGGCGCGCCAAAGGATTTGTCCAGGACGACGTTTCTTCCCTTGGGGCCGAGTGTGACGGTTACCGCGTCGGCGAGAATGTTGACGCCGCGCAGGATTGACTCGCGTGCATCGCGATGAAATTTTACTATCTTAGCTGCCATCGTTTCCTCCTCAGATTATCTGGAATATTATTTTTCAATGATGCCGAGGATGTCTTCCTCGCGCATGATCAGATGCTCTTCGCCATCCATGTTGATTTCGCTGCCGGAATATTTTCCGAATAGCACACGGTCATTCACTTTGACATCGAGCGGGATGATCTTGCCGTCATCGCCGACTTTGCCTTTACCGACGGCGACGACTTTACCCTCTTGTGGCTTCTCTTTGGCGGTGTCGGGAATGATGATCCCTCCCTTGCTCTTCTCTTCTTCCTCGATGCGTTTGACGATGACCCGATCTTGCAAAGGCCTAATTTTCACTTCCTGCCTCCTTTCGGAATTTAGACTTAACTCACTATTTTTATGGAGTTTGCTGAGATTGTCGCTGTTCTAAACAGTCCCAGGACAATTCTCGGCGCGCTCAATCTAAGCATTGATTAGTCGATGTCAAGGTTTTTGCCGCGAAATTTCGTTTTGGTTTAGCTCTGCGGCGGCGCGAGCGTTGGCGCCGGTCATTTGCGCTGCTTGCGAGACTCCTCTTCAAAATATTTGCGGTAAAGCACGTCCCACTCCCGGCTGCCGGCGGGCACGTGGCGCGATAGCGACTGGATTTTTCGCCTGACAATTTCGTCAATCTGGTCTTCGCGCTGGAAATACGCTTGCAATATCCGTTTGGTTTCGGCCAGCGCGCGGCCTTCGTTGGAAAACTCGCCGAGCCGGGCCTTGCGCACGCCGTCGACTAACAAATGGGCGATGTGCGAGATGCGGCTCTCCGACAGGCGGCTCATAGGATGAAGCCTTTTTTCGCCGCCAGTTTTTGTTTCGCCAAAACAAACATTTTGTATGGATCCATGTCGCGCGAGGCCTGGGCCACCGATGCCAACATTTTGCGCGTTTCTTCTTCGATGGCCTCTTCTTCGGCGAAATTTTTGGCGATGGTCTCGATCAGTTGGTTTTTTAGCGCCTGGTCGGCGGCCTTGGCGACCATCAGCTCCTTGTTCTTGTAATTGGCGAGCAACAAGCTGGCGATCTGCTCGAGCTGTTCCGGCTTAATCTTCATGAGTTGTGGATAAGCTTGTGGACAAGCTGCTCAGTAACGGTTTAATCTCCGGTAACGATTGTCAATCCAAACCGGTTTCTTATCGGTCCCGGGCCGTGAAGTCAATTCCTCGGGCGTCGATGACGGCCCCACCTAATGCGTTTTATTCAAGAAATTCTTGTACATGCACGGGTTTTTTGCCAATATGACGGTCCCGGCATTAGCCTATGAGATTTATCTTGAGAAATTATCCACAGCTGCTCGCTGACAGTCGAATTGACCGGTCACAAATACTTGTGGAGAACTCGCTTGGCTGTGCATAAGCCCGCGCGGTTACAGCCGGGGGCGCGCATCGGCATCGTCGCGCCGGCCGGGTGCGTCGATGAGCAAGCGCTTCAAGCCGGCGTCGAAGCGCTGCGCGCCGAAGGTTTTGAGATCGAGTTGGGCGCCAACGTTTGCGCGCGCGACGGTTATCTCGCCGGCGGCGCGGCGCAACGCGCCGCGGATGTTTTGCAGTTTTTTCATCGCGGCGATATCGCCGCGATCTTTTGTGCGCGCGGCGGTTTTGGCTCGATCCAACTGCTATCCTATCTAAGCTCGGAGCTGAAAAATTATCCGAAGATTTTCGTCGGCTATAGCGACATTACGATTCTGCTCAACTGGCTCTGTCAGAGCTGCGGCTTGGTGACGTTTCACGCGCCGATGGTGGCTGAGGACATCGCCCGGGGCTTGAGTGAAGATGGCCGCGCTTACTTATGGCCGGTCTTGAGCGGCAGGCGGCGCGATTGGACTGTCAGTTTGGAAGAAACCATCAGGCCGGGCCAGGCCGAAGGCGAAATGATCGGCGGTTGTCTGTCGCTCCTGGTAACGACCTTGGGCACGCCCTATGAGATCGACACTCGCGGCAAGCTGTTTTTCATTGAAGATGTCGGCGAGCCGCCGTACCGCATCGAGCGCATGCTGACCCATCTTAAGATGGCCGGTAAGTTGGATCAGCTGGCCGGACTCGTGTTCGGCGATTTTGCCAATTGCGCCGGCAATGGGCCGAGGGGGATTAAAGAAATCATCGCCGAACTTTTTTACCATGCCGCCTATCCGGTGGTGACGGGAATGAGAGCGGGGCATGGCTCGGAAAACCTGGCGTTGCCGTTCGGCGTCAAAATGCGCCTCGATGGCGCTGGGCCGTCATTGGCGCTGCTCGAATCGCCCGTGCTATAACGTTGATTCCAGCCGTTTAAAAATTGCCGCGCAGTACGATCATGAATTTTCAAGCCGTCGATAACGCCTTTCAAGAGGCCGTCACCCAGGGAGTGTTTCCCGGCGCGGTGGTGCTTGTCAGCAAGGAGCAAAGCGTCGTTTACGAAAAGGCCTTTGGCCAGCGCTCGCTGGTGCCGGAAAAGTCAGCGCTTAGCGTCGAGACGATTTTCGATGTCGCCTCGCTCACCAAACCGCTGGCGACGACGGTCGCAGTGATGTTGTTGGCGCGCGAGAAAAAGATCCGTCTCGACGATCAGGTGACCCGGGTGATTCCCACTTACGGAGTCCTGGGCAAGAGCCTTACCACTTTCCGTCAGCTGCTGGCGCACAGCGCCGGCTTGCCGGCGTGGAAACCGTATTACGAGGAGATTATCAAAAGCGAAAAGTCGGGACGGATCAACTTCGTGGTCAGCCGGGCGGCGAAAAGTTTTGTCTACGAACAGATTCATCTTGAAAAACCGCTGAGTGTGCCGGGCAGCCAAAGTCTTTATAGCGATCTAGGCTTCATGATCTTAGGCGAAGCGGTGGAGATGCTCACGGGCAATACGCTGGACCGTTTCTGCCAGGAAAAAATTTTTAAACCGCTGGGCATGCGCGCCACCGGGTTCGTCGACCTGACCCAACTGCGCACGCGCCGCTTGCAGCCCATCACCGACATGATCGCGCCGACGGAAAATTGCCCCTGGCGCAAAAAAATTCTTTGCGGCGAAGTGCACGACGATAATGCTTACGTCATGGGCGGGGTCGCCGGTCACGCCGGATTGTTTTCATCGGCGCGCGACATTCACGCGTTTCTCGTTCGTTTGGACCAGTGCCGCTTGGGCAAGGATGATTTTCTGCCCCAGCCTTTGATCGAGGAGTTTCTCACCAAGGACCCAACCATCGCTCAATCGTCATTCGCCCTCGGCTGGGACACGCCGACCCCTGGCCAGTCAAGCAGCGGCAGTTTGTTTTCGCCCCGCTCGGTGGGCCACTTAGGTTTTACCGGCTGTTCGATCTGGTGGGATCTGGAGAAGAACTGCCACGTCGTGCTCTTGACCAATCGAGTGCATCCGACGCGCAAGAACGAAAAGATCAAAGAGTTCCGGCCGCAGATTCACGACCTCATCATGAAAGCGCTTTGGCCATGAACGATTTGCCGCCGGGCGGCCATATTCACTTGATCGCGGTATGCGGTGTCGGCATGGCATCCCTCGCCGGCTTATTACAATCCCGCGGTTACCGCATCACCGGTTCGGATCAAAATGTCTACCCGCCCATGAGTACTTACCTGGCGGAAATCGGCATCGACGTGCTCACCGGTTATCGCGCCGAGCATGTCACGCCACGGCCCGATCTGGTGGTCATCGGTAATGCCGTGTCGCGCGGCAATGCGGAAGCCGAAGCGGTGATCAGCCAGAACATTCCTTACATTTCATTTCCCCAGGCGTTGGGTGAATTTCTCATCGGTGGGCGTACTTCTATCGTGATCGCCGGCACCCACGGCAAGACCACCACCGCGGCATTGGCGGCTTGGGTGCTCGCATCAGCCGGGCTCGATCCCGGTTTTTTCGTCGGCGGCGTGCCGCTCAATTTTGGCAGCGGTTGGCGTCCAGGTGGCGCTAGCCACGTGGTTCTTGAAGGGGACGAGTATGACAGCGCGTTTTTCGATAAGGGGCCAAAATTTCTCCACTACCGGCCGACCCACGCGATTCTCACCAGCGTCGAATTCGATCATGCCGATATTTATCGCGACTTGGATCACGTCAAGAGCGCCTTCGCGCGGCTGATCGAAATACTACCGGCGGACGGTAAGCTAGTGGTCTGTAGCGATTACGCCGACGCGATCGCGCTCGCCAAAGCGGCGCGTTCGCAAGCGATTACCTACGGCGAGCGCGGCGACTGGACGGCGAGTGACATTGAGTTTCGCCAGGGGCGGACATTTTTCACGCCCTGCTACCAAGGCCAATCCGAAGGGCCGCTGGAGGCTCGGATTATCGGCCGGCACAACGTCAAGAACGCGCTGTCGGTCTACGCCATGGCGCGCGCGCTGGGCATCCCGCGAGAAAAGCTGCTCGATGGCTTTCGCACCTTCAAAGGCGTCAAGCGCCGCCAGGAAGTCCGCGGCGAGCAGCGCGGCGTGTTGGTGCTCGATGACTTCGCCCATCATCCGACCGCGGTGCGCCAAACCATCGACGCGGTGCGCAGCGCTTATTCCGGACGGCGCTTGTGGGCGATCTTCGAACCGCGCAGCAACACCAGCAAAAGAAACGTTTTCGAAAAGGAATTCGCCGCCGCCTTGGCCCTGGCCGATCGGGTGATCGTCGCCGAAGTTTTCCAACCGGAGAAAATTCCGCCAGGCGAGCGGCTATCGGTGGATCGCTTGGTGCGCGAAGTCAACCGGCTGGCCGGCGTCGAGCGCGCGACGATGATCGCGAGCGCGAGCGACATCGCCGCCCATGTGGCGCATAACGCCCGCTCTGGCGATGTGCTGCTAGTCATGTCGAACGGCGCATTCGACGCCGTCCATGAAAAAATCCTCGGCGCTCTAACGGCCTAAATAGAGCCGCGCGCACTCCTCGCTGCAAAAAAACTTTCCCGCTCTGGCCACCGCATCGGCCTGGGGCACGTAGGTCTGACACTGCGGGTCTAAGACCATGGCCTCGCCGATGGCGCCGCGGTCGGCGGATTTCTTTTTGGCGCCGGCGAGGAGTGATTTCAGCGCCAAATAAACTATGTAGAGAATTGCAAAGAGTAATAACAGGCGGAGCAGCAGCATATTGCCCCAAGGGCCGGAGCCACGAGTTGGCTTAAGAGTGAAACAAGTGGATTTTCTTGTCGTCTTTAATTTTGATCAGCAGGTCGGAAATCGTCACGCCCAGCTCCGGGTGAACCACCTGCGGGGCGATTTCGCCGAGCGGGATGAGCACGAACTTGCGGGTGGCCATCTCCGGATGCGGAATGCGCAAGGTTTTTTTCTTCACCACCGCCGAATCATAAAGCAGAATGTCCAGATCGATGATGCGCGCGCCCCAGCGCTTTTTGATTTTTTTCCGGCCCATGCTGCGCTCGATGTTCTTAAGCTTTTTGAGCAACATGTCCGGTTTGAGTCTGGTCTCGATTTCCACCGCGCCGTTGACGTACCATTCTTTGGCTTCGCCCAGGGGTTCGCTTTCGTAGAGCGAGGACTCCTTGAGCACCCTGGTGTCGGGCAGCTTGGCCAGGCGCGTCACGGCCTCGAAGAAGTTTTCCCTCTTGTTGCCGACGTTGGAACCGATGCCGATATAAACTTGGTGGGCAATCGCGTTCGCCATGGTGTCGCTTTAGGAAAAGGAATTCTAGAGCTTGACTCGTCGAATCCTTTCCGCAACCTCCCGCAGTCGTTCTTTGTCGACGCAAACGGTGAAACGAACATAGCCTTCGCCGGCAGCGCCGAAGCCGATGCCGGGTGTGGTGACGACGCCGGCGTCGTCGAGCAGCTTGGCGGTGAATTCGGCCGACGACAGCCCCTTGGGACAGGAAACCCAGACATAGAAGGTCGCCTTGGGCTTGTCGCACTCCAAACCGACCGCGCGCAAGCCGTCGACCAAAATGTCGCGCCGCTCTTGATAGATTTTTCGGCTCGGCTCGACGATCTTATCGCCCTGTTTGAGCGCTTCGATGCCGGCCTCTTGCACCGCTTGAAAAATGCCCGAGTCGAGATTGGATTTGGCCTGGGCCAGACCGCCGACCAGCTCGGGGTTGCCCACCGCCATGCCGATGCGCCAGCCGGTCATGTTGAAAGTCTTCGACAGCGAATGAAATTCGATGCCGACTTCGCGCGCGCCTTCGACTTGGAGAAAACTCATCGGTTTGTAGCCGTCGAAGCCCATTTCGGTGTAGGCCGCGTCGTGGCAGACAATGACGTTGTGCTTGTTGGCGAAATCGATGACCCGGCGGTAAAAATCCTTATCGGCCACCGCCGCGGTCGGATTGTTTGGATAATTGATCCAAAGCATCTTCGCTTGTTTGGCCACATCGGCGGGGATCGCTTCGAGATCGGGCAAAAACTTATTTTCTTTTTTGAGCGGCAAAAAATAATTCTTGCCGCCACTAAACGCCGTGCCGATATGATAGACCGGGTAGCAGGGGCTGGCGACTAGGACGAGGTCGCCCGGATCGACGAAGGCCACCGCCATGTTGCCGATGCCTTCTTTGGAACCGATCAGCGATACCACTTCTTTGGCGGGATCGAGTTTGACGTTGAAGCGGCTTTGATACCAGTTGGCCACCGCCTGGCGAAACTCAGCCATGCCGGAACTGCTCGGATAGCGGTGGTTCGCGGGTTTGCTCGCGCCTTCCAAGAGTTTTTCAACCACCGCCGATGGGGTGGGAATATCCGGATCGCCGATACCGAGATCGATCAAATCCACCCCGCGTGACAACGCTTCGCGCTTGCGACGATCGATTTCAGCGAAGAGGTAGGGGGGCAACTCGTTAATTCGGCGAGATTTTTTTATCGTGAAAGGCAATTCGTTCAAACCTCCATGGTAAAATCGCCACGGTTGTACCTGTTTTTTTTAATTTTGACAACTGGCTTGAAAATTTGCATTCTGGAAAGCCGCTAGGATATTGGCACTGCCATGGACTTAATCATTGACGGATATAACTTGCTTGGCGCCGAACAAGGGTTGCACGGCGCGCTTGAGCACAAGCGAAACTGGCTGGTCCAACAACTGTCGCAGTATCAAACGCGCAAACAGTTCAACGTCATCGTCGTATTCGACGGCTGGCGTTCAGGCTCGGCCAAAGAAGCCAGCGAAAAACAGGCGGGCGTTGCCGTGGTCTATTCGCGCCTGGGCGAAAAAGCCGATCAGGTGATCGTGCGCATCGCCCGGGAGAAGGGCAGCGGCACCGTGGTGGTCAGTTCGGACCGCGAGATTCGCAGCGCCGTGGAACGATTCGGCGCCGTGGCGATTTACGCCGCCGAGTTCAACCAGATTTTGCGCCGCCTCGACGGCAACCATTTTGGCGATGAGGACGACGACTTTGAGCCGAGTTCAGACAAGCGCGGCAATCCTAACCGGCTGTCAAAAGTTGATCGCCGACACCTCGACAAGCTACGGAAACTGCGACTTTGACCATGCTTGCTCATTCGTATCCGCCAGCGGATCCGTTCATGCGCGGCTTTGTTGAAGCGGCATGTCTATTGAGCGTTGGGCCGTGTGACTTGATTGAGGATGCCGCTGCGAAATAACAGCACCGCGCCATCCGGATAGAACCAGCGTTCCTCTTGGGTGTTCAACGCCCCGCGGGTTTTGGTGAGACCGCCGGCTCGGATAATTCGTCTCGGTTGGCCCAAGACGCCAATCACTTCCGCACTGGTGAGGCCAGGTTGCGGCTGCTTTTTGATGGCGGCTTGCTTGAGCGTTGCCGGCCACGGCTGCGCGTTTATCCATTCGACACGTTGTTTTTCTTCCACCGCCTGTTGTTCGGCCTTAACTTTTTGCTGGGCCAGTGGGTCGGCGCTGAATATCGTTAAATTGAGTTCCTCGTGAAACCGTTCGGGGCGCAGGTAGCCGATTTTTCCCGACTGGAACTTGACCTGGTAATAAAGCGTCTTTCCTTGCTTGCCGGCGACATCGGTGATTTCAAACGATTGGTTATCTGCTGGGCGAAAGCTCGGCGCGCCGGGATTTGGCGCTGTGAGAAATTCCGGTGCGCCGCCGTTGGGCGCGTTGATCCAGAACTCGCTGCCAATCCGTTGGGCGAGCTGTTCCAACTGCTTGGCGGTGTAATGGTTCGTCGCCGGAGCGCTTTGGACGATGCTGAAAACTAATACGCTAGCGACGACGATTGTGAGAAATTTTCGCATGGCGATGGACTCGATCTGTTAGACGTCCGACTCAGAGTTAAACTGTAGTGAGAGTTTATCACCTAGGGTTCGGTTCTCAATATCTCACCACGGTGATTGCGAATGTCGAAAGAAGCGCAAAAAAAAGGGGCCTCGACGGCCCCTTGGTTTTTGGTTGCGGGGCCGGGATTTGAACCCGGGACCTCAAGGTTATGAGCCTTGCGAGCTACCAGACTGCTCCACCCCGCGATAATTGAGTGATCTTTGTACCTTGCGCTTTTCATGGAGTCAAGGTAGGGAAGCGCAATGGATGAGAAATTTCGCAATCCATTTCCCACGGTCGACATCATTATTGAAATCACCGGCGGCATTGTCCTGATCGAGAGAAAAAATCCGCCGCCGGGTTGGGCGATGCCAGGCGGATTCGTTGATTATGGCGAGAGCGTGGAGCGCGCCGCGGTGCGCGAAGCCAAGGAAGAAACCTGTTTAGACGTAAGCTTGACCGAGCAGTTCTACACTTACTCCGATCCCAATCGCGATCCGCGCCATCACACTTTGGCGGTGGTGTTTATCGCTACGGCGCAGGGAACGCCGCGGGGCGCCGACGATGCGCGCGTGGCAAAAGTATTTTTTGAAAATAATTTGCCAAAGCCAATGGCCTTCGATCACGCGGCGATTCTCCGCGATTATTTTCACTTCAAGAAAACCGGCCAGCGGCCAAAGCCGTAGTCCCTCGCATAGTGGCCGGCGAAATGGGCGATTACCGTCGCTTGTCAGAGCGCCGGTGATTCCAGTAGAGTGACGAAAATCTGGGCTGAATGATTCCCACGCTACTAAACGTCTAGGCCGGAGCGCCTGGGAGTGGGATCTTTGAATGGGATGGATGGTTCGGAGTTTGGGTATCGTGTCGATCGGTGTTGCTAAAGTGACGACGGTGGTTGATGGCAAAGACAGTCGAGACGTAAAAGTCCGCCCCCGAAGGCCTGGGGTTTGAAGTAACTGGGAAACGGTGATGGGCATGAAGACCGCGAACTTTGTTAGAAGCCGGAAAAGCTTGGGCGCGAATTAAAATTGGTATTATGTCCCCGAAAACTCCTCCCCTCAAATTTATCAACGGTTGGGAACTTCCATCAAGGGCTATTTGAGATATTGTGTTAAGCGCACGATGTTGGTGCCAATACCCTCGCTTCGAAAAACGTGATAGGCTTCCGGGTATGACAAAGTATGGGCCTTATGCACTCGGGAGAAAGTATGAATCAAGGACTAGACCAGCCGGAGGTGAGATCATGAGTAACGTTTCAATTCCCGCTCATTTTGACGGCGAACGCATACTTTTGGACGAGCCCATTGAGCTGGAACCAAACACCCAACTCATCGTTACCGTCTTGGGGAAAAATGACGCCGAACATGAATCATGGCTGCGTCTGTCCAATCAGGGGCTAGAAAATGCCTATGGCACGGATGAAGACGAGTATTCGCTAGATTTAATCAGAGAGGCGAATCCTGAATATGATAAAGGAAGGCGACGTAATTCTCACTCCGGTTCCGCAAGCTGACGGATCGATCAAGAACCGTCCGGCAGTGATTCTGCGCGAGATGCCGCCCTACAGTGATTTTCTTGTTTGTGGCGTTAGCACGCAGCTCCATCAGCGGGTCAAAGATTTCGACGAAATCATTTCACCTTCCGACCCGGATTTCACGTCAAGCGGTTTGAAATCAGAATCATTGGTGAGGCTCGGATTTCTAGCCGTATTGCCCAGTAGCAGAATTGCCGGCTCCATCGGCTCAATTGCTGCGACGAGGCATACAAAGCTTCTCAAAACGTTGAGCAACTATCTTGTGCGATAAGTTAGACAACTCCACGTGGATTCTTACGATCCCGATTACTCTATAGGGTAAAGTAGTTATGGCAGATGAGCTGCGGCCAGAATACGACCTAAAAAGTTTGCCGGTGCGCCGATTCGGCCCTGGTCGAAAGAGTTTCGGAGGCTCGGTGGTTCGCCTAGAGCCCGACGTTGCAGCATCGTTCCCCACGGCGGACGCAGTGAATGAAGCGCTGCGTTTTCTCATCAGGATTACTAAAGAAAATAAACCGACTTCCCGTGGGCCTGGAAGCAGAACGTAATATCACGCGACGCTAGACCTCCGCCTGCATGGGGTTTGAAGCAACTGGGAAACGGTGATGGGCATGAAGACCACGAACTTTGTTAGAAGCCGGAAATGCTTGGGCGCGAATTAAAATTGATATTATGTCCCCGGAAATTTATCAAAGCCACGCAAGCCGACACGCTCAAGAAGCTGGAAGATGATTACGGCACGGACGCGCGGGACGAAGTGTTCAAGGCGCTGCGCAAAGAATTGGAACTCACGCCGCTCCCGCTGCTCGCCGGCGAAATGGGCGATTAACGTCGCTTGTCAGAGCGCCAGTGATTCCAGTAAGGTAACTCTAATTTCGGCCGAGTTGTTCCCGCGCAGTTAAACGTCTTGAGCGGAGCGGCGCGCTTGAACGGTTTGAGGGATCGGAACCTTTAAATGGGATGGATGGTTCGGAATTCGGGTATTGTGTCGATCGGTGTTCCTAAATTGACGACGAAGGTGGTTAATGGCAAAGAGAGTCGAGACGTGAGATTCTAAACAGGACGGCCATCCTTCGACGTCAGCTTGGGAAGAAGTGATCGGTACAAATTCCCTTCAATGAGCCAAGCCCAACTACAAAACATCGAAAAACTCGAAGCCGACCTCTGGGATGCGGCGGACAATCTTCGCGCCAACTCCAAGCTGACCGCCGGTGAATACTGCATGCCGGTGCTGGGCGTCATTTTCCTGCGTCACGCTACGAACCGTTACAACGAGGCATTGCGCGAGATTCAAGCCGATCAAGCCGCCGGCAAAATGCCGAAGCGCCCGCTGACCTCCGCCGATTTCAAGAAACGCCGGGCGCTCATGCTGCCAAAGGAAGCCCGCTACGATACGTTGCTGGCGCTGCCCAAAGGGGCAAACCTGGGCGATGCACTCGTCAAGGTAATGGACGCCATCGAGCGCGACTTTGAGCCACTGCTCAATCAGCTTCCCAAGGACTACACCAAGTTAGAGAACTCCCTGCTGGAAGACCTGCTCCGCGTTTTCGACAGCGAGACGCTGCGCACCGCCAGCGGCGATGTGTTCGGGCGCATCAACGAATACTTTCTCATGAAGTTCGCCATGCAGGGCGCGCAGGACAACGGCGAGTTTTTCACGCCGCCTTCGCTCGTGCAGATGCTCGTCTACGTCATCGAGCCGGATCACGGCATTGTCCTCGATCCCGCGACCGGGTCAGCCGGCATGTTCGTTCAAACCAGTCACTTCATCGAGCAGCGTGGCCAGAGCGCGGCCCACCGGGTGACATTCTTCGGGCAGGAAGCCAAGACCAGCAACCTGCGCCTTGCGAAAATGAACCTCGCCGTCCATGCGCTGGAGGGCGACATCGTCGAGGCCAATACCTTCTACGAGGATCAGCACGAACTGTTCGGCAAGTGCGATTTCCTGATGACCAATCCGCCGTTCAACGTGGACAAGGTGGACGCCGAGAAGGTGAAGGACGACCGCCGCCTGCCGTTCGGTTTGCCGGGCGTGAACAAGGAGAAGAAAGTCTCCAACGGCAATTACCTGTGGATTTCCTACTTCTGGAGCTACCTGAACAAGAATGGCCGCGCCGGATTCGTCATGTCCTCGCAGGCCAGCAGCGCCGGGCACGGTGAGGCCGAAGTGCGCCGCAAGATTATCGAGACGGGTGCGGTGGACATGCTCATCTCGATTCGGTCGAACTTTTTCTATACGCGGACTGTTCCATGCGAGCTATGGTTTTTCGACAGAGGTAAGCCCGCACCCTCATCCCCAGCCCTTCTCCCAGGGGGAGAAGGGAGCAAGACGGGACACTATCGGGGTGGATTTGATTTCTCCGGTCTCGTGGAGCGTGCGCGCGAACTGAGGAAGCAACAAACGCCAGCAGAGGATTTGTTTTGGGAACTGATTCGCAACCGCCAACTGGCCGACCTGAAATTCCGCCGTCAGCATCAAATCGGCAACTGGCTTGTGGATTTTTACTGTCATGAACACCGGCTCGTCGTGGAAGTGGATGGGGCTGTGCATGACGAAAAAGCCCGCGCGAAAAAAGACGCCACTCGAACGAAATACCTGGAGTCACTTGGTAACATCGTTGTCCGTTTCCGCAACGAAGAGGTTCTAAACAATCCAGAGCACGTGCTCTCGCGGATTCTTGATTCTCTCCCTTCTCCCAGTGGGAGAAGGGCTGGGGATGAGGGTAAATCTTCCGGGTCGGACGTGCCGCTAAACACGAAGGACAAAGTCTTGATGGTAGATGCGCGCAATATCTACCGCAAAGTGACCCGGAAGATTTACGACTTCTCGCCGGAACAACTGCAAAACCTCACCGCCATCGTCTGGTTGTATCGCGGGCAATCCGACCGCTTCATCGCGCTCGTTCAGCAACATCTGGAACGCACGCTGACCGAAGCCGCCGCAATCGCGGACAAGGCCACCGCGTTCCGCCAGAGCTACGAGGCGCTCGTGGATGCCGCCGCGCCGTTCCTGAAAACGCTGCCCAAAGACTCGCCGTTGCGCGACCTCTTGAAAGAGCGCGACGACGCGGCCAAGTCCTGCTTCGCAGCGTTAGACAAATGGACTGCGCGCGTCGCCAAGGATTGGAAAAAAACATCACTTCCCCCTCTCCCACTGGGAGCTGATCATGTTCCATATCTCACCACGCTGGACACTGGCAACGATTTGTGGCACTCTGTACGCAGATGGACGCAAGTGTGGTGGTGTGCGGTCAAATTTTTCCGCACGAGGTTTTGCAGCGCATCAACGCCGCGGTGCGCGATCAAACCGAGATGTCGCGGGCGGAGCTGTCGCGCCGAGTGTGCGATTGGCTTAAC